>Ga0102928_1000340_pt1 | contig 29858 bp, 25 predicted proteins | sample SalPonR1_B_D1_MG_FD_78504 | JGI IMG/M metagenome (GOLD analysis project Ga0102928, IMG submission 78504) | Salt pond soil microbial communities from South San Francisco under conditions of wetland restoration - Salt Pond MetaG R1_B_D1_MG | ecosystem: Environmental > Aquatic > Marine > Intertidal...
AAATTTCTGGGCGTTAACTCCATTCGAACCTGGGGAACCGGCGAAAATACCGGAGCATTGCTGGACGCTGCTGAAAAACACAACATTAAAGTCATGCTCGGGATTTGGATGCGCCACGGCCGACCCGGCGCAGAAGCGGACGACAGCTTTGATTATCTTGAAAATAAGGCCGGCATGGAAGAGATGTACAACAATGCTATAAGTGTTGTAAAGGCTTACAAAGACCATCCTGCACTTTTACTTTGGGGCGTTGGGAATGAAGTTTATATCAATACCGCCACCGATGAAGAAAAATTAGCCTATTCCAAATTTCTGGAACGTATTTGTAGCGACATCCAAGCCTTAGACAAGAATCATCCCATTGCGTCGGTAGAAGCCTGGACTTTTGGGCTGGACTGGTGGGAAAAATATGTCCCTTCACTTGATGTTTATGGCCTGAACAGCTACGGACCCGGTGCAGGTATGTTGTCAGAGGAACTCAAAAAACGAGAAATCGACAAAGCTTACGTCATTACGGAATTCGGTGTCATGGGTGCCTGGGATAGGCCTAAAGATGAAAATGGTATCACACAAGAACCTGATGACGAGCAAAAATACAATGCCATTGCCAAGGGTTATCCCGACTGGATAGACAATAAAGACAATTGTTTGGGCGTGTACGTGTTTCACTACGGCAACAGCGACGAATACGTTGGGCCTTGGCTGTTGACCCACTTTAAAGGTAAAACCCGACCGCAATACTGGGCTATTCGGGAGGCTTATACTGGTAAAAAGCCAAATAATCAGGTGCCGAAAGTATCAGAATTTCAACTCACTGAAAACAACATCAAAAGCGGAAAATGGGTGGCTGTCAATTTGGAGGCCTCTGATGCTGAAAATGAAAAACTCAATTTAGAGTTTTATTATAATCAACGAAAAGGAAGCCGAAAACGTCGCGATCAATTGACGCCTTTGCCACATCGTGGAGATTTAACCAATGGCGTTGAGGTATTAATGCCCGAAGAAGACGGCGCTATCAAAATATATGCTGTAGTCACCGACACTTATAATAACGCCGGAATCGCTACAACTTCTGTAAAAGTAAAAGACAAAACCGCAGCTAAACGCAAATATTTATTGCCGAAAGTAGAATTGCCGTTTTATGTGTATCAGGATAATTCAGATTTACCTTACTCGCCTTCCGCCTATATGGGCGATTACGAAAACATGAAGGTTGACCTGGCAAATACCGAAGAGGTGCATTCCGGAAAAACCGCTCTAAAAATAAGTTATACTGAAAGAACCGGTTGGTATGGATTTGGCTTCGTTGACCCGGCCAACGATTGGGGTGATATCCTCGGTGGTTATGACCTAACCGGTGCAGAAACCTTTAACTTTTGGGCAAAAGCCAATATCACCAATGTCAAAATAAACGTGGGTTTTGGTCTGATTGAAGACGACAAACCATATCCGGATTCAGCCATCAACATGCAGGAATTGGTGTTAACCAAAGACTGGAAAAAATACAGCATCAACATCAAAAGAGAGGATTTAAGTCATATCCGTTCCGGATTTGTTTTGTTTTCCAGTGCAGATGGTTTTGATCATGAGATATATATTGACGATATTGTGTTTGAGTGATGGTTTAGCAAAAGAAACCTGATTTGGACAATCTTTGGTTTTTCATTTTTCCATGTTCAGGCATTGGGGATTTGGACTGAATAATGTAATCCTATTGTATTGCGAAGCCTTTGATATTACTTCTTGAATTGATGAAGACGACCGACAATTAACCCGAAATATTTATTAAAAAAGTATTAGAGTCTTGTTGCGACTAAGAAAAACTAGAATTTTCGTACCTCAAATTTGAGTTTTTCTAAGTCGGGATTAACCGCCAATAACAAGAAAATTAATAAAAACCGTGAACAATGGCGGCCAAATTTATCCTGTTATAAATTCAGATAAATCTGTATTTTATTTTGGATATAATGCGTTGGATTTTGTTCCGGCTTACATTCCTATAATTATATTTCGCGAAACAAATTGATAATTAACCATAATTCATGTTGAATAATTGAAATTTATGTTATATTTGTATTTCATAACAACGGATAATGTGTAAGTATTTTTCACAACAAGTAACTAAATTTCACGGAATATCCACTCCGGAGCCTGGATTTCTTGCCGGATATGCCTTATTAATAACTATAATTGAGGAAAATGGAGTGCGCGTTCCTTTACCGGACCGGCTTGCGATTATTACTGAAAAACATCAACGTTACAATACCGACCTATGGCAGGTATTTACAATCAGACATAGGCCTGCTCATGACTTAATCAGTCATTTAACTTTTGCCCTAAAGTACGAAGGCATAGATCTATACATTCTAAAAAAACTCTTTCAGCACACAGGGAAAGAACCCGTTCTGCAAATGATGAAGAATGCGCCAACCAGTCAATACAGCAGGAAAGTTTGGTTCTTGTATGAATGGCTAATGGATGAAGTGCTTGACATACCGGATCTCAAGACAGGAAATTATATCGAAATTGTTAACCCCAAACTACAATACACAAGCGTTTCCATAAACTCTACCCGGCACCGCATAAAAAATAACTTACCAGGGACACCAGACTTTTGTCCCATGATTAAGAAAACAGATAAAATCGAAAACTTTATAGCTAAAGATTTATCTGGTTCCATCGAAAAAGGCTTAGAGGGTAGAGACAAAGAACTCATTAGAAGGACAGCAGCATTTCTGTTGTTAAAAGACTCAAAAGCGTCGTTTGCCATTGAAGGAGAATATCCTCCAAACCTTAGAGCAAGACAATGGGGGAAAGCCATTGGGCAATCAGGAAAACAAGAGCTCAGCATAGAAGAATTAGAGCGGCTTCAAGACCTGGTCATTGGGACAAAAAAACTGAAAAATATGGGATTAAGAACGCAGGAGGGTTTTATTGGAGAACATGATCGCGAAACTTTTTCTCCATTACCTGACCATATATCTGCAAAGGCAAAGGATTTGCCGTCTTTGATGAAAGGACTTTTAGAAACTAATAAACTTCTACAAGAATCCAGGTACGACCCTGTTTTAGCAGCAGCTACCATAGGGTTTGGGTTTGTATTTATTCACGCTTTCTCTGATGCTAATGGCCGCATACAGAGGTACATCATTCATCATATATTAACCCGAATGGGATATACTAAAAGGGGTATGATTTTTCCGGTATCTGCCGCTATACTGCATCGGATTGAAGAATACCAGTCAGTTCTGGAATCATACTCTGCTCAAAGAGTAGAACTGGTAGAATGGGAGCCGACATCAGATTATAATATTAATATACTCAATAACACCATTGACTTGTATCGGTATTACGACCTAAGCAAACAGGTAGAGTTTTTATACGAATGCATAGAAGAAACCATCAGGCAAGTCATCCCTGAGGAACTCGACTATTTAGAAAAATATGATCAAATGACTACATACATCACCAATCGTTTGTCTTTGCCGGACACCAAGGTGGATTTGTTGATCAAATTGCTGGACCAGAATAAGGGGAAGTTATCTAAGGATAAAAGACTGAAGAAGTTTGACAACATCACAGATGAAGAAATACAATCAATTGAAGAGAACTTTCAGTCCATTTTTCAAATAAATCATGAATAAGCCTTAGCCCGGGAAGTGTTCAATGGCATTGCGAACATAATAAATCAATATGCCCGCTTCCCTGGAATTACTCCTCGAACACAGTATCTCGGGGATTGACCATGTCGCCAGTATAGCGAGGAATGATGTGAATATGGCAATGCGGGACAGTTTGACCGGCGGCTTCGCCGGAGTTGATGCCGATAATGTACTATTCATAAAAATAACCCTGATCAGGACAATCTTTGGGTTTTTCATTTCTCCATTTATATGCGTCTGCGAATTGGACTGAAAAAAAAGTAATCTCTTTGTAATACATAGCCTTTGAGATTTCTGTACTTTTATGGATTGAAATAATTAAGACAAACGACTATTGGATTTATCCTGCAATGAAATCAGATAATCCTGCATTTTTATTAGGATATAATGAGTTATCCTTTATTAACTAAATAAAAATAAACTGTAAATCGAATATATTGCGAAATAAAGTATCTTTGTACTGATGGCAGCAGCAGATCAAATAAAAAGTTTAATAAAATCATTTGGGGATGGAGACGAATCTCGATTCTTTGCTACTGCTATGCAAATTGCTGCATCAGAAGCTAGAAAAGGACATACAACCTTTGCTCAAGAGTTAAAAAACTTAATTGAGAAGGCAAAAAAAGGCAGGTCCGAAACATTTATCGACCGCGGTAAAACAATTTCTATTTCAAAACCAAAAAGAGAATTAAATGAACTCATTGAAGTATTTCAGCCAAAAATCAAACTCAATGATATGGTTCTGGATTCAGAGGTTAAAATGTCCTTAGATAGAGTCATCAAGGAACAACGAAAAATTGAACTTCTTCGACAGCATAATCTAACTCCAAGAAGAAAATTACTCTTAACAGGATTACCAGGATGCGGAAAAACTATGACTGCACAGGCTCTTGCCGGAGAACTTGGTCTTGCTGTATTTATCATTCGATTAGATGGGTTAATCTCAAAATTTATGGGAGAGTCAATTGCCAAATTAAGGATGATATTTGATGCAATGGAGGATCATAGAGGAGTTTACTTATTTGACGAATTTGATTCAATTGGTGCACAACGTGATCAAGGGCAAGATGTTGGAGAAATAAAAAGGGTTTTAAATAGCTTTTTAATTAACATTGAAAAAGATCAATCGAATAGTATTGTAATTGCAGCTACTAACCTGCCTGAATCATTAGATAAAGCCCTGTTCAGAAGATTTGATGATATAATTCGATACCCATTACCAGAAGTTGGAGAGATAAAAAAAGTGTTGACAAAAAATCTATCTGAATTTTCATTGTCGACTAAAACTTCTCTTGACAAAATAGCAAAAGAAGCAATTGGATTAAGCTACTCTGATATTGTTAGAGCGTGTGAAGAAGCTATAAAGGAGATGATAATTATGGGTAAAAGTAAAATTCCTGTAACGTCCCTTCTCACTTCTATCGAAAAGCGAAAACAATAATCTTTGATGGCTGACCAAAACCCACTACGACATATAAAAATTGAGGGCTATTCTCAAACTGATGAATATGTAAGCCCCAAACGAGGCAATTCACCTCCAATTAAAGTTCAAGATAGAAGAGTTCACGGAAGTAAAATTCGGGAGCACATAAGTAGAATAAAAGAACAGTTTGATTCTTTAAAAGAAGTTGACCTTCCTGATGGAATTGTTCGTGATGACGCTATTTATGTAGAGTTTATTTCTGAATTCAATTTTGAACCTGCATTTGACAGCCTTAATCGAGATGGTGCAATACCCAAATTTCAGCTTCTCAACATTAAAAAAGAAAACACTGAAGAAGGTTTTAAGTATCGAGTAAATGTGATGCTAACCGAAGGAGGTGTCAGTCATTTTTTAACAAAAGTGAATGAATACATATCGAAAGATGCAAAATCAGGAAAGCCTAAGAACAACAAACTAATAAGTAATATTGATTCTATTCAGCTTGCAACATTAGAAGCATTTTGGACAGAACCTGATGAAAATCCATTTCCAGCAGAAAATGAAGTGGTTTGGTGGGAAGTTTGGTTTAGAAAGAAAAAAGGAATAGAACCAGCTTCTGAGTATGATAAAATCGCATCTCAACTAGGCTTGGTTAATGCTCAAATTTCAAATCAAGAATTAATATTCCCAGAACACTTTATTAAATTAGTGAAGGCTTCTCCTCGTCAGCTTTCAGAATCACTTTTCCTACTAGATAATCTTGCTGAATTAAGGAAGCCAAAAGAAACTGCTGATTTTTTCACTACTCTAAATTTAACAGAAACTGAAGATGCAGTTAGTGAACTACAAGCCAGAATTGAAAACCATACAAATGATAATAGCCTTGCTATTTGCATATTAGATGCAGGAATACAAAAGCAACATCCTTTACTAAGAGATTTTATCCCTGACAGTAATCTCTTTAGCCTTAAGCCTGAAAGTTGGGGAACATATGACAGCGGAAGTGGAATACAAGGAGGACATGGTACTGGAATGGCAGGACTTTCACTTTACGGAGACCTCACCGATGCTCTGTCTTCGAGAAGTAATATTCAAATCTATCACCAATTAGAATCTGTTAAATTTATTAATAAACCTGATCCTCATGATCCTGAATTTTATGGAGCGGTTACCTTGGAAGCTGTTAGTACCCCGATTGTTTCTGCCCCATTTCGACCAAGAATTTACTGTATGGCTGTTACAGCTAAAGAGCAAGCTTATTATGGTCGCCCTTCATCTTGGTCAGCTTCACTGGATAAAATCACTTTTGGTAATGAAGAGGAAAATTTAGCAAAACAATTATTTTTTGTTTCAGGTGGAAACGTTGAAATCCAAAATCCTGGTGACTACCCTAAAAAAAATGACTACGATTCTGTTCATGATCCAGCTCAAGCATTTAATGCCATTACAATAGGAGCATATACCGAAATGGATTTTATTGATGATGAAGAATTTCCTGATTCAGAATTACTTGCAGAAAAAGGAGGTATGTCGCCATCAAATTCTACGTCTATAATTTGGGAAAATGATTGGCCTATTAAGCCAGATTTTGTCATGGAAGGTGGAAATCTAGCCAATCAAAGAGGAGATATAGTTAAGCCTGATTCATTGCAGCTTTTAACAACTCATAAAAATTATAGACACACACCACTGCAAACATTTGGAGACACAAGTGCGGCAACTGCTTTAGCTTCCCGTTTCGCTGCTCAATTAAAAACTGAATATCCTGATTTATGGCCCGAAACAATTAGAGGCTTAATGATACATTCTGCTGACTGGACACAGACCATGTTAGGAGGTAGAACTATTAAGGATGTAGAATCCTTTAACAAAGTTGATAAAAGAAATTTATTACGATCCTTTGGTTATGGAGTGCCTAATTTGAAAAAAGCTCTATATAGTGCAAAAAATTCTCTAACGCTAATTGCAGAAAAAGAAATAACACCTTACAAAAAGGACGGTAGTATTAAATTCAATGATATTCATTATTTTGAACTTCCATGGCCTGTTGAAGTTCTTCAAGAAAATTTAAGTGAAACAGATGTTAAATTGAATATTACTCTATCTTATTTCATAGAGCCAAATCCTGGAAGTAGGAAGTATAGTAATAAGTTTAGCTATCAATCACATGGCTTACGCTTCAATGTGATTAAGCCTGATGAAGACCCTGAGACATTCCATAAACGAGTAAATAAAAACACTCGGGAGGATGGGGAAAAAGGTTTCTCAGGAGAGGACTGGATTATTAAAGAAAATTACAGAAATAAAGGATCAGTCCATCGTGATTTTTGGATTGGCTCAGGTGCAGATTTAGCTACAAGAAATCAAATAGCAGTATATCCCGTTTCAGGATGGTATAGAACAAGAAAAAAGCTTGAGATGTATGATTCTACTGTTAGATATAGTTTAATTGTAACAATCAAAGCCCCAGAGATTGATGTAGATATTTATACTCCAATTAGGACATTGATTCCTGTTGAAGTGTAACATAATTTAAACACTACTTTCATAAAGAAAATAAATAAGAATCAAACAAAATAATATGTATAATATTTAGCTAACTTGTGCTATAACTAAAAAATCATACGCAAACCCTAATAAATCAATACTCTCTCTTCTCAGGAATCACCCCTCTAACACCACCACGGGGATTTTCCATATCGCCTCTGTAGCGTGGAATAATATGAATATGGCAATGCGGCACGGTTTGTCCGGCAGCTTCACCGGAGTTGATGCCGATATTAAAACCATCGGGGTGATGGGTTTTTTGAAGCTCTGCTTTAACCAAATTTACCAAAAACCAACAAGCAGATTGCTCCTTAAATGTCAAATCAAAATAGTTTGAAATAACTCGTTTTGGGATGACCAAACTATGACCTTTAGAAACCGGATATTTATCCCGAAATGCAAAACAACTGGCAATTTCGCCAACCTGTTCTTTAGGTTCGAGCTTTTCAAAAAATGGACTGACTTCCGAATTGTTCTGATTTAAAAAGCAGTAATGTTGGTATTCATAAATTTCTACATTTTCATTTTTGAAAATAGATTTGAAAGGCAGCAAAACATTTGTTTGGTAGGTCTTTACTTTATGAACAAAATGGGTTCGGAATCCTGGGTTCTTAATATCCCGACGAACACTAAAATAGGCTTTACCAGCAGACTTGAGTAATCTTGACACTTCAAACAAAACTCTAGCCTGTTCCTGATTTTTAAGCACATTAAGCACGTAATGGCAAATGATGGTGTCGAATTGTTTTTCAGGATATTCCGGCTGGTAATGTGGGTCGTAGCCTGTGATAACGATACTTTTTGCTTTTAATTCTTCGACATCTTTTCCAAAGCCACAACCAAAATCTAAAATTTCGCCCTCTAACAAATCTCTTTCTAATAGGATTCGGGTAGGAAAGGACATTTTATCTCTTTCTTTGGCAGTACGGTGGGAATAAATATTTTCTGGCATTACTCTAAAAATTCAAAACCGTTATTGCTTGCTGCTGAAATTTGAGGTTCGATTGTATCTATAAGCTTTTGATATTTAAAGTCTTTCGGCGAATTGTATGATTTGAAAATTGTAATATATTCATCACGAAACCTTTTTTTTAGCCTACTGTCAAGTATATTTAAGGCATCTTTTTGGATATTAAAAAAATCATCAAAACGTTCTTCAAGATTAGGAAGTTTATTGTTTTTAGAACTATTAAACCCTGAGAGTATCGGAACAAGATTCCATATTAAATTATGAGAGACCCAGGAATATGGTACAAAATGATCTAATTCATAATTTGATTTATGGAGTTTTTCACCGGTAAATATACATCTAACATCTTTTTTTTCATCAAGATATATATTCCAGAAGTTTTTCCTTTGGTATGTTAATGGATTTCTTTTCGCTGGTTTTATGAGTTTATTTACCACATCAGGGATTAATGGGTTTTTACCTTGGATAAACAATGCCAGGTTCCAATAGGTATATTCTTTTAGTATTCTTGCATTTGACATGATATAAGAAAACCAATTTTCATTGATGTTAATATATTTTTTGTCAAGTTTATAAATTGAATAGTAATCATTAGCATTAGATTGTAAATAGATTCTTCTCTTTTTCAAACCTTTAAACCAAGGACTCAAAAACCAGTGTGGTACATTTTTATCTAAATGAAATAATTTTTTAGATATCTCCTTATCAGTTGATTTATATAGAAAATTATAAATTTTACTTTTATCTTCACTTTCAGCTAAATCGGTATTATTTATTAGAAATTCTATAATTTCAGCAATTTTATCTTGCGTGCCAAAAGATATTTTAAAGTAATTGATAGGATACCATGCGTTGGATATCATTCTTGAAAAAATACGAGCTTTTTCGATTTTATTTCTACCTTGTTCTATCTCTTCAATTATACCTAAAAACCAGTAAAACTTATAAGTTGCAGAAGTATTATTAAATATACTTGCTAATGCACTATTGTTAATACTCGAAGAAAATGGTAATTGATTCATTTCATAAAAATAATCATTTCCACAAAACCCCTCAAGCCGAGGCTCAAATTTTTACACAAATAGCAAACCATAACCTGTATTAAAAACTCATTTTAAGTACACGTTTTAAAGAGGTGTAAAGATTTCCGGTGTTGTTTTACCTTTGATGTCTTTGAGCTATTAGCTTTGAGCGCTTAGATTAAATCGTATAACAATAAATTCCTGTTATGGTGTTGAAAGTGGTTCAGTAGAGCCTTCGCTACTTAAACAAAGACCCAAAAGGCTTGATTATCTCTAGAGTGAAAACCCTTTCGGGTCGGGTAATGTATTACTCTCCAGGGATTGTTTTAGGCCTCAATCAGAATTACAAATTCTGAAAAGTTATGCCTGTTTGCTATTAGATGTTTTTGCATTAACCCTGTAAGGGTTCAAAACCCTTATAGAGTTGTGGTTAAAAAAGCTTTGACTTTGCTTTAGGACAAGAACCCCTCCGGGACGGGTGGTGTTTTTGATTATCTATTAACAAGTTTAGCCGTTTAGTAAAAACTGTCAACCCTATTTATGAGAGCTCATCGTAGCCTTTGAATACAACTACCAGCAATTACATGATCAAGTGGGGTTATGGTTTTATGAGTATATAAGGCACTGCACTAAGCGCAGTTGAGGGTTATGAATGTATTAGTGAATTATCAAATTTCCAAATCGCCACATTAAACAATCAGCTTTTCACCCTCTTTCTGCTGCGCTTAGAACTCACGATATAGACCCCTAAAAATACGAGTATTATGGCTGTAATTTTAGTTAAGGTCAACTGGTCGGCACCAGTAAGTATCGCAAAGGAAATAGCAATAACGGGTTGTAAATAAATAAAGACCCCAAGAGTAGAGGCCGATAGTTCTTTAAGGGCGTAAACGTTGAGTAGATATGTCAAAAACGTGGGGCCAATGACGACAAAACCCAGTCGCCAAACGGCAGAAAACGGCAATTTAGGCCAATCAACTTCTGTAAATTCTTCTATCCCTATCGGTAAGTTAATGATAACAGCGATCAGAAAAAACCATTTCATTAAAGTGATGCTGCTGTACCTGGCTGTTAATGGTCTTACAATAATCATGTATAAGCCATATGATGTAGCATTTACAAAAATTAAAGCATTACCCAATGGAATGTTTGGTGCTGATATTGTAGAGGTAGTGCTGAAAAAAATTAACATCAAAGCACCAATTAACCCTAAGAAAGCACCTGAGATTTTTAGGAAAGTGATTTTTTCTCGTATCAAGACCGCTGAAAGTATAAAAACGATAATAGGCGAAATCGTTACAATTACCGAAGAGTTTATGGGTGTTGATAAACTTAAGCCTTTAAATGAAAAAAGCATATTGATGACCATTCCAAAAAGGGCGCAACCAAAAATACGAAGCCAGTCTCCAGGCTGAATTTTTTCGGAAGTAAAAAACAGGCTGATACACCAGAATAGCAGGCATGCGCCCAAAACCCTAAGCATAACAAAGCCAAAGGGCTGAATATGGTCAGGCATCAACCCCTTTGCCAATGTATGATTTATACCAAATATAAAACTTGAAGCTGTGGCAGCCAATATCGCCCAAACGCGCTTACTCACCGAGGTGCGACTTGAGCGCGTTAACGACTTTTTTGGAATTACCAATAAATACCTCATCGCCGTCTAAAACTATAGGGCGCTTTATAAACGAATAGTGTTCTAAAAGCAATGCCTTGTAGTCCTCTTCTGAGAGGTCTTGATTTTTAAGTCCACGTTTTTGCCATAATTGCGCCCGACGATTAATCAGGTCTTCGTAGCTGTTGACGTGTTGTCTTAAAAATTCAATCTCCTCTTTTGAGGCAGGTTCTTTTTTGGTATCCTGAAGTGTAAAGCCTTTGGTATCCACTTCTGAGATGATGCGTTTACAAGTATTGCAGGTAGAGAGGTATAAGACTTTTTTCATGTGTGTATATTATTTATGCTTTAGACTTTTTTTTCTTTTGATGGGTTTTATAAATATAGTAGCCTAAACCGCCCATCAACAAATACGGAAATATCATAAGGTAAACAATTCCGTCATTAATGCCTTCTGCAACAGAATTATCGGCATTATTTTCTAAAACCGCGCGGCACATGGCACATTGGGCGTTAGTATTTTCCATTGAAAATAAGACTAATAAAATGGAAAGTATAATGGTTATATGTTTTTTAATTTTCATCTGAATTTTAATTTATGGTTATGAGAAAAGATTCTGGTGTGTTAACACTCAGTGCGCTTTTCTTGTTGTCTTTTAAGTTTATAGTCAAAATTGTTTTTATGTCATCATTTTTCTTAGCAGTGAAATTTTGAAGTGCATCTTCAAAGTCTTTGAAATTTGAATTTAAACCCTTTAAAACTTCTCTTTTATCCATTTCCAAAACACTTATGAATTTCAATAAGTTTTTTAATTTTGGATAAAACATATTCATGTTTGGCAGTTTCTCTCAATATAAGTAGAGATTAGCAATAATCAGAGGAGAGGTATAACCTATAATTTTTTGCATAACACATAAATCAATAATTTTGGTTGCACTCTCATAAAAGGGTTGCCTCTTATAAAAATAATCAAGTATTACATCAGAGTCTACAAATACTTTAGTCATTTATATACTTTAAATATTTTTCTCTTCTTGCTTCTCGAATTTCTTTATTATAATCCAAGCTTAAATCCTCTGGCATTTCAAATGAACCAATAAAGCGGCAACATCAGGATGAATTTCATCATCAATACCTATTTCATCTTTACTTGAAACTTATCTCAAAAAGCTTTCAATTAAATTGGACAAACTACGATTCTCGCTTTTAGCATAGCCATTCGCCTGCTCTATCACACCTTTATCAATCGTTTGTGTCAATTTAGCATTCATAACATTCAGCTTAATACAAATATAGCCAAAACACGTATAAATTAAAATAAATATATATACGTATTCTAATAGTAAGGCTGCATAAAAACATAGACCAACACACCGGTAACAGACACATACATCCAAATTGGGAAAGTCCATCTGGCGATTTTTTTATGCTTTTGGTATTGACCGGTTAGTGCGCGATACATTGTAAATAAGACCAAAGGCACAATGATGCCGGATAATACAATATGGCTTATCAATATAAAAAAGTATACATACCTCATAATGCCTTCGCCGCCGTAAGGCACAGGATCGTGACTGATTTTTGAAATGACATAACTCACCAAAAACACCACCGACAACACAAAAGCAGACATCATCACATTGCGGTGGAGGTTCATTTTGTTATTTTTTATCAAGGCATACCCCACTGCCAGTAATATGGCCGTAAGTCCGTTGATGACCGCATGAAAAAACGGATACGTCCCCACATCCAGCCCTAAAAGATCGGTTCGTGTTTCCAGATTCATCAACAGCACGACAATAAGTGGCACAGCAACAGATAACGCAATAATAAAGTTGACCATAAGGCGACTGGGGGCAAGTATTTTCATGCTTATTCTTTTAAAAGTTGTTTGATGTCTTCTATGAGTATGTCGATTTGTTGTTCTTCGCTGTAGCGGTTTTGATCGGAATCGTATTCCACTGCTCCCTGATAAAACACAATGGGATTGCCGTTGCTGTCTCGTCGGCTTCTCAGGTAGCCTTCTTTATCGACTAAGGCAAAGAAGCCCGAGTGTTCAAAACCACCCGCCGCACGGGATTCTTGTTTGGCATAGAGGTTAAAACCCTGATTAGCGAGCTGCATGATATTCTCCAGGTCGCCGGTCATCATGTTCCAGTGCTTGTGTTTTACACCAATTTCTTTGGCATAAGCTCTTAGCTGTTCGACAGTATCGTTGATGGGGTCTATACTGATGGATGCAATTCCAAACTCATCTTCACCGTAAAATTTACGTTGAATCTGAACCATATTTTTGTTCATAATCGGGCAGATGGTTGGGCAGGTTGAAAAAAAGAATTCAACGACGTAAACTTTTCCATCATAATACGCTTCAGTTATCGTATCGCCGTACTGATTAATGAGTTTAAAATCCGGCACCTGTCTTTTTTCTCCCTTCAGAGTGATGTAGGCCAGACCAACCCCATCAGATCGGGTTTGAGATTCTCTAAACACCCAAATCCCAAAAACGATGATAACTATTCCTAATCCTACGTAACCCAGATATTTTTTCATAAGAGTGGGTGCTTTAATCTTCTATTTTTGTTTTATTATACTTTTTTAGGGCCAATCTATATTCAGCTAAAATAACTTTCACATCGTCATTCATTTCATCGCTGAGTTCAGCTACTGAAGACATATCGTAAGCATACCGAATACTGCCGTCTTCATCTTCAAGTCGACCCCTCAAATTTCTATTTTTATCAATAATAAATACTTGATTAGTGCTTAATTTGTTATCTAATTTGATGTCACTACCTAAACTTTCAAATAAGCTAGTCAACTGAGGCTGGTCTAATTCTACAAAAAACCAATTACTGTCATCCGAAGTGCTGTTGAGGGTGGTTAAAAACGTTTCAACTTCATTCCTTTGATTGGGTAAGACAAGACTCACAAACTGCAAATCTTTAAATTCTTTATACCGGTCGTAAATTTTTTCTTTCATATTGAAGGCGTAGGCTTTCTTAGTCTCTACATCACTTCCTAAAAAACTTAAGATTGTAATTTTATTGTCGAGAGTAACAATGCTATCTTTTACAAGTGAATTGAAATTGATATCTTTCAATACATCTTTCGATACCGTGTCCAGTTTAGCAAAATTATTGACACCGCTTGCAAAAAACATATAGGCAAATAATGGCAATATAAATAAGACACTTAAAACCCAATGTTTCTTTTTGACAGCCATTATGATGGAATTTTGTAGTATTTGCAAAAATAAAAAAAGGCGATCGTGAGATGACCGCCTTATTAATGATTTAACCTATTTTTAGGTATAAAATATCGTATTGAATGATTTTTTGAAACGAACTATCTTCGAGGCATAGCGTGGAAGTATTGGCTGGCAGGTTTCGCTGGTTTCATAAGCAATCAATTTGAGCACAAGCTTTGTGGCCTAAAAAGGGAAAAAAAATTATATCATTTAGATTTCAGTTTTCACTGGAATGACATTTTATCGGATACCTCCAGACTCTGCCTAGAGGAATTCTTTTTGATTAAAAATCCCACGTTATGTAACCCTTGGTATAGACTTCTTCAATGTAAGCACCTTCGATAAGCAAAATAGCGATAAGATAACAAATGAGAAAAACGCCTGTCCACACCACCACGCGTCTTAAGCCTTTAGATTCGTGTTCCATATGCATGAACGCCCAAGTGATGTAGTAAGCTTTCACAATGGTAAGAATGATAAACAACCAATTTAAAATAGACATGCTTACAAATTCGGTTTCAACGAAGAATGAAGGCCTGATGTAACCAAAAATAACCTCAACAATCGTCAGGACAGATAATATACCGAAAACGGTCCAAATACGCTTTTTTGCTGCGTTTGAGTCGTGATGTTGATGTGCTGTATCGTGTGCCATATAAAAAATGCTTATAAAATTAAACTAAATAGAAAAATGTAAATACAAATACCCAAACTAAATCGACAAAGTGCCAGTAGAGTCCAACTTTCTCGACCATTTCGTAGCTGCCTCGTTTTTCATAGGTGCCCAGGAGGACATTAAAAAAGATAATACAAAGTATAACTACACCCGAAAACACGTGAAACCCGTGAAATCCTGTGATAAAAAAGAAGAAATCTGCAAAGAGCGGTGCGCCGTATTCGTTTTTGGTCATATTTGCACCTTCAATAATACCGATGCCTCTATTGTTGAGGTAATCCAGAGAAGTTTCTCTGTCCAGTATAGTTTTCTCGCCATCCTCATTAAGTTTCATGGTTCTGACTCTTAAGTCATTTTGAGCTGCAAAACCTGTCTTAACCTGATCTAGGGTAACGCTTGGCAATGCTTTTTCATCCATATACCAAATCCCTTCACTTTCAGTTTGTCTTTCTCTTAAACTTTCCTGTTCGCCCATGGCTACTTTTTCAAGGGCAATTCTGTCACCATTAGCATCAACAAATTGAAGTATTTTTCCACTGCGCATTTCAACAGCTCCATATTCACCTTTAATAAAGTTAGACCATTCCCAAGCTTGTGACCCCACAAAGATTAAACCACCAAGAATGGTTAAGGCCATATAAGTCACCACTTTATCTTTTTTCATTTGATGTCCTGCATCTACAGCAAGCACCATAGTTACAGAAGAAAATATTAAGATGAACGTCATCAATGCCACATAAAACATTGGGGCATCTGTACCGTGTAAAAACGGGAAGTGATTAAAAACTTCATCTGCTATAGGCCATTCTGAAGAGAATTTGAATCTGGAAAATCCATAAGCCGCCAGAAAGCCGGAAAAGGTCAACGCATCCGAAAGGATAAAAAACCACATCATCAATTTACCATAACTCGCTTTAAGCGGTTGTTTACCACCGCCCCAAAGCCGTCCTTCTGTTCCTGTTTTTGCAACAGCTGTATTATCCATATTTTAGGTGTTTTTTAAAGAATTAGGCAAAAATAGCAAAATAATTAATTATATAAACTTAAAAATAAAAACAATAAAAGCCACAACACATCTACAAAGTGCCAAAAGTTGGAACCAATCGTAAATCCTAGCATTTTATTGGTATTGTATCGTTTTCTAAAATGATTATAAATAATCACCAAAAGAACAATTATACCAGCAGCCAAATGTGCAAGGTGAGCCAAAACCAATACATAAATATAAGAAGAATTGATGGTGCTGGTTGGGCCGGTAAAATAATAGCCTTCTTCTACAAGCGTTTCGAAACCTCTGATTTGAAGACCTACAAAGGTTGCTCCAAGCAAAAATGTAAAAAACAAAAACAGCGAAGTCATCTTACTGTTATTTGCTATTAGGTATTTTTTTGCAGCAAATAAGGTTATACTACTTATAACTATAACAATGGTACTGGTGCCAAAAACTTCCGGCAATTCAAAACCGCTTACCCAGTCCGGACGTTTACTACTAACGATATATGCACTCGTAAGTCCGGCAAAAGTCATTACCATACTAATAATACCGAACCACAACATCATTTTCTTGGAACGGTCGCGTTTTTCTTGTTCGGAACGCTGTTCTATAGCCATACTCTCCATATTTTATCTATTACGTAAACAATTTGTATTAAAGTGATATAACTCACGCTGGCCAGCATAAGTTGTTTAGCAGATTTGGTACCTCTTTTTTGATATAATTTGATGGCGAAAAACAACATGGCCAATCCTAAAATTAATACGATTCCAGCTGAAAACACCGTCAATCGTAAATCGCCGGTTACCCCAAAAACGGGAATGATTGAAATGGTAATGGTCCAAATGGTATATAAAATAATTTGTGTTGCTGTACCCGTATCTCTTTGTCCTGTGGGCAACATAAAAAATCCTCCACTCTTGTAATCGTCGTACAGCCACCAACCCAAAGCCCAAAAATGCGGAAACTGCCAAAAGAACTGTATCATAAATAAGGTTCCCGGTTCAATACCAAAACTCCCCGAAGTGGCCACCCAACCTAACATAAATGGAATAGCTCCCGGAAAAGCTCCAACGAATACAGAAAGTGGGGTTTTGGTTTTTAAAGGCGTATAAATCGCTACGTAAATAAAAATAGAAACGCCGCCAAAAAATGCGGTGGTTGGATTGATGATGTAAAGTAGCGCCAGACCTATGAGTGTGAGCGTTACAGCTGTAACCCAAGCTGTGTTTACAGACATTCTACCACTGGGTAGAGGACGGTTTTGGGTGCGTTTCATCAATGCATCCAAATCCTTTTCTATAATTTGATTAAACGCATTTGATGCGCCAACCATCGCGTAACCACCAACAAAAAGTAAGATGAGTGTTATAGCATTAAATTGTTCTGCCCCTAAAAAATATCCGGCTACTGAAGAAAATACCACACTAAGAGACAGACGATGTTTAGTTAAGGTTTTAAACTCGCTTAGCCATGATATTTGAGCTGTATGTGCTATAAGGTCGGACAATTAGAAATTTTTGCAAAGATAATTAATAATAGCCGTTTCGGAATTGGATAATTCTTAATCTTTTCTAATGTATAGCATTTAGGGAACCCTCGGGAAATTACAGGATTATAATGAGAGCACCGCCACGTATTAAATTATGAACCCACAGGTTGTTGAGGTGTCGAGCGGATTCGAACCGCTGTAGATGGTTTTGCAGACCACTGCCTAGCCACTCGGCCACGACACCTAATAATTTGAGATTGCAAATTTAAGCAATATGTTATAATGAAAGGTGTTAATTATAAAAATATTTATGATTTAAAGCAGAAATTGGTTTTACAAAGTTGAGGTTCTAGCAGAACAAAGATTGATTACAATACTGTTTTATACCCATCGTATTTTAAAAAATTTTTTAACGGAAAAGAATATATTTTTTGCGCCAACTTTAATAAAATGGGTGTTATTCTTATTTTTTACAGTAAGTATTTTGAGCTCATGTCCTGAAAATACAGCTCTTAAAGTTTTCTTTTCCTGTTCAGCTCCTGTTTGACTTAAGGCCGGTATTTTTTTACCATTATTATCAACTAGCCAAATGGCATCACCTTGTTTGTTGAAATATTCTTCAATTTGATTTTTACAAATCGTTTCTATCTTAAAATTGTCTTTTTTAATATCTACTTTTGAATGAAATTCTATTACCCAACTGCTCACAGGGTGGTATGTTTTATTTAATGTTTTTATCCACCTGCCTTTAAAATCATTTTCCGTATGATTCATTTATTTATTTTACGCCAAATTATGATATATAAATGAGGTAGAATTTTGTAGAGTATTATACTTGTATTAAATTATTTGAAAAATGTTAATATTAATACCAACTCGTTATATCATATTACCTTACATAAGAATGGTTTAATAATTGATGTTAACAAAGCCAGTAGAATATCAAATGCATAATATTTTCCTAACTAGACATGTCTAACTTGAAATTATAGCTTTTTATTTTTGGTTTAAAGTATCGATTGGATCTAGATTTATCCTTTCTTCAACCTGTTGTTCTATTTTTGAGATCTGTTTTGGCGCAATACCTCTAAACACCAGAATTACCCCAAAAATTATAATAAGAATGCTAATTATTTTTTTAGACACGGCTATTCGTCTTGGGGTAAACTTGTGTTTTAATTTTTTGGCTAAAAGTATTTTGATGATATCAATAAAAAGATAAGTGCCTAATATTGTCGTAAAAAAGCTGAATAATCTAAAAGGTTTCATCTCTAAAGCAGGGCCAAAAATAATAATCAATCCCAACCAAAAGCCTAAAACACCAATGTTAATAAAATTCAACAAAAACCCTTTGACCACAATTTGGATATAATCACTATTTTTAAGTTTTTGAAATTCAAATGTAGATGGGGTGATTGTTGTGCGTTTAATTTTTATAAACGTGATGATCCCATAAGTTACTAGTACTGTTCCACCAAAAACATACAATGCAGGGTCATCCTTAAGTCTTTTTAATAAGGGGTTTGTGCCAAAGTAAGCTATACACAAAAAAACGGCATCTGCAATCAACACACCAATATCAAAAGCTAAGGCTGCTCTAAATCCCTTTATTGCAGCCGTTTCTAGTAAAACAAAGAAAACGGGCCCTAACATAAATGACAGGAAAATACCTAATGGAATAGCTGATAAAATATCCTGAAGCATAAATCATAGTTTCGTGGGCTAAATTTACAAATTTCAATTTAAGCCTTTTGAGCATGTGGAGTAATATCTTTTATTTTGAGTTGTAGGCTTACTCGCCCATTCCATTCGTTCTCATCAATGGTGCATAGCACATCTACTTTAGATCGATTTTGTAAATCATTTAACTTATCCCCTAAATTAAATCCAATAGCGTCAATTTTAAGTGGATGTTGGCCATCAAAAAATTTGCATTTAAGGTGTTCTTTTTCCTTGCCAACGGCTCGGGCATAACCTGTGTCCTGTAGTCCATTTATTCTAAATACGGGGTTCATGTTTTTTGGGCCAAACGGTGCAAACTGTTTAAGGATTCTATAGAATTTAGGGGTAATCTGTTTCAGCTTAATTTCAGTATCGTAAATCTGGCGTGGGATTAAAAGTTCATCTTCAATTTGCTCATCTACAATGTCTTCGAATTTTTGTTTAAAAGCATTGTAATTTTCTTCTTTCAAAGTGAGACCTGCGGCGTATTTATGCCCTCCAAACTGTTCAATGTATTCTGAACTGGCTTCCAGCGCATTGTAAATATCAAACCCATATACAGATCGGGCAGAAGCTGAAAGAAAATCCCCACTTTTTGTAAACACCAAGGTTGGCCTGTAATAGGTTTCAATTAAACGCGAAGCAACTATTCCAATCACCCCTTTATGCCAGGATTCATGATAAACTACCGTAGTTTTTCTATCTTCTTCCCTTAAATTTTCGATTTGTGCTAAGGCTTCCAGCGTTATACTTTTGTCTGTATCTTTTCGCTCTATGTTATATGCTTCAATGGCTTTGGCTTTTTCTATGGCTTTCTCATAATCTGTTTCAGTAAGGAGGCCTACGGCATGAAGCCCGTGTTCCATTCTGCCTGCTGCATTTATGCGCGGTCCAATGATAAAAACAACGTCTGTAATGTTGAAAAGTTCCTTTTTGGCTGTGTTCATGATGGCCTTAAAACCTGGTCTTGGATTTTGATTTAAAACCCTTAAGCCATAATAGGCTAAAATTCTATTTTCGCCTGTGATAGGAACGATATCAGAGCCAATTGCCGTGGCTACTAAATCTAAATAGGGGAGTAGTTCTTTAAATGGTTCATCTCGTTTTTGATGTAAGGCCTGTATCAATTTAAAGCCTATACCACAGCCACAGAGTTCATCGTAAGGATAATTGCAATCGTCCTGTTTTGGGTCTAGGACTGCAACTGCCTCTGGAACTTTATCACCAGGCCTGTGGTGGTCACAAATTATGATATCAATATTTTTGGATTTAGCGTATTCTATCTTCTCTACTGCTTTTATGCCACAGTCTAAACAAATAATTAAAGTTGACTTATTATCTTCAGCGTAATCTATACCTGACACAGACAGCCCATACCCCTCCTTGTAGCGGTCTGGAATGTATGCTGAACACTTGTCGTGAAAGCCCTTTAAATAACTGTAAACTAAAGCTACACTTGTGGACCCGTCTACATCATAATCGCCGTAGACAAGGATGTGCTCATCATTTTTAGCAGCTTCTCTAATACGATTTACTGCACGCTCCATGCCTTTCATCAGAAAAGGACTATGCAAGTTTTTCAAGTCTGGCCTAAAAAAGTCTTTGGCCTGACTGTAACCATGTATGCCTCGTTGTGCAAGAAGTGTAGCAATGGGTGCTGAGACTTTTAGGGATTTACGGTGCTCTTCGACCTTAGATAATTCCGGGATGTTTTTTTGTTGCCAAATCATGTTCCAAAATTAACTTCTTTTTCTGTAAATGGAATATCCGGATCTAAGATTTCGTCAATAAGTGAACTTAAAAACTCTTCAAAAGTCTTTAGCACCTCTTGATTAATGTGGTTGTTATCGCAATACTGTAAAGGCATATACCAGGCATTTAAGTTTTTAAAACTAATAATTCCTGCCGAAATATTTGAAATATGGTGTTTTTTAGAATATACCAAAGCATAAAATAAAACCTGAAAAGCCTTAGAATACCCATAATCTGAAGTTAAAACTTCAAAATCGTCAAACTTAAGGTCTTTGATTTCTACTTTTCCTGTTTTTAAGTCTATTATCCTAAAATCTTCCCCATGCTTATCCACCCTGTCAATTTTACCTTTTAAGATGGCCGTATTCTTTGAAGTTTTAAGGCTTGTACTTACGGCTTCTTCTATGCTTAAAATTTCAGTTTTTGATTTTTTTATATTTTCAAGTTCTTTGCCAAAAAACTTGTCTAGATAGGCCTTAGCAATTTCGAGTTGAATTCTATTGGCGCCTGTTTCATAATCTCCTTTAGCATAAATGTCATCAAATGTGGCTTTTAATAATTTGTCTGTTTTGGACTTGAACTCTCGTATCTTTTTTTCGTCAAGGTTACCAATATTTTCATACATTTTTTCTAATGTATTATGGATAAGCGAACCAAAATCCCTATGGCTTATAACTTCTTCGAGTTCTTCTGTTTCTTTAACCTTCAACACGTAGCGCTTGTAAAACAGGATAGGATTTAGAATATAGGTTGTCAATGCTGTTGGCGAAAACCCAATTTGAGCTAAATTGTTGATATCTGATATAATTTCCGGTGTTTTCTCTATTTCGATGAAATCTTTTGACTTAAGTGTTGTAGATAGAGAAAACTGCTGTTTTGTTAACTGGTGTTTAGGTGATTTAAAAACCTCCAGGTAAGTGATAAATCTGCTTTGCTCGCCTTTATTAAAACCAGATTGATCATTGTCATAAATCAAATAGCATTTTTTTGCTCGTTGCAGTAATCTGAAAAAGTGATAAGCATAAATGGCATCTTTTTCTGTGTGGGTAGGTAAGCCAAATTCCTTTTTAAGACTATAGGGAATATAGCTGTTATCTGTTTTGCCGGAGGGTAAAATTCCCTCGTTTACTGAGGTTATAATAATATTATCAAAGTCCAATAATCGGGTTTCGAGCATACCCATTATTTGTAGGCCTTTTAATTTAGAGCCTTTAAAACTTAATTTTTCTGAGTCTAATTTTTCATTAAAAATGATATTAAGCGCCGTAAAACTTAAGTGAGAGTGTGATTTGAAAGTGTCTTCCAGTTCTAAAAATACGTTTCTAAATGCTATGAGGTGCTGCTTAAAAAGACTATGCTTTAAGCCTAAAAACATGTTTATAAGTTGAACGACATGTGCTATAAACTCTTCGGGTTTTAAACCCGTTTTCAAACCATTTATTACCAAAAGTAATTCAGGGGTGTAGGCTTTAAAACTTAAAATATCTTCTAAACGGGTGTGTTTTAAATTATTTGTTTTGAGGTATTGGAGTATGTCGTATTTATCTAAAAACTCAGGAGAATTCAATATATTGTGATCAAAGAGTTTTGATAAAAAGTTATAGTCGAGACTATCTTTACCAGATTTGTGGTGTTTTATCAGGCTGGCAAAAAAATCAGTTAGTGGGGACTGCAACAATGGAAGCCCCATGGTGATATTTACTTGCTCTATATGTTTAGGAATACTGTTTAAAATAGGATGAAGCAGATGTTCATCATTGAGGACAATAGCTGTTTGTTCTATTTCTGTTTTTGTCATATTATTCAGCACCTCTGCTACAGATTTTGCCTGCCCAACATTCTTGGGGGAGGAGCGTATTTGAATGTCTTTTTCATTCTTATACCCATCACTGTGTAATTCAATAAAAAAACCGCTATAAGCTTTCCATTTTTCCTGATACTTCTTGATAAAGGTGTTTGAGGGATGTTGTTTTTCTTCTAGATATGATGTATCAATATCCCAGCCTATATTTGTTTGCCGTTGCTTAAGGCAGCTTTCTATGATAAATTCTTCGGCTGCATTCAACGCATTAAAGCCTATAAAAGACATAGACCGAGAATTACTTTTCAAATATTGTTCAATATTTATAGCTGCCTGTCTGTAAGCTAAGCCTTGGTATGCCATATTATTTTTGAGGAGGTGATTTTTAAAACTATTGTAATATACCGGCATATCTTCCCAAAACTGGATGTATGATTTAACTATTTCTGTTTTTTCTTCTCCAAAATAGTCCACCTCTTTTAATGCTTTACGGTATTCAAAAAAATCTTCCGGATTGACTAAAAAACGGTCTATTTCATTAAAGTCTGCAACTAAGACTGAAGCCCAGGAATAAAAGTTTTCAAAAGCATCAACATCTTTGTCTTGATGGGTGTTTTGATAAACTTTATAAAACTCGAGAACAGTATCGTTATGTTCTAAAATATTGAGCTGTGAAATATTTTCAATAAAAGAGACAACATCTATAATTTGAGGCAACCAAAGCGATTGAGGCTGAACTGCAAATGCATTTTTAAGAGCAGATACAGCTCGTTTACTGGGTAAAATAATGAGGTGGTCATCTCTTATGGTTTCCCTGTTACTCAGATAATAGTCAACGTATTGTTCTAAAAATTTTTGCATGTCTAAAAATAAAAAAACCACCTCAGGGAGAGGTGGTTTTTGAAGATATATTTGAATAGCTTACCTAGTCTTTGACTAAATTAATTTCTACTCTTCTATTCTTTGCTCTACCACTTTTTGTGTTATTATCGGCTATAGGCTTTTCTTCACCGTAGCCCATAGAAGACAGTCTAAATTCATCAACACCATTAGAAACTAAGTATTCTTTAACTGAAGCAGCTCTGGTTTCTGATAATTTTTTATTGCTTTTTGCAGAACCAACACTATCAGTATGCCCGTCTATACTAAATTTAGCCGTTGGATATTCGTCCAAAATGGCTAAAATAGCTTCTAAGGCTTCTTCAGATTCTTTTGTAATTGAAGATTTACCTGTGTCGAAGTTTATGGTTTTAGCGTATTCATTCAATTCACTTTGCACTTCTTCGGTAACTTCCGGGCAACCATTGTTGGCAACAGTTCCTGCTTCATCAGGACATTGGTCGTCTTTATCAAGGACGCCATCACCATCGGTATCTGGCCATGGGCAACCGTTGTTGGCAGCTGGACCGGCTTCATTTGGGCAATCGTCTTCTTTATCAATTAATCCATCATTATCAGAGTCTGGGCAACCATTATTTTCTGCTGTTCCAGCAGCATCAGGACATTCGTCTTTGGTATCATCTATACCATCGCCATCTGAATCTGCACAACCGTTAAATTCAGCAAGGCCAGGAGTATCAGGGCAAGCATCGTCTTTGTCCATAATACCATCACTGTCACTATCTGGACAACCATTAAATTCTTCCAGACCCGGTTCATTCGGACAATCGTCAAATTTATCATAAATACCATCACCATCGGTGTCTTGGCCTCCAAAAGAGAATTTAATACCTGCTCTGTGTTGAAAGAAATCTAAATCTGAATCCTCAAATGCAGATTTATAATTTGTATCTATGGTAAATGCAAATTGCTCAGTTATCCAAAAATTTATACCTAAATTGGCATTGAATACACCAGAACCTTCGTTGTCTAAAGAGTAATAGCCTGCACCAACACCAGCGTAGGGATCAAACCAATATTGCTTATTGTTTAAGAGGTTTCTAAAGTTATATTGTACGATACCATCAACATTTATCCAGCTTAAGTCTTCAAATTGTTCTACTTTTCCTAATCTTTCAATTCTGTTAAAAGATCCAGATAGCTCAAAACTAAAGCCATCTCCAACATAACGCGTAACACCAACACTTGATACAACGGGTACAATATTCCAGTTTCCGGTTTCAAAGAATAATTCATCACCAAAATCTGCTGAAGAAATTATACCATCAGGCGTTACAACATCTGCGCCAGTAGGATAAGAGTCTAGTGCATTTGTACCAACAAAAATAGCCCAAGGATTATTCTCATCTTGAGCGTAGGTAGTCGCCATTCCCAATAAAAATAGCATTAAGAATGTAAATCTGCTTAAATATTTCATTTTTTTTGATTTTTTTTATTTAATTACACAAATATAGAAATATTTTTTAAAAAACTTATAGTAGGTTTAGTTTCTTGCCAATCTTTATAAACGCCTTGACAGCCATATCCAGCTGAGTTTTGGTATGTGCGGCAGAAAGTTGTACTCTAATCCGCGCTTTTTCTTTAGGGACAACAGGATAGAAGAACCCAATAACATATATGCCTTCTTCTAGCAGATCTGCAGCCATCTGTTGAGCCAGTTTTGCATCGTAAAGCATCACAGGAACTATTGCCGAATCGCCATCAATAATATCAAAACCTGCAGTTTTCATTTGTTTTTTAAAGTAATTGGTGTTCTCTTCTAATTGGTCTCTCAGGCTATTATCACGTTCCAAAAGTTCAAACACTTTTAAAGACGCCCCAACAATTGAAGGTGCTAAGGAATTAGAAAATAGATAAGGCCTTGAGCGCTGTCTTAAGAGTTCAATAAGGTCTCTTTGACCAGTAGTATACCCCCCCATAGCACCTCCTAAGGCTTTACCTAGTGTTCCTGTGATAATATCAACCCGACCAAGAACATCTTTGAGCTCTGGGGTACCTATGCCGTTTTGCCCAATAAAACCGGTGGCATGGCATTCGTCTATCATGACTAAAGCTTCGTATTTGTCGGCCAAATCACAAATTTCATCTAGCGGAGCAACGAGACCATCCATAGAAAATACACCATCCGTGACGATAAGTTTATGTCTGGCTCCATTTTTATCGGCTTCCTGAAGTTGATTTTCTAAATCCTGCATGTTGCCGTTAGCATACCTGTAACGACCAGCTTTACACAATCTTACGCCATCTATGATTGAAGCATGGTTAAGCGAATCAGAAATTATGGCATCATCTTTAGTCAAAAGAGGCTCAAAAACACCACCATTGGCATCAAAACAAGCAGCATAAAGAATGCAGTCTTCAGTCCCGTAAAAATTTGAAATTTTGTACTCTAATTTTTTGTGAATATCCTGAGTACCGCAAATAAAACGCACACTAGACATTCCAAACCCATGAGAATCTAAAGTGTCTTTGGCCGCCTGAATAACTTCTGGATGTGATGATAATCCCAAGTAATTGTTGGCACAAAAATTTAATACCTTTTTGCCCGAATCTAAAGTAATTTCAGCACCTTGTGGCGAGGTGATGATTCTTTCTTTCTTAAATAATCCCTCATCTTTTATGCTTGAAATTTCTTCTTCAAGTTGAGTTTTTAATGTATCTGAAAACATATAATTTGTAATTTAAAATGACTTGACATAAATATTTTTGCGAATATACACTAAAATTGAGGTTTTTACTGAAAAATCCATAGCTTCTAAGGCCGCTTTGTATTTTGTTAACTGACTGGTATGGGTATCTTTTTCAGAACCGGTTTTATAGTCAATAATTACGGCTTGCTGACCTTTAAGACAAACCCTGTCTGGTCTTAAAACTCTACCCTGATGTGTGATTTCAATCTCGTTATGAACCTCCCAGTCTTGTTGGTAATATGGCGAAAGTTTAGCATGAGATACAATTTCAAATACTTTTGGTTGAAGTTCGTCGGGTATGGATTGATTTTTCAGCTCAGATTCATAATACACCTCTTGCATTATATCGTGTACATATTTACCGTATTCTGCAAATTCGTCTTCAGTTTGATTGGCTGTAAGCGTGCTGTAAAAATGTTGTGATGAATAAGATTGAAAAACAGAACTTTCAGTTTCATGAATGTTATCCTTTTCTTTCGTCTTCATAACTTTTTCTCCAAATGCATAAAAATTTTTATCTTCTTCAAACCGGTTGATTGTTTTGAAATAAGCTTTCAGTAAATCTTCAAATTTTAGGCCTCTACCTCTCACGGGTTCGGACAAAATAAAAAGCTCTTCTGCTGCTCGTGTCATCGATACATAAGCGGTATTAAGATTGGCCAGTTCTGTTTTTCGTTTATTTAGAATATAGGCATTTTCGTAAGACCGGCTAAGGCTTTTAGCACTTTTTGAAATCCTGGAATATATAAAAGGTATGCCAAAAGTGTCTTCATTCAATTCTACCCAATCTTCTGTCATGCTGAGGTCTGCAAGTTCAAAATTAGCATGGGCATAAATAACCACGGGAAATTCCAGGCCTTTACTTTTATGAATTGTCATAATGTTTACAGCATTAGAATGATCAGATGTCGAAATACTTTTTTTGGCTTTTACATCTTGCCAGTAGTCCAAAAAACCGAGCATACTGCCCGATTTGGTTTGGGCAAAATCAAAAATTTCGTCCAGGAAAAATTGAATATAAGCATTGGCTTTTTCTTCAAGTTGTAAAGCTCTAAGGGCATACTCGGCTTTATCATAAAGAGACAAAGCCTTGTACTCTTCAATTTTAAAATCAATGCCTAAGGGTTTTAGGTGTTCTAAAAATTCTTTGAAATGTAGTTGACCGGACTGTAAAAGTATGTCGTGATAACTGTTTTTACTTAAACCCTGAAACTGCAACCAAGACATTACAAAATCCACGCTGGAATCGTGATTATAATCTGCCAAGACGTTTAAAAACAAATGAAGCAATTGTACTTTTGCATCTGAAGAAATCAGCAAAGATTCCTGAGACGTTACCGGAATGGGATTCTTTAGGTCGTTGAATGCTTCTGCAATTTCTGATCCCATTTTGTTTTTCCTGACCAAAACACAGATATCCTTTAAGCAGTAACCCTGATTCAAACAAGCTCTCACCATATTCTCAAGTGCGTTGATACGCTGTTCTAGCATGAGGTCTTGGTGTTCCAATTTTGGTAAAAATTGCACTTCTACGTATCCGCTTTGCTTTTTTTGGGGACATTGCCTGGCATTGGCATAGAGTTCTTGATGTGTTTTGTCGGTCAGTGCTTCAGAAGCATAATTAAAAAAACCGTTATTAAATTCAACTACTTGTCTATAACTTCTCCAATTGTCGCCGAGGACTTTCTTATCGGCTTTTATGCTAAAGGGATTGGCAATGCCCTGGGACAATTCTAAAAACTGCTGAGGGTCGCCGCCACGCCATTCGTAAATAGACTGTTTAACATCGCCTACCAAATATAGGCTACCAGTTGTTCCATCATCATGTTGGGCTGAAATGGCGTTTTCTACCAGTGGCTTAAGATTTTGCCACTGCAATTTTGAAGTATCCTGAAATTCATCTATAAAATAATGCCTGAATTTTTCTCCCAGCCTTTCATAAATAAAAGGCGCCGGCTGTTGCCTGATATGTCGGCTGATTATTCGATTAAAATCATTGATAAACAAAATGCCCTCTTCCTGTTTTAATTGGGTTAACCTGCTTTGAACTTCTGTAATCATAGCAAGTGGAACAAAAGATTTCAGGATTTTTTCGCAGAGGTGATAGTTGAGGCTTCTTTTTTTTGATTCATAAAATAAGTGTTCTATTTCTGGTCGAATCTCATCGAGAATCGGCCCAAACTCATTTTCATATTTTCTGGTGTAAAAATTGGTCTCTTCAATATTAGCATGCCACTTGGCAGTGAAGGCACTTTCAATTTTATCTTCAAGTATATTTTTAAAATATTTAGGAATGCTTTGCCTGGGAAAGCAACCCATGTCAATATTGTGTTTGTTCATTACATCCAAAAACGCTTTTGCCACTGAAATTAACTCTTCTTTCACCTGTTTTTGGTAATCAATAATTTTGAATTTAATGGTTTTAAGTGCTTTTAAGTTGTATTTTTCCAGCTTTTCAATAGCAGCATAGTTATTCTCGTTGAGAATAAGGTTTGAATATTCTTCTAAATCTAATCTAATGTTTCCGCTTTTATTATTATCGATTTTAAACTTTACAAAATCTGTCAGCCATTCTGTAAGCTCCCGGTTAATCCCTACATCATAGATAAGATTATCAACAGCTTTTTTGATGTAAGGTGTTGTATCCATTTCTATATCAAATCCCTGAGTAATATTCAGGTCTTTAGCAAAAGTTCTGATGATTCTGTGGTTAAAACTGTCTATGGTAGAGACTTCAAACCCGGCATAATTTGGAATGAGGTATTTTAAAACCTTTAAACTTTTGGATCGCATTTGTTCTGGTGTAAGATTAATTTCTGATGATACATCCTGGAGTAAACTATCAAAAGAAGTATCATCACTTAAACCGGAAAAATAGATCAAGGCCTTGATGATGCGCTGTTTCATTTCAGCCGCCGCTTTATTGGTAAACGTAATGGCCAAAATATTCTGAAATGCAAATACTTTATCCTGCTTTAAAAGTATGCACAAATAGGCCTTGGTGATGGTATAAGTCTTGCCTGAGCCAGCTGATGCATCGTAAATATAAAAGTGTGGTAATTCCAAGGAGATTCTTTTGACACCTAATGTAATATTAATGCTTGAAATTATTAACTTTTTTATCTAAAAATTAAAATAGATGGAGTACTTATTTACTAAATTTGCAAAAAAAATACTCATGAAACTACCTTATATTTTTTATGCTCTTATACTAGGACTTATCATCAGCTGTGGAGATTCAAAGCCTAAAGAAGTCGAAGAGTTTAATAAAAAAATGGACCAGACCATAGCTATACATGATGAAGTGATGCCTGAAATGACTAAAATCAATCAACTCATTG
>Ga0102928_1000345_pt1 | contig 29787 bp, 30 predicted proteins | sample SalPonR1_B_D1_MG_FD_78504 | JGI IMG/M metagenome (GOLD analysis project Ga0102928, IMG submission 78504) | Salt pond soil microbial communities from South San Francisco under conditions of wetland restoration - Salt Pond MetaG R1_B_D1_MG | ecosystem: Environmental > Aquatic > Marine > Intertidal...
ACCATCACGGCTTCCTGCACCTCGTAGGTGACGCCCTGGCGCGCCTTCCTCGCGGCCTTCGCTTCGACGGAGAGATCGTCCCACTCGGGATGCCACGCTGAGACCATGCAGGGTCCATAGGTCTCGGTCAGACCGTAGACGTGCGTCACATCCACGCCCATGCCCTCCATGCCTTCGATGACCGCGGCCGGCGGCGCCGCGCCGGCCGTCATCATGCGGATCTTCTGGGGCCAGTCGGGGCGCTGGTCAGCCGGCGTGTTCACCAGCATCGACATGACGATAGGTGCGCCGCAGAGGTGGGTGACACCATGGCTGGCGAAAGCGTCGAAGATCGCCGGCGCCTCCACCCGGCGGAGGCAGACATGCGTCCCGGCGAGCGCCGTGACCGTCCAGGGAAAGCACCAGCCGTTGCAGTGGAACATCGGCAGCGTCCAGAGATAGACCGGGAACTGGCCCATGCTCCAGCTCACCGAGTTGCCGAGCGCATTCAGGTAGGCGCCACGGTGGTGGTAGACGACACCCTTCGGGTCACCGGTCGTGCCGGAGGTGTAGTTGAGCGCGATGGCCTGCCATTCGTCATCGGGCATCACGGCGGCGAAATCGGGGTCGCCGGTCCGGATGAACTCCTCGTAGGTCATCTGGCCGAGGCGCTTGCCGCCCGGACCTTCGGGATCCTCGATATCGATCACGAGCGGCCGGGTTCCGAGCATCGCGAGCGCATCCTCGATGACCGGCGCGAATTCGGTGTCGGTCAGCAGGACCTTGGCCTCGCCATGGCCGAGGATGAAGGCGATCGCAGCGGCGTCGAGGCGGGTGTTCAGCGCGTTGAGGATCGCGCCCGCCATCGGGATCCCGAAATGCGCCTCGACATGCTCGGGAATGTTCGGCGCCATCATCGCGACGGTGTCGTCGCGCCCGATCCCGTGCCTGGCCAGCGCCGAGGCAAGGCGGCGGCTGCGGGCGTAGGTCTCGGCCCAGGTTCTGTGGATGTCGCCATGAATGACAGCCACGCGGTCGGGATATACGGCGGCCGTGCGCCGGATGAGGGAGATCGGCGTCAGCGGCACATGATTTGCCGCGTTCATCCCGAGCCCGACTTCGTAGATACTCGTCATGGTGTTCCCCCTCTCGTCCTGCGCCGGCATTGATGAAACCCGATCTTCGCGGGTTTGTCATCCGTCGACGCGTCCTGGAAACGCTTTGGAACCGCTTGCCATTCCTCATCGGGATACCGACATGGGGCGGATCAAGCGGGGGAATGCCGTCATGAACTGGATCGAACGTTTTGCGGGACTGTCGAGCCTCGATCCGTCCGTGCGCGAAATGCTCGTCAACCGGAGCACCGTCATCAACGTCCCCAAGGATACGGTGATCTTCGGGCCGGGGAAGTCGCCGGAAAACCTGCTTCTCCTCCTGGAGGGGGCCGTACGTGTCCAGCAACTCGCCGAGAACGGGCGCGAGATCGTGCTTTACCGCGTCCATGCCGGGGAAAGCTGCGTCCTGACGACGGCCTGTCTTCTGGCCTACGAGGACTACTCGGCCGAGGGGATCGCCGAGACGGCCGTCTCGGCGGTGGCGATTCCGCGCCCGGTCTTCGACGACCTCATGGCGAATTCGCCCCAGTTCCGGGACTTCGTCTTCCGGGCCTACTCGAAACGGATCACCGACCTCTTCCTCGTCATCGAGGAAATCGCGTTCAAGCGCATGGACATCCGGCTTGCCCAGAAGCTTCTCGATCTTGCGGGGGAGAACGGAGTGGTTCACGCGACGCATCAGCAGATGGCGGCGGAACTGGGAACGGCACGCGAAGTGATCTCGCGCCAGCTTGCCGAGTTTCAGCGCCGGGAGTGGGTGGCGCAGTCGCGTGGCGAGATCCGGATGCTCGATCGCGGCGCGATAGAGGATCTTGCCCAAAAGGACTGAGCGGGCCCCGGACTGAAAAAATGCCGTTGTTCGAATGTTTCGGTGACATCGTCACTGAAGGCCGGGTCGCCGACTGATACACCGTCCTCCGAACAGCAAGACAAATGCCGGAGGATCCGAGATGACCTACCAAGCCAAGATCGACGTGAAGCCAGAGGTGAAAGCCTTCTTCGACGAGGCCACCTTCACGGCCTCCTTCGTCGTGAAAGACCCGAACTCGAACGCCTGCGCCATCGTCGATTCGGTGATGGACATCGACTACGCGGCCGGTCGGATCACGACCGACAGCGCGGACGAGATCATCAAGTACGTCGAGGACAATGACCTGAAGGTCGAGTGGATCATCGAAACCCACGTCCACGCCGACCACCTGTCCGCCGCGCCGTATCTCCAGGAGAAGCTGGGCGGAAAGATCGGCATCGGCGAGAACATCACCATCGTGCAGGACACCTTCGGCAAGGTCTTCAACGAAGGCACCGAATTCCAGCGCGACGGCAGCCAGTTCGACAAGCTCTTCACCGAGGGCGACACATATAGGGTCGGATCGATGCAGGCGTTCGTGATGCACACGCCCGGGCACACCCCCGCGTGCATGACGCATGTCATCGGGGACGCGGCTTTCGTGGGCGATACGCTCTTCATGCCGGACTTCGGCACGGCGCGCTGCGACTTCCCCGGCGGCTCGGCCGAGGACATGTACGCGAGCGTCCAGAAGATCCTCTCGCTCCCCGACGAGACCCGGATCTTCGTTGGCCACGACTACAAGGCGCCGGGGCGCGACGACTACGCATGGGAATCGACCGTGGGAGAGCAGAAGGAGAAGAACATCCACGTCGGCGGCGGCAAGACTAAGGACGATTTCGTGACGGCGCGGACGACCCGCGACGCGACGCTGGCCATGCCCCGGCTCATCATCCCGTCGCTGCAGGTGAACATGCGCGCGGGCGAGGTTCCGAAGGACAAGGACGGCAACGAGATGCTCAAGGTGCCGGTCAACAAGCTCTGAGCGCAATCTGCAACCAAGGAGACCTGTCATGGACCCCAAGGCCATCTCATCGACCCTGAGCGTCAGCCCGCAGGTCTGCGTGGACGACGTCCGGAAACTTGCCGACCGGGGCTTCCGGTCGATCGTCTGCAATCGCCCGGACGGGGAGGGTCCCGACCAGCCGAGTTTCGAGGAGATCGACGCGGCGGCCAGGGCGGCGGGTCTCGAGGCACGCTACCTGCCCATCGTGGCGGGCCGCGTGTCCGACGAGGATGCGGAGGCGTTCGGCAGGGCCATGGACGAACTCCCGAAGCCCGCCCTCGCCTATTGCCGCTCGGGAATGCGCTCGGCGACGCTCTGGTCGCTGAGCCAGGCGAAGACCAGGCCGGTCGCGGACATTCTCGCGGCGACGCAGTCGGCGGGATACGACATGGGCGGCGTCGTCCGGCGCATCGCCAATGGCGGCAAGACACCGACCGATACGGCAGACGCGAGCTATGACGTGGTCATCGTGGGTGCCGGCGCCGCGGGAATATCGGTCGCCTCGTCGCTCAGGTCCCGCAAGCCGCACGCCGAGATCGCCATCATCGACCCGGCCGACATCCACTACTACCAGCCCGGCTGGACCATGGTGGGCGGCGGTATCTTCGAAGCCTCCGACACCGCAAAGACGATGGGGTCGCTGATCCCGCGCGGTGTGCATTGGGTCAAGGCGGCCGTCGCGGCCTTCGAGCCGGAGAACGACGCGCTGATCCTCGATGGCTGCCGCGTCGTGAAATACAAGCGTCTGATCGTGGCGCCGGGCCTCAAGCTCGACTGGGACAAGGTCGAGGGGCTCGAGGACACGATCGGCAAGAACGGCGTGACCTCGAACTACCGCTACGACCTTGCGCCCTACACGTGGGACTTGGTGCGGACGATGAAGGAAGGCCGCGCGCTCTTCACGCAGCCGCCGATGCCGATCAAATGCGCCGGCGCGCCGCAGAAAGCCCTGTATCTCTCTGGAGACCACTGGCGCCGGACCGGTGTCCTGAAGGATATCGACATCCATTTTCACAACGCAAGCGGGGTGCTTTTCGGGGTCAAGGACTATGTCCCCGCGCTGGAGGAGTACATCGACCGCTACGATGCGGATCTCCATTTCTTCAACAACCTCGTCGCCATTGACGGGCCGGCGAAGACGGCATGGTTCGACGTGGCCAAGCCCGACACGCCGGTCGAGCGGGTCGAGGTCGAATTCGACATGATCCATGTTGTCCCGCCGCAGACGGCACCCGACTTCGTACGCGTGTCGCCTCTCGCGGATGCGGCGGGGTGGGTCGACGTCGATCAGGCGACGCTCCGCCACAAGACCTACGAGAACATATGGTCCTTGGGAGACGTGATGAACGCGCCGAATGCCAAGACCGCGGCGGCGGCGCGGATGCAGGCGCCCATCGTGGCGGCCAATGTCGCCGCGGACATCGACGGCAAGGCGCCAGTCGCGCAATACAACGGCTACGGCTCCTGCCCGCTGACCGTCGAGAAGGGCAAGATCGTGCTTGCGGAGTTCGGCTACGGCGGCGCTCTCCTGCCGAGCTTTCCGAAGTGGGTCATCGACGGCACGCAGCCGACGCGGGCCGCCTGGTTCCTGAAGGAGACGCTTCTGCCGCCGGTCTACTGGAAGGGCATGCTCCGCGGAAAGGAGTGGATGGTGAAACCCGAAAAGGTTTCGGCCGCCTGAGGCAACTGACGTAATCTCGGGCCGTTCCTTCGGGAGCGGCCCGGCAAGCTTTCAGCGAAGAGCATACAAATGAACAGCAACAGCATTCCGAAGGCAGTGCGTCGCTATCTCCCGATCCTCGACTGGGCCGGGCAGTACAACCGCGACACCCTGACGAGCGACCTCGTGGCGGCCGTGATCGTGACGATCATGCTGATTCCGCAGTCCTTGGCGTACGCGCTCCTCGCCGGGCTCCCGGCCGAGATGGGGCTCTACGCGTCGATCCTGCCCCTCGTTGCCTACGCGATCTTCGGGACGTCGCGCGCACTCGCCGTCGGGCCCGTGGCGGTCGTCTCGCTGATGACGGCCGCCGCTGTCGGGAATCTGGCCCTCCAGGGCACGGCCGAATACGCGGCCGCCGCCATCGTTCTCGCCTTCATGTCGGGTCTGTTTCTCGTCGTCATGGGGGTCTTCAAGCTGGGCTTTCTCGCGAACTTTCTCAGTCACCCGGTGATCGCGGGCTTCATCACGGCCACTGGCATCCTGATCGCCACGAGCCAGCTCAAGCACATCTTCGGGATCACGGCCGAAGGCCACAACCTCGTGGACCTGGTCGCCTCGCTCTGGGAGCATCTGCCGGAGACCAACCCGATCACACTCGTGATCGGCGTGGGGGCCACGGCGTTCCTGTTCTGGGTAAGGAAGGGGCTGAAGCCGCTTCTCCTGAAGTCGGGTCTGACGCCACGCCTCGCCGACGTCCTGGCGAAGGCAGGGCCGGTCGCCGCCGTGGCGGTGACGACGCTTCTGGCGTTCGGCTTCGGCCTGGGAGAGAGGGGCGTCGCCATCGTTGGCGAGGTTCCGCAGGGTCTGCCACCGCTCACGGTGCCGTCCTTCGATCTCGATATCTGGATATCGCTTGCGGGCTCGGCCGTCCTGATCTCGATCATCGGCTTCGTCGAGTCGGTATCGGTCGCGCAGACGCTGGCGGCCAAGAAGCGCCAGCGCATCGTCCCGGATCAGGAACTCGTAGGTCTCGGCGCGTCCAACATCGCGGCCGCTATGTCAGGCGGCTATCCGGTGACGGGCGGCTTCGCGCGGTCCGTCGTGAACTTCGACGCGGGCGCCGAGACCCCGGCGGCGGGAGCTTTCACCGCCATCGGCATCGCGTTCGCCGCGCTTCTTCTCACTCCGCTCCTCTTCTTCCTTCCCAAGGCGACTCTCGCCGCGACCATCATCGTCGCGGTCCTCTCGCTCGTTGACTTCTCGATTCTGGGAAAGACGTGGAAATACTCGAAAGCGGACTTCGCCGCGGTCTTCGCCACGATCGCCCTGACGCTCGGCTTCGGTGTCGAGGCGGGCGTCTCGGCGGGCGTCGCGGTGTCCATCTTTCTCTATCTCTACAAGACGTCGCGGCCCCACATCGCCGAGGTGGGCCTCGTGCCCGGAACGCAGCACTTCCGGAACATCCTCCGCCACAGCGTCGAGACCGATCCCGCGGTTCTCACGATCAGGATCGACGAGAGCCTCTACTTCGCGAATGCGCGCTATCTCGAGGACTACGTCTATGATCGCGTCGTTCCCGACAAGGCGCTCCGTCACGTGATCTTCATGTGCTCCGCCGTGAACGAGATCGACATGAGCGCGCTCGAGTCGCTGGAGGCGATCAATCACCGTCTCCAGGGGCTTGGCATCAAGCTGCATCTCTCGGAGGTCAAGGGCCCGGTGATGGACCGGCTCCAGCGGGCGCATTTCCTCGAGGATCTGACGGGACGCGTGTTCCTGTCGCAATACGACGCGATCGAAGCTCTGCACTCAAAGCCACTGCCGGTGGAGCCGAAGGTGGCCGAGTAGCGTCAGGCCTCCGGGGCGCCGTCGGCTGCGTCGACCTCTTCCTCGAACTTTGGGAAGAGCGCCTCGACAGGCGTCGCGGTCGTCCAGACGCCCTCCGCGCGGATCATCGGCAGGCCATCGCAGGTGAAGACCACGAACCTGAGGCGCTCGATCGCGGCCCCCGTCTTCCGGGTCGCCATGCGCACGGCGTGGGAGATCTCGAGCCGGCGGGACAATTCGAACTGCTGGCCTTCTGTGACCCAGAGATCGCGGCGCGGAAGACCTTCCTCGATCGAGCCGCGCCGGATGTTGTAGAGGCCAAGCGAGGAATGGTGGTCCGGATCGACGTCGAATGCCTGGAAGGTGTCGATGTCCGAGATGGTGTGGAAGCTGCCCTTGCGTGAGCGGATGTAATACCCCTCGCGAAGGAACTCGACGGGCATCTCTCCCCTGAGCGACGCGACGTATGTTCCCTCCACGAAGCAGAACCGTTTCGGTGCCCGAACGGAAACATCCATCCGCTGCTCTTCGAGCGCTTGCAGGACTGCGTTTACCGCGTCGGCAGACATGCTGGATCCTCTCGAACTCTGGTCTTCTTGTTGTCGGCGCACCCGCCGAATGATCGAACAATCGATCACGGGAACGCGGCGATTATCGGACAGGAAGCCAGCGAAATGAGGCGATTTCGTGGAAAGACCGATCAGATCTTCGGAAATGTCGGCGCGAAGCCGTCGATCGGAGACGCCTCGACCTTCCGGAGCAGATCGATGAAGCCTTTTGCCTGGTGCTCGGCCGTTGCGCAGCCCTTGGCTGCGGTCGCCGCGGAGGCGTCGCCCACCGTCCCGGAGGGGTTCAGGTCGCTCGAGATCCAGCCGTAGGAGACCGGGCCGACAGGGGAGATCGCGCTCGTCTCGGCCGTCGAACGATTGTCTTCCGCTGCGCTCATGTCGACGCACTCGGGCCGGAACGCCAGCATGAGCGAGGTTTCGACGTCCCCGCCGTGAATGCCGTAGGCAAGCTCGCGGGCCGGATACATGCCGTCGGGATGGCCGAACGCCCCCCACTGGCATTTCACCGCGAGCATTCCCGCGCGGACCCTGAGTTCCCGCGAGAGGATCGAGACGAGGTCGAGGTTGCCACCGTGCGAGTTCACGACGACGATCTTCCGGACGCCAGCCCGCGCCACCGAAAGACCGATCTCCGTCCATGCTCCGAGCGCCGTCTCTGCCGATAAACTGAGCGTCCCGGGCGCGTGGATGTGTTCATTCGATTTTCCCACGGCCTGAATGGGCAGGATGCGGATATCGAGATCGGCGGGACACATCGCGCGGACCCTGTCCAGCATGCCCTGCGCGATCATCGTATCGGTCCCGACCGGCAGGTGCGGGCCGTGCTGCTCGATCGCGGCGGTGGGCAGGATCGCGATCGTGCGCATCGGATCGATGTCGGCGTATTCGGTGGTGCGGTAGTCGGCCCAGTCGAGGCGGCGGCTCATGGCTGCGGTTCCGGCTTGTAGGTGGCGTCGAGGCGCGCGCGAAGATAATCCGCCGCGGCGATCGGCGGATACTTGGGAGTTCCCGTTCCGGGAAGCGCACTTATGATCGCGTCGGGATTGGGATCGAGAAAGAAGGCGACCGACCGGCGCCGATGCTTCGGCGGCCGGACGCGATGCGGAGTGGAGACATAGAGGTCGTTCGTCCAGCGCATCAGGCAGTCGCCGATGTTGACGACATACGCCCCCGGAACATGCGGGACATCGATCCAGTCGGCGCCGCGCGGGCGCACCTGCAGCCCCGGCTCGCCGTCCATGAGAAGAAGCGTGAGCGACCCGTAGTCGGTATGCGCGCCGGCCCCGATCTCGTCGTCGGCACCGGTGCCGGGCGGATAGCGCAGGAGCCTGAGCGTCGCCAGCGGGGCATCGAACATGGCGCTGAAGTGGTCCTCCGGCAGACCGAGATCGCGCGCGACCGGACCGTGCAGGTCGACACCCAGGTCCCGGACGGCGTTGAAGTACCTGAGCATCGTCGCACGGAAGCCGGGCAGGTCAGGCCAGACGTTCACGCTGCGGAACGGCTCGCCCGCCAATACCCGCGGATCGTCCGGCTCGAGATCGAGGCCGATGTTGAAGGCTTCCTTCCGGTCGGTCTGCCCGCTCGTCTCGTCGAGCGATTCCGATCCTTTCGCCGCCCAGCCGCGATTGTGCCGGTTCCGGAGGATCGAGACCCTGTCCTTCTCCTTGGACGACAGGTCGAAGAACCGGTCTGCCTCCCGCAGCACCGAGGCCTGCAGGGCTTCGCTGATGCCGTGGCCGGTCAGAAGAAGAAATCCGGTCTCCCGGCAGGCGGCCCCCAGATCCGCGGTGAACGCCTGCGGATCCGACGCGTATGTCTGCCAGTCGAGCACCGGGATCATGCGAGCGCCTCCTCGGTCTTCCGATGGCCGCCGATGAAGCGGTCCATCTTGCGCGCGACCTTTCCGAGATGCGACCGGCGGGAGGCGGCGGTCGAACTGTCCATAAGATAGTGCGCCGCGAAGACCTTCCGGTGGCCCCTGGCGCAGAGAAGGCCGACCCCGCGCGCTATCGTCCGCCGTCCGGGAGCGCCGACGAAGCGGGTGAGCCACCAGCTCGCCCCGCAGGTCGTGAAGACGCCAAGCCGCGTGATGTGCGTGAGACCCGGTTTGATCGTGCCGCCGGTCTCCGGCATCAGAAAGGCGACGCCGGGCACCAGGACGCGGTCGAGCCAGCCCTTCAGGACCGCAGGCAGCCCATACCACCAGGTCGGATAGACGAAGACGAGGGTGTCGCACCAACGCAGGTCTTCGACCTCTGATCGGACAGGGTCGCAGTTCCGGCTGTCGTCCTCGTAGCAGTCGAGATCGCCGGCGGTAAGCCGCGGGTCGAACCCTTCCGCGTAGAGATCCCTGAGCCGCACCTCGGCGCCGGCCGCGCCAAGACGGTCAAGCACCACGTCGCGCACGGCCGCGGTAAAGCTCGTCTCCTTCGGGTGGCAGTAGACGACGAGCGCCCGCATCTCAGAATGCCTCCATTTCCTTGCGCACACGACCCATGAACGTGGACCGCGCGGCATCGGTCGCCCGGTTCATGTCATAGAGCGCGAGGTAGCGCATCTTCATCGGCCGGCAGACATGCCATACGGCACGGGTCACGCACTTGCGCGGCGGATCGCCGGCCAGAAAGGCGCGCGTCCGGGTGCCACCGTAGGTGGTGACCGCGGCGAGCCGCTTGATATGTGTCAGATTCGGTTTCACGTGTCCCTCTTCCAGCCGGAATGACACGCCGGGGAGGAATACACGGTCGAGAAAACCCTTCAGGATCGCCGGATAGCCGAAGTTCCAGACCGGGAAGACCATGACGAGCGCCTCGGCCGCGCGCAGCCGCTCGACGTAACCGGCCACGGGGCCCAGATTTGGGCCGACGTCGTGGTAGCCCCGCCGCTCGGCTTCGGTCAGGACCGGCGAGAAACCTTCGGCGTTCAGGTCGCAGTCGTCCACGTCCCAGCCGCGACCCCGGAGTGTGTCGACGACCCCGCGATGCAGCGACGCCGAGAAGCTCTCCGCGCAGGGGTGGGCGAACAGGACGAGGGCGCGTGTCACCACCCGCCTCCACCTGTCCGCAAGTATCCACGGGGGGTGAATTGTGCGGTACGCGCAAGAGGGGGGCCGTCAGCCCCCTCTCTCCGCGTCCCGACGGTGAAACGGCTCATTCCGCCGCGGTCCGGATCTTCGGATAGGTGTACATCGTTTCGAACGACCACTCCGGATTGTCCCAGGCGATCATCTTGCCGGGGTTCAGGAGACCCTTGGGATCGGCTTCCTTCTTGAAGCGGAGTTGCCGGTCATCGACCGTTTGCCGTCCGCCTTCCTCCAGCGTGTAGCGATGCGGATTGAAGACCATGCAGCCCTCCGCCTCGTGGATGCGCACGATCTCGTCAAGCCGCTCCTCGGTCGTGAAATCGACGATGGGCAGGGCCGCGTAGGCCGGTTCGCCCCCCTCGCGCAGAACCTCCAGATGCTGGAGAACCTCCGTCCCGAAGATCTCCTTGATGCGGGCGATCTTGCGGAGCGCGTCCTCGCCGTGGCCGTAGCGGACCTGCAGATAGGTGACCGAGGGCTTCACCTTGAGCGCCCGGAGCGTCGTGTGGTTCCAGGTGTATTCCGGAACCGATCCGGGCCCCTTCGGCCAGTCGTTATCGTCGCTCCGATAGATCACTCCCGGAGCGCCATTGAGACGCGCGAAGGTTTCGAAGGCGTCCATCGAATGCGGCGCGACCATGAGGGCGAGAAGTGTCGTGGCTGCGTCGACATGAGGCTTCACGCGCTGAAAATAGTCGAAGGGAATCGGCGCCTCGATGGGCGTGATCAGCTTGGTGAGGATCCCGTCCTGCTTCGCGAGGCTCAGACCAAAGCGCGCGCAGTCCATGAAGTCCTCGAAGGCCACGAACATCTCGACCCAGTCGTAGGCTGGCGCGAGCGGCACCTCGACCTCGGTGATGATCCCGTTCGTTCCGTAGGCATGTGACACGCGGGGCAGTTCGTCGCCCCGGAAATCAAGCACGCGCGGCTCCTCCTCCATCGTCACGACGCGCAGCCGGATGATGTTGCCGAAGTCGCGCAGCGCCCCCCAGTGGCACGACCCGATCCCGCCCGAGCCGCCGGCGATGAACCCGCCGATCGTGGCCGTGGCGAAGGTCGAGGGCATCATCCGGACCTCCTGGCCCGAATGCTCCCGCGTCTCGCGGTCGAGATCGCGGATCACGCAGCCCGGCTCGGCGATCACGCGGCCCGGGTGGATTTCCTTGACCTTGTCCATGTGGCGCAGGTGCATGACGCAGCCGCCGGCTAGCGGCATCGCCTGACCGTAGTTGCCCGTCCCCGCGCCGCGCGTCGTCACCGGCACGTCGTGGGCGTAGCAGACCCTGAGGATCTCTATCACCTCGGCCTCGCTGCGGGGGTTCACCACGAAGTCGGCGACGAGGTGGTCCATGTGCCGTTTGAGAACGGGAGAGTACCAGAAGAAGTCGCGGCTCTTCGATTTGATCGCCGCCTCGTTCTGATCCATGTCGAGGTGGGAAAGAGCTTCCTTCGCGGCGGCGACGTTGGGTGTCATGCGGTCCTCATAAGGTCGTCTAGTTCGGAATAATCGGGCAGCGTCCGGTCGATGGCGCGGCCGGCGCGCAGCACGATACGGTCGGATTGCGGGCGCGAGAAGAGCTCCGTCCATTCCCGCGCCTTGCAGATCACGAGATCTGCGGGCGCGCCGGGCCCGAGCGAGGGCAGGTCGAAGCCGCAGGCGCGGGCGGGGTTCGTGAGGAAGGCATGCGACCAGTCGTCCGTCGAATGGTCGAGATGCCCGATCCGCGTCGCCTGCCGCATGACTTCGATCATGTCGAGGTCGCCGTAGGCATAGAAGGGATCGCGGGTGTTGTCCGAGGCGAAGCTCACGTTGATCCCCCGCGCCTTCATCTCGTGCACGAGCGTGATGCCGCGCCACCGGGGCGTGCGGTGCGCCGTCCGGTCCTGAAGGTAGAGGTTGCACATCGGCAGGCTCACGACGTGCAGCCCGGCCTTCGCCACGAGGTCCAGCGTGCCCAGGGCGTCGACCTCGTCCTGAATCGCGAGCGAGCAGCAATGGCCGACGACGACCGGCGCGTCGAAGCCGGTCTCGAGGATCGTCTCGGCGATGAGCTTCAGCGTCTGGACGGAGGGGTCGCCCGTCTCGTCGACATGGAAGTCGACGGAGAGCCCGCGGTCCGCAGCGAGTTTCAGGAAGCCGGCCAGTCGTTCCTTCAGATCCGGGATCGGATAGGTCACCATGCCAAGCACGCCGCCCGAATCCGCCACGATGTCGGCCGTCTCCACGAAAGCGCCCTCGGGATCCATGTTGTCGCATCCGACGAGGCAGGAGCCCTGCAGGTCGATCCGCCCGGACCAGTCCTCGCGCAACTCGCGGAAGACGGGGAAGCTGACCGCGTCCTGCGGGCGCAGGCTGTCGAGATGCGTGCGGATCGCGCGCGTGCCGTGGGCGTGTGCGGACTTCAGCCCGAATTCCATCCGCGACCGCACGTCCCCGGCGTCCCAGTGCGCGGCGCGGTCCGCCGCCACGGTGCTGAGCGCGCCCGTGAAGGTTCCGTCCGGGTTCGGCGCGCGCGCCCAGATATGCCCCTTGTCGAGATGGGTGTGCATGTCGACGAAGCAGGGGAAGACCATCGCCCCCTTCATGTCGATCTCTGCAAAGCTCCGGTCCGAGATCCTCCCGTCGGAGACCGAAACGGAGGAGCGGACCAGATCTCCCGGTTGGCCGAGGAGACAGGCGGGAATCGTGACATTCGCAAGCGTGAAGGAGCCTTCGGGAAGGGTACGAAAGTCCATCATCGCTCCCGCTTCAGCGCGCTCTCGTGCCATTTCCGGAGCGCGAGATGGCTGATGAGGCTCATGGCCGCGAAGATCACCACTCCCATCAGTGAAATCAGGATCAGAGCGCCGTAGAGCCGCCCGAAGTTGAACCGGTAGGACGCTTCGAGAAGCGTGGAGGCGAGCCCGAGACCCGTCCCCGCCCGCCCGATGACGAATTCCGCCACGACCGCGCCGATGAGAGCGAGGCCGCCGGCGATCTTCAGGCCTCCGAGGAAGAACGGCAGCGCCGACGGCGCCGCGAGATAGCGCAGCCGCTGCCAGCGCGTGGCGCCGTAGATCGTGAAAAGATCCGACAGGTTGTGGTCGGCCGATTTGAGCCCGATCGTGGTATTCGACAGGATCGGAAAGAAGGCCACGATCCACGCGCAGAGGAGCGCCGCCGTGAAGGCGGAGTCCACGTAGATCTGGAGTAGCGGCGCGATGGCGATGACGGGCGTGACCTGGAGGATCACCGCGTAGGGGAAGAACGACATCTCCGCCCATTTCGACTGCGTGAAGGCCACGGCGAGCGCGACGCCGCCCACCACCGCCATCAATAGCGCCAGAAGCGTGAGGCGACCGGTCATGATCATCGCGGGCCACAAAAGCCCCCAGTCGTCCACGATCGCCTGAGCGACGCGGGCGGGTCCGGGAAGGATGTAATGCGGCACCTCGCCGAGCGTGACGTATAGATGCCACGCGAGGATCGACAAGACGAGCACCAGAGAGGGCAGCGTCCACTTCGCGACCCGGTTGATCCTGTCGCGGCGGGCACGGAGCGCTTCTTCCTGGTCGACGACCGGCGGGCTCGAGGCGGCGGTCTCTGCGATGCTCATGCGGCGACTCCCATGGCGTCCTGGAGGGCGTCGGAGGCCTGACGCGTATAGGCAGCGTATTCCGTCGACGTCCGGAACTCCTCGTGACGCGGGTAGGCGACGTCTACGTGCAGTTCCCGGATCACCCGGCCCGGCCGGGCGGCCATCACGATGATGCGGTCGGACAGGAAGACGCTCTCGAACACCGAATGCGTCACGAAGACGACCGTGCAGCCGATCTTTTCCTTCAGTTCGAGAAGGTCGTTGTTGAGCTTGAACCGCGTGATCTCGTCGAGCGCGGCGAAGGGCTCGTCCATCAGGATGAGGCGCGGCTTCGTCACCATCGCTCGAGCGATCGAGACCCGCATCTTCATGCCGCCGGACAGTTCGCGCGGATAGGAATTCTGGAACTTCTCGAGCCCAACGAGCCTCAGCGCCTCGAGGATCTCGTCTTTCACCGCGCCATAGCCTTGACCGCGCAGCCGGAACGGCAGCCAGACGTTCTGCGCCACGGTTGCCCACGGCATCAGCGTCGGTTCCTGAAAGACGATGCCGAGGTCGTCGGCGTTCTGTCCGCCGGTCCATCGGATGTTGCCGGACGTCGGATGAATCAGACCCGCGATCAACCGGAGCGCGGTCGATTTCCCGCAACCCGAGGGTCCGAGGAGCGAGATGAAATCCCCGTCGTTCACCTGAAGATGCATGTCCTTCAAGGCCACCACGTTGCCCGCGAAGGTCTTCTCGACGTGGTTCATCGTGAGGACGGTCGGACGCTCGTCGAGCGGCAGACGGGCCTTGCTCATGCGAAACTCCGGACGGTTAGAGGGCCGGACGGCAATGCCGCCCGGCCTCTTGTGTCAGTTGGCGGGCTTGAGGTCCATGCCCACGCCGTTGTTCACGAACTGCGTCGTGTAGGAGGCCTTGAAGTCGATCCCGGCCTCGACCACGCCCGTCTCGACCATGAGGTTGTAGAAGTCCTCGACCGTCTCGTCGGTCAACGAGCCGATGCCCAACTCGAGTGCCTTGCCCGAGTCGACGATGCCCCACTCCTTCAGCTTGTCGATGGCGTAGGCGATCTTGTCGTCGGTCATCTCGGGATTCGCGTCCTTGATCAGCTCGTTGGCCGCCGAAGGGTCCCCATAGAGATAGTTGTACCAGCCCTTGATCGTGGCATCGACGAAGCACTGGACCTTCTCGGGGTCGGTCTCGATGGTCTCGGCCATCGTCTCCACCGTCGTCGCGTAGGACGAATAGCCCGCGTCAGCGATCAGGAAGACATTCGGTTCGAACCCGCCTTCCTTCGTCACGAGATAGGGCTCGGAAGACAGGTAGCCCTGCATGCCCACGTTCGTGTCCGCAAGGAAGGGCGCGGGATTGAACGTGTAGGGCTCGCGCTGTTCAGCGGTGAAGCCGTGGGCCTTGATCATCCACTGATAGTAGGACTGGAACCCGTTGTCGCCGATCAGCAACGTCAGGTCCTTCAGGTCTTCCCAGCTTTCGGCCGACCCGGGATGGGCGACGATGACCTGCGGGTGCTTCTGGAAGATTGCGGCGATGTTCACGACAGGGACGCCCTCCTGCACGGCACTGAATGCCTGCAGAAGATCGCCCCCCATGTGGAAGTCCATCCGGCCGGCGAGCATGAGCGCGCGGTTGTTCACCTGCGGCCCGCCCGGGAGGATTTCGACCTCGAAGCCGCAGTCCTCGACATAGGTGCCGTCGGCGACGGACTGGTAGAAGCCGCCGTGCTCGGCCTGGGCGACCCAGTTGGTTCCGAAGACGACCTTTTCCTGAGCGGACGCGGCGCCGGCGCAGAGCGCGATCGCAGTCGCGGTCAGCATCAAATTTCTAGAAGACATCCTTACCTCCGGTTTACCTTCGGATGACAACCTCTCGGCGCAAATCCGAGAAGGAAAGGAACGCCCCGAGGCTTCCCAGCCAATTCTGTTCGCTCCGCCTGCTTCTTAGACGATCGGCCTCGATTCGCACATGTTTTCATCGGTTGCCGGCTCGGCTCTCGTTCGCTACCCGGGAAGGGGTCTTGCCCGAGAGGCGGCTCAGACGGATGCTAATCCGCACTCAGGAGGTTCCAATGCACGAAATCACGCCCGACGACATCGCCCCGCCGTTCGCGAGATACGCCCACGGCGTCGTAGTTCCGGCAGGGCGTCGGATGATCTTCACGTCCGGGCAGCTGGGCGTCCGAGGCAACGGCGACATCCCCGAAGACGCCGACGCCCAGGCCGAAATCTGCTTCGCCAACATCGAAGCCGTTCTGCGGGCCGCCGGAGCCGCGCGGGAAGACGTCGTCCGGATCAACGCCTTTGTCACCGACCGGGCGCACATGCCGGGTTACATGGCAGCGCGCGACCGATGGCTTGCAGACGTCCCGCGCCTGCCGGCCTCGACTCTTGTCATCGTCTCGGGCTTCACGCGACCGGATTTCAAGGTCGAGGTCGAAGTCATCGCGGCGCCGGAGGCATAGGGCGGTCCCCTCGGGCGCCGCCAGCAGCAGCTTTGGATGAAACCTTGTCGGAACGGACGCATTGGGATCGGTAAGGCAGCGTCGCGAACCGGTCCGGTTCGCGACGCTCTGCCTGCGCAACCCAAAGGAGGATGCAATGTCCGTTGCGAGAGTCACAGAGATCATAGCTGAATCGCCGAATTCCTTCGACGAGGCCGTCAAGAACGGCGTGGACCGCGCCTGCGCGACCCTGAAGAACGTGAAGACGGCGTGGGTTCAGAACCAGACCGTGACAGTGGTGAACGACGAAATCACCGAATACCGGGTCAACCTCAAGGTCACCTTCATTCTCGAGGGCTGACGCAACACGCGCCCGCGCTTTCGCCGATTGATTTCCACGGTACACGGTCCTATGCTGCGGTGCAGCATAGGAGGGCCCGCACATGGGTCATGTCATCTGCGTCGCGCAGCAGAAGGGCGGGTCCGGAAAGACCACGATCGCCGCGAACCTCGCCGTCGCGTTTTTGCGCGGCGGGAGTTCCGTCGCTCTTCTGGACACCGATCCGCAAGGATCCTTGGGCCGCTGGTTCATGGCGCGTCGCGACAACGGCGACGATACGCTCGGCTTCTCCACGGCGAGCGCATGGGGTGTGTCCTACGAATGCGACAAGCTCAAACGGTCGTTCGACTATGTCCTCATCGACACCCCGCCGAAGGTCGATGCGGACCTCAGGCCGGCCCTGCGGGAGGCTGATCTCGTCTTGGTCCCGGTGGCCGCAAGTCAGGTCGATGTATGGGCGACGGAATCCGTTCTCGACCTTGCCCGGCGTGAGCGCCGCGAGGCCCTGATCGTCGTGAATCGCGCGAAGGCAGGCACGCGTGTGCTCGATGATGTCGGCAAGGCGCTCGACGCGATGGATGCGCGCCGGATGACGACGATGCTCGGCAGCCGTGTCGCCTATGCCGAAACGCTTGGACAGGGTCGTGGTGTGCTGGAGCGCGGCAAGGGCGCATGGACGGCCGAGATCGAAGGTCTCGCCGAGGAGATCCGGACAGTGCTGGCAACCTGAGTTGGCGATTCCGAGGCCCTTGGAACGCCCGAGACTCCCAGCTATATTAACATCGATATGTGTTGGCGGAGTACGGGAATGACATCCCTGAAACTGACCTGTCTGGATTGCGGACAGATGAACAGGATTCCGGAAGACAAGATCGGTGCGGGAGCCAAATGCGGCACCTGCGGCAAGAAGCTCGTCGACGGAAGGGTCCATGAAATCGATCTCAGGATGCTGGAAAAAGCGTCGAAAGCCGATGATCTGCCTCTGGTCGTCGATTTCTGGGCGCCATGGTGCGGGCCGTGTCGGATGATGGCGCCGCAGTATCAACAGGCGGCCGGGCAGCTTGCCGGACGGGCGCGGCTCGTCAAGCTCAACACCGAAGACAACCCTCAGGCTGGCGGGCGTTTCGGAATTCGCGGAATTCCGCTGCTCGCGGCCTTCAAGGGCGGACGCGAAGCCGCGCGTCAGGCCGGGGCCATGCCTGCGCCGAAGATCGTGGATTGGGTGCGGCGGTCGGTCTGAGCCTCCCGCGCCATGGAGCGCGCCTGACGATCCTGCCCGGGAAGTCGAGCAGGTGCGGTGACCCGTCACAGGCCGGTCGGGCTTTCCCGGATCGGATCCCGACGAGTCGAAATGTTAACTGAATGTTAATACAGTGTTTTTCCGGCGTTCAACTGGGCTGTGCCATACTCCGCCTCGTCCCGGCGTATCCGGGGCGGAAATCGCCGATTGAGTTGAGCCGCCGGTCGGAAAGCAGCGAGCGGCCGGCGCGCAGGACCTTCTCCCGGCCGCACTCACGGACCTGGCTGGGTGGGGGCGGGCGCCGCACGAGCGACCCCTTTGGACGTCGTGCGGTGGCCCAGCCCGCCGGACTGCGACCCGCCGGATGACCGAAAACAAGAAGGCCCCGCCGTGGCGGGGCCCTGCAAACTGTCCGTCGCACCCGAAGGCGCGGTGTTCCGACTCAGGCGAGCTGGAGGTTGGTCGCGCTTTCGCGACCGTCACGGCCGGCTTCGATGTCGAAGGTGACCTTCTGACCATCGTCGAGCGACCGGATGCCCGAGCGCTCGAGAGCGGTGATGTGGACGAACACGTCCTTCTTGCCGCCTTCGGGCTCGATGAAGCCGAAACCTTTAGTTGCGTTGAACCATTTCACGGTGCCAGTTGCCATCGTGAGATCTCCTAGTCATGTCGCTGCCCGCGGAATGCGGCAGCCCGGCCGGTCAGTTCGAAATCGAGAAACTGTAGCCGGTGACGGAGAACAGTCGTGTCGAAGTAGAATAACGTAGCGCTCCCTATTTGGGGTGGAGCGGGGAAAATAGCAAGAGGATTCGTCGAATGGCCGCGGCGTTCGAACCCGGATTCGGTGTGAAGCCGCTGATGTCGCCTGAGATGGCGTCAACGAGTTCCGCGCCCCGTGGAACCGCGTGCGGGCGCAGAGCGCTGTCTCCGGACCCAGCGCCGGAGCCGGCCCGATGTTCGCCTTCTTCTCCAGCCGCCTCGGCTGTCTCGGATCGATCCTGGTGTCGATCGCCGGGACGCTGATCCTGCTGTTCGTCGTCGGACTGCTCTGAGGCGCCATGCCGCGGGAGCGTCCCTGCGCGGTCGCGGGCGGTCGTCGACATAGAGACGCACGGCGTCGCCGGCCTCGGTCATCTCCACGCCGACCACGTCCTCGATGAATGGTCGAGATCCAGAAGCGCCCGGCTGAGCCGGATGTCCGGGGCGAGGGCCTCGCCAGGAGAGCACCGGGCGGGGCGGATTGTTGCAGCGAACTCGCGTGAGGATATCAGCGAGTGGCGCGGGCGGGCGGGAGGAAGAGGCGCGCGGCGCTGTAGATGACGGCGGCGACGCCCGTGCAGGCCGCGATCCAGCCGTAGTACCAGAACAGTCCCGCCAGCCGGTCCTCGGCATAGGAGGCGACGAAGGCGGTCTTTCCCCACCACGCCGCGAGAACGGCCGCGACGGCGAGCGCGCCCCCGAGGACAAGCGCCACGCCGGGCGGACGCCGCGTCACGCGCAGCCCGAGGGCGGCCGCGACGACCCCCAGCGGCGCGCCGATCAGCGCGACCTGCACGTCCCAGAACGGATGCGCCCCGAGCGCGCCGGTGAGGCCTAGCCACGCGGCGGCGACAGTGACGGCGAGGGCGAGAACGGCGGCGGCGGCTTGGGGCATGGGCGGCTCCGGGGTTGCTGGGCCGACTGTGCGCCGGGCGGTGGAGGGACGATAGGGGGGTGACGGGGATGTGATGGCGGGTGTTCACCCCGCGCGATCTCCCGTTCGATCGCCTCGCGGATGAGACGCTGGTAGGGGATGCCCTCGCGCCGCGCCTTGGCCTTCACGGCCTCTATCAGCCCCTCGGGAAACCGCATGTTGATGCGGGCGGTCTTGGGACGGGCCTCCCAGTTGATCGCCTTGAACTATGTGAATTCGAGGGTGGAGAGATCGTGGTCGAGGAAGGCTTCGGCCTCGGCGTCAGTCTTCAGGTGGGGCACTTTCTTAACAACGGCGGGCCTCTCGGGCGTGGATGTGTCGGACGCTGATGGGGCGGATGAGTTTTCCCCGCCAGCAGAAGGCGGCGAAGGCCGGCGCTCTTCACCCGAACTTACTCATACTGCTTGAAGAAAGCACTATCGACCTTTAGGGAACGCTGCATCATTCGCTCTTAGGGCTTCCAAGACAGGTTGGAAGAATCGGACGAAATCTGGGCCACTCTTGTCTGGGTTTCGCTTTCGCTTCACTGGCTCCACCTCGCGTTCTTCTTGTGAGTTTGTCCGCCTCTTTTCGGTGCCAGCATATCACCTCAACCGGGTGCCGCACGCATTTTGGCTGCGCCAAAACGCTCTCGCGCACGTGTCGAACTCAAGCGGAAATCCAGGAAGCTCACCCGGCTCACCTCGTGAACTTCTTGTACTTCAGGCGCTTGGGTTCGACGGCATCCGGCCCCAGCCGGCGCTTCTTGTCTTCCTCGTAGTCCTCGAAGTTGCCCTCGAACCACTCCACATGCGCCTCGCCCTCGAAGGCGAGGATGTGGGTGCAGATCCGGTCGAGGAAGAAGCGGTCGTGCGAGATCACCACGGCGCAGCCCGCGAAATCGACAAGCGCATCCTCGAGCGCCCGGAGCGTCTCCACGTCGAGGTCGTTCGTCGGTTCGTCGAGCAGGAGCACGTTGCCGCCCGATTTCAGGAGCTTGGCCATGTGGACGCGGTTCCGCTCGCCCCCTGACAGCAGCCCGACCTTCTTCTGCTGGTCGCCGCCCTTGAAGTTGAACGACCCGCAATAGGCGCGGGAGTTCACCTCGGCGTCGCCCAGCGGGATGAGTTCGGCCCCGCCCGAGATCTCTTCCCAGACGGTCTTGCCCGCGTCGAGCGCGTCGCGCGACTGGTCGACATAGGCCAGTTTCACCGTGTCGCCGTAGCTGACCTCGCCCGCGTCGGGTGTCTCCTGCCCGGTGAGCATCCGGAAGAGCGTGGTCTTGCCGGCCCCGTTCGGGCCGATGACGCCGACGATGCCGCCCGGCGGCAGCGAGAAGGACAGATCCTCGATCAGGAGCTTGTCGCCCATGGCCTTGCGGAGACCCTCGACCTCGATCACCTTCTGGCCGAGCCGCGGGCCGTTCGGGATGATGATCTGGGCGCGCGAGAGCTTCTCGCGTTCGGACTGCTGGGCGAGGTCGTTGTAGGCGTTGATCCGGGCCTTCTGCTTGGCATGCCGCGCCTTCGCGCCCTGCCGGATCCAGTCCAACTCGCGCTCCAGCGTCTTCTGCCGCGCCTTGTCCTCGCGCGCCTCCTGCATCAGCCGCTTGGCCTTCTGTTCGAGCCAGGCGGAATAGTTGCCCTCGTAGGGAATGCCCCGGCCGCGGTCCAACTCGAGGATCCAGCCGGTGATGTCGTCGAGGAAATAGCGGTCGTGGGTGACGATCAGGATCGTGCCCTTGTAGTCGATGAGGTGCTGCTGGAGCCAGGCGATGGTTTCGGCGTCGAGGTGGTTCGTGGGCTCGTCCAGAAGCAGCATGTCGGGCGCTTCGAGCAGGAGCTTGCAGAGCGCCACGCGGCGCTTCTCGCCGCCCGAGAGCGTGTCGACGGAGGCGTCGTCGGGCGGGCACCGCAGCGCCTCCATCGCGACGTCGATCTGGCTGTCGAGGTCCCACAGGTTCTGACTGTCGATCTCGTCCTGGAGCGCGGCCATTTCCTCGGCGGTCTCGTCGGAATAGTTCATGGCGAGGTCGTTGTAGCGCTCGAGGATGGCGCGCTTTCCGGCGACCCCTTCCATGACGTTGCCGCGCACGTCGAGCGCGGGGTCGAGCTCGGGCTCCTGCGGCAGGTAGCCCACGCGCGCGCCCTCGGCCGCCCATGCCTCTCCCGAGAAGTCGGTGTCGATGCCGGCCATGATCCGCAGGAGCGTCGACTTGCCCGCGCCGTTCGGGCCGACGACGCCGATCTTCACGCCGGGGAGGAAGTTCAGACGGATGTTCTCGAAGGTCTTCTTGCCGCCGGGGTAGGTCTTGGAGAGACCGTCCATGTGATAGACGTACTGGTAGCTGGCCATGAGGAGTGTCCGCTGCTCTGGGAATGAAGATCACGCCGTATCTAACGACGCAGAGGGCGCGGGGCAATGCGGACCGTCCGGGAGTTGATGGGCGGGCACGCCGGGTTTCGCGGACGGCCCTAGGCGGTCTCGGCGCAGATGTGGCGGACGAGGTCGGCCGTCCGCGGGTCGGCCCGCATCGCCTGCGTCCTCGTCCTGTGCCACGCTACCGCCAGCCGGTGGAGCCGGGCGAGGCGGGGGTCCGCCCTGAGTTCGGTGAGGATCTCCGCCACGCGGGCGTCGTAGCGCCGGATCGACGTGTCCTCGACCTCGTTCCGGTCGAACTTGTCCCAATACTCGACGCCGAGCACGTGGTGGCTGTGGTTCGCGCGCCCCCGGTCGCGCTTGACGAGGTAGCTTTCGGCGGAGCGGAGCGCGTAGTGGTTGACCTGCGCCACGTCGAAGACGGGCGCCGCCCCGGTCGTCTCGCCATTCACCCTGTAGGGCGTGCCGCCGGGCAGCACCCAGCTGATCACCGCCTCCGCGGCGGTGTCGAAGATCGGCACATGGAGGCCGACCCTGGCTATCCCGTCGGACGGTCGGAAGAGCGACTTGACGAACTTCCCGGTGTCCGGATGCGTCTCGGGATCGAAAGCCGGCTCGGCGCGGGTGAACTGCGCGGTCACCGGCCGGTCCTCGAACGCCGAGACGCCGCCCGAACCGAAGATCCGCCACGGAACCGAGATCACGTCAGGTCGGCCGCTTGCCTCGGCGAGCGCGCGCACCGAACCGTCGCCGGCATGGACGTTGAGGAACTCGTCGACGTCGCAGATGAAGACCCAGTCGGCCCCTGTGACCTCGTCGTAGCGCGCGCCCTGGCGCAGGGCACTGCGGTGGATGCCGCCCTTGCGGATCTTCGTCGGATGGTGCCGCGCGAGTCCCATCCTCTGGAGCCGGCGCAGCATCCGGTCGGTGCCGTCCTCGCAGTCGTTCGTGCACACAACGATGTCGTCGAAGCCCAGCGCCCGGTAATGCGCGATCCACTCGAGGAGGAATGGTCCCTCGTTCTTCATGGTCGACAGGACGGTGTAGCGCTCCATCGCCTCGATCTGCCCGTTCTTGCCCTGCGCACGACCATAGGCGAGCCGGCCCGCGCGCGCCAGTGCGGGCGTCGCGCGATTGACAAGAGCCGGTCCGCTGGCCCACACCCCGTTGACGACAAGGGGAGGACGCCGATGGCGGCGGATTATCCGCAGGCGCGGCCCGGGATGTGCATCGGGCTTCTGGGCGGCTCCTTCGATCCGCCGCACGCCGGCCATGCCCACATCACCCGCGAGGCCCTGAAGCGGTTCAGGCTCGACCGGGTCTGGTGGCTCGTGTCACCGGGCAATCCGCTGAAGGCCGAAGGACCCGCGCCGCTCGACCGCCGCCTCGGCGAGGCGCGGCGGGTGATGCGCCATCCGCGGGTGGAGGTCACCGACATCGAGGCGGGACTGGGAACCCGGTTCACCGCGCAGACGCTCGAGCGGCTGATCGCGCTCTACCCCGGTGTGCGGTTCGTCTGGCTCATGGGGGCCGACAACCTCTCGACCTTTCATCGCTGGCAGCGCTGGCGCTGGATCATGGACCATGTGCCCGTGGGAGTGCTGGCGCGGCCCGGACAGACCATCTCGGCGCGGATCTCGCCCGCGGCGGCGGCGTACGAGCGCTTTCGACTCAGAGGGCGCGAGGCGGCGAGGCTCTGCGTCGCCGACCCGCCGGCGTGGTGCTTCGTCAATGTCCCGATGGTGGACATCTCGTCTTCGGATATCCGCGCGCGCGGCGACTGGAGCAGGTAGGGGCTCTGCCCCCGCCTCCCTGCGGTCGGCTCCCCCGGGATATTTCCGGACAGATGGAAGCGCCGTGCGCGGCTAGCGTCAGAGCAGGAGCGAGGCGAATCCTGAAATGACGAGGAGCGTGAGGCCCGCCCAGGAGACCGGGTCGGGGACGTCCCCGAAGATGGCGATGCCGTAGACGGTGGCGGCGACGAGCTGAAAATAGACGAAGGGCGCGAGGCGGGAGGCGGGGGCGATCTTGTAGGCGAGAATCAGGAGGAGGTTCCCCGCCATCGAGGCGCCCGCACTGAGCAGCACGAGGGCTGCGACGCCTTGCGAAGGCGCGGGCAGCGCCGCGAGGCCGAACGGTGCGAGCACCACCGTGCCGGTGACGAGTTGCGACAGCAGCAGGGTGCGCGGCGGCCAGGCGTCGGCGAGCCAGCGCGAGGTGGTGAGATAGCTGCCGTAGAACGCCCCGGCGAGCACGGCGAAGCCGAGGCCGGCCGTCATGCCGAAGCCGGGTTTCACCACGAGGAGGACACCGAGGAATCCAAGGGCGAGGAGCGCGACCTGTACGGCGCGGACCGGTTCCCGAAGAAGCAGGGCCGAAAGGACGAAGGACAGGATCGGACCCGCGAAGAAGGCGCCGAAGACGTTCGGAAGCGGCTCGGTCCGGAGCGCGGTGAGAATCGACACGATGCCACCGACGATGAGCAGGCCGCGGAACACGGCGCGGCCATCTACAAGGGCACGGGCGTCGTAGTGGCGCCGCTCGAGAAACGGCACGAGAAGCAGCGCGCCGATCGCGAACCGGCTCCAGGCGACGAAGACGGGCGATGCGCCGTGCCTGGTGGTCAGCAGCTTGCCCGCCGAATCCCCGAGCGGGATCAGGGACATGGCGAGGATCATGAGAAGCGCGGCGCGGAGCATGTGTCGCGGGAGCATTAGGGCCCGGTCACATCGGGGTCAACGGCAGGATGCGGGCTTGTCCCCTGCGAGGGGCTCGGGTTTACTCCGCGCCATGACGGGCAGGATCACGCGGCGGGTCGTACTTTCGGGACTGATGGCGGGCGGCGCCTCAGCGGCCTTTGCCGGGGCGCCGGCGACGTCGCTGCGCCCACCCCCGCGCCCGTCGCGGGAGCCGGCTGCGGCGCGGGCGCTGATCGAGGCGGCGCGGCTTGGCGGCAAGGTCACCTTCGCGGTGGCGGATGCGGAGACCGGCGAGGTTCTCGAGGCGCTCAGCCCGATCTACCCGATGCCGCCGGCGAGCGTGAACAAGGCGCCGACGGCGCTCTTCGCGCTCGAGACGCTGGGGGGCGAGCACCGCTTCGCCACCCGCCTCGTCGCGACCGGGCCGCTTGTGAACGGGCGGATCGACGGCGACCTCGTCCTGCAGGGCAGCGGCGACCCGACGCTCGATACGGACGCCCTGGGCCAGCTTGCGGCGGATCTCAAGGCCACCGGCGTGCGGGAGGTCGCGGGGTCGTTCCGCGTCGATGCCGCCGCGCTGCCGGAGGTGCCGTGGATCGATCCCGACCAGCCCGATCACGTCGGCTACAATCCCACGATCGGGGCGCTCAACCTGAACTACAACCGCGTCCACTTCGAATGGAAGCAGGCTTCCTCGGGCTACGACATCACGATGGAAGCGCGGGCGCTGCGCTTCCGGCCCGGCGTGCGGACGGCGCGGATGGAGGTGGTGGACCGCAGGGCACCTGTCTTCACCTACGAGGATCGCGACGGAATCGACCGCTGGACCGTGGCGCGCCGCGCACTGGGGCGCGAGGGGGCCCGGTGGCTGCCGGTGCGGCGACCGACCTCCTATGCGGGCGAAGTGTTCCGCACGCTCGCGCGATCACACGGGATCGTGCTGCGGGACGGCGGTGCGGGATCGGGCGCCGGCGGCACCGTGCTTGCCGAATGGCGGAGCGCGCCGCTCGAGACGATGCTTCGCGACATGCTCGACTACTCGACAAATCTCACGGCCGAGGTCGTGGGACTGACGGCGAGCGCGGCGCTGGGGCCGTCACCCGCTGATCTCGCGGCGTCGGCGGCGCGGATGAACGGCTGGCTCGCGGCGCGCTACGGGCTCCATCGCCCCGCGCTGATCGACCATTCCGGGCTCGGCTACGGGAACGCCATCACCGCACGCGATCTCGTGCGCATGCTCGCGGGCACCCGGCGGCTCGAGCCGCTCCTCGAAGAGGTGCGCGTCACCGACGACGGCAAGACGGTTCGCGCGAAGACCGGGACGCTGAATTTCGTGAGCGCGCTCGCAGGATACATCCCGGCGGGGGGACGGACCCTCGCCTTCGCGATCCTGACAGCCGACGTGGCGCGGCGCGACGCGATCCCGCCGGAGCAGCGGGAGCGTCCCGAGGGCGCGCGCGGCTGGGCCGGCCGCTCGCGGAGGCTCCAGCGCGACCTGATCGGGCGGTGGATGTCGCTGCACACCGCCTGAGACCCGCGGCCCGCCGCACCTCTTCCGTAGGCGACGATCCTCGGGCAGGCGGGTAAGGCGGACATCTTTCGGACCGGTGGAGTTGCAAGGTCTGGGAAGGATGTCCACCGGGTCCGGGCTCAGGCTGAAATCGCCAGGGTCCAGCCAAGGATCTGGAAGGGTGACCAAACCCGCACCAGAGTGCCCGCCTCGAAGGCTATCGCCGCGTCGACGCCGGGCTCCGCCACCGCGGGTTCGTCGTGAATGCGAGAAGGTGCGGCGACTGATGAAAAAGAAAGACCTATTGCACCGAGGCCTGCTCAACGAGCATGCGTTTGTCGGGTTCATGAGCCGCCGCGGCAATCCCTACGAGAACCCGCAGGCCGAGAGCTTCATGAAGACGCTGAAGGTGGAAGATGCGTAGCTGATGGCAAGCGAGACGTCCGTGGATGTGGCCGAGGGGCTGCCTCGCTTCAGCGAAGCCTGCAGGGCCTGCGGTTCTTCGGGACCGAGTCAGTGGCCATGAAGCGCAAGATAAACTCCCGCCCCGCCCACGAGGACGAGGCTCAATGCCCAGACCACGTCAAGGTTGAACCATGTCCGCGAGAGGAACTTCAGCCCAAAGTAGAAATATATCGCCGCTGCGATCACGCCTCCGGCAACGGTCATGGCGACCGTATGCGCCAGGGCCACGATGAAGGCTGAGGCGATGTTCTGCCCCATCAGTTCCCGCGCGGCGTCGTGACCGGTGTCTGCCGCCGGATCGATCCCGCAAATGCCGAGGTAGATCGGCACCAGCATTAATCCGGCTCCATGCGCCATCGCAGCAAGGAACGACCACAGCACCAGCTTTGTGGGGGGAATGCGCGACAGGAAGCGAGGGTGCCTGCGATTGACCAGCAGATAGATCCCCACGGCGATCACCAGCGCGCCGGCAGCGACGCGGATCTCGGTTTCCCAGTCGACCAGAACGGTCATCATCGAGAAGGGCAGGAGGATCGCCAGCATGGCCAGCAGATGCCCGAACGCCAGCGCGCCGATGGCGCCGGCCATGGCCCTGTGCCGGCCTTCCATCAGGCCGGCGGAGACCGCCAGCGGCCAGCCCATGCCCGGATTGATCCCGTGATAGAAGCCCGAAAGGACGACGGCCCCCCAGAGGGCCGCCATCGTGGTTGAATCGAGTTCCATTCAGACGTTCGGGTAGCAGAAGCTGTCGGTCGAGCAGTCACCGCCTTCGAGCCGGATCTGGTGGGCACGGTGGCCCTTGGGGAAATCGACGTAGAACTCGGGGGCGAGCGTCAGCCCGCCGTTCTCGCCGACATGGGCCATGACCATCTGGCCGCCTTCCTGCCCGGGATAGAACTGATCGTCCCATGTGGAATAGAGCGAGTTGGTCCAGTAGACCCGTTTGCCGTCGCGGCTGATCTCGACCATCTGCGGACCGAAGGCGAAATCGCCACGCGGGTGCCTGGTGCCGCGCGCGATGCCGCCGAGTTCCACCTTCCCGGTCAGCTTGGGATTCATCGGATCCGAGACATCGTATTGGTGCATCTCGCCCATGCCCCAGCACGCAACGTATAGGTACCGGTCGTCGAGGCTGAGGTCGATGTCTGTCACCAGCGGCGGCACCGCCTCGAAACCCTGCAGGAGCGGCGGCAGGTTCTCGGCCTTTTCCGGGCGCGGATCGATGGTGATCGTCTTCTTGGCCTGCCAGGTGCCGTCCTCGCCCCGCCACCATGTGAAGATGGCGCCTTGCAGATTGGTGGTGTCCACCACGACCCCGCAGAAGCCGTAGGATTTTTTGGGATCATGTGCAGGCCGGATCTCCAGCGCCATCTGATGGTTCTCGCCGAGGTCGATCGTCTGGATGTTCTTGCGCTTGCGCAGATCCCAGAAGTGAATCGAGTGACCGTATTTGTTGGACAGCAAGTCCTCCGCCACGATGCCGTTCTCGAATTGCGGCGGCAGCCCCCATTCGGAGCTGACCATGTAGTCCTGCGGCAGGTTCCACCAGAAATCGTAGTGCTTGTCCTGCGGGCCGCGGTCCATCTCGTACTGGCCGATGATCTCGAAGGTCTCGCAATCCATGATGAAGATGCCGGGAGGCCCGTCCGTTCCGTCCTCGCCGCCGCCTCCCAGGGTCGAGACATAGATCCCCTCCGGCCCGCAATGGATGGTGTGGGGCCGCGAGTAGCCGGTTTTGGCGAATACTTCCTCGGGCTCGATGATCTTGTGGATCTTGGCCTCCAGCGGCTCTTTCACGTCGATGATGTAGATGCGCGACGACCGGATGCCCGGCACGATCAGATAGCGCCGCTCGAGGAAGGCGTGACCCGACAGCGGTGACAGGGAGGAGGAACAGGCGTTCCAGCCGAAGTGATGAAACTCGTCGCCGGTGTAGGGCATCATGAGGGTATGGACGATGCTGCCGTAGCTGTCGGATGACGGATCGAGGTCGATCACCGCGATCCCGTCGGGTTGCGAGCCGTCGGGGCTCAGCATCACGGTGAACCCGTAGTTCTCCACCGGGGCCTGCATGGCAAGCTGCGCGGTGGCGTGAAACGTCGGGTCTGGTCTCAAGGTCATGTTCTTTCCTCCCTGGAATGTTCAGGCCCGTCATGGGCCATCGTGGTTTCTTTCCCTGCTTTCTCGGCGCTGTGGCATCGGCCTCCTCAAACCTCGGCCACGTTGCAGAGTTGAATGGCCCCGCTGATGCGGTCGGCCAGATCGATGAGTTGGAGTCCGATTTCCGAACGGTACGCTTCTCCGAAGCGCCGGATCGGCCCCACTGCCCCTACACTGAAGGTCGCGCCGATATTACCGATTGAAATCGGCGCCGCGACACTGGCGATCCCGACGTCGATCTCCTGATCGCAGTCTGCGAAGCCACGCTCGACGATGCGCGCGAAATCCGCGCGCAACTCCGCGTCGGTGGTCTTTGTCTTTTCGGTATATGCCTTGAGGCTGCCGGCAATGATCGAGTTCCGGAATTCCGGCTCGGTGAAAGCCGCGATCGCCTTGGAACAGGAACAGGCGTGCATCGGGCGCACCCCGAGCCCGGGATGAACGAAGGAGCGGCCGGGATCGTCGGGCGTTTCGACATGGATGATCTCGACCTCCTTGCTTCGAAAACGGGCCAGAAAGACGGTCTCCCTGAACTGGACCGCTGCGGCCTTGAGCAGTGGCGCCGAAGCCTTTCGGACATCAACGTCGGATTTTCCGAGAAGGGCGATCCGGATCAGCCGCTCACCGATGATGACGCGACCGTCCCCCGCGGGTGCTTCGACGAGACCTTGATCCTGAAGCGTCTTGATGAGCCTGTAGCAGGTCGGCTTGGGCAGCCCTGTTGCCTTCTGGATGTCGGTGGTCGAAACGGGCCGCCCGGCCACGGCGACGAGTTCCAGAATGGTGACCAGGCGGTCCAGATGCATGTCGACCGAATCATTTCATATCTAGAGACACATTCTCACATCTTGATACGGCCCTGCTGGAAATCAACAGAATTCGCGGGATTTGAGTCGGGCTCATCCAGCCGCCGTGGGTCGCGAGGCGGGGACGACGCTTGACGTGATGGATCTGAATAACGCGGGCCCGAATGCGGCTCAGAATCCGGCCTTGGCCGGGTCGGGCAACTGCATCCGCCCCGTCGGGTCGAATGCCGCGATAGCCGCGCGATGGCAGGCCTGTGCCACCCGCAGCGCCCTCAGCTGTCCCGGTTTTCCCGGCCCTGCACCACGATAGGTTCCTCACCCCGGCCTGCCGGCGGCCACATGCGAGAGAAAACGCCGTCCTTGCGCACGATGCCGTGGTAAAG
>Ga0102928_1000346_pt1 | contig 29715 bp, 23 predicted proteins | sample SalPonR1_B_D1_MG_FD_78504 | JGI IMG/M metagenome (GOLD analysis project Ga0102928, IMG submission 78504) | Salt pond soil microbial communities from South San Francisco under conditions of wetland restoration - Salt Pond MetaG R1_B_D1_MG | ecosystem: Environmental > Aquatic > Marine > Intertidal...
CAGTCGCCGACCAGGGCTGAGTTTCACTGCTGGTGTTTAGCTTGGGTTGCCGCGTCGTCGAGCCCGTTCCTCAAAACGACCCGGATCCAGGACCGATGCCATCGCGCGATCGACGCAGCCCGGCGTTGCAGAGACGAGATCGGCGATCATGTCGGCAATCAACGGCGTGCCGCCGATGCCACGGCTACCGTGAGCCAGGTTGAGCAGCAACGGCACGTCGGTCCGGTTTTGCGCGCCGGGCGAGAGACCGGCGACTGGAAGATAGTCGTTGGCCTGGCAACGAAACGCCACGCGCCTGTCGACCACTTCAATTTCGTCGCCGTTCAGCTGAGCCCATCGCTCCGGGAGGTTACGTCGCAGCTGGTTCAGGTTGGCCTGGTCATCGCTGTCGCGCGCCAGCGGTTCCGGGTCGCGCAGGTTGAACGTCGCGCCGACGCAGTGCAGCCCATCTATCGCCGGCGTCACATAGCCGTTGTGGCAGTGCGCCCGGCGCCAGCGGCGACTTGCCGGGGTGGCCCGGCACTCGCTGACCTGTCCACGGATCATGCGCAGCGGAAGCGCCGGGACGTTCTCCATGCCGAGTGCGGCGCCGGCAATACAGAGCACCACTGCATCGGCCTGGATGCTATCGCCCGATGTCAGCACCGGCCGCCCTTGTGCATCGATTTGTTCCACCGAACCTTCCTCGACGGCAATGGCCGGATGATTCAGCAGCAACCGACACCAGGCGACCGGCTGCAGATAGCCGCCGTCGGCGAGCAGCACCGAATCTTCATCGAGCCAGCGAAGCTGAGTTTCGGGCCAGTGCCCGCTGTCCGAAGCCGCCGCCAGTTTGGCGCGCTGGCGGTCGTCGGTGATGTGCTGTACCACGCCTTCGAACCTTCCGATGCCTGCCTGTTCGACCCGGTATCTGCGAAGCCAGCCTGCGGTATGCAGGTAGCTGGCCTGGTAGAAACGGTTCTGCGGCGTGGCGGTGCCGCTGGGCGTCGTGTAGACGACGCCGGCGCGGTTGCCCGAGGCGCCTGTGGCAACCCCGGCCGGATCGATCATGCGCACTTGCCAGCCGCGTTCGGCAAGCGCGCGCGCGGTCGTGGCACCGGCCAGCCCCGCGCCGGCTACGACCACGGTACCGGTTCTGCAACGCTGGGCGGGGGAGGTGCCGGGGAGGTGGCCTTCCAGACGATGCCGTTTGCGGCCAAAGCCGGGCTGCCGGATGGTCTCGAAACCGGCCGCGCCCAGCGCGCCGCGAACCGCGCCTGCCACGGTGAAGGTGGCCAGCGTCGCGCCCGGCCGCGAATGTCGGGCCAGCGTCTCGAGCAGGCGCGGTTGCCAGATTTCCGGGTTGCGGTCCGGTGCGAAGCCGTCGAGGAACCAGGCGTCGATCGCGGCGTCGGATTGCCGCCACATGATTTCGGCGTCGCCGAACATCAGAGTGAGATCGATGTTTTCCGCCAGCCGCAGGCGATGGAAACCCGGTGTAAGCGGCGGGTATTCAGCCTGCAGGGTTTCGCAGAACGGTGCGAGCCCGGGCCGTGAGCACAAGGCCCGCGCCAGATCCGCGGGTGCCAACGGATGGCGCTCGGCCGAGATCAGCGAAAGCCGGGCGGTGCGCGGCGCGGTCCGGGTAAACAGGTCTGCGGCCAGCAGCATGTTGAGTCCGGTGCCGAATCCGGTCTCCCCGATCACGAACAGATCACCCGGGGAAAGCCTGGCGAATCGCTCGGGCAGATGGTTACCTTCGATGAAGACGGCCCGGGATTCGCCCGCGCCATCCTCGCGAGAGGAGTACCCGTCGCCGAAACCTGGCGAAAACGGCGTATCGCCCTGCCAGTCGACGACTGCCGGCGCTATGGCATCAAAATCCGGTTGCATGCAGCAATTCTGGCATGGTTGTGGTGCCTTTTGACTGGTAAGCTTGCCGGTGTCATCGAAAACAACCGGCAGTCAATGAATACTCCTACCCGCAACCTTGCACTGTTCTGCGATTTCGAGAACATTGCCCTCGGCGTCCGCGACGCGCGGTACTCGGCATTCGACATCAAGAAAGTCCTCGAGCGCTTGCTGCTCAAGGGCAATATCGTGGTCAAGAAGGCCTACTGCGACTGGCAGCGCTACAAGGAATTCAAGCCGGCAATGCATGAGGCGGCGTTCGAGCTGATCGAGATTCCGCACCTGCGCATGTCCGGCAAGAACTCGGCCGACATCCGCATGGTGGTCGATGCGCTCGACCTTTGCTACACCAAGGCCCACGTCGATACCTTCGTCGTGATTTCCGGCGATTCGGATTTTTCTCCGCTGGTGTCGAAGCTGCGAGAGAACAACAAGCTGGTGATCGGGGTGGGTGTGAAGAGCTCGACTTCGGACCTGCTGACCGCCAACTGCGATGAATTCATCTTCTACGACGACCTGGTGCGCGACAGCGAGAAGAAGTCCGAACGCAAGCAGCGAGCCGCCAAGAAGAAGTCTTCGAAAAAAGCCAAGAAGAAAGCCACCCCGGCCAAAGCGGTGTCGAACGGCGATTCATCGAGCGCCCTGGCCAACGATGCGACCGGTAGCGAAGACGAGCGGCGCCAGGAAGCGTTCGATCTGGTGCTGGAAACCATCGAGGCCCTGTTCCGGGATCGCGACGAATCGGAAAAGGTCTGGGGCTCGATGGTCAAGCAGACGCTCAAGCGTCGCCGACCCGGGTTTTCGGAGAGTTACCACGGCTTCAAGTCGTTCGGCCAGCTGCTCGAGCAGATGCAGTCGAACGGGATCGTCAAGCTCCGGCACGACGAGAAGTCCGGTGGTTACATCATCGAGAGCTACGCGTCCGACGACTGAGCGAGGCGAGGAGGCCGAGATCTCGACTTCAAACGATTTCAGTAATCTCTGAACAATTCTGTCTCGACTCTCTCCAGCCGAGCGCCGCGAGGCGCTTCGTGTTGGCGAAAAGAATCGGGTATCGTTGAGACTTCCTTGCCGAAACCGGTTTCCGGTTAAACATGACGACGCGCCTGATCATCCTCACCTGGCATTCGATCAACGTGCTGGACAATACGCACGCCGGCAACGACCTGATTGCATTCAGTGAGGACCTGGCATTGCTCGACCGCTTTGGCTGGACCGTCTTGCCCTTGGGCGACGCGCTGGCTCGACAGCATGCCGGGACCTTGCCGGAACGTGCCACGGTACTGACCATGGACGACGGCTCGATCATGGACTTTCACGATTTCGAGCACCCCACCTGCGGCCTCCAGACAAGTGTGTTGAACCGGATCGCGCAGTTCGCCGGGGCGCTGGCCCCGGGCTCGCCGCATTCACCGCACGTCACCTCGTTCGTGATCGCCTCGCCGCAGGCGCGCGACGAGCTCGATCGGGTTGACTACATGAGTCTGGGGGTGTGGCCGGACGACTGGTGGGCGCCGGCCAATGCATCCGGACTGATGAATGTGGAGAGCCACAGCTGGGACCACAACCACGGATCCCTGTCTCGGACGGTGCAGCGCGACAACCGGCGCGGCGATTTCCGCCTTGTCGAAACCGAAGCCGAGTGTCGGGCCGAGGTCGACCGGGCCAGCGATTACATCGCGCGCCGGTCCGGCCGCCGTCCGCGCTTCTTCGCCTATCCCTACGGCCAGGCCAGCGACTACCTGAGGCGCGAATACCTGCCGCGCCAAGGCGCTGCGGCAGGCCTCGAGGCGGCGCTGGGATGCACGCCGGAACCGGTCGACCCAACCTGCGATCGCTGGTACCTGCCGCGCTACGTCTGCGGTCGGGATTGGAAATCGGTTACGGATCTGGAACTTCTTCTCAAGGATGTCGACTGACCGCAAGCCGCGAAGAAAAAGAGCATGAAAAAAGCCGGCACGAAGAGCACGAAAAAAGCACGAAGAAAGGCAAAAGGAAGAAAGCTGGTCAAGTTCAGCTCTTGTTTTTTCTGCATCTTCGCGTCTCTGCGAAAACCCGTCCTTGACTTTTCCGTACCTTCTTTTTCCTGGCGCCTTGGCGAGATCTATCCCGATTTTCCGGTCTGGACTTGACCCACTGGAGTCAGAACGGCCCGAGGGCGAAGACGTCGTCGAGCAACCGCTCGCGCCGCTCAGCGTCCAGCGGGCGATGGTAATTCGCCAGCAGTCTCGGGTGGCGGGTATGGCGGAAACCGGCCTGCAGATCGACTTCCTCGGCGCGTGCATCGCCGCAGTAGCCGAAAAACGCCTCGAAGTCGTCGGCCATTTCGGTGAAGGCGTACCTGAGCAGGCGGTACAGAACGCCGCCGGTTTCGCGAATGTTTCGAGAGGCCTGCTCCGGGATATCCGCGAATGCGCGCCCGTCCACGCTGCCGCCTCCGACGAGTGCGACCGATTCGTGTCCCAGGATGTTCAGGTAGCCCAGCGGCGTGAAGCGCAGAGGGTCGTGACGGTAAATTGCTACCAGGTGTCGCCCGTAGGCGGGCAGCGTGCCACCCAGCTTGCGCCGGAAAATTTCACCGGCGAAGTAGCGACCATCGGAAACCTCGACCACGCGAAACGGCGAATCGGAGTCATCGTTCATGTGAAGCCTTTCGTATTTTTGCCGGTATTCTCGGTGATCGGATACGATGCACGGCCATCAATCGTCGTCGCCTGAGACATCGAGCACGAACGCGCCGCGGAAATCACCGAAGCGAATCTTTCTCAGCGCCGCGTTGGCGCGTTCCAGCGGCAATACCTGGATCTCCGGCACCAATCGATTCTCGGCCGCGATTTCGAGGTAGTCCGAAATGTCGCGACGCGTCACGTTGGCGACCGACTTGATCTCTTTCTCGCGCCATAGCTGCCGCTCGTAGTCGAGTCCGGCCAGTCGGTCGCGATCCTCGCTTTCCTTGGAAATCGCATTGATCACGAGGCGTCCGCCCGGCGCGAGCTTGTCCAGCGCGGCAAGCACGGTGGTCCAGACCGGTGTCGTGTCGATGATCGCGTCCGGCGCCTTGGGCGGCGATTCGCCGGTATCGCCCGCCCACTTCGCTCCCATCTCCAGCGCTTGTTCGCGCTGGCCCGGGTCGCGGGCCCAGACCATCACCGGGCTTTCCGGGTAAAGAATACCGGCCAGCGACAGGACCAGGTGATTCGAGGCGCCGAAACCGGTCAGCCCCAATACCTGACCGTCGCGCAGTTCGGTCAGGCGCAGACTTCTCAGGCCTATGGCGCCGGCGCACAGCATCGGCGCGGCCTCGGCATCGGACAGTTCGTCGGGGATGGCATGAACGAAGCCGGCCGGCACGCACATGAATTCGGCGTAGCCGCCGTCGATGTTTCGCCCGGTCGCCTTGAAGTCGGGACAGAGGTTTTCATCGCCGCGCCGGCACCACTTGCATTCGCCGCAGGCCGAACCGATCCAGCCCACGCCGACCCGTCGACCCTCGACAGCCCGTTGCACCTGGGACCCGCACGTCTCGATGGTTCCGACGACCTCGTGCCCGAGCACGCGGGGTAACGGCGTTGCGACGCGGCCCTCGATCTGGTCCAGCTCGGTGTGGCACACCGCGCATACGTGAACCCGGACAAGCACCTCGTCCTTGCCGGGTCTCGGTCTGGTGACGTCGCGCAGTTCCAGCGGTTCGCCGTCGCGTTCGATCCTGCCGGTTTGTTCGAGAACCATTGCGCGCATGGCCCCAGTGTAATCAAACAAGCGCTCAGCCGAACAAGTCGTTCGCAAGCACCTCGAATATAATTTCGCGATGCCGCTCTCATACCGAATCAAGATCCATCCGCGGGCGCGGCGAATCAGGCTCAAGGTGCTCAGGGATGCGTCGCTGGAGGTCGTTGCGCCTCCCGGAGCCAATACACGATCCATCCGGGCCTTCGTCGAGGCCAACCGGGCCTGGGTCGAGCGGGTCCGGGCGCGCGTCGGCGCAGGCCGGCGGGGCGGGCTTGCGGCGTCGGGACCGTTTCCGACCGAACTTGCGCTGCGATCGCTCGAGCAGGTCGCACGGATCGAGTACGTCGATGCAGACAGACCCTTTTCCCGCTGGAATGAGCATGACCTGGCGGTCGGCCTGCCGCAACGCGATCCACTTGTTGCCCGGTCGGCATTGGTCGCGGCGCTCAAGCAGCGTGCGGCGGAGCGGCTGGCGCCGCGCTTTCGTGCGCTGGCTGGACAGCACGGCCTGGTCCATGGCCGGTTGACCTGGCGCAACCAGAAATCGCGCTGGGGCAGTTGCTCGGCCAACGGAAACATCTCATTGAATGTCCGTCTCATGTTTTTGCCGCCCGAACTCGTCGATTACGTATTCGTCCACGAACTGGCTCATCTGAAACACCCCGATCACTCGCCGCGTTTCTGGAATGCCGTCGAGGCCATGCTGCCGGACGCCCTGCGGCGACGGCGGGAGCTCCGCCAGGTCGACGGACTGTTGCCCGAATGGATATTCAGCGAAGGGAAATGATCCGGCGCGTCAGGATGCAGAGTCGGTCAGCACCTTGTAGAGTTCATCTGCAAAGCTGTGACGGCTTTCCGCATCGGCATCGTTGCCGCGATTGAGCGTGGAAATGCGCGGATCCAGTCGCGCTTTCAGCAGTGGTCCGGGCAAGCCCCGTGCCGGCCAGGGCTGCGGCAGCTTGCGCGCGATCTCGATCGGATCCTGAGCGGCGTGGCCGCGCTGGCCTAGCGCATCGAGAAGGGCAAAAGCGCGGGCTGCCAGCGATGTGAGTGCGGCATCGTCTGCCATGACGCCGATACGCCCGCGCACCCGGTCGCCGATATCCCTGCGAAGCTGCCAGGCGCCGGTAACCCCCCCGGCGGCCAGGGCGCCGATCACGGTGCCGGCACCCAGCGAAAGCCCGCCCGTGGCAACGTCAACCGCGGCGCCGGCTGCCGCGCCTGCCGCCAGTCCTCCGCCCGCGCGCTTTCCGATAAAAGCCAGGGTCGCCGAATCGAAAAGGTCGGTCGCCCATCCGCCCCGTTCGATCGGCAGCCCGAGGTGGCTGTATCCATCATGACGTTGATAATCGGCGTCCGCGAATCGGTAGAGCTCCAGAAGTTGCTCGACGAACCGTTGTTCGCGCCGAGTAATGGATTCGCGCAACGATCTGTTGGCGTTTTCCAGCGCGGTCTCGTCGCCGCGCTCGGCCGTTCTTCGGGCCGCAGCAGCATCGACCAGCATTTCGGCGATCATGGCCTGTCCCGATGAGCGCTGCCATTTCGCCTGGGATTCGCGATCGGCGACCAGTTGATCGAGGGTCGGTGCGTAGGTGTCGATCAGCGTTGCAAGCCTGCGCCACAAGCGCGCCTCGGCTTCGAGGGAAAAGATCACCGTGTCGAATTCGGCTACCGCGTGAAGGCCGACGCGCGACAGGGCCTCGCGCCAGTCGTCGACTCGGCTGTGACGGTTTGCGACGAAATTCAGCACAGGAAGAATCGGCCGGGCGCACAACGACAGAATGGACAGTTCGTCCTGGTACTTGCCCAGTACAGGCTCTCGCGCATCGATAACGTACAACGCCGCATCGCTTTCCAGCATCTGTGCCAGTACGCGGGCTTCCTGCTCGAAGCGTCCGGCAGCGTCCTTGGAGGCCAGAAATGCGCCGATCCGTTCCGGGCCGGCGTGACGCTCCGAGGCTTGAGTCTCGATCTGTTCTATCAGCGCCCCCGCATCCTCGAGACCGGGCGTGTCGAACAGTTCGACGACGGCGCTACCCGCGGCCAGCAGGCGTGCGCCTTCGATCTGCCTGGTGGTGGCAGATGCAGCTGCGACCTGACCGAACGTCACGTCGCGCATCAGGGTACGCATCAGCGAGGTCTTGCCTACGTTGGTGTGGCCGACGACGCTGAGATTCAGGGGCTTGACGTTGGAGGGTTTCACGTCGTGGATAATACCGCAGAGGCCGCAGGACAGATTCGCCCACGGCTTCGCGGGGCGGGCCCCTCCCGCAGTGGAATCGGATCGCCTCAAGGTGGAAGATAAAGAAACCGGCGCTTCCGAAGAAGCGCCGGCCTGTCCCCCAACTCGGCATTTTTTGCCCTATGACCGAATTGGATGGAATGCGCAACGGTCCTGCCGGGAGCGTGGCGTTGTGTTCCGCCGCGCATTCCTTGCTAAAGCTTACGCACAGAGTGGGTTGTGAGCTTGGACTGGAGCGACAGCCGATTGACCTGGCGCGACATTCGGTGCCTTTACGCTTGAGTCGAATCAATCGTCGATCGGAGTTTGGCCCTGGCGCCATTGTTCCGGCGGGGCACCGTGTTCGTCGCGGAATGCCCGGCTGAAGTACTGCGAACTCGAGAAACCGCAGGCGTGGGCGATGTCGGTCACGCTGCCGTCGGTGGACCGAAGCAGTTGGCGGGCCCGTGCAAGCCGGTATTCGCGCAGGTAAGCAGCAGGCGTCCGGCCGGTCAGCGACTTGAGCTTGCGTTGCAGCGTTCGTGGTGTGAGATGAACCGATTCTGCCATTGCCTGGATTTCGGTATCGGAATTGCCGCTATGGGCTTCCAGCCATTTGTGCAATCTCTCCAGCAGCTTATGGTCCCGAGGTGCAAGATCGGATGACCGATCGCTTGTATCGGCGTCCCCGCGTTCGGGCTCGTCAGCCGGTTTCATTGGTCGGCCTATGTGTTCCATGAGGTGTGCGCGGACGCGTTCGCGCTGGGCCATCATCTGCAACAGTCGGGCCTTCAGTTCTTCCAGTTCGAATGGCTTGGACAGAAAGGCGTCGGCCGAGAGAGTGAACGCCTTGATGCGGGTTGCGTTGTCCCGGCGCGCTGTCAGGAACAGCACGGGGATATGGCTGGTCTCGATGTTATCGCGCAGGCGCGCCAGCATTTCGAAGCCGTCGGCGTTGGGCATCATAAGATCGGTGACGATCACGTCCGGCGATAGTTCGCGTGCCGCGGCAAACCCTCGAATGCCATCGACGGCCTGCTCCACGCGCCATTCCGGCGCCAGCGATTGTGCGAGATATGCTCGAAGATCGGCGTTGTCCTCGACCACCAGTACGGTGCCGAGAACCTCTCCGGGGGCAATGGGGCCGGACTCTGGTTCGGGGATTTCCAGCGAATCCTGCTCGGGTCGCAGGGCTTCCAGATCGAGGCGCTGACGATCCAGATCCACTCTGGCCGGTCGAACCATTTCGCCCGGCTCGGGGCGTCTTGCCGGCAACGAGACCCAGAAGCAGGTGCCGTGTCCCGGTCTGCTGGTGACATCGACGCTGCCGCCGCACGCCCGGGCGGCTTCGGCCACAAGCGCAAGCCCGATGCCCGCTCCGGATATATGGTTGGCATCTGCGGCCCGGGCGCGGTAAAAACGCTTGAAGATCATGGCCTGGTCGGCTTCGGAGATGCCGGGACCGGTATCCTCCACACAAATCACGGCATTTTTGCCGGCCGGTTGCAGCGACACCTTGATGCGGCCGTCGGGCGGCGTGAACTTCACCGCGTTGCTGATCAGGTTCAGCAAAATTTTCTCGACCAGATTCTGCGGGCATCGCGTAAGCCACGCGCCGTCGATTTGGATGTCGATCTGAATCCGTTGATGTTCCACGCCCGAACGGAAAGCTTCGACCGTCTGCGACACCACTGAGTCCAGACGCCAGGGAGAATTCGAGTCGGTCGTCCTGGCGAGCCGAAGCCGTGAAAGATCCACCAGTTGTTCGACCATGCGTAAAAGGCGGTTGACGTATTTGCGCCCGAGGGCTGCGGCTTTCGGGTCGGGCGCCTGCTCCAGTTTCTCGATACTTGCCCGTATTAGCGTCAGCGGCGTGCGGAATTCGTGCGAAACGTTGGCAAACAGCAGGGTCCGGGCTTCCAGCGCCTGCTCCAGTTCACCGGCCTGCCGGTCGACAAGCTCCTTTTGCTGCTGCAGCTGGAGCGTACGCTGATCCACCAGTTGCTGCAGCTGGAAGCGTTTCTTCTTCTGATAGCCGAGCACCGTGAGTACGAGAACGAAGAACACGACGAGGTAGAGCAGCCAGGCCGCAGGCCTCGACCAGGGGGGGCGTGCAATGTTGAACTGTATCAGCTGCTTTGGCGATGACCAGACGCCGTCGAGGTTGGCTGCCTTGACTTCGAAACGGTAGCTGCCCGGCGCGAGGCTTGCGTACCTGGCGCGGCGGCTGTCTCCGACACCGATCCATTTATCGTCCAGCCCGCGCAATCGAACGGCGTAGTCGATCCGATCCGGGTCGCTGAACTGGAGGCCAACGTAATCGATCACGATCCGGTTTTGGTCGTGAGCCAGATCGAGACGGGGGTTGTCACCGTCGAGATCCGCAGGCCGTTCGTTCACCGTTGCCGATCTGAGCTGCACGCGCGGCGGGCGCAGCAGGTCACGGACGTTGCCCGGTCGAAACGTGTTCCAGCCATTGATCCCGCCGAAGTAGTACCGACCACTGCTGCCGACGTGGGCCACGGTGTTGTTGAATTCCCATGCTTGCAGGCCGTCTGCGGGCGTGTACTGGCGCACCCGGCCGCTCTCGGGTTCGTAGCGCATGATGCCGCGGTTGCTGCTCAGCCACAGAGAGCCGGAGGCGTCTGGCAGCACCGCGTAAATCGTATCGTCGGCAAGCCCGTCGGCCATGGTGTGGAAATCGAACTGCGAACCCTCGGCGGCGTCGAGATCGATCTGCAGCAGGCCCGCGCCGCGCGTGCCGGCCCAGATCCGTCCAGCGCCATCGCGTGCAAGGTGAAAGATATCGTTGCGCGGCGTGCGTTCCGGCCGGCCGGCCGGGTAGTGAACCCGGATTGCGCTGCTTGCCGGATCAAGTTCCACCAGTCCGTCCAGGCCGGCCACCAAAACATTTCCATTCTCCAGCGTCATCAGGTCGAATACCTGAATGGGTAAAGGGACATCGAACCGCTGGATGACCCGAGGATCGTCCGCCTCGGATACATCGATGATCCAGACCGAGCGCCCGCCGCCCGCCAGCAGGGTTGTCGCATCCTTGAAGTGCAGGCTGCGCAGGCTTGGTACCTTTTGCGGCGACTCCGGATCGAGTGCAATCAGTTCTATCGGTCGGCCGGGTTTATCGATGCGCCCCAGCGCATGGCTGCCGCCCAACCAGATGCTCTGATTTCCGGGGTGTATCGCAATCGAGCGGACCACACCTACCGATGGCTTTTCTTCGAAGCTTGGCGGGTAGTGATGGATGACCTCGTAATCGCGATCGGCATTTCGGCGCCACGCCGACACGCCGGCATTCTGACTCGCCGTCCAGACGAGTTCGTCGCCACCCTCATTGTGTTCTGCGCCCTGCTCGGCTATGGCGCGCACGACGTTGCGGCTGACCAGAGACGGCGTGGCGTCCAGTATGTGCGTAAAGCGGTCGCTTTGCGGCGGCAGCCGGGCCAGTCCACCCAGGTTTGCACCAACCCAGAGGACGCCGAAATCGTCCAGGAAAATCCGGTAGCCGATTTCGCCAAGCGTCTGCGGCAACGATCGAGGATCGTTCGGGTCGTGGCGAAAGCGCACAAGCTGATCGTCGCCGGGATCGAACCGGGCCAGGCCGAAGCGACCCGCCAGCCAGGTGTTGCCGTCGGGTGTCTCGACCAGCTGCAGGCGCGACAGATTCGAATTCGCCGACGGTCCGAAGAATGCCGGTAGCGAGAACCGGCGCCACTGCGTCGGACGGGTGGCCGGAATCAGTACGACCTGGTCTTCGAGTCGGAGCCAGAGGTTGTTGCCCGAATCGACGGCCACCGCGTCCACGCGATCGGCAGCAAACCCGTTTTCGCTGGGTCTCAACTGTCGGATCGCCCGGTCTGCGTCGGGATCGACGATGAATACCCCGCTGGCATTGACGTAGGTGACGCCTTTGCCCGGCCCGATCGCCAGCATGTCCGCTTCCAGCCTCGGATTGGTGCCCGTGCGGTTCGACTCGAGTACCGGTCGAAAGGATTGCGTTTCGCGCATAAACCGCCAGAGGCCGTTGTTGGCGGCCAACCAGAGGCGGCCGGCTCGATCCAGCTTCAGCGAGTTGCGTTGCATTGGTCGCAGCGCGCCTTCCACTTCTACCGGCAGCGCGAAGTTGCGGCCTTGTCGCCAGCGCATGACGCCGCCGCCGTCGGCAGCGAAAATGTCGCCGTTGACGTCCTCGACCAGGCTCCCGTAGTTGATTGCAGGCCAGGCGATACTGCCGTCGGGCCGCTGCAGACCGATACGGGTGACCCGCCCGGAGCCCGGATCTATCCTGTTCAGTCCGCCGCCGGTACCCGCCCAGAGCTGTCCGTTTTCGGCCACCAGTAGCTGGGTGATGAAGCGACGCGACAGCGTTGCCGGGTCGTCGGGGTCGGACCGAAACGACTCGAAGCGATAGCCGTCGAATTTCTCCAGCCCCGCCTGGGTTCCGAACCACATGAAACCGTCGTGGTCCTGGGCAAAAGCCTGGACGCTCGTCTGGCCCAGCACGAGACGATCGGAAAGGCGTTCGAACCGGTTCGGTTCGGCTGCCTGGAGCTCGGCCAGGCACGCCAGCGTTGCCGCCAGCACAACCATGAAAGTCCTGCTTTTCCCGACCCGGCTCCTGTTCTGCAAGCGCCATTCTCCTTGTATCGGAAAAGCACGCAACATTCTGCGGCATCGACCGACATGGTCGCAAATTCCAGCCCTCATCGGGACTTTTCCGATTGTGGTCCGGTCGACTCGATCATGGGGGAGGGGTGATGCCGCTGGTCGACGACGTGGCCTGCAGATCGGGCTTTGGCAGACCGAACCGACTGGCCGATTCACGCCAGTCCTCGAGACGCGATTTCGCGTCGATGTTCAAATCGGCCAGGCGATGCGCGTCGTCCAGGCGAATTTCCAGCGGTGCAAACTGGGCCAGTTCTCCCAGGAACGCCATCGTGCCGCGATCCGGGCTGCGAGCCAGAGAACAAAGCGCGACTATCTTTTCCGGGCGTGGATCCAGCAACTCCAGCGCCTGCATGATTTCCCGTCGTTGGCGCCGGTTATCGGCGCGCCCGAGCACCTGGCAGTCGGGCGCGGCGGGCGGCCAGTGCGTATCGTCGTGATCGAGTTCGACGCCGATCAGTACGGCGCCGCCCCGGCCCCCTATGACCGGCTTTGGTGCTACGGCAGGGCCAGGTCCAGCCGGCGGTTCGCCGTGCGGGCCGGTGGGCTGGCTTGGCCTGCTGAGTAAGGGTAGAAGCCTCAGGTAGCCGGGCCGGGAAAGATCAAGGGACAGCCGGGTTCGTCGCCAGCGCAGCAGAAACCAGGCCGCCAGCAGGGCACGCGGGATGAGACCGTAAACGACCAGTGCGCCAATCAGATAACCGGCCCAAAGGCCTCGATCGGTGGCGGGAGACTGGTCGGAAAGCACGCTCTGCACCTGCTCGGGACTGGGCAGACCAAGACCGAACAGCCACGACGGCAGCCAGCCGATGGCAATGACCAGGTCTTCCAGCCAGCGGCCGGAAAGCAATGTTGTCTCCCAGGTGAAATCGAATCGCAGGCCCAGGAACCGCAGCCACATCCAGACGATGCACCCGACAAAGAACATCGCCCAGAACGCATGGGTGGCAAGCGCCATCAGCGTGCGGCCTCGCAGGCGCCCTAGTTCGCTGACCGAGGCCACCAGGTGTCGGCGATGGGCAGCGAGGCCGAAGCGGCGGGTAAACAGCAGCATCAACCACCAGAGCATTCTTCCCGGCAGCCCGGCTGCGCCTCCGCTGGGGCCGAAAAGACTGACCAGGGCCCAGGCCAGCAACAGTAAAAAGGGCACGCCCAGCAGTACCAGCACGGCATGGGATAGTGCGATGGTGGCGTTTGCGGACTGGAGACTGGAAGCGGCAGCCGCGCCGACCAATACGCCGAGCGCCATGAGGAACACGACCAGCCAGCGCCCGGCCGATATCAGGTGAGCGATGTCGCCGAGCAGGCGCGGGCCGGTCTGCAGTCGGCGGGCGCGTTCGACAATGCGCCTGGCCGGCGAAACGGGCTCCAGCGCCGCCTGACGCGTGGCAGCATCGTCGAGCCGGAAATCGCCGGCCGCTTCGTCGAACCTGCGAACGCTCTCGACCAGCAGCCAGTCCCGCGGATCGAGCCCCTTGGCGCCTTGCTTCGGTTTCATTCCGGCGATAATAACCCGTGCGTGGGGGCGAGCTATGCTCATCCTGTCTCGCGACCCTTTCACTCCGCGTGCTCGTCACACCGAGATCGGCGCGCTAATCTTTGATCCGTATCAAATGTTGCACAGGGGGGGTCAAAGAGAATACGCTCGCAATCAGAAAGCCACCGGGACAACAATCCAATGAATCAGAATCAGACCTACAACGATCGGGTCGTGCGCCAATTTGCCGTGATGACGGTGGTCTGGGGCATCGTCGGCATGCTGGTAGGCGTCATCATTGCCGCGCAGTTGATCTGGCCCGACCTGACCTATGGCATCGAGTGGCTGAGCTACGGCCGCCTGCGGCCACTGCACACCAATGCGGTGATCTTCGCCTTCGGCGGATCGGCATTGTTCGCCACCAGTTATTACGTGGTCCAGCGCACCTGCCAGGCCCGGCTTTTTTCCGACACGCTGTCGGCCTTCACCTTCTGGGGCTGGCAGGTGGTCATCGTCGGTGCGGCGATCACGCTGCCGCTGGGCAAGACCATGGGCAAGGAATACGCCGAACTCGAATGGCCGCTGGCGCTGCTGGTCGCGCTGGTCTGGGTGGCCTACGCGGTGGTGTTCTTCGGCACGATCATGATGCGCCGGGTCAAGCACATCTATGTCGCAAACTGGTTCTACGGCGCTTTCATCCTGACGATCGCAGTGCTGCATATCGTCAACAACATCTCGATTCCGGCCGGCATGTGGAAGTCCTACCCGGTGTATTCGGGCGCCGTCGACGCGATGGTCCAGTGGTGGTACGGGCACAATGCGGTCGGCTTCTTCCTGACCGCCGGATTTCTCGGCATGATGTATTACTTCGTGCCGCGCCAGGCCAACCGCCCGATCTATTCGTACCGGCTGTCCATCGTCCATTTCTGGTCGCTGATCGCGATCTACATGTGGGCCGGCCCGCATCACCTGCACTACACGGCGCTGCCCGACTGGGCGCAGACCCTTGGCATGGTGTTCTCGCTGATCCTGCTGGCGCCGAGCTGGGGCGGCATGATCAACGGCATCATGACGCTGTCCGGGGCCTGGCACAAGCTTCGAACCGATCCGATCCTGCGCTTCATGATCGTCGCGCTTTCGTTTTACGGCATGTCGACGTTCGAAGGTCCGATGATGTCGATCAAGACGGTCAACGCTTTGTCGCATTACACCGACTGGACGATCGGACACGTTCACTCCGGCGCGCTGGGCTGGGTGGCGATGATCTCCATCGGCAGTCTCTACACGCTGTTCCCGCGGTTGTGGGGCGTCGAGAAGATGTACTCGATAAAAGCCATCGAGTGGCATTTCTGGACCTCGACCATCGGTACCGTGCTGTACATCACCGCGATGTGGGCGGCCGGCCTGATGCAGGGGCTGATGTGGCGCACGTTCAACGACGACGGCACGCTGACCTATACCTTCATCGAGGTGCTCAAGCGCACCGAGCCTTATTACGCGCTGAGGTTGCTAGGCGGCATCGTGTTCCTGAGCGGGATGTTCTTCATGATCTGGAACGTCTACAAGACCTGGCAAAGTGCGCCGGATCGCGCGCGCGCCATCGCCATCCCGCAACCGCAGACCGCCTGAAGGAGATATATCGACATGGCACATGAAGCAATCGAGAAAAATGTCGGCCTGATGGCGGTGCTGATCATCGTGGTCATCAGTCTGGGCGGCCTGGCGCAGATCGTTCCGCTGATGTTCCGCGCGACCATGGTGGAACCGGCCGATGGCGTGGAAGTCTACAGCCCGACCCGGCTGGCCGGGCGCGATATCTATGTTCGGGAAGGCTGCTACAACTGTCACAGCCAGATGATCCGTCCCTTTCGCGATGAGACCGAGCGCTACGGCCATTACTCGGTGGCCGGCGAGTTCGTCTACGACCGGCCCTTCCAGTGGGGTTCCAAGCGCACCGGGCCGGACCTGGCGCGGGTCGGTGGCAAGTATTCCGACGACTGGCACCGGCTGCATTTGATGGATCCGCGGGCCGTCGTCCCCGATTCCAATATGCCGGCCTATCCCTGGCTGGCGGAGGACCTGGTCGATCCCGAGCAGGTGCAGCAGCACATGCGCGCCCTCAAGCGAATCGGTGACCCGTACACCGACGAGCAGATCGAGGCGGCGTTCGACGAACTGGTCGGCGTGACCGAACTCGAGGCATTGATCGCCTACCTGCAGGGCATGGGCACGGAATGGACCGGCCAGAAGCAGGTCAGCAGCATCTCCGGAGGTGGCCAATGACCGGCGGCATCGTCACGTTGCTGGCCCTGCTCGGATTTCTCGCAGTAGTGGTCTACGTATTCGTTATCAAGCGTCGAGAGGACTTCGACGAGCAGGCCCGGCAGCCGCTGGAAGATCGGACCGAGTATCGCGTCGATCATCGAAACGATCGCGAAAATCACGGAAACAGCGGCAGCGCAGAGGACGGAGAGAACCAATCATGAGCACCTTCTGGCACTGGTACATCATCATCATCACAGTCGGCACGTTGGCCGCCACGATCTGGTTCCTTCTCTGGACCAGCCGCTTGCGCGTTCCATCGACCAAGGAAGAGGATGGCTCCGAGACGACCGGGCACGTGTGGGACGAAGACCTGCGCGAACTGAACAACCCGCTGCCGCGATGGTGGCTGGGACTGTTCTGGATCACGATTGTATTTTCCATCGTTTACCTGGTGCTCTATCCCGGCCTGGGCCGCTACGAGGGCGTGCTCGGCTGGTCGCAGTCCGAGCAGTACGAGCAGGAAATGGCCCAGGCCAGAGCTGCTTTCGAGGAGCGCTTCGGTCACTTCGACGAGCTGAGCCTCGTCGAGCTTGCCGACAACAGCCAGGCCGTGGAAATGGGCCGCAACCTGTACGCGCACAACTGCTCGACCTGCCACGGTTCCGACGCGCGCGGCGCCCAGGGTTACCCGAGCCTGGTCGACGACCACTGGATCTGGGGCGACAATCCCGCCCAGATCGAACACAGCGTGGTGCAGGGTCGCCAGGCGGCCATGCCCGGCTGGGGCGACGCACTGGGCGAGGACGGCGTCACGCGCACAGCGGTCTATGTCCAGAAACTGGCCGGCAAGCCGGTCAATGAAACCATGGCCGCCGCCGGACAGAGGAACTACATGCAGTTCTGCGTGGCCTGTCACGGCCCCGAAGGCAAGGGCAATCCGCAGCTGGGGGCGCCGAACCTGACCCATGGCGTCTACACCTATGGCGGCGACCTGGACTCGATTCGCGCGACCATCCGCAACGGCCGCAACGGCGTGATGCCGGCGCAAAAGCCGCTGATTGGAGAAACTCGCGCCCGGCTCGCCGCGGCCTATATTTTGAGTCTTCAGTCCGACGATTCCGAATCGGCATCGCAGGTTGCCGACCAGGCGCCATGACCGCTCCGGCCGACCATGCTTTCGATCACCCTCCGCGCCCGCTGGCTCAGCGTCTGGGCGCGATCTTGTGGCCGTCTTTCTTTGCCGCCGGGGTTTCGACCATGGTCCTGTTCGGGTTCGTCGATCCGATCGACCTGGCGGCGATCAGCTTCCCCGACCTGGAAATCTCGCGTCAGGCCGGCCATACCGTGGCGTTCCTGGGGTTCTGGCTGGGCTATGGATCCGCCTGCACCTTCACCTGGCTGCTGCTGCGCCCGAAATCGCGATTTCAGTCTGGTTCTTAAGTCGCCGGAAAGATCATCGAATGAGGGCATGCAAGCCGGGTTCGGGTAAAACCCGACAAGCAGTTACAGGAAGACTAAGAAGGTGGGCACGAAGAACACGAAGGAAATCAGATAGAGCTTTGTTTGGCAGGCCACGGCGAAACCGGCAGGAGGGAAATGAACATTTTTCTTTATAGATTTTCCCTTCGTGGCCTTCGGTCCACTTTCGTGCTCTTCGTGTCCAGCTTTTTTGATTTGCGTTCAAACGCGTGTGTTCATAGGCAGTCCTTTAATCCAGGCAGTTAAATGACCGAAGCATCCCAATCCGCCAGCGAGCAGGAAATCAAGCTCTACGTCAAAGCGCCCAAGGTCTATCCGCGTGAAACGGAAGGGCGCTTTTCGCGCCTGCGTGTGCTGGCGGCCTGGGTCTTGCTGGGGCTGTTCTATGTACTGCCCTGGATCAACCTCGACGGTCAGCAGATCGTGCTGTTCGATCTTCCGGCGCGCAAGTTCCATATCTTCGGACTGGTGTTCTGGCCGCAGGATTTCGTCATGCTGGCGTTGCTGCTGGCGATTGCGGCGATATCGCTTTTCTTCTTCACCGCGCTTGCGGGACGCCTGTGGTGCGGTTACGCATGCCCGCAAACCGTCTGGACCGAGGTATTTCTGTGGATGGAGCGGTTTGCCGAAGGCCCCCGCAACAAGCGGATGCGGCTGGACAAGTCGCCGTGGAACCCGGAGAAGTTCCGTAAGAAGGGGCTGAAACAGTTTCTCTATATCACGTTCTCGCTGTGGACCGGCATCACCTTCGTCGGCTTCTTCACGCCGATACGCGAACTGGTACCGGCATTGTTCACGCTGCAGGCCGGCGGATGGGAAGTGTTCTGGACGTTCTTCTACGGTTTCGCGACCTACGGCAACGCCGGGTATCTGCGCGAGCAGGTGTGCAAGTACATGTGTCCCTATGCGCGCTTCCAGGCAGCGATGTTCGACGACGATACCCTGGTCATCTCCTACGATGCCGAGCGCGGCGAGCCCCGGGGCAAGCGCAAGCGCGATGCCGACAAGGATGAACTGGGCCTCGGGGATTGCATTGCGTGCCAGGGCTGCGTCCAGGTCTGTCCGACCGGCATCGATATTCGCGACGGCCTGCAGATCGAGTGCATTGCGTGTGCCGCCTGCATCGACGTTTGCGACGAGGTCATGGACAAGATGGGCTATCCGCGCGGCCTGATCCGGTATTCCACCGAGAATGCAATGGCCGGCAAAAAATCGCGCATTCTGAGGCCGCGAATCTTCATCTATCTCGCGGTATTGCTGGGGCTGATGACCTTGTTCGCGGTGATGTTGACCGGGCGCGAGATGGTCGATCTGGACGTGCTCCGGGATCGCACCGCCCTTTACCGGATGGCCGGAGACGAGATCGAGAATCCGTTTCAGCTCAAGGTCACCAACCGAACCGAGCAATCGGTCAGGCTTTCGGTGCGCGCCACCGGCATAGAAGGCTTGCGCGTGGTTTCTCTGGACCAGGGGTTCGAAGTGCCGCCGGACGAGGTCAGCAATCGACCGATGACGCTTGCCGTACCGCGCAGCGCCCTCGGTCCCGGCATGCACGAAGTCGAAATTTTCTTGTCCAACGAACAAACCGGAGAAGTGCTGACTCAATCCGAAACCCGGTTCTACGTGCCGCCGGAAGGACGATGATGGATTCTTCGAACCCATCGGTTTCCGGGTTCGGGTTTCCGGTTTCCGGAAAATCGAGGGCAAGAGCGGAATTGAACTTGTCGGTGGCAGTCGATCCTGTTGCATGACCGCCAGAATTTTCCGACGACCGACGACCGACGACCGACGACCGACGACCGGAAACCGGAAACCGACCAAACGACCAAACGACCAAACGACCAAACGACGATCCAACATGGAACAACGAGACAACACCCCCTGGTACCGCCAGTTCTGGCCGTGGTTCATCCTGGCCATCTTGAGTTGGGGCGTGGTCTCGGCCACCATCACGCTTGGCGTTGCCCTGAAGAATCCGCCGCATATGATGACTGGCGATTACGCCAAGCTCGGCAAGGCGTTGGTCGACACTCACGTGCGCGCAGATCGCGCCGAGGAACTCGGACTGGCCGGCACGCTTCTGGCCGAGCAAGGCCAGTGGCTGTTGCGCCTCGATGCGGCAGATCTGCCGGCGCAGCAGATCATGTTGCTTGTTCAGCACCCGACCGATTCGACTCGCGACCGCCAGGTGGTGCTCAACCGCACCGCGGCCGGCGAATACCGTGCCGCGGTCACCGAAATTCCCGCCCGGGGAAGGCTGATCGTTTCCGATCTTGAGCAGAGCTGGTGGATTTCTTCGACCTTCCGAAAAGACGGCGAGGGCCTGGAGGCGAAGCTGAAGCCGGAGAGGCTTTGATGAAAACAACGGTTTCGGGTTTCCGGTTTCAGGTTTCCGGAAAAGCGGAAACAAGACCCGTTCGTCCGTCAAAACAGCGGGCTCGCTTCTCGGCCGGTCAGGCGTTCCACCGACTACCGACTACCGGAAACCGGAAACCCAATCGCTTGAAACCGAGCCGAGCTTGAGAACCCATAGCGACAATCCCTGCTTCCACTGCGGCGAACCCGTGCCGCCGGGCACCGACCTGGCCGTCGAGATCGGCGGCGAATCGCGGGCGATGTGCTGCGCCGGCTGCCGGGCGGTGGCCGCGCTGATTCATTCCTCGGGGCTGGATCGCTACTACGATTTTCGCGATGCGCTGCCCGAGCGGCCGGACGGGCCCAAGGCCGAACCCGGGCGTTACGCCGCCTGGGATCGCGAGGCGGTGCTGGATTTCCACACCCGAACGGACGGCAATGATCGACGAAGTATCGTGCTGGTGCTCGAAAACGTGCATTGCGCCGCCTGCGCCTGGTTGATTCATCGCTACCTTGGACAGTTTGCGGGCGTTTCCGAGACTCGGCTGGACGTGGGCGACGGCCGCCTGCGCCTGCAGTTCGCGCCTGAACAGACGCCGCTTTCGGCGCTGGCCGCCGCACTCGAACGCATCGGATACCCGCCGCACCTGGACACACCGGATTCGGGTATCGACCGGGATCGAAACGAGCGCAGGCGAATGCTGCGTTACCTGATCGTGGCGGCGCTGGGCATGATGCAGGTCATGAGCTACGCGCTGGCCAACTATATCGCCGGAGGATCGGCTGACGTTTCCGGCGGCATGGACCCCGAGACCGAGCACTTCTTCAGGTTGATAAGCATGCTGGTTGCGGTGCCGGTGGCGCTGTACGCTGGTCAGCCGTTCTACCGCTCGGCGGCCAATCACCTGCGCCAGCGCCATCTTGGACTCGATGTGCCGGTGGCCGGCGCAATCCTGCTGGCGTTGTTTTCAAGCGTGCTGATCACCTTGTTCGGCGAGGGCGAGGTCTATTTCGATTCGGTCGTGATGTTCGTCTTTTTCCTGCTCCTGGGGCGTTTTGCCGTGATGCTGGCGCGTCAGCAGTCCGGGGCCTTGCACAGCGCACTCGCCCGGGCGCTGCCGGGGCAGGCGCGACGCCTGACGGCCGCGGGCAGCGAGGCGGTCGGCCTGGTGGAACTGGAGGTCGGGGACCGGATCATCGTGGCTGACGGTGATGTGGTACCGGCCGACGGGATCGTCACCGAAGGCGATGGTTCGGTGGACGAATCCCTGCTTTCGGGCGAATCGGAGCCCCGTCCGCGTGCGGTGGGCGATGCGGTGCTGGCCGGCAGCCTGGTCAGCGGCGGTTCGTTGCAGCTTCGAATCGAGAAGCTCGGCAGCAGCACGGTGCTTTCGGGCATCGTCGAGCTGCTGAGCGAGGCGCGCAGGCGCAGGCCCCGGCTGGCCCGTCTGGCCGATGCCGCGGCGGCCTGGTTCATTGCGCTGATCCTGATCTCGACCGGCCTTGCGGCAATCTACTGGTGGCAGGTAGACCCGGGCAGCGTTATCCCGGTGGTGCTGGCCATGCTGGTGGTCGCCTGTCCGTGCGCGCTCGCCCTGGGCACGCCTACGGCACTGGCCTCGGCAACCCGGGGGCTGGCGCTGCAAGGCGTGCTGACGGCTAATCCGGACGCGCTGGAGGCATTGCCGCGCATCACGCACGTCGTGCTGGACAAGACCGGTACGTTGACCGAACCCGGCGCGCGCCTGGTGGAAGTCAGGACCGTACCCGGGCTGGACCGTGACGAAATGCTGCAGCTGGCCGGCGCCCTCGAACGGGTGAGCAATCACCCCATTGCACGGGCGTTTTCCGCGTTCGACCGAGGACGTCTTGTGGAGCAATCGGAAAATGTCGCCGGCGCCGGCGTGGCGGGCAGGATCGATGGCCGAAAATACTGGCTGGGCAGAGCCGATTGGGTATCCGAACGGGCCGGCGGTCGATGGTCGGAACCCGGCGAAGGCATATGGTTGGCGCTGCTGGCCGAGGGCGCGCCTGAACCGGCCTGGCTCCGCGTTGACGCCAGGCTCCGGGGCGGTGCGCAAGCGCTGGTCGCGCGCCTGAACGGCGCGGGCATCCGAGTGGTCCTGGCATCCGGTGACCGCGAAATCAATGTGGCCTCGGTTGCTCGGGCGCTGGGCATTCGGGAATATCACGCCGGGACGCGACCCGAGGACAAGCTTGCTCTGGTCGAGCGTCTTCAGACCCGCGGCGCCCGCGTCGCGATGGTTGGCGACGGCATCAACGATGCGCCGGTACTGGCCGGTGCCGATATCTCGATCGCGCTCGCCGAGGGCGCGGCCATTGCGCGCACCCAGGCCGACCTGGTAGCGACTGGGCGGGACCTGAAGCCGGTGACGGCATTGTTCGAACAGGCGCCGAGAGTGCGCAGGATCGTGCGCCAGAATCTGGTCTGGGCGCTGGTCTACAATCTGGGCGGGCTCCCGCTGGCCGCCGCCGGGCTGGTGCCGCCGTGGGCCGCGGCCATAGGCATGTCGGCCAGCTCGATTGCAGTGGTATTGAACGCCCGTCGCCTGGGCCGAATCGACAACCGCAAGCCGCCGGAATCGCCACCCGCGAGGCGCGCTGCACTGGAAGCCGCATGAAAATCATCTACGTGCTCATACCGTTGTCGCTGATGCTGCTGGGCCTGGCCGTCTGGGCCTTCTTCTGGGCGGTCAGAAACGACCAGTTCGACGATCTGGACACCCCGGCGATGGATATCCTCGATGATGACGAAAAATCCGCTGATGATCAGGCGCCGGAAACCCGAGATCGGTAGCCGGTAGTCGGAAAGGCGGTTTCGGGTTTCCGGTTTCGGGTTTCCGGAAAGGCAAAAACCAAGGCAGATGACGGAAGAACCGGCCAGGCTTTGCCGACTACCGACTACCGACTACCGACTACGCTTCGACCGGAAACCGGAAACCGGAAACCGGAAACCAGCGAACCAGCCAACCAGCGAACGAATGAAACCATGACCCCCTTCGCCGCCCTCGTCACCGGCCTGCTTGCCGGCCTGTTCGGGTCCACGCACTGCGTGGCGATGTGCGGCGGCATCATGGCGGTGTTGCATGGACAGGTGCCGCGCGGGCGCGACCGGCTGGCCGCCGGGTTTCACGCCGGCCGCCTGGCCAGCTACCTGCTGCTGGGGCTTGCCTTGACGGCGCTGGGCATGTTGCCGGAGCGCTTGCTGCCGGCGGGGGCCGCACCGGTCATGAGGATTGCACTGGGCGCGCTGTTGATCCTGATTGCCGTCTACATCGGATTGCCTGGTCGTGTCCGGGACGCCTTCGGGGAGCTCGCGCAGCCAATCACCCGGCGCGTGATGCCCTTGTTCAACCGATTGCTGCCGGCCGACACATGGGAGAAGGCGATCGGCCTGGGGCTGCTCTGGGGCTTGCTGCCGTGCGGTCTCTTGTACAGCGTGCTGGCCGCGGCGTGGCTGCTGGCCGATCCGGTGCCGACGATCGCGATGGTGCTGGGGTTCGGCCTGGGTACGCTGCCATTGTTGCTCGGGGGCGGTTTGGCGCTGGTCCGGCTGCGCAGCCGTATCCGGGCACCGTGGCTGCGGGGTACGGCCGCCGGCGTCATGGCGCTGACCGGCGTGCTGGTGGCTGCCGGGCCCTGGATCGCGCACAGTTTCGATCATTCGACCGTGCAGTTCCTGGTCGATTGCGTTTCGCCTTGATCGCGATGGCTGGGCGGGCCTGCGAATGAGACCCAATCAAAATTGATGCGAGTCAAAAGCGGCTCCAGCCAACAGCCGTATGCTTTGCGCTAAGAGAATTCGCGCAGTGAAAAGACCATGCAGGCAGCCATGCGACCCAAATTCGACGCCGACCTGATCGCCAAGTACGGCGGTGCAGGACCGCGCTATACCTCATACCCCACGGCTGTCCAGTTCAGCGACGAATTCGGCCCCAAATCGTGGCTGTCGGCGCTCAAGGACAGCAACAAGCTTCCCATTCCGGCGGATCTGTCGCTCTACGTGCACGTGCCGTTCTGCTCCAACCCGTGCTTCTACTGCGGTTGCAACAGGATCATTACCCGCTCTGTCACCGCCGGGCAGGAGTTTTTGGTGGATCTCGAGCGCGAACTCGATCTCACCGCGCCGCATATCGACCATGACCGCAAGGTGAGACAGGTTCACCTGGGTGGCGGCACGCCGACCTTCCTGTCCACCGACCAGATTCACCAGCTGCTGCGGCTTCTGCGTACTCGCTTCCAGTTCGACGAGGATGCGGAAATCGGCCTGGAAGTCGATCCGCGCTCGGTCGAACCCGTCGATATTCGTCGCCTGCGGGAGATCGGTTTCAACCGGATCTCGATCGGCGTCCAGGATCTTGACGAATCGGTGCAGGAAGCGGTCAACCGGGTTCATGACCAAACGCGCGTCGCGTCCATCGTGGGGGCGGCTCAGGCGGTCGGCTTCGAATCGGTCAGCATCGATCTGATCTACGGGCTCCCGAAACAGACCACGGATGCCTTTGCGCGTACGGTCGAGCGCATCATCGACATGAAGCCAGACCGGCTATCGCTGTTCAACTACGCCCACATGCCTCACCTGTTCAAGGCCCAGCAGCGCATCAAGGCCGATGAGCTACCCGCCCCGCCTGTCAAACTCGCGATCTTTCGCAATACGCTGACCCGCTTGCTGGATGCAGGTTACGAATTCATCGGCATGGATCACTTCGCATTGCCCGACGATGATTTGGCCCAGGCACGCCGGAATGGCACCATGGTGCGTAATTTTCAGGGTTACTCAACGTGGGCCGGGCTGGACCTGCTGGCCTTTGGACCGAGCGCGATTTCCCAGGTGGGCGATGCATTTGCCCAGAACGAGCGCAAGCTTCTGGACTGGCAGATCAGCTTGCGCGAGCGCAGGCTGCCTGTGGCGCGGGGCCTGATGCGTACCACCGACGACCGCCTGCGGGCTGAAATCATCAGTACCGTGATGTGCAACGGCAAGCTCGATTATCGGCCTTTCGAGAAGGACTATGAATTTTCGTTCAAGATCTATTTCCGTACCGAGCTTGACCGCCTTCAGGCGCTGGTCGAAGACGGGTTGATGGTCTGGACGGATCACGGCTTCGAGGTGACGGCGGAAGGCCTGATGTTCGTTCGGGCCATTGCCATGGCTTTCGACGCCTACCTCAAGCGTGAAAACGATTCATCTTCTTCGCGATTTTCGCGGATCGTTTGATCCGCCGACTAATGAACGGGCGGTCCGGTAAAACCGGTCGCTTTTTCACGCCCGGAATATGCCAAACCCGCGATTTTCTCTGCTATTCTTTGAACCAGAAAACGTGGAGTCGCAAGGGAGACGCGCATTGTGAGCAAACCCATCTCACTGACGGAAAAAGGCCAAACAAGCGTTTCGTGCCGCCAGTGCGGGCTGTTCGATCTGTGTTTCGCCCAGGAAGTTGCCGAATCCAGGCGCGACGAACTCGATCGCATCATCAGGCGCCAGCGCCCGTTGCAGCGCGAAGCACATCTTTTTCATGCCGGTCAGCAATTCCGCAGCGTTTGCGTGGTGCAGTCCGGCACCGTGAAGACCTACCAGCTTTCCAGCGAGGGCGATGAGATCGTGACCGGCTTTCACCTGCCGGGCGAGCTCATCGGGCTGGACGCGATCGGCAAGGGTCGCCACCCGGAGTTTGCCGTGGCACTCGAAGACAGCCGGTTCTGCGACATTCCGTTTCGGGATTTTCAGAAGATTCTCGATGAAAGCCCGAGTCTCAACCAGCTGATGCTCAAGCTGCTGTCGGCCGATATGGCCGAGACACGCGAGTTGCTGCTGGTGGTCGGACGCATGGACGCCCGGGCCCGTGTGGCGACGTTCCTGCTCAACATGTCGCGCAGGCTCACGCGCCGTGGTGAGGATGGCACCCGGTTCCGGCTGACCATGGACAGACGCGATATCGCCAACTATCTCAGCCTGACCATCGAAACCGTCTCGCGCACGCTGAGCTGGATGCAGAAGGAAGATATGCTGGCCGTACGCGGCAAGCTGGTTCAGCTACTCGATCATGATGCCCTGCTCGACACCGCAGGGCGCGAGCACGAGGATTTACTGCTGCATACCGGCTGATTCCGGCAATCCAGGGCGAGCGCTGTGCGTCCCGTTTTTGCGATTGCTTCATTCGGCACCCCCCCCGAGGACAACACGCTGCCAGGCCACGAATTGGGGGCCTGGCAGCATTCGGTTGGTGAACAGGAATGTGGCTAGTCCGGCATCCGGGTCGAATCCACCAGCTGGCCGAAGAACAACGCGTTGGCGAACAGTCGTTCGGTGCCCACCCAGTAGCCGCGGAACAGGTAGTCGTCGGCGATCCGCACCACCACTCCGCGCCCGTGCCGGTCTGCCGCCAGAGCCGCGGTTCCGGCCAATTTTTCCGAAACGGGCCCCGACAGATAGCCGGCGACCAGCGGCTCGTCGGCGTATCGCCCGGGCGTGGCATAACGGTTGGTCGTGGTTCGGAGCAGGTGGGATCCCTGACGGAAGACGGTGACCTGCTGGTCGGCGTATCCGTAGCCAAGCGGGTGAGTGACATCCAGCGTCATGGCCAGCGCGCTGCCGCCGATCAGCGTGCGGGCGAAGTCGGTCTTGTAGTCGGCATAGGGCGCCGACTCGACATTGCCGGCATCGGCTTCATCTCCGGTCGTTTCCCCTTCCGGTTTCTCGTCGAACGACCAATCCAGATCGAGTGACTCGGCCCATTCGGCGCTGCCGCCCAACGCAACCAGCTGCCCCCCCTGCCGGACGAATCCGGTGACGGTCTCGGCGAAACCGTCGCCGAGGCTATCCCAGTCGCCGGGCGGCATGATGATGTGGGTGTAGTCATCGAGATCCGAGGGCAGCGCGTCGGCGTCGATGCGGGTCAGCGGCTGGTCGAGAATCGTATCGAACCAGTGCCAGACGTAGCCGGCACCGTAGGGGCTGACTGCGTCACCGGTCAGCAGGATGGGCCTGGGTGCTTCCAGCACCGGGATCGAAGGACTGCCAAGGTCGCTGCCCTCGCGCGCGAGTCCGCTGCCGATGCCGGCGATCGCGACGTCGAAACGCTCGCTCAGCGTTGCCAGCGTTTCCTCGACAGGCGGCAGGTGGTCCGGCTGGATGCCGTGATGAACGACGATGCTGCCTCGCACGAAGCGCCGAACATCGTCTGTGCCGGTCAGTGCCAGTGGCGTCTCGGTGGCCTGCACCCGGTAACCCTGCGCCAGCAGCGCGGCCAGCACGGCCGGTGCGCGGTGCTGCTGCCAGTCGATAACCCACGCCGTAGACGACGCATCTAGCGTAGAGGTCGGGATGGCTGGAAGCGTTTCGGCTGTGAGCCGGCTCCCGCGAGCCTGGAGGCGGGAAGCGCGCGTCAGCGGAAGCCCGAAGGCATGTTGCAACGGCCAGGAAGACACATCGTAGAAGGTTTCCATGGGCAGTTCGGTGGGGGTCGAGAAAATTGCCTCGATGAACCGGTACTGATCCTGCATCGCGGGAATCGCCCAGGCTTCTCCCGGCCCGTACTCGCGGTCGCCTATCGTCACCGGTTCAGAGACCGAATGTACCTCGATGCCGTGTCCGAGCAGTATTTCCAGCAGTCGCCGGGCACGCATGGGATCGCCGTCGTCACCGAGCAGCCAGCCGCCGCGGCCGGCGATTTCGCGTGCCTCGGAGAAGAAATCGGCCTGATGAGCGATCAGGTCCCCAGCGAGGTCGCGGCTGGCGTTGAGCGTGGAAATCGATGTCCGAACCTGGTTGGCGATCGCGTCGGCAAAGGTGCGTTCGCCGAACGGCGTTTCCATCCTGTGGCCGCGCGACGAACCCTGTTCGAACAGGATGCCGATGCCGCCGGTCAGGTCGGGATAGGTCGATCCCTTGCCCAGATAGTAGTCGTCAAAGCTCTCGCGGCTGTAGTAAGGCTCGCCGGCCTGGTCGAGAATCTCGCCGTGATAATCGGCGATCTTGCGAGTGAGTTCGAAAACCCGGGCCGGGGTGGCCGGGTTGTTGCGTTCCGGAATGCCGGGCTGGAAGAAGTAGCTAGAGCTACGGCCCATCTCGTGCGCGTCGGTCAGAACGTGCGGTCGCCATTTCCGGTAATGCTCGATTCGCTGGCGTGAAACCGGGTGGGTCAGCGGCAGCCAGTCGCGGTTGAGATCGAACCAGTAATAGCTGGTGCGACCGTAAGGCCAACCCTCGTTGTGCTCGCGATCGTTGGGGTCGGCCGAAGGGTTGCGACCCTTGTGCATGTTTACCCAATGGGCGAAGCGGGCCCCGCCGTCGGGGTTGATGACCGGCTCCATCACGATCACCATCTCATCGAGCCAGGCGCGAACCTGCTCATCGTCGGCGTGCGCCAGGTACCAGGCCATGATCACTGCGGCCGAAGCCCCGGAGGCTTCGTTGCCGTGCACCGAGTAGCCCAGCCAGACCACCGGCGGGCCGTCGCCTTCGACGCTGGCACGCCGCCGGTCGGCCCGGATTTCACCGATTCGCGGCAGACGTTCGGGACTCGCGAAATACACCAGGATCTGTTCACGCCCGCCATGGCTGCGGCCGATGGTCTCGATCCGAACCCGGTCTGAATCTTCCGCGAGCTGGCGGTAGAAGTCGAGCAGTTCGTGATGATAGGGGTGGCGCTCGCCTGGCTCGAACCCCAGAATTTCGCCGGCCGATGGCGCATCGCCGGGCGTCTCGACCGAATCCGGGAGGCCAGGCAGAACGGCGACAGCCGATGCAGAGAAGAGGAAACTGGAGAAAGCCAGCACGAGGGCAGTCGCGAATCGCATCATAATAGGGTCAGGTGTTGGACGGCCTGATAGCATAACGGACCTGTTCAGGCAATTTGGCTACGAGGAGACATCAGTATGCGGCTCGACTCCAGAGACATTACCGACCACAAGCCCATTTCGCCACGTTTCGCGTTCGGCAAGCCTGATCGTGACAATCACATGGCGCTATCCGACAACCTAAGTCCCAACCTGGCCTGGACCGATGTGCCGGAGCAGGCCAAATCGTTCGCGGTGCTGTGCGTCGACCCCGACGTGCCGGCGGAGGCTGACGATGTCAATACCGAGGACAAGACGCTTCCGGCCGACATGCCGCGAGCGGATTTCTACCACTGGATCATGGTCGACGTCCCGCCAGACGTCAGAGAACTTGCCACCGGCGAATGCAGCGAGGGCGTGACCGAAGGCGGCAAGAAGCAGCCGCCGGGCCCGAAATGCGCGCGCCAGGGCATGAACAATTACACCCAGTTCCTGCAAGGCTCCGACCTCGAAGGGCGCTATTTCGGCTACGACGGGCCATGCCCACCCTGGAACGACGCCTTGCTGCATCGCTACCGGTTCACCGTTTACGCGCTGGATGTTGAAAAGCTCGACCTTGACAAGGAATTCGACGGCCCCGCCGCGCTCGAGGCGATGGAAGGCCACGTGCTGGACCAGGCGACCATAACCGGGACGTATACGTTGAACCCGGACGTTGCCTGAGCCCCGGTTTCCGGGTTCGGGTTTCCGGTTTCGGGAAAGGCAGGGCTCGAAGTCGGAAGTCGGAAAGTCATTCCGATCACCGACTACCGTTGTCCCG
>Ga0102928_1000352_pt1 | contig 29441 bp, 25 predicted proteins | sample SalPonR1_B_D1_MG_FD_78504 | JGI IMG/M metagenome (GOLD analysis project Ga0102928, IMG submission 78504) | Salt pond soil microbial communities from South San Francisco under conditions of wetland restoration - Salt Pond MetaG R1_B_D1_MG | ecosystem: Environmental > Aquatic > Marine > Intertidal...
CCACACCCGTCAGGGAAAGGATAGGGATAAAGACGATCAAAATTATCAGTTGTCCGAAAATGGCAGAATTCATCATCTTAGATGCGCCTTGAAAGGTAATATTATTCTTTAACGACTGAATTTCAGACCCTGAAGAAGACTTAAAATCACTGGAGCGCAGCAACATTTTAAAGGCCACAAATTCCACGATGATGACCGCGCCGTCTATGATGATGCCAAAGTCCAAAGCACCCAGGCTCATGAGATTGGCATCGATATCAAAAATATACATCAGGCTGATGGCCACCAGAAAACTCAGTGGAATTACCGAGGCAATAATCAATCCCGAACGCCAATCGCCTATGAGCAGAATCACGATAAACACCACGACCAGAAAGCCCAAAAAGAGGTTTTCGAAAATAGTTGATGTGGTCCGCGCAATGAGTTCGCTGCGGTCTAAAAAACCATTAATGTAAACACCTTCCGGCAGACTGCCTTCGATCTCCTGCAAACGTTGCTTGACGTTATCAATGGTTTTTTTGGAGTCGGCACCTTTCAGCATCATGACTTGTCCGAGCACCTTCTCCCCTTCTCCATTTCCGGTTATGGCACCAAAACGCCGGGCATACCCAAAATCGACCTCAGCAATATTTCGGATGTAAACAGGCTGTCCGTCACGATTTTCTACAACAATGTTTTCAATGTCTTCGATGGACTTCAAGAGACCATCACCTCGAATAAAATAGGCCTGTTCTTCTTTTTCGATATAACTTCCGCCGGCGATGGCGTTGTTCTTTTCCAGTGCTTCAAACACCTGCGAAATACTGATGTTTTGCGCCTGTAACTTTTGGGTAGAAAAAGCCACTTCGTACTGCTTTAGGTAACCACCCCAGGTATTGATTTCTACCACACCGGGAATGCCCGCCAACTGTCGTTTAACGATCCAATCCTGCACACTGCGCAGTTCCATGGCTGTATATTTCCCTTTGTAGTCGTCTTCCACCTCAAGTGTGTACTGGTAGATTTCGCCGAGTCCGGTGGATATCGGCCCCATAAAAGGCTTACCGAATTGCGCCGGAATTTGCTCTTCGGCCGATTTTAGCTTCTCCGCAATCAGTTGTCGGGGCAGATAGGTTCCCATATTGTCCTCAAACACAATGGTAACCACGGAAAGCCCAAATTTGGAGGTTGAACGGATTTCCTTAACGCCGGGCAGATTAGACATTTCCAGTTCTACCGGATAGGTTATGAACTGTTCCACATCAGCGGTAGACAAGTTACGCGAGGTGGTGAGAACCTGCACCTGATTATTGGTAACGTCAGGTACAGCCCCAATGGAAATGTTTTGGAGTGAAAATAATCCAAAGCCGACTATAAAGGCGATGAACAAAAGTATGATGAATTTAGATTTTAAACTAAATTCAATGAGTTTAGATAACATGAATTTAAAATTAGAAATGAACAATAGATCTAGAAAATCTAAGCTATAGGTCTGGGAGGTTGCAGAATGTCCGTTTCTAATAAAGATTTAAACGTATTGGTGTAGCCGAAGTTGTGCTGGATATTCTCAACCGGCGAAATGATAATGAAATTGATATCTTTAGCTTCAGTAAAATAGGTAAGATGTGTATGCGCGTATTGCTGTGTGGGCAAATCCTGATGTTCGGGATGTTCGTCCTGATGTGCCTCCTGCTGACTGCCGTAATGCAAATCTAAAAAAGTGAGCAGGCTGTCGCCATATTCGATTTTATGTTCCTGATAATGCGACCATAAATCATCTATCTGCACCAGACTGTTGACATTAAATCCCAGACTTTGCAAAAGAATGATTGATGATAATATGCTGTTGAGCAAGATTTGCATGGTACAAATATAAGATTTTTGGAATTTTAAATGATGGATTCTGAATTTTAAATGATGAATTCTAAAAACTTAAAACGAGTAATATTTTGATGTTGTTGACTGCGACCCTGCTCAAACCGGCGCCTTCGTTATTTTTCACTATGAAGATGAAAAGGCAGTAAGGGTTTTTTACGTTATTGCGAGCGAAATGTAAAGGAGCGCAGCAATCTCTTTCTATTTAAGCAGAGCTATTAACTGAAATACAACCCCACTAAAGTGTAGAAATCAGAACCTATGAAGGCCTCTTAATAATAACTATTAATGGTTTTTTGTATATTATAGATAACGTGATTTTTGTGTTTTTACTTTGAGGAGATGCACCGAGTATATTTAAACTCAACTTATCGAAGCATCAAAGCATCTAAGTATGGAAGTAAAAGGTCGAACTGCGGATAGGTACTTGTGCTGGACTCGCCGAAGTAAAAGTAATTTAACCATTTAGGAAACACTTCTCTCCAGTTTTACTTCTCATTTTGGCTACATTCTAATGAAAGAGTGATGAAGCTAGACTTTTTCGGCGTTGAATACTCACGCTAAAACTTCACAACACATGACATAAAATTTGCATAATTTTTAGAGGCTCGAAAAGACATAAGAGTGTTACAAGCAATTTTGTCCAAAAATTAATTTTAAATACCTAAACCTATATTTCGCAAATTATAAAGTGTTACAAGTTTACTAAAGAAGTTCAGCTAAATGCTCTAAAATTCTATTTTTAAAATCAAAAAATGCCCGAACTCCCAGAAGTAGAAAATTATAAACGCTACATTGACCAAACTTGTTTAAACCAGAAGATTATTGCTTTAGATTGCAGAGACGACAGGCTCCTGAAACAGCCAAAATCGGACTTTGAAGATGTTCTGATCAATCAGCAATTGATCGAAACGGAAAGGATTGGTAAATATTTATTTCTAAAAACCAGCAGGGAAAAAGTCCTAGTGATGCATTTCGGAATGACAGGACGCCCCACTTATTACAGTAGCGATGAAGAGCGACCAAGATTTGGTCACATTCAATTGACTTTTGATAACGGATTTTATTTCGCATTTGAAAATAAACGCAAATTCGGTTGGTGGAACTTAACGGATTCAATTGAAGTATTTAAAAATGAGCATAATCTAAGCAATGATGCCAGAGATCTCAGTCTTGAAGATTTTAAAACTTCTCTCAGCAGCAGATCAACAGACATCAAAAAGATCATCATGGACCAAAGTGTCTGCGCCGGTGTGGGTAATTGGATGGCAGATGATATTCTTTATCAGGCACAGATTCACCCAAAACATAAGGTTGAAGATATGTCTGAAGATCATATCAAAGCCGTCTTTGACGCCTTGAAAAACGTGATTGAAGTCGCCATAGATAAAGAAGCGCACTATGCCGATTTTCCGGATTACTTTTTAATTCACAATCGAAGCGATGGAGGCGTTTGTCATCATACCGGTTGTGGGATCGAAAAAATAAAGGTTGGTGGTAGAACCACCTATTTTTCGCCTGAGCGGCAGAAATTATGATATCATAGCCCTGTTATAAGTGTTATTTTTCTCTAGTTTAAATCCTTTTGGTACACACCAAACTTTAGTTTAGATGCTTTGTGTTGATGCATCCTATAAAACTGCGTTAACTTTTAGTTGTTTTTCATAATTTAGACTAAAGTAGATTAAACTATCATCCTAGATTTGTGTAATTTTACACCAAAATTTTAAGCTTGCATAAATTTTTTTTCATTTTTACCTTTTTAATGGGTATGGCGGGATTTTCACAGACCAGTGATATTTACACTGAAAGCGACCGAACGCAAATTGATGAAAAGCGCTATCCCAACGCCACGATTTTCAACAAGGTCAATACACAGGTCTATTTTAGACACGAAGGTATAGAAGTATGGTGTGATAAAGCTATATACTATAAAAGTGATAAATTTTTTAAAGCCTATGGCAATGTCAAAATGGTTCAGGGCGATACTATAAATATGCGAAGTGCTTACGCCGAATACAATGGAAATACACAATTTGCATTTGCCAGCGAAAATGTTTTACTTACTACTCCAGATAACAGATTAACTACTGACTCTTTGTTTTTTGATCGCGTGGCACAGAAAGCCTTTTACAGAAGCGGTGGAACAGTAAAAGATACCGCAAGCACCATTACGAGCACAAGAGGCACCTACGAACTCCAAAATGACAAGTATGCGTTTAGGCAAAATGTAAAAGTGAAGAGCCCGGATTATAACATCAAGACCGACATACTCGACTTTTACACTAAAAATGGACATGCTTATCTTTATGGCCCCTCCGATGTCTTCACCGAAAACGGAAAAGTATACTGCGAAAAAGGCTTTTTTGATACCCGTGAAAATTTTGGGTATTTCATCAAAAATTCCAGAGTAGATTACGAGCAACGAATCATGTACGGTGATAGTATTTTTTTTGACCAAAACCAAAGTTTTGCTTCAGCTACCAATAATATAGAGATAATCGATACCCTAAATCGGACCAGAATCAAAGGGCATTACGCCGAAGTGTATAAAGAAAAAGACTCCGTTATCATTACAAAAAATCCTATAGCGTCCACCTTTCAGGAAAACGATTCTATCCATGTGGCCAGCGATACCATGATGGTCACCGGAAAACCCGACCAACGTATTGTTCGTGCATATCCGGATGCACGCTTATTTAAGTCAGATCTCAGCGGTAAAGCAGATTCTATACATTCATCTCAAATAACAGGCTATACCAGACTCATCAAAAAACCCATTTTATGGTCGGCTAATGGACAAATTACCGGAGATACAATCGTGCTGATTTCTAATCTTGAAACCGAAAAGCTTGATTCTTTAAGGGTTTACAACAATAGCATCATGGTGCAAAAAGACAGCATAGAGGGGTTTAATCAGGTGAAAGGCAAGCAATTATTTGGCCTGTTTACGGAGAACGAATTGACAGAAGCAAACTTTATCAAAAATGCTGAATCGCTTTATTATATGCGAAACGACGAGGGTGAACTGGTAGGTATTGACAAAACACTGTCATCTTCGTTAAAACTTGAATTGAAAAATCAAGAAATTACTGATATTTACTATTATGACCAAGTATCCGGCGATACCTACCCGGAAGAAGATATTTCGCCAAATGCCAGAGAACTTAAAGGAATGCTTTGGCGTGGAGATGAACGTATACAATCTAAAGCAGACTTGCTCACTAAACGTCCCAAATTTGAATTACCAGTTATAAAAGGCTTAAAAGATTTGAATGACACCATTAGTAAACCTTTTTATGAACAACGGGATATCAATACAAGGTCTAACCTAAAACTGAAAAACTCTACTCCAACTGATACTGTTGCCAAATTAAAATCTAAAACCATTAGAGAAAAACCCTTAAAAGATAATTTGAAAAAAGGATGATAAAAGCATTTCAACAATATCAGGCACAAACCACACCACATCCTTTAGGTCTGGAAATAAGTCATGCTAAAGGAAGTTATATCTACACCACAGACGGTAAAGCCCATCTGGACTTTGTCGCCGGTGTATCTGCCTGTAATTTGGGACATTGTCATCCGGAAATCGTAAAAAGTATACAAGAACAGGCAGAACAGTATCTTCACGTCATGGTCTATGGCGAATATATTCTCAAACCTGCATTAGAGTATTCTCAAAAACTAGCAGAACTCCTACCCCAACCGCTTGAGCAGACCTATTTGGTCAACAGTGGTACAGAAGCTATTGATGCCTCCATAAAATTAGCCAGGCGAGCTACCGGTAGACAACAAATTATATCTGCTAAAAACTGCTATCACGGCAACTCCTATGGGGCACTAAGCCTTATGGACTATCATGAACGCACTGCGCCATTTAAACCATTACTACCAGCTGTGACTCAAATTGAGTTTAATAATGAGAGTTGTTTGGAAGTTATCACCAAAAATACAGCTGCCGTCGTTCTGGAGACCATTCAGGGAGGCGGTGGTTTTATCATGCCCGAAGACAATTACCTTAGAAAAGTAAAAGGGCGTTGCAGAGAAGTAGGCGCTTTGCTCATTCTAGACGATATTCAGCCCGGGTTTGGGCGAACGGGAAAACTTTTTGGCTTTCAACATTTTGATGTGGTACCGGACATTTTGGTCATAGGCAAAGCCATGGCATCGGGCATGCCGGTTGGGGCGCTAACCGCCTCCAAAGCTTTGATGAGTCAGTTAAGTGAAAATCCAAAATTAGGACACATTACAACTTTTGGAGGTCATCCGGTGATAGCCGCAGCCGCTCTTAAAACGCTTGATATTTTAACTGAAACAGGTATCATTGAAAAAGTATCGAACAAAGAAAATCTACTCAGAACACATCTTAAACATCCATTAATTAAAGACATCAGAGGTAAAGGATTGATGTTGGCATTAATCATGCAAAATGCAGAAATAGCAAATCAACTTGTTTTACAGGCAAAAGCACATCAACTTATTTTATTTTGGCTGCTTTACGAAAAAAGAGCTGTTCGCATTACACCGCCGTTGAATATTTGTGATAAGGATATTAAAAAAGGATGTAAAATCATAATAGATATTTTAAACACAATAAAAACCGAATAAAAATGTTGATTAAATTGTTAACAAACTCTTATTAAAATACACGATGACATTAAAAAGCCTATTAAATTTAAACAATAATTTTATTAAAAAAAAGTCTCATTATGAAATTTGATTCCAACGAAGACTTTGATTTTCCCATAGAAAAATTTGAACATATGCTCAAAACCAACAATGTGTTGTTTTTTGATGCAGACGAATTTGTTGAAATTATAGAACATTATATAGACATAGGAAAATTGGCATTAGCTAAAAAAGCCCTTGATCTTGGGTTAAATCAACATCCCAATTACTCAGACTTAAAACTTCTTAAAGCTGAGATTTACATTTTTGAAGACAAACACGCCCAAGCGGAGGATTTACTGTCATACCTTCAGAAAGTTGACCCGCAAAATGAAGAAATTTATGTACTACAGGCTAATATTTACTCTAAGCAGGATAAACATCTTGAAGCCATAAAAACACTTGAATTTACCTTGGATTTTGCCGTGGAACCCTCAGAAGTGTATAATTTAATTGGTATAGAATACCTGTTTATGGAAGATTTTGAAAAAGCCAAAGAAACTTACATGAAGTGCCTGGATCAAAACCAACAAGATTTTACAGCTTTATACAATATCATTTACTGTTTTGATTTCCTGGATCAACAAGAAGAAGGAATAGCGTATCTAAATCATTTTTTGGATAAAAATCCTTATTGTGAAATCGCCTGGCATCAATTAGGCAAATTATATTTTGATATTGGTGAAGACAAACGTGCGCTTCAAGCGTTTGATTTTGCCATATATTCAGATGATTACTTTGTTGGCGCCTATCTGGAAAAAGCTAAAGTCTTAGAAAGGCTCTTTAAATACAACGAGGCTATTGAAAATTATAAGATTTCAAACCAGTTGGATGACCCTACTGCTTATGCTTATCTGAGAATTGGCAAATGTTATCTTAAACTCAAAAACACGAAAGAAGCTGTAAAGTATTTCAAAAAGGCGGTTCACGAGGATCCGCTTATGGATAAAGCCTGGTCTGCTCTTTCTGATTTTTACATGAATAAAAAAGACTTCAAAACAGCTTTATCTTATGTAAATAAAGCTTTAAACATAGATTCTGAAAATCCTCATCACTGGAGAAATTACAGTATCATAAACAATGAACTTGGCAATATTGAAGCCAGTAAGAAAGGTCTGCAAAACGCTTTAAAATTTGGGAATTACGAATACGAGAACTTAATAATGCAAATTGATATTTGTATAGAAGAAGCTAAATTTAATGATGCTATTGACACTTTGGATTATGCTAATGAATTTTATGAAAACCATGCGGATTTTTTATACCGACGCGCGGGTGTGAACTTTAAATTAGGGCATCGGGATGTAGCTTTTGATCTATTTCTAAAAGCCTATTTGATAGATCATACGCTTTGCTATATCGTGTTTGAATTATTTCCTGAAATGGCTATGGATCAAGATTACAAACCTTTTTACGATAAATTATGAATTGGAAAACCGTAAAAGAATACACTGATATTACTTACAAAAAATCAGGTGGTGTAGCGCGCATTGCCTTCAACCGACCAGAAGTACGAAATGCCTTTAGGCCTAAGACTGTTGGAGAGCTCTACGAAGCGTTTTTAGATGCCAGAGAAGATACCTCAATTGGTGTTGTGTTATTTTCTGCTGAAGGCCCTTCGTCTAAAGATGGCGTTTATAGTTTTTGCAGCGGTGGCGACCAAAATGCACGTGGACATCAAGGCTATGTTGATGAGGATGGTATGCCAAGATTGAATATCCTCGAAGTCCAGCGGTTGATTCGTTTTATGCCAAAGGTGGTGATTGCGGTGGTACCCGGCTGGGCTGTTGGCGGTGGCCATTCACTTCACGTGGTTTGCGATTTAACGCTGGCCAGTGCGCAACATGCAATTTTTAAACAAACCGATGCCGATGTGACCAGTTTTGATGGCGGTTATGGCTCAGCCTATCTCGCAAAAATGGTCGGCCAGAAAAAAGCCCGTGAAATCTTTTTCTTAGGTCGTAATTATTCTGCACAAGATGCTGTGGACATGGGAATGGTAAATGCAGCTATACCTCATGAAAAACTAGAAGAAGAAGCCTATAACTGGGCACTTGAAATTCTCGAAAAATCTCCTACTTCTATTAAAATGCTCAAATTTGCCTTTAATCTTACAGACGATGGTATGGTGGGACAACAAGTCTTTGCGGGCGAAGCCACTCGCCTGGCCTACATGACCGAGGAAGCCAAAGAAGGGCGTAATGCTTTTTTGGAGAAGCGTAAGCCAAATTTTAAGGATGTTAAGTGGATTCCTTAAGCTTGTTTTTAATTATTAGTATTTATTGAAAAGCTCAGCTATTCTGATGACTTAAACTCTAAATACTGATTAATGAAACGATCTGTTGAAAGTCTGTCCTCATAGATTTTACCATTTACACTGTATCTTATCGTTGCAGTATTTGGAGAAACACTTCCCACGTTATTGGCAACAAATACGAGCCTATGTTTTTTTTGATCTGGAGGTAAACTGACCTCAAAAAATTTTGGTTTATTTTTGACTTCTAATTCAAATTTAAATAACACATCATTGATGTAAATGCTTATCAAGTCTCCGTCTTCTTTGTACTTGTCAAAAATTTCAAACTTCAAAATATTCGAATTGATAGTATGAGATCTCAGTAGCTTGTTTATTCTGGTTTCTTTTTCTTTGGTGATAGCTATGGTTTTTTCTGTTTCTTCAACTTCAGTAATTTGATTTTCCAAAACCAAATTATAAGACTCTTCTTCTATAGGCAATTTAACTTCTAAAGAATCAATAAAAGGCATTATTTCGTTGAAACCTTTAATGTTTTCATAGTATTCCCTTTTGACTTTTCTGTACTTCAAAGCATTTCTCATAATACCGCCAAAGGAGAGCACAAATCCGTGAATCCCTTTTGGTCTTGCTTTTCCTATAAAATATTCAGTATTTCCTCTTTTCTCATAAGTCAATTTATACAGTGACCTTCCATGCAAAAGTGGTTTAACAATTTTTTTAGTATTTTTTGCTATCAGCTCTTTAGTTTGGGAATCATATTCACCTTCCAAATACAAACTGCACCAACTGTCAGCCTCATAATCGTAGGTTAAGCCGTAAAGTTTACCGGTGTCATCTGTTTCCAGATACATAATGGCGTAAGTGCCCATTAGACTCGTAGGAAAACGCCCATTTTTATCATGTACCCATAAACCGGATATGTCTTGAGCAGAGCAAAAGGAAATGAAACAGCATAAAACTAAAAACGTTCGAATTGCCATAAACTTGATAATTAAAACCAAAAGACCAATTTTTAGCAGTAGTAAACTCTAATCAAAAATCTAACCAAAATGAATATTTCTACCACGATTTCCCGTTTAAATCTGATGTCTAATAATCCGTCATTGCAATAATAAAAGACATCATTTTAGAAAACCTATTGGATACCTCTTCTGCAAAATATTCTATTTGAACTTTTTTATAAATTGATGACTCGCGAGGAACATTTTTTTAATTTAAGCAAATGCGCTTAATTGTATTCAAAATAGAAATCTCTGATAATTAAAGTGTTATTTTCTCTAAGTTGTAAAATGATCCGGGGTTAAACTCATTATTTGCTTTACGTATATAAGGTCTACTGAAAAAGACATTTTTTTGATATTAGTCAAACGTTGGTCAAAAAAACGAAAGTCAATAAAAAAACTCCAAAGCTTTTAACTTATTACTTTGTACTTCTTACTTATTACCTTGTACTTAAAGTGTTTTCTTTACCTCAACTTCCTGATAAGCTTCAATTATATCACCAATTTTTATATCGTTATAACGTTTAATTTGCATACCACAATCATAGCCTTTAGAAACTTCTTTAACGTCATCTTTAAAACGTTTTAAAGCTTCTAATTCTCCTGTATGAATAACAATGCCTTCTCTAATAATTCTGATGTTAGATTTTCTATATACTTTACCAGAAGTTACCATACAACCTGCAATTGTACCAACTTTTGAAATTTTGAACGTTTCACGTATTTCAGCAGTACCTGTAACCTCTTCTTTTAGTTCAGGAGAAAGCATGCCTTCCATAGCATCTTTAATGTCATTGATGGCATCGTAAATAATAGAATAGGTTCTAATATCTATTTCTTCTTTATCGGCGAGACTACCTGCGGTACCGGCTGGTCTTACATTAAAGCCAATAATAACCGCATCTGATGCTGATGCTAATAAGACATCACTTTCTGTTATGGCACCAACACCTTTGTGTATGATATTAACCTGTATTTCTTCGGTAGACAATTTTTGTAAACTATCAGATAAGGCTTCAACAGAACCATCCACATCCGCTTTGAGAATAATGTTCAATTCCTGGAAGTCCCCTAAAGCAATTCGTCGGCCAATTTCATCAAGCGTAATATGTTTCTGTGTTCTCACGTTTTGTTCACGTAGAAGCTGACTTCTTTTAGAAGCAATTTCTTTAGCTTCTCTCTCATCTCGCATAACTTTAAAGGTATCTCCGGCTTGAGGTGCACCGTCAAGGCCAAGAACAGATACAGGCGTGGATGGCCCGGCTTCTTTTATCTTATTACCACGCTCGTCATTCATGGCTTTTATTTTACCGGAAGTTGTTCCTGCTAAAATATAATCGCCAACTTTTAATGTTCCGGTTTGTACTAAAATTGTAGACACATAACCTTTACCTTTATCAAGATAAGCCTCTACAACCGTTCCCTGTGCCAAACGATTGGGATTGGCTTTGAGCTCCAGTATTTCGGCTTCAAGTAAAACCTTTTCAAGCAATTCTTCTACACCATCTCCCTGTTTTGCTGAAATATCATGAGACTGTATTTTACCACCAAAATCTTCAACCAGTAAATTCATACCGGCCAGAGATTGTTTAATTTTTTCAGGGTTGGCTGTTGGTAAATCTACTTTATTTATGGCGAAAATTATTGGTACACCGGCAGCCTGAGCGTGCGATATAGCCTCTTTGGTTTGTGGCTTTACATCATCATCAGCAGCAATAACAATAATGGCAATGTCTGTGACTTTAGCTCCTCTGGCTCTCATCGCTGTAAAAGCTTCGTGACCCGGGGTATCCAAAAATGAAATTTTTTGACCGGATTTTAGCTCAACGGCATATGCTCCAATATGTTGTGTAATTCCACCACTCTCTCCAGCAATAACATTTTCTTCTCTAATAAAATCCAATAAAGACGTTTTACCATGGTCAACGTGGCCCATTACGGTTACAATAGGTGCTCTATCTTCTAAGTCCTCTTCTTTATCTTCTTCTTCAGGCTCTATAACGTCTTCAGATTCGCTATCAACAAATTCAACATCAAAGCCAAACTCTTCTGCAACGATAGTTAAAGTTTCAGCATCAAGACGCTGATTCATAGTTACCATCATCCCTAAAGTCATACAAGCCGAAATGATTTCTGTAACAGAAACATCCATCATACTTGCTACCTCATTTACCGTTACAAATTCTGTAACTTTTAATGTTTTGCTTTCTTTTTCTATTTGATCGAGTTCATCCTGAGATTTTTGTTTGTGTTGCTGACGTTTCTCTTTTCTATATTTAGCGCCGCCTTTACCTTTTTTAGATTTACCCTGCAATTTTTCCAGGGTTTCTCTAATCTGTTTTTGCACTTCTTCTTCAGTTGGCTCTTCTTTAGTTGTACGTTTAGTTTTAGAAGGTTTTCCTCGTTTACGCTTATCGAAATTAGGCTTAGAATCGTTCTTAGATATTCGTCGTCTTTTACGTTTTTTTGAATGATCTGTTGGTTTTTTATCTTTTTTCTTCTTCTTATCTTTAAACTTATCAAGATCAATTTTTTCGCCTGTTTTATTTAACCCTTTTAACTTTTTGTAATTGGTTTGTATTCTTTCTTCTTTAGTCTCTTCAATTTTAGGTTTTTCTTCAGGCTTAGATTCTGGCTTTGCGTCTGTTTTTTCTTGAGTTTGAGGCTTTTTAGCAGGTTTTTCCTGGGCTTTTGGCTTATTCTTATCTTTTTCTGCCGGTTTCTTTTTAGATGATGACTTTTCATCTAAATCTATTTTCCCCACCTGTTTAAGACCTGTAAGATGTTTTTTATGGTCTTCTTCCTCTTTTTTCTTTTTGGCTTCCTCTGCTTCATGAGCAGCTTTTTCTCTTTTTTCTCTTTCCTGCTTGGCCTGCTCTTCTTTTTCTTTCTTTCGCTGAAGCTCTTTTTCTCTGGCCAGACGGAGCATTTCTTTCTCTTTCTTAAGCTCCTCACTTACCTCCTTAGATTCTACTCTTTTAGATTTATCAGTTTCAAACTCGTCGTAGAGAACTTCATATATCTCATTAGAGATTTTAGTAGTCGGTCTTGCATCTATTTCGTAACCTTTGGATTTTAGATAATCGACTACCCTGTCTAAGGAGACATTAAATTCTCTTAAAACTTTATTTAATCTAATTTTTTTGACTTCAGCCATAAATTGGTTTACTAAATTCTACTTCTTAATTTACAAATATTAATTAAAATACTTAATCCTCAAATTCTTCTTTCAATATTTTTACGACTTCCTTAACAGTTACCTCCTCAAGGTCTGTTCGTCGCACCAAATCTTCTACAGATTGTTCTAATATGCTTTTGGCCGTATCCAGTCCAATTTTCATAAATTCCTGAATAACCCATGCTTCAATTTCATCAGAAAATTCAGACAGCTCTACGTCTTCTTCTTCTATACCATCTCTAAAGACTTCTATATTGTAGCCCGTTAACTTTCCTGCTAATCTAATGTTATGTCCTCCTCTACCAATAGCTTTGGAGACCTCTTCCGGTTTTAAAGTCACCTCAGCAACTTTTTTATCTTCGTCTAATTTTATATTAAGCACTTTTGCGGGACTCAATGCTCTGGTAATATACAAATGAACATTGTCTGTATAATTGATAACATCAATATTTTCATTACCCAATTCTCTAACAATACCGTGAATCCTCGAACCTTTCATTCCAACGCATGCGCCCACCGGGTCTATTCTGTCGTCATAGGTATCTACAGCTACTTTTGCTTTTTCTCCCGGCACCCTCACAGCATCTTTCACGTTTATCAACCCGTCAAAAACTTCAGGGATTTCTTGTTCAAAAAGTTTTTCTAAAAATACCGGTGATGTTCTGGACAACACAATAATGGGTTTATTTCCTTTTAATTCAACTTTGTCAATCACTCCTCTCACACTGTCGCCTTTTCTGTAAAAATCAGATGGGATTTGATGTTCCTTGGGAATAATAAGCTCGTTGCCATCGTCATCTAATAGTATCACCATGTTTCTTCTCACGTGATGAACTTCTGCTGTATAAATCTCACCTATTAAATCTTCAAAATATTTAAAGGTATTTGTACTGTCGTGTTCGTGAATTTTTGAAATTAAATTTTGTCTTAAGGCTAATACTGCCCGTCTTCCCAAGTCTGCTAACTTTACTTCTTCGGATACATCTTCACCAACTTCAAAATCGGGCTCAATTTTTCTGGCATCGGCTAGCGAAATTTCTTGGTTTTCATTTTCAACCTCTCCGTCATTGACTACAATCCTATTTCTCCAAATTTCTAAATCTCCTTTATCCGGGTTTATAATTATATCAAAGTTATCATCTTCACCGTATTTACGTTTTAATGCATTTCTGAAGACATCTTCTAGAATACTCATTAAGGTTACACGATCTATAAGTTTATCATCTTTAAATTCTGAAAACGAATTGATTAAATCAATATTTTCCATTCTAATTTTTATTAAATGTTAATTTGATATTTGCTTTTTCTATCGCTTTAAATGGGATAGTTTTTTCATATTTTACAGTTACTTTACCTTTTCCAACAGGTTTTTTTTCTCTGGCTTTCCAAGTGAGCTCAACACCTTGATCTGTAACTTTTACAAGGTTTCCTTCGATGGTCTCGGTAGCCGTTTTAAGCTTCAACTTTCTTCCCACATGTTTTTTGTACTGTCTGGGGTAAATGAGGGGTTCGTCTGCGCCAGGAGATTGAACTTTGATTGAAAAATCGAACTTGTCCCTGTCTAATGCCTGCTCTATGTTTCGACTTATCTCTATACAATCTTTTATATTGACCAGATCATCTCCATCAATAGTAAGTTTAATATCCAAATTTTCAGAAATCTCATTCTTCACTACAAATAGATCTTTGCGATCTGATAATATTTCTTGAATGACCTGCTGTACTGTCTCTCTTACTTGCATAGATTTATAAAAAGAGGGGACAAATTGTCCCCTCACCCTCAAATTTGTTTGCAAATATACGATTAAAAACTAATATGAAAAACTTTTATGAATTCGATATTTTATTGTATTTTTATTAACAAATATTAAATCATTTTTGAAATGAAAAAAATACTTGTTCCTACTGATTTTTCAAACGAAGCCGAAAACGCATTAAAAGTAGCAGCGCAAATCGCCAAAAAATTTGACAGTGAAATTTTTTTACTGCACATGCTGGAATTACCTCTCGATCTTATTGATCCCTCGAGACCCAATAGCAGCGGTGATCTTCCTGAAGCGATATTTTTTATGAAACTCGCACATCAGCGCTTTACCAATGTAATGAAAAAGGATTACCTGAAAGGCATAAAAGTTCATGAAACTGTTGAGTTTCACGAGGCATTTGATGGTATTATGGAAATCAGTAAAAAATATGAATGCGATGTTATTATAATGGGGTCTAGTGGCGCAGACGGTTTAAAAGAAATATTTATAGGTTCTAATACTGAAAAAGTGGTAAGGCATTCTGAAATTCCTGTATTGGTCATTAAAAAGGAAATTCCAATTTTTAAAGTCGATAAATTTGTTTTTGCAACAGACCTCGATACTGAAACTATTCCTACTTTTAATCAAGCTATAAATTTTGCTCACAAACTGAATGCTAAAGTAGAATTGGTTATGGTAAATACTCCCGGAAAATTTATAACCACAAGAGACATAGACTTAAAACTGGAAACCTACACAGATGGTATTGACAATGATGACTACCACTTTAGCGTGTATAACGACGTTAGTGTAGAAACAGGTATTTCAAATTATGCCCAAAAAATAGACGCAGACCTCATAGGTATAAGTACCCACGGCAGACAGGGTTTAGCGCACTTTATTAATGGAAGTTTAAGTGAAGATTTAGTAAACCATTCCGAAAAGCCTATCGTTACATTCAAGATTTAAGCATGAAGTACCAACAATGGAGTCTTTTGATTGGCCGAGTTAGCCCCTAATTGTTGAAATATTTGATTGCTTATGGTCAAGTTTTTGGCCATAAACATAATCAAATCAGAATCTAAACACTTTTCGCAAATACCTTTATCCTCTTTTGGAGACATTGTTTTGAAATCGTATTGAATTTCCTTAAAGGCATTTGAAATTTTTTCCTTGTTTATTTTTTGAAATAATAAGTTGTTTATCATTCTATTAGGAACTTCAAGAATGGATAAATTAATATTTTTCCAAAAGTCCAATTTACTTACAGTTTTAAAGTATTTAGGTTGTACTGATGTGCTGTAATCCAGGGGGAAAACGATATTTCCGGGTATCTTTATTGCGGTATCTTCATGGACTACCAAGATTGGGCATCGTATTTTGGTGACGATATCATAAGTATTTTTACCAAATTGTCTATTCTCATCAGAAGTTTTGCCTTTTCCACCCATGACAATCATATCTATTTTATTTTTTTCAATATGATGTCTTACAGAATCTACAAGGTAATTATTAACAAATACTTTAGATAGACTTTGATTTGGCTTAAGCTTTGATTTGAGATTTTTGAAGTTTAAGTCTAAGCTTTTTTCTCTTCCTAAAGCGCATTTGCCTTTACAAGATGTTGTTTTACAAGGCTTCATAGCATGAAACAAAGTAAAATGTACTGCTTCATCTCCAAAAAAATTAAGGGCGTAATCCTGTGTTTTCTTGGCATTTGATGAGAAATCTGTCAAAAGAAGTACCTGCATAAACCTTAAAATATGATTGCAAATCTAAGGTCTAAAGGCGGTTGTGAAAATGATATTTATCAGTTTTGGAGATTATGTTATATTTTCGAGTTTTTCGAAGTCTAAAACTTTTATATTTCGCCCTTCAATTTCTATAAGGCCTTCTTTTTTGAGCTTTGAAAGTGTTCTAATTAAACTTTCTTGTGCAATGCCGGCTACGGCAGCAAGATCTGCTCTCGAAATCCTTATTTGTCTTAGTTTATTGCGTTTAAGTCTTTCTGTAAATAAGATTATGGTCTGTGCCGTTTTTCGTCTTACAGAACTATAGGCCATATCCAGTAGTTGGTTTTTGGTATCCTGTAAATTATGATCTAAAACATTGATGATATCGTAAAGCATTTTGGTATTACTGTCCAGAAATTTTTTGAAATCTGTTTTGGGAATACAGTATAAACTGGTTGGTTCCAGACATTCTGCTATTTCATTTGAGGTCTTATGTTTAAAGGTAAAATCTCCAAAAATATCTTCTGTTTTATACAACGAAGTAATAAGCTCTTTACCATTTTCATCTATCAAATATGTCTTCACTACACCTTTTTCTACCATGTAGAAGTAGTTTGTTCCTTTATGACTGTCATAAACAATTTCAGAAGCTTCGAAAGATTCTAATTTGTAAGATTTGAGATGATTTTTTAGTTCCTTAAAATTTTTGAGGTTAGATTCATTCTGTACTACATTATCTTGCCGCTGTTGAAGTATGGCAGTCTTAGCCAGTCGGCTTTCTATTGCGCTGATGAGCTCATCTTCTTCAAAGGGTTTAGTTAGATAGTCATCAGCACCCATGTTCATGCCCTTTCTAATGTCTTTGTGATCTGTTTTGGCTGTTAGAAAGATAAAAGGAATGTTTTGAGTTGTTTGATTTTTAGAAAGTTTTTCGAGTACACCATAACCATCCAGCTCAGGCATCATGATATCACAAACGATAATATCTGGTTTAAATTGCAATGACGCCTCAACCCCTTTTACGCCATCCGATGCTGTTTGTACGTTATAATCTGAAAACTCCAATATTTCTGCGGTGTTTTCTCTAACCGTCATATCATCTTCTATTAATAATACTTTTTTTTTCATCAATCTGTATGTTTAATTGGCAATTTAAATGCAAAAGTTGAACCTATATTTTCTTCACTTTCAAATGAAATATGTCCGCCAAGATTTTCCAAATGTACTTTAATTATATTAAGTCCAATACCGGTTCCCTGGTTTAATAATGCATTTTCTGCTCTAAAATAGCGCTCAAAAATGTGCTCTTGGTCTTTTGCCGGAATTCCTATCCCCTCATCAGTAATCTTAAAATATAGATAAGTTTCATCTTTTTCTATTTTTAAGGTGATGCTTGTATCTTCTTTAGAATATTTTATAGCATTATTCATAAGGTTTGAAAGTATAAGTTCCAAAACGTTGCGATCCTGATAAAGCTCTACCTCATCTAAATCTTGAGGATAATTAATAATTTGACCGGATTTTAAAGTAACGTTTGCATTGTAAACCACTTCATTTATCAAATTTAATAAACTAAAATGTTCAAATTTATAGGTAACTTTACCCGATTCTAAGCGTTCTATCGATAAAAAATCATTCAAAATACTGGTGAGGTAGTGGACTTTGTTTTTTATAGTATTTAAATGCTTATCGCGTTTTTCCTGTTGGTCTTCTTTTGTATATTTTCCGGCTAAAGTTGAAGACGTTAAAATCCCGCTAAGTGGAGTTTTAAATTCATGTGAAACCAGCGAAAGAAACTTGGTTTTTAAATCGTTGAGTTCACGCTCTTTTTGAAGTGCTGTTTTAATGCGAGCTTCTGCCTGTTTTCTTTTAGCTATTTCATCTTTTAATAATTCATTAAGTTCAGATAAATCTTCAACTGTACTTCTGAGTTCTTTAGTCCTTTGTTGTACCTTTTTTTCTAAAGAGATGTTTAAATTCTTAATTTTTTCTTCTGTTTCAACCCTTCTTGAAATATCTGTAATTAGCGTCATTACAAACTTATTCTCATTAATTTCAAATGGATTGAGACCAGCCTCAATCGGAAACGTATCACCGGATTTTTTTAAACCATATATTTTTCGATTTTCGCCCATTTGCCGTTTTTCATCTTTTTTAATAAATGACTTGAAATGAACCTGATGCTTATAATGAAATTTCTCAGGAATGAGAATATCAATTTGTTGGCCTCTTAATTCTTCAATGTCATAGCCAAACATAGAAGCCGCTGAAGAATTCAATTCAACTATTTGCTGTTGTGTATTAACAATTAAAGCTCCTTCGGATATGCCGTTAAATAAAATAGAAAACACCTCTGAATCTGATAATGAAAATTCTTTCAATACATTAAATTGTACACCAAAAATATAAATTTTAAGTATTTTTATACCCTAAAATATGATTTATATCATTTTTTTATTTCTCCTAATTTGTAAGAAATAGTACAAAGTTCTACTTTTATAATAAATCCTTTAATAATGAACCTTATATATTTACTTTTTTGCTTTCTAACAGCAAATATGTTGTCTGCTCAAAATTACACCAGTTTTTTTATTGGTAACCCGAGCGATATATCGACAAATCCACAATTTGGCGTATGTCTTATGGGGGGAGCCAGCGAGAACGACAATGCCATGCAATGGTTTTTGAACCGTGCTGATGGTGGTGACGTTGTCGTTTTGAGAACTTCGGGAAGTGACGGCTATAATGACTACATGTTTAACCAGTTAGGTATAACGCTAAATTCTGTGGAAACCCTTCGAATAGATCAAGCGGATGGTGCTTTAGATCCTTATGTACTTCAAAAAGTATCTCAAGCCGAAGCCATTTGGTTTGCTGGTGGCGACCAGGCAGATTATGTGAATTATTTTAAAGGAAACGCATTAGGCGATTTACTAAACGAACATATCAATGTTAAGCAATATCCCATTGGCGGAACTAGCGCGGGAATGGCTATCATGGGAGAATATTATTTTGATGCCCTCAATGGTACAATACCATCGTCTGAAGCTTTGAACAATCCTTTTGACAACCGCGTATCCTTAGGTGTTTCTGACTTTTTAGATAACGCTGTTTTACAAAACACCATAACCGATACCCATTATGACAACCCTGACAGAAAAGGCAGACATATGGTATTTTTGGCTAGACTTCAGGCCATGACGGGAGAAAGAGTGTTTGGTATAGGATTAGAAGAATATACTTCTGCGTGTATAGACAGCAATGGAACAGCAAGGATTTTCGGCGATTTCCCAAGTTTTGACGATTACGCTTATTTTATTCAAGTTAATTGCCTGGATAATGCCACGCCAGAGAATTTAACTTCTAATCAATCCTTAGACTGGAACCTTAATCAAGAGGCGGTTAAAGCCTATAAAGTTGCCGGTACTCCACTTGGGACAAATCAATTTAATCTCAACACCTGGGAAAGCGGTATAGGTGGTGAATGGCAAAATTGGTGGATCAACCAAGGCAGTTTTCAATCACAAGTCTCTATTCCAATTGATTGTGAAACGTTTTCGAATACTGAATTTGATCAAACAAATTTAGAAGTTTACCCTAATCCAACTCAAGGCTATTTATATATAAAATCAATACATGAATTTAATAAAATTGAAGTTTTTAACCCTTTAGGCCAAAACATCAAAACTATTAATTTAAAAAATACGTATTTCGAAATGAGCTTTCAAGCTTTGCCTAAAGGCATTTACTTCGTAAAAGTATTTTTTGAAAACGAACGTACGCAAATTATAAAGGTAATTAAAACCTGAGTTCTTTAAGGTATTGGAAACTTTGGGTGCTATGATTAGTGTTGATTCAATAGCTGCAAAGTATGCTGAGTGCAGGCGTAGGATTCCAGATTTCAGAGTCAAATTTCTAAATCATATCTCAATACATCCAGATACTTACCGCAGTGGTTAAATATTTACTGGAGTCAGGCCGAACAGGCAAGTTTGATGTAACAAATAAAAATGAAACACGTTACAAACTGAAAACCAAAACATTAATCTATGCCTTTATGAAAGTAAAGTGCTTAAACTTCACTTCGTACGTCTAACTTTACACTTAGTACTTTACACTATGCACTTTATACTTTATACTTTACACTTAATACTTCGTCCCCATAAATCTACTCTCTTATCTCTATAATCTTTTTTCAAGACCATGTCCCTTAGTTATTAAAAGCTTTCTTTACACGATCTAATCTTCTGTTTGTTTCTCTTTTCTTTATAGTTTCGCGCTTGTCGTAGAGTTTTTTACCTTTTGCCAAACTTATTACAAGCTTTGCCAATCCTCTGTCGTTAATGAACAGGCGTAATGGAATAATTGTAAGTCCGGAATTTCTAACCTCTTTGTTAAGTTTTTTGAGCTCTTTTTTGTTTAATAGTAGTTTGCGTTCATTTTTAGGGTTGTGGTTAAAATGTGAAGCATGAGAATATTCCTGAATATTCATATTAATCACAAACAATTCGCCTTTATCGTTAAACTCACAAAAACTTTCAGCTATTGAAGCTTTACCCGCTCTAATAGATTTTATTTCTGTACCTACCAACTTGATGCCGGCGGTATATTTATCTAAAATTTCATATTGAAATTTAGCCTTTCTATTTTTTATATTGATGTTGTTTTTACTCATACCTTTTTTTCATTTAAATGATCATACAGCATTTCTAAAGCTTTATTGACTGCTTTTTGAGTGACGCGTTCACGATGGTTGCCAAAGTTGAATTTTTCTACCTTTACTTTACCGCCATAAGCCAAAGCAATAAAAACTGTGCCAATTTCTGCATCACTATCTCCTTTTGTTGGTCCGGCGTTACCGGTAGTGGCAATGGCCAAATCACTATTGAACATTCTCTTGACACGAATGGCCATTTCCTTTGTGATTTCAGCACTTACAACCGAGTGTTTTTTGATAAATGCCCTTGGAATATTAAGCACATCATGTTTTGCAGAAGTTGCATAACTCACAATACTGCCTTTAAAATAGGCTGAAGCTCCGGGAACTTCGGTCATGATTGATGCTAAACGGCCTCCAGTACAACTTTCGGCAGTAGACAAGCTTAAGTTTTTTTGGGTCAAAGTTTGCGCGATATTGTCTTCAATGGAATCTTCATCTTCATAACCTTTGATGATATCACCAATATAATCATGTAATTTTTCAACCTGTGTTTTAATTTCATCCTGGAGCAATTGTTCATCATTTCCCCTAGCTGTTAAACGTAGACGAACTCTGCCTAAACTTGGTAAATAAGCTAGTTTAATAAAATTGGGCAAATTATGGGCCCAATCTTCAATTTTATCGGCAATGGCACTTTCGCCAAGACCGTAAGTCAAAACGGTTTTATGAAAGATAAAAGGTCTGTTGTAACGGTCTTTCAGATTTGGTATAACCTCATTTCGCACTAAAGCTTTCATTTCAAAGGGTACGCCGGGCATGGAAATGAATACTTTTTCCCCTTTTTCAATCCACATCCCGGGTGCAGTACCATATGGGTTTTTTAAGGCCAGACACTTAGACGGTAAATACGCCTGAGATCGGTTCGCCTCCAATATAGGATGACTGATGTATTTTCTGAAAATATCTTCAATATGCTTAAGCGTGTTTTGGTCCAAAACCAATTCATCATCAAAATATTGACAGAGGGTGTGTTTGGTCAAGTCGTCTTTTGTTGGCCCTAAACCGCCAGTGGTAATGATAATATCTGCACGGGTTTCAGCATCTTCTAGTGCTTTGATAATGATATCCTGTTCATCTTTTATTGACGTAATTTGCACCACTTCAACACCAATTTTATTAAGTTGTTTTCCCAGAAAAGCAGAATTGGTGTCAATAATCTGTCCAATTAGTATCTCATCACCTATGGTTATAATTTCTGCGTTCATTTATCTCACATTTACTTTAAACACCCCATGATTTTCAATTGATCCAATTAACACATCGCCTTCTTCAACTTTACCCACGCCTGATGGCGTTCCCGTAAAAATGACATCCCCAATTTTTAAAGTAAAAAATTGAGAGACGTAAGAAATGAGTTCGTCTATTTTCCATAACATTAATTTGGTATTTCCGTTTTGAACAATCTGATTATTTTTAGATAAGCTAAAATTCAGATTGTTTAAATCGAGGTTAGTTTTATCAAACCACATTTTACCAATTAAAGTAGCGCCATCAAACCCTTTGGCTCTTTCCCAGGGCAAACCTTTAGCTTTTAATTTGGCCTGAAGATCACGGGCAGTAAAATCTATACCTAAACCTATCTCTTCGTAATATTTATGGGCAAACTGAGGTTCTATATGCTTTCCCAACCGGTTGATTTTTACCAATAATTCCACCTCGTAATGTACATCATTTGAAAATTCCGGAATGACAAACGGATGTGATTTTGGTAGTATTGATGAATCTGGTTTTATAAATACCACTGGTTCTTTGGGTTTTTCATTTTGAAGTTCCTCAATGTGTTCAGTATAATTACGACCTATACAAATGATTTTCATAATAAGATGATCTAAAACTGCAAATGTAAAGTTTGATGTTTATTCAGTTACCTAAAATTTAGCTAAAACATTTGATAGCTTTTAGTATTTAGGCTTTAACTTTTAGACCTTAGGTTATGGTCACTAATGGTTCGTATTTAGGAGTTAGCATTGCTATGCTCCGTAAATTTTGTACATTTTATTGAATATATGGTGGCTTATCCATGTATAGATTACAAAAATGCATTTGCAGTTAGCCCTGAGTATTTTCTATTTATAATCTAGTCTTTTCACTTGGGTGGGTTGTTATAATTTTGCTGAACGATAATGTTTTTTAAGTAATAGTGAGAGACTAATAGCTAATGGCTAATAGCTAATGGCTAACAACTAATAGCTAAAATCATAATTAAGCTTAAAAAAGTTGTTTCAACATCAGAAATTATTACTTTTGTGCCATTCTAAAAAAACAATTCAAGATTATGAATCTTCACGAATATCAAGGTAAAGACATCCTCAACAGTTTTGGTGTAAATATTCAGCGTGGCATTGTAGCAACAACAGCCGAAGAAGCCGTAGATGCAGCCAAAAAACTTACAGAAGAAACCGGAACAGGATGGCATGTCATAAAGGCTCAGGTACACGCAGGAGGACGTGGCAAAGGTGGTGGTGTAAAACTCGCTAAAAACCTGAAAGAAGTTAAAGAGATAGCCGGAGAAATCATCGGCATGAATTTGGTAACTCCTCAAACATCAAAGAATGGTAAAAAAGTAAATCAAGTGCTTATCGCTGAAGACGTCTATTATCCCGGTGATAACGAGCCGGAAGAATACTATATGTCTGTTCTCCTTGACCGTGCCAAAGGGAAAAACATGATTATGTACTCTCCTGAGGGTGGTGTAGATATAGAAACGGTTGCAGAGAAAACTCCCGAGAAAATTTTTACGGAAGAAATCGATCCTGCTACAGGTATTCTTCCGTTTCAAGCTAGAAAAGTAGCATTTAACCTTGGGCTTTCCGGTAAAGCCTTTAAGGCAATGACCAAATTTGTCACAGCACTTTACACGGCTTACGATAAATCCGACTCGTCATTATTTGAAATCAATCCGGTATTAAAAACAAGCGATGATAATATTTTGGCCGTGGATGCTAAGGTGACTTTAGATGATTCGGCATTGTATAGACACAAAGACTATCAGGCCCTTCGTGATATCAGAGAAGAAGATCCTGCTGAAGTTGAAGCTAAAGAAGCGGGCTTAAGTTATGTAAATCTCGACGGAAACGTGGGATGCATGGTTAACGGTGCTGGTCTTGCCATGGCAACCATGGACTTGATTAAACAAGCCGGTGGAGAACCAGCAAACTTCCTCGACGTTGGAGGTACAGCCGATGCCAAACGTGTTGAAGAAGCATTTCGATTGATTTTAAAAGATGAAAAAGTTGAAGCGATACTAATTAATATTTTTGGCGGTATAGTCCGTTGTGATAGAGTTGCTGAAGGCGTTGTGGAAGCCTACAAAAATTTAGGCGACCAAATAAAGGTACCAATTATCGTGAGATTACAGGGTACCAATGCAGATTTAGCTAAGGAAATTATAGACAATTCCGGACTAAATGTGGAAAGCGCAGTCCTCTTTCAGGAAGCGGCTGACAAAGTTCAGGAGGTTTTAAGTTAGGATGTAAGGATATAAATAATTCTGCATGCCAATCAGTATTTAATGTGTAAGAAAATGACCGCTTTAGGGCGGTCATTTTTTTGTCAATTCTACTCTTCAAGCGTATAAATCAACTGAACATTGTCCTGATATTGTATTACAGTTCCGTCTTCTCTCAAAATTTCTCTCCCAAAAATAGGACCAAGGTCTATAGACATTTCAAAACTAAGTGACCTGTTGTCTGAAGACAGTTCTGCAATGTATTTTGCAGACTCCCATGTTTCTCCAGCGGAGTAGAAATAAACAATGTTGTCTCTTTGTAACCAAAAAGGAAAAACTGCAAAAACTGCACTGCAAGAATGCTGCTGTTCCATGTTACCATTTTCGTCATCGTTAACGTATATATCTATGCCAGTACCAGCAGGATTGTTGGATTTATCATTTTCAAAATACAAATTATAGCCACAATTAATTTCTTCCATTAGGTCAAACGAATAAGTGCCGTCATTATTTACATCAACAGCTTCGTTCAAAATTAAACTGGTAAGCTTATAGAATTTTCCTCCAACCGGAAAATCAACCGGACTAATAGTAGTATCATCGTTATTACAGCCTGTTAAAACGAAAAAAATGAGAAATGCTGTAATTAATTTAGATTTCATAAATGGTTTATTTTTATTTTTTTAATATTTATTCCACGATCGTGTAAGTCAACTCTATATCATTTTCATATATAATTTCAGTTCCGTCTTGGGTTAGAATTTGTCTTAAAAATATGGCTCCACTGTCAAAAGAAGCATTAAATGAAATTTGCTGACCATCGTCAGATAATTGACCTACAATATCCGGAGATTCCGTGGTGTCGTAGTAAAATATAAGACTCTTATCGTTTTGTTGCCAGAATGGGAGATTACCATCAAGAAATCCGCAAGTGCCTAGCTGTTCAGGATTTCCATTTGAATCTGACTCAACTTCTAAAGCAAAACCAGTCCATGCAGGGTGTAGTGATTTTTCGTCATTGAATGATATAACATACGAAAAATTACCGTTGCATGGATTTTCATCGAATATGTCCGTTGAATATACACCATCGTTATTAAGGTCTACTGGCTCTGTTATGACAAGACTTGATAAGCGATAAGTTTTTCCCTGAACGGTAGTGTCTGTTGTGCTTTGATTGACATTGTCATCATTTTCACAACTGATTAGAATACAAATAGAGAAAAGTGCAATAAGTAAGTTAAATTTTTTCATAAAAGTAAAATTTAGATTTACATATGTGGCAAGTATCATGCCGAGATACTTAAAATTATATTAAATATCATTGTTGTCCGACAAAGATTTTTTGATTTAGATGGGGTTCTAAGGGCATAAAAATTATTTTGAATTTCAACTTATCGAATAACATGGAATCCATGTATAAATTAGGATTGATTATCGGATGGTTTACTGGTCAATTCGGCTCATTTTTGATCAGGTTAAAATTCCTATTATTATCATGCTTAAATCACAAATTTTGATCTGGCAAAAGACATTAATGATAACTCCGGTCTTAATGTAGAAAGTGCTGTCCTTTTTCAGGAAGCAGCAGATAAAGTTCAGGAAGTGTTAAGTTAAATTTGGACTTTTATTAAAACCATAAAACCTCTAAGTTTTAGCTTGAGGTTTTTTTATTTTGTGCGATGCTGTTTAGACACTAAGCTGTTTTCAACATAAGGAAGTTAAAAGAGTTCAAATTTATTGTAACCTTAGCTTTACGAACTTTGCACTTAGCTTTGTGACTTTTGTGGTTAACTTATTATTCTTTGTGATTAAAATAAAGTAGTATCGCATTAATACTCTAAGTGATTTTTCAACGTAAGGAAGTTAAAGAAGTTAAGAGCATTAAGTTTAATATGACTTAACTGTTTTTGATTATTTTCCTGGAACTCTATTTATTACTCTACAATAGTTTCAAAAGCAATAGAAAAACTTTCGCCCGGCTTTAAATGCTTGTATGTAGACTTTTGGGTGATGTCAATCGGCTCTTCTTCCCTATCAGGTAAACCCAGCCAGGGTTCTATGCAAACATAATCAGCACCGGGTTTTGCCCATAGAGCCAGATTGGGATAATTATCAAATTTTACAACAATGCCCTTATTAACGTCTTTTCTTCTTAGCCTAACCCAATCAAAATCAATACTAGTAAAAATTAGTGCATCTTCGTCAAACAGAGTTTTACACAAATAAAGGAGGTTATCTTTAGTTTCAATATCCCGGATTCTATCAGACAACAAACCAGTATCACCCAGGGTCATAGCCTTTAAATCTTGAGCTTGAGGAAATTCTATAACATAATCTTCTAAGCTCGTATTGTTATCTAAAGGACAGGCATAGGCTGTATGACCACCGCAGGCAAAATACAAATCAACCTCATCTTTATTTTCAATATGATAAATCATCTGCAATCGATTCCTCTCCAATTTATACTCTATCTTGAATACAAACTTAAATGGGTATTGCTTCAGAGTTTTGTCTGAGCTTCTCAAGGTAAACACACAGTGATAGTCTGCATGTTTTTCAAATTTCAAATCCTCATTATGGCGAATAATGCCGTGTTTAGGCATATCATAGCTTTTCCCATTGTACGAGATACCTCCGGATTTTATTTTACCTATAGCCGGAAATAATACCGGTGAACTGCTGCCCCAGACTTTCTCATCAATTTGCCAGATGTATTCTTTTTGTGTTGCTTTGTCCACCAAAGAGGTGATTTCTGCCCCAACAGAATCAATTTTACAAATCAGGTATTGGTTTTGAATTGTGTATATCATTTCGAAATTTAATATAATATAATTGGGATTACTCCAATCCTGTTTCAGAAAGCAGAACTTTCCAATCCATTTTTTCAGTGTTGTACAACATGGAATAGTTGATGGCTTCCTGAAGCGATTCAGGCAAGGTTTTACTCAGACCAAAAGCATAAAATTGTGGATTATATTTAAGGTCTACAAAGTTATACTTGGCGAGTGTATCTCGTTTTACGATATCCTTCAGTATAGGACGGTCGTAAGCAATGCCATCAATTTGTTCGTTTTCTAAGGCATCGAGGAGCTCACCTACACTTTTAAATTCTTTTTTATTGGTAAAAAAATTATTTTTAAGCCATTCGCTTGTTGCGGATTTTTCAACCGTTCCCAAAGACTTTTCCTTAAAATCACGCATATCGCCTTTAGAAGAGCTAATGTTATTTACTGTAAGTGAAGACGCAATACTGGCGGTAAATCCGGAAATGATGATTATAGCGGTAAACATCCAGATGAGGGAGATTATTCTTCCACCGGTTGAGCGCGGCGATTTATCGCCGTAGCCTACTGTGGTCATCGTTACAGCCGACCACCAAAAGCCTTCCCAAATTCCTTTAGTGCTTTTATCAAATTCCTCATGGTTATGGTGTCTCTCAAACAACCAAATTAAAATTCCAAAAACTAGAATGACCAATGCTAAACCGCCTAAAGCACGCAAAAAGTTAATTGAAAAAAAAGACTTTATAAACTGTAACGACTTTTCCAAAGGGGTAACTTCATTTTGTAATATTGCAGAATGGGCAATATAATAAGGTGTAGAAAAATCTATCTCTTTTAATCGTTCAGAGGTTATAGTTATAGGAGAAAGGCTAACATCAATTTTATTATTCTCTAGTCCGGAAAGAAGTTCTTCAAACCTCAGAGGTACGTATTCGAAAGTAATATCATTTTCTTCAGCAATATTTTCCCAAAGCCAAACCGATGGCCCTGAAAGAGTGTTGTTTTGGGTTTTAATAACAAAAGGCGGCTCTATAATATAGCCAACCTTTAAGGTATCGTTTTGCGAAAAGAGAGTAAAGGTAATGGCTAGAAAAAAAATAAAAGCAATCTTTTTAAGCATTGTTATAGGTTTTTAGAGTTAGTATTAATTATCTTTTAAACTTGTTATCAATTGCAATTTATATAAAAGATGTTAAAATTCATGGGAATTTCATTAAAACAGATCTAGATGAAATTCTACCTATCGGTTATAGATTTCAACTTTTTTTTAAAACAAGGGGTTTAAATTTACTAAACCACAACTATCCGAAAGAATGGCGAAAAGACCGCTTACTTCGACTTAGCTCAGCACAGGTCGCTATAAGAAAAAAGAATAAAGATAAGTTGATTTTCAGTTTTTTAAGGATTGAATTATTCCGTTTATAAAGAATTTTTATCGCGAACTTAATTTTTTAAGTTTTATTTTTTTAAATAAAACACAATATAACATACTTATTTAAAGCGGCTTACATCTATAATCTTATGCTAATTTGATTTATCAATGTCATTAATCAAATGCTATGAGTATAATACCGACCTACCAGCCTGACCGGTAGGCAGGTATTTTAACGTTTATCGCATATGCGATAAACGTTAAAATAACATTCTGTATAACAGTGACTTGTACTGAACCTTGTCGAAGTACGGTTACTGAGCCTTGTCGAAGTACGGTTACTGAGCTTTGTCGAAGTACGGTTACTGAGCCTTGTCGAAGTAAGGTTACTGAGCCTTGTCGAAGTACGGTTACTAAGCTTTGTCGAAGTAAACGCTCTATTTTCAAAAAGTTTTGGATGCTTCTGGAGTATTTAAAATTAATAATTGCTGTGAAATGAATACCAAATTAAATAAACGTACCTTTGTATCTTAATAAAGAAATGGCATAATACATTAATTGACCTAGGCACATAATTAATATTTTATATCTCAGTGTTCTCAGTGCCTCTGTGGTGATATTTCATCAACTTTATAGACGAAAAATTTTTTTTAGGCAAAAAAACGGTTTTATTTAG
>Ga0102928_1000353_pt1 | contig 29436 bp, 24 predicted proteins | sample SalPonR1_B_D1_MG_FD_78504 | JGI IMG/M metagenome (GOLD analysis project Ga0102928, IMG submission 78504) | Salt pond soil microbial communities from South San Francisco under conditions of wetland restoration - Salt Pond MetaG R1_B_D1_MG | ecosystem: Environmental > Aquatic > Marine > Intertidal...
CAAAGCTGCTACGGGCGACCTCACTTCGATCATTGTTTCAAGAATATTTCGCTGTCCGTCCTGAATCAGCTGGCCTATACTGTGCAGATCTGTGGAATATCCCGCACTTGCCGGGTATAAGCCTTTGCCCTCTTTGCCCTCACTCTCTCCCAGCAGCTGCTGCATCCATGCTATCATCCCGTTTAGACCGGGCTCGAATGTACTTAATACATCTATAGCATATTTCTTTTGATGCAACACATACCTTGTTGCAGCATACAGAAGTGTTTGCTGTGGATCTTCTTCCGTTAATTTATATTGAGATACCGCACCATAAAACAGAGTTTGAATGTCGATGCCTGCTACAGCAACGGGTAACAGTCCAACAGGTGTGAGCACTGAAAAACGCCCGCCGACATCATCAGGAATGATATATTTTTTATACCCTTCCTCTTCAACAATTTTGTTCAGAACGCCGCCTTCCTTGCCTGTTGTAGCAATTATTCTGTCGGTGGCATCATCATACGTTTTGTGCATCCAATGTCGGATAAATCTAAATGCCAGGGCTGTTTCGAGAGTTGAGCCCGATTTGGAAATTACATTTACATATACACTTTTTTTATTTCCGTGCTCATCCTCTTCATCGATATACTCAAGAAGCTCCTTCAGATATTTGCTTCCCATATGATGGCCGGCAAAAAGAATTTCGGGCCCGTTATTTTTAAAAACCGGGTTAAGAGCCTGAATTACAGCCATAGCCCCTGTATAAGATCCGCCAATTCCACATACTATAAATATATCTGCCTCTTCCCTTATTCGGGTAGCATGCGATGCGATTTCATCGAGTTCAGCATCATTTGGTGTTTCCAGAATTGTTTGCCATCCAAGCCATTCGCTGCCTTTACAGGTTCTGTTTGCAATCTGCTCCTTTGCAGTATCTGCCAGGGAAAGAGCTTTTTCGAGCTGGTGTTCAGAAATAATTTTATTGGTTCTCTTTAAATCTACTGTAATCATTTATCTCAAAATTTTTGATAGTTCAAGCAAGTCAAAATCTATGTCTTTCTTTTTGCCAAATGTCATTTTTAGAGGGGTTATTTTTACCCTGTTATTTACCACACCAACCATTACCTGAGAATGCCCCTCGTACATAGCTTTTACGGCTTCAAAACCCAGGCGGCTTGCCAAAACCCTGTCGTGAGCCGAGGGACTACCTCCTCTTTGAATATGTCCAAGTATACAAACGCGCATATCGTACTTCTCAAAATCCTCGCAAATCTGTTCAGACAATTTCATTGCACCTCCGATCTCATCACCTTCTGCAACCACGACAAGTGTGCTGCGCTTTTTATGCTGCATAACCTCATTCAACGATCGTTTTATCTCATCAATATCCTGCAGGGCTTCGGGCAATAATATTAATTCAGCGCCGGTCGCAAGACCGGTTTCCAAAGCGATAAATCCGGCGTCCCGTCCCATTACCTCAACGATAAACAGGCGTTCATGGGCATCAGCGGTATCACGAATTTTATCGATCGCTTCCATAGCGGTATTTAACGCGGTATCGTATCCGATTGTCTCATCGCTTCCTACAAGGTCGTTGTCGATCGTACCCGGAATTCCAATTACACGGATTTGATGCTCTTTAGAAATAAGAGTTGCACCGGTAAAGGTTCCGTCACCTCCAATCACAATCAGCCCGTCTATATTGTTATCTTGCATCTGTTGTGCCGCCTTCGCACGGCCCTCTGGAGATCTGAACTCTTCTGAACGTGCCGATTTCAGAATTGTGCCTCCATCCTGAATAATCCCTGAGGCATCTGAACTTTCCAGCGTTTTAAATCGGCCTTCAATTAATCCTCTGTATCCATAACTCACTCCAATTACCTCGTAATTAAAGTGTTTTCCTCCCCGAATCACAGCTCTCACAGCCGCATTCATCCCCGGAGAATCGCCTCCGCTTGTTAAAACTGCTATTTTTTCCAAATCAGACCCCTTTATGTCATTTTAAAAGTCATGAGACAAACTAAACACCCGTCATTCATTGCGCAAATTATTAATGTGTAATATTTGTATTTTTGGTGCAATTAAAATCAAAATTGATAAATTTTTTAAATCCAAACAGAGGCATTTTTGGACAATTCAAAGCCTTCTTCAACTTCTTTATCACTTTCTGATGTAACCCTGCCCGTACGTGAAAACCTCAGCGTTTTCAGAACATTTTTTAAGGAAGAAATCAGCAGTGATGTCTATCTGCTGGATCAGATCATTCATTATCTGCTTCGACAAAAAGGGAAAGAGTTACGCCCCACACTCGTATTTATGACCGCCAGAATGTTTGGCACCGTCGAAAAGGCAAGCTATGTTGCTGCCACCATGATCGAGCTTATGCATACGGCCACGCTCATTCACGATGATGTTGTTGACGAATCTGATATACGCCGCAGTTTTCTCAGTATCAACAAAATTTGGCGAAACAAAGCCGGTGTTCTTCTGGGAGATTTTCTACTCTCAAAAGGGCTTCTAATCGCACTCGATCATAAAGAGTACAGACTTTTACATGTGCTTTCGGATGCGGTAGCCAAGATGAGTGAAGGAGAGCTCAGGCAGTTAAAAACGTCCAACCTTTTTAACATGACTGAGGACAGGTATTTTCAGATCATATCAGAAAAAACGGCTAGCCTTATTGCCGCATGCTGTAAGTGTGGAGCCATTGCCACAACCGATAATGATCGTGTAATTGATGGAATGGAAGAGATTGGTCTATGGGTGGGCATTGCTTTTCAAATTAAAGACGATCTTTTTGATTACGGCCTTGATGATATTGGCAAGCCAAAGCGTAACGACATTAAAGAACGGAAAGTGACGCTTCCTCTTATTTACGCATTAAACAATGCTTCTGCGGGTAGGCGTCTTTCGATAAGGCGCTTGATGAGAAAACGGAAGAAAACATCGAAGGATATCAATACCATTGTAAAATTTGTACATGAGTATGATGGGTTGAATCTTGCCGAAAAAAAGATGCAGGAATATACCGACAAGGCATTATCGCAGCTGCGGGAATTACCATCCGAAAAGGGAACCGAGGATTTTGAAGATCTCATTAAATTCATCATCACCCGGAAAAAATAAAGTATGCATCATCTTTTTATTTCTGATGTACATTTCGGTGCCTTTGAAGAACAAAAACAACTTCAGATCGAAAAAGATCTCTTTTCGTTGATCGATTATTGCGAGAAACATAGCATTCTGCTCCATGTTTTGGGAGATCTGTTCGATTACTGGATGGAGTTTCCCAACTATATTCCGCCGTTGGGAAAAAATATTCTGGCCCGTTTCGGACGTTATCATAATAAGGTAGGGCCAACTCTTTATGTTACAGGTAACCATGATTTCTGGACAGTTGGAGCATTTGAAGACATTGGGTTTGATGTAAAAAAAAATGAAACAACAATCACACTTGGCAAGAGGTCGGTTTTTCTGATGCACGGAGACGGAATTGAAGACAAGCGATTTAAAATGCCTCGTCCACTTTTAAACAGAGTTCTGAGACATCCCCGGTTCGTCACTTTTTTCCAGGCAGTTTTTTCCGGAAGTGGTGCCAATGCAGTAATGAAACGGTTTTCTGAGTTTACCCGTGATCCGATGGATGAGAACCCCGAAAAGCTAAACGGGTGGGCACACAAATTGATTTCAGAACATCATTTTGATGTTGTTATAACCGGTCACGATCACGTTGAAAGAACAGAAACTTTTTCTGGCGGAATCTATATAAATTGCGGTGCATTCCATAAAAAATATACGCTCGCAGAATATAAGAATGAGGAGTTTAAACTCGTTAGGTGGAATAGTCATCAAAAAAAAATAACTCCCTTTTAAACGGACATTTGGCAGCTGATGAACAATAAGGAGAACGACGTGGATAGAGAACGATATTTCAACGATCCGGAATACAGGAAAAAAATATCCGGAGAGGCAAAGAATCAAAAATTTTCCCGGAAGAAAATATACCAGATATCAGCCGGGGTTTTATTCCTCATCTTTATTGCAGGGTTGAGCTACCTATTCTACCTGTTCCAGGGACTACCGTCGATTCAGGAGTTAGAGAATCCACAAACAGCCATTGCATCTGAAGTAAGAAGCCGTGACGGTGCCGTTTTGGACCGTTATTTTGTGGAAAACCGAACCTATGTTTCCATTGATAATATATCGCCCAATGTTTTAAACGCATTAATTGCTACCGAAGACCATCGCTTCTTTAATCATTGGGGAGTTGATTTCCAAAGCCTGATGAGGCTTCCTTATTACTGGATTCAACAGCGTTTCCAGGGGGGATCAACTATCAGCCAGCAGCTGGCTCGTAATCTATACCGTAAAATTGGCTTTGATGTTTCTGTGACCAGAAAACTCCGTGAAATGATTACAGCCGTTCAAATCGAACATAATTACACAAAAAGTGAAATTATTGAGATGTACCTGAATACGGTAGAGTTTAGTAATAGTGCTTTTGGTATTGAATCTGCCTCACGTACACACTTTAATAAGCCGGCAAGTGATGTTACCCTGGCTGAAGCAGCTATTCTTGTGGGGCAGCTAAGAGCAGTTTATGCTTATAATCCGCGACTGTTTCCGGAAAGAGCTGCCACGCGCAGAAATGTAGTACTTAGACAGATGGTAACACACGAATTTATTTCAGAAGATATCTTCGAAAGCCTGAAGGATGAAGATGTTGCTTTAAATTACCAACCCCCTTCCCGATCCGGCAGGGAGAGCCGCTATTTTGGTGAGTACATTCGCCAACAAATTGATGACTGGGTCGAGGAAAATGGCTTTGACCTTTATTCAGACGGGCTGGTAATTTATACAACGATAGATTCAAGGCTTCAGCGACATGCTGAACGGGCAGTAAAGGAAAAAATCGCCGAATTTCAGCCCCGCTTTGAACGCGAATGGACCTCGCCGGGCGGCGAATATATGAATGAACTCTGGGAAGAGTATCCACAATTTTTGAGAAGTTTTATCCGGGATACAGATCGATATAAAAATGCATTTTCTAAACTGAATACAGACCAGGAGTCCGTAGTATTTGAAAACCTGATGGCTGATGAAGCCTTTGTTGATTCAGTAAAAAGAGCCAGAACGAAACTGCAGGCCGGCTTTACGGGTATTGACCCATCAAACGGACATATACTTGCCTGGGTGGGCGGAGCAGATTACGGTACCCAACAATTCGATCATGTTCATCAGTCCAGACGTCAGGCTGGTTCAACATTTAAGCCTTTTGTATATGCTGTAGCTATTGATAACGGATATATGCCCTATCATAAATTTTCGAAATATCCCTCAAGTTATATTGAGCAATCCGGGCGTATGTGGAACCCTAAAGATCCTTCGGTGCCATCAGGGCCAGAAATGGTTCCCTTGCGGGAAGCGCTGGCAAGAAGTTTGAACAACGTTACGATCCGGTTACTGCCAGAAATTGCTGGTGCACCCGGAACAAATCGGGCAGCGGATCTTCAGCCTGCTGCACGTATGATTAAAAATATGGCAAGTAATCTTGGAATCGATATGTCTGGTTATCCTGCATATCCCTCGATTGCATTGGGAACAGCCGAAGTGTCACTGCTTGAACTTGTGAGTGCATACACAACATTTGTGAATCAGGGTGTGCATATTGAGCCACTTGCCATTACACGTATTGAAGACAAAGAGGGTAATGTTTTGGTCGAATATTTCCCTGAGTACAGACAGGAGGCGATCAGCCCGGAAACAGCATACATGATGCTCGACATGATGCGCGGTGTTGTTCGCGGTGGTGAGGACTATCACGGAACAGGAGTTCGACTCAGAAATGTTTATAACGTACAGCAAGACGTTGCAGGGAAAACCGGTACAACTCAAAACAGCGCAGACAACTGGTTCGTAGCTATGATGCCTCACATCGTGATGGGAGCATGGGTTGGCGGTGAAGATCGCAGAATTCGTTTTCCCACAGATAACCCAAACAGTATCGGGCAGGGAGCACGAACCGCACTTCCTATTGTTGGCCAATTTATTAACTACGCTACGGAAGATCCAGATGCACCATGGAGTTATGATCCGTTTATGCCTCCTCCGGGATTTGTTATACCTGAAGATCCAGACAGAAATAATGAAGACAGGCGGCGCGAACGTATTGGGTGGTAACTCAATCGATTGTTTATATTTAAGGAGATTATTTTACTTCTTTAAGAGTTCTTAGCAAGAGTATACCCTATTTCGGAGTTGGTGCAATTTTTTTTCTAAAAGAGTTCACGTTTGCCCTCAATAACTGCTATATTCAAGCCCATAATTCATTGACATTGCATCTGCCGCATACTAATTTTAGAGCGGCTAAATAACGTTTTATACATGATTGAACAGTACTTACCAATTTTTGTTCTTCTGGGCATAGCATTCGTACTGGCTATAGTATTAGCTACTCTTTCACGGATTCTGGGCCCATATCGTCCAAACCGAAATAAGCTTCAGCCATACGAAAGTGGCATGGATCCTGTTGGTCAGGCTAAAGACAGATACTCGATTGCTTTCTACCTGGTTGCCATGGAATTCATTGTTTTCGACCTTGAAGTTGTCTTTTTATATCCCTGGGCCGTGCGGTTCATGGACCACGGTACAGGAACGTTTTTAGCCATGGTTATATTTATTGCAATACTGTTCATAGGTCTTGTTTATACTCTTAAAAAAGGCACCCTCGACTGGGATATGAAAAATCTTAAATACGACGCAACAAAGAAATAATATGGGTTTAGAAAGCGCACTTGGAAATGGTTTTTTAACAACAAAAATGGACACCCTCGTGAATTGGGCTCGCTCAAATGCTGCATGGCCCATGCCTATGGGATTAGCTTGCTGTGCTATTGAGATGATGGCTTTTGCAGGGCCCCGCTATGATGCCGCACGTTTTGGCTCAGAAGTAATGAGGTTCTCTCCAAGGCAGGCTGATGTTATGATTGTTGCCGGCTGGTGTACATATAAAATGTCGCATGCTATCCGACGAATATGGGATCAAATGCCCGACCCTAAATGGTGTATTGCAATGGGAGCCTGCGCGTCTACAGGTGGAATGCACCGCTGCTACGGAGTTGTACAGGGGGTTGACAACTTCCTGCCGGTTGATGCTTATATTTCCGGCTGCCCCCCCCGGCCTGATGCCGTGCTTCATGCACTGATGAAAATTCAGGACAAAATTAAAACAGAACATTCTGTAATGCTAGATTCCTGATTCAATGAGCTTAGAACTATCAGAACCACTACAAAAGACAGTCGACAGCCTTTCAGAAAATTTTTCTGAGAGTCTCATTAAAGTATATCAATCTTCAGGTGATACATTTATACAAATCGAAGCAGACTCTCTTCTCGAAGTAACCAGACACCTAAAGGATAAACTGCATTACGTCTATCTTAGTGATATTTTTGGTATAGACAGATACACCTCTGAAGAGCGATTTGAAGTTGTTTATAATCTGCTCTCATTAAAAGATCGTGCAAGAGTTTTTCTTAAAGTTCGCTGTGAAGAAGAGAATCCAGAGCTTGAGTCTGTTGTTTCCATTTGGAAGTCTGCAGGATGGAATGAGCGTGAAGTGTACGATATGTTCGGTGTTCATTTCAGAAATCATCCTGACCTTCGCAGAATTTTTCTCCCGGAAGATTTTGAATACTTTCCATTACGTAAAGAATTTCCGCTCCTTGGAATACCAGGGTCCATTGAGCTGCCAAGCACTACCCCGGAAAGCGAATAGTTACTATCTCTATGAAATTAAATGATATTCAGAGCAGGGTAAATCCCACTTTTTTCAAAGAACACCAAAACAAGCTTTATAAAAGTTTAGAGGACAAGCATACCACCATCGAAGAGATGGATGATGGCGATCCCCTCACTACAAAAATGATATTGAATATGGGGCCACAGCACCCCGCCACACATGGTGTTTTGAGACTGGTTTTACAGCTCGATGGTGAGTCTATTGAAAAAACAAAGCTAGATATCGGGTACCTCCACAGAGGCGTTGAAAAAATTGCAGAGAATAAAACGTATCAGGAATTCATGCCGTATACAGACCGCATGGACTACCTCTCTCCCTACAGTAATAACGTTGCTTTGTGTACCGCTGTAGAAAAAATTGCAAGTGTTGAAGTTCCGGAAAGAGCTCACTATATACGAATGATTGGTGCTGAACTAGCCAGAATTTCATCGCATCTGCTATGGCTAGGCACTATGGTAATGGATGCCGGTGCTGTGTCTTTCTTTATCTGGACGTTTAAGGAACGCGAAAAAATTTATGATATCATGGACCGCATTGCGGGGCATCGTTTTACCGTTTCACATGCGCGTATTGGTGGTGTTGCCAATGATCTTACAGATGAAGCTACAGGGTCAATCAAAGAGTTTGTAGAATCTTTCCCGAATGAGCTCAAAGACTATCATAAACTACTCGACAGAAACAGAATATTTTTTGAGAGAAATGAGGCTGTTGGTGTATTAAAAACTGAAGACGCTCTCGAATGGGGAGCTACGGGACCCGTTCTTAGGGCTACCGGTTATGGACTCGACATTCGTAAACTCTCACCTTATGCACGATATGATAATGTAGAATTTGATATTCCTACCCGTCTGGAGGGCGATAATTTAGCCCGTTATTATGTGCGTATGGAAGAGATGAATGAAAGTATCCGCATAATAAAGCAGTGTCTCGACAAAATACCAAACGGACCTATAAGGGCTGACAACGCAAAACAGGCTTATCCCTCCAAGGACGAAGTTTATTACTCAATGGAAGGGATGATTCATGACTTTATGATGACCGACACAGGAATTTGTCCCCCTGAAGGTGCTGAAGCATATCATGCTGTAGAGTCCCCAAAAGGTGAGCTAGGATATTACATTCAAAGTGATGGAACCGGGCACCCATGGAGGCTCAAGATTAAAGCGCCGTCCTTTTCAAATCTCCAGGTTCTGGAAAATATACTTGATGGAGAAATGGTTGCAGATACCGTTGTAATTATTGGTGGTATGGACCCCGTATTAGGTGAAGCAGATAAATAAAATTATGGCATACGAATTTACAAAAGAAGATCTCGACGAAATTGAAAAGATCAAGGCAAAATATCCGGAAGTAATGCCGGCAACTCTGCCTGTTCTGTGGGTGGCCCAAAAGCGATTTGGCCATGTTGATCCAGATGTTCAAAAACTTGTTGCAGACACGCTGGATCTTCCACACTCTCACGTCCATGGAGTTGCATCCTTTTACACTCAATATTATAAAGAAGAGAAAGGAAAGCATGTGCTGGATGTATGCACTTGTCTGAGCTGCCAACTGTGTGGCGGGTACGATATTCTGCACTATCTTGAAGAGAAATTAGGTGTTCAAAAAGGCGAAACAACCGAAGACGGCATGTTTACCCTTAATGAAGTAGAATGCCTGGGAGCTTGCGGGTATGCTCCCATGCTGCAGGTGACTAACGACAAATATGTGAATCACCTCACCAAAGAGAAAGTTGATGAGCTTATTGAAATGCTCAAAGATGGCAAGTCGCCTGAATACGAAAAAATTGGAATGCCACAGCGCGAAAATATTTAGATGATTATGAGCTCTGTTGACTGGAAAAACTACGAACCTGTAATTATCCCCGATATTAAAGACCTCCATAAAATAGATGTCTATAGAAAAAATGGCGGATATAATGGTTTCAAGTCAGTTCTTACCGACAAAAAGAAATGGCCTGAGCAAAAAAGTGTAATAGATGAGGTGAAAGCCGCCAACATCAGAGGAAGAGGAGGCGCCGGGTTTAATGCGGGTCTGAAATGGTCATTTATGCCACCTGCTGATGGGGGGCCTCGTTATCTCGCATGTAATGGAGATGAATCTGAGCCGGGCACATTCAAGGATCGTAAAATTTTTGAATATAATCCTCATCTGTTTATTGAAGGCGCCTTGATTGCTGCATACGCCATGCAGGTTACCACAATTTATGTGTATATCCGGGGCGAATACAAGGATTATATCGATATGATGCAAAACGCCATCGATGATGCCTATGAAGGCGGCTATATTGGTAAAGATATTTTAGGATCAGGGTATGATTGTGATTTTTATGTCCATTCGGGTGCCGGGGCCTATATTTGCGGTGAAGAAACTTCAATGCTCGAATCTCTGGAAGGAAAACGCGGTTACCCAAGGGTTAAACCGCCTTTTCCGGCACAAAAAGGACTTTGGGGACGGCCAACCACCATCAACAATGTGGAGACACTTGCCCATGTACCCGGCGTAATCAAAAACGGAGCCGAATGGTTTTCAAATATCGGAGCTGCAAATCACCCCGGACCTATTCTTTACGGTATATCTGGACATGTAAATAAGCCGGGTGTTTATGAACTTCCAAGCGGTATTCCTGTACTGGATCTGATCGACAAGGTTGCTGGTGGTATGAGAAACGGTAAGAAACTGAAAGCAGTGATTCCCGGTGGTTCTTCCACTCCTATTTTACGCGCCGATATGCTCGATGGAATAACGATGGACAGCGACTCTCTTAGAACAGTGGGCACAATGATGGGAACAGCTGGAATGGTAGTGATGGATGAAGACACCGACATGGTGGATATGCTTTGGCGAATTGCCCATTTTTATCATCATGAATCATGCGGACAGTGCACCCCCTGCCGCGAAGGTACGGGATGGCTCGAAAAAGTATTATTAAAAATTAAAAACGGTAATGGCGAGATTAAAGATCTTGATTTACTGCTCGACATAACCACACAAATGGAAGGAAGAACGATTTGTGCACTTGCGGATGCAGCCGCCTGGCCGGTGAGAAATACTATCAACAGATTTAGAGATGAATTTGAAGCAAGGTGTAAGAAATCTGTTCATGCTGTAGCCTAAATTTGAATATAACGTGATGGTTCAGTCCATTGATTAAATAAAATTTACCTTAGAAATGCCTGAAATTTTCATAGACGGTCAACGATACGAATACGAAGGAGAACATCAGGTTCTTCAGTTTATCCAGGACCTTGGTAAGGAAGTTCCCTTTTTCTGCTATCACCCCTCCATGTCTATTCCTGCAAACTGCCGACAGTGTTTGGTAAAGGCAGGATCGTATGTTAAAGACAAGGACACAGGGGAGTATGAAAAAGATGAAAACGGCGACAGGGTAATTCGCTGGTTTCCAAAGCTTCAAACATCCTGCCAGCTCAAGGTTTCCGACGGTATGGTGATTAAAACACAGGAAACTGATGAAGATGTTGTTCGAGCGCAAAAAGACACACTGGAATTTATATTAATTAATCACCCCCTCGATTGTCCGATATGCGACCAGGCGGGTGAGTGCCCTCTTCAGATTCAAACGTATAAATACGGGCCTGAAGGAAGCCGCTTTGAAGTAAAGAAAGTTCATAAACCGAAACGCGTGCAGCTTGGCCCACGTGTGGTACTTGATGCAGAACGCTGCATTAACTGTACAAGATGTACCCGTTTTACCCGGGAAATCAGTAAAACAAGTCAACTTACCATTGTTTCAAGAGGCGATAAAAACTACCCGACCACTGCGCCCGGTGAACAATTCGACGATCCCTACTCTATGAATACGGTTGATATCTGCCCTGTAGGAGCTTTAACTGCTGCAGATTTTCGGTTTAAAGCCCGCGTTTGGGAGATGAATCAAACACCAAGTATTGATATCACAAACGGTAAGGGATGCAATATCGATTTATGGACCAGAGATAACCTTGTATTGCGTATTACACCCCGGGTTAACGAATCTGTTAACGACCACTGGATGCCCGATGAAGGACGTGATGCCTATAAACTTTTCAACGAAAACAGAATTTCGCGACCGTTGCAAAATCTCGATGGCGAACAAATTATGTCTTCCTGGAATAATGCTGTTGCCACGTTCAACGAAGAAGTGGAAAAAGCCGGAAGTGATGACATCTTAATTATTGGCAGTCCACACGCCTCGGTTGAGGAGAATTACCTGTTAAGCAAATATGCAAATCTTCTTGGTATTGATCAGCCCGTATTTACCACTCATATTGAAAGTGGAAAAGGTGATGGGTTTTTAATAACCGATGACCTCGCACCCAATACCAATGGATGCAGACTTCTGGGTTTCAAAGAAATGACGGCCTCAGATCTGAAAAAGCGAGTTCAAAAATCGAAGCTTGTCATTACCATTAACGATCATTTTGTAGACAGAAATGTTTTGAGTGCGGATGATTTATCAACTCCCTTTACAATCGTATTCGGTACAAATCATTCACAAACAACCAAGCTTGCCGATCTTGTAATACCTGTTACCTCGGCTGCTGAGCACTCTGCAAGCTATGTAAATGTTGATGGAAGAATTCAGCGTACATTCCGTGCCAAGGAGACAAAGTACACCAACCGGCGCCTTGACCTTGAAATGTCGGAAGGACGTCTGGACCGGTATGGAACCAATTTTGATAATTGGGTAAACGAAGATAATAAAGTGGATTGTTTGCCGCTTTGGAAGTTCTTCAGCAAAGCATCGGGCGAAACCGGCCTTTCAATTGAATTCGATGATGGCAGAGATGTTATGAACGAAATTGCTGAAACCGTATCTCCATTTAACGATGTAAGTTACCAGGCCATAGATGAACAATCAGGTATTCAACTTGAACTTGGTGAAAGTAAAAAAACAACCGAAGCCAAGTAAATATAACCCATTGAAAAACTTTACTAAATAATTACGGGATGGAAGAAGTTTCAACTTCATATGTAGTTTTGGGAATAGCAGCCTTTATGCTGCTTAATTCAGCAGCAATTGCAGTATATGCCGAACGGCGTGTGGCTGCTTTCATACAAAATCGGGTAGGTCCGAACCGTGTTGGTCCGCTCGGACTATTACAGCCGATTGCTGACGTTCTTAAACTGATTCTTAAAGAGGATGTTACTCCAACTGAGGGGAATAAGGCACTTCATACATTTGCACCGCTTATACCGGTTGTTACGGCACTTCTTACCGTAGCGGTTATTCCGTTCGGTGAGGGGCTGTATGCAACAGATATTAATGCCAGTGTCCTTTATTTGCTGGCCGTTGCCTCTTTAGGTGTTTATGGCGTAACGCTTGCAGGGTGGGCTTCTAACAGTAAATATTCTTTGCTTGGGGGATTGCGCGCCGCTGCACAAATGATTAGTTATGAGCTACCGCTTGGCATGGCAGTTGCATCAGTTGTCATTTTTGTAGGTTCACTAAGTGTAGTGGATATTGCGGCAGCTCAGGACGACTTTTGGTTTGTATTTGTAAACCCAATCGGTGCTATTATCTTTATAATCGCCGGCTTTGCAGAAAGTAATCGTACTCCTTTCGATTTGGTTGAAGCCGAACAGGAACTGGTAGGTGGTTTCCATACGGAATACAGCTCTATGAAGTTTGGCATGTTCTTTTTAGCAGAATATATGCATGTTGTAATTAACTCTATGCTGATGGTTACGTTCTTTTTTGGGAGTTATCATCTGCCATTTGCCGCATACTGGTTACCGGAACTCTCACCACTTTTAAAAGGAATTCTTGATGTAGCTGTCTTCACCGGCAAAACTGCTTTCTTTATTTTCCTATTTATCTGGGTTCGTTGGACAATCCCAAGATTTAAATACAATCAGGTTATGAAACTGGGGTGGTCACGATTATTGCCAATCAGCATTCTCAACTTTATAGCCATTGCAGCTATTCTCTATTTTATAGTTGGCTAAAAGCTACCTGATTATTCTGTGACTGTGACTGAAAATATAATTATCGAAGCCGTAAATGGATATTAAAATGCGTATACGGCTTTTTTATTTGAGCTGATGCCTGGATTGATGTTGTTCTAGTGCAAAAGCTGCTTCAGCTACCCGTCCATCCTCTTGATTAAATAAATTTTTTAGAGTGTTATACCCATCAATAAGCAGTGAATCTGCTTTTTCAACTTCCCCTTTTATCGACAAGATTTCTCCGTAGACTGAAGCAGTAACTGCCCTTTTCACATTTCCATCGGGCAAACTTTGTGAATAAATCTCTCTTGCCAATAACACATTTTCTTCAGCTTTATCCAGCTTTTCTGTTTTCAAATATAGCTTGCTCAGCTCAAGATGTGGGTCACCCAATCTTGAATGTTCGGAGGGGTACACTTTTTCATACTCATCCTTTACTTGAAGGAAAAGTTTTTCTGCTTCAGTGTATTCTTCCAGAAAATAGTGGTTCATTCCAAGCACAAGTTTCGTTCGTGCAACATATGGATGAAGCTCACCAAAAATTTCCTGAAGCAATTTTAAACTTTGCTCTGCAAGGCTGTCCGCAACCTGATAATTACCCTGGCGCATGTTAATTTCACTCAAATTCCCATTCCCAAGGGCAATATCAATATTATATTGTCCCTCTTTCCTTTTTACTATGTTTAATGCTGACTCCTGAAAATGCTTTGCATCATCAAGCTTACCCTGGTCTCGGAGCAGCATAGAGAAATTCGCCATTGTAATTGCAGTTCTAGGATTATCCGCAAGTAATTCCGTGTAGATATCAACAGCTTGTTTGTAATACTTTTCTGCTTCGTCAAAATTTCCCAGGGAATGATATAAATTTGCGAGGTCATTATAGGCGGGAGCCAACAATGAATCATTCTCGGCAAAGTGAATTTGCCGCTGTTCCAAACTTCTCAAAAGATACTCTTCGGCTGTTTCCGTATCGCCTAAATTGAACCACGAAAAGCTCCCGTATACGGCAAGAGCCGATACAGCTTCCCGGCTTTGGAACCCTTCTTCACTATTTTCAAAAAGTTTTATGGCTTTTTTTAGCAGAGAGTCTGCGGCTTGGTTCTTTCCAACCTGCTGAAAGACATGTCCCAACCTGAAGGTATATATAGGCAAGTCCCTTTCAAGACTCTTACTCTCAGCAATTTGTAACGCTTCACTGTAAAGTTCTTCAGCTCTGTCAAACTCACCCAGTGAAAAATATACACGGCCGATTGTACTGTTTAGAGCTGCTTTTACTTCCGCCTGATTGTTCAGTTCAGAATTTATACGCTTTTCACCCAGTTCAAGCATGCTTCCAATATCTGTGTCAAGACCAAACTCCTCCGTATCTCCAAAAGGATCGGCTCCTTCAAACAATCCAATCAAAAAACCGGAAATCTGTTCAGCTTTTTGAGCTTCAGCCTCCGCTATTCTTCTCTCCTCGTTAATCATTTTTGCATAATATGAAGGAATAATAATCAGCAAAGCTAAAATGATAGCGGCAAAAGATAAATTCACTTTATTGCGCCTCACGAATTTCCCTGTTTTATAATAAAATGTGCCGTGGCGAGCTGAAACCGGTTTATTATTTGAATATGCCTCAATATCATCAAGCAACAATCTGGCAGATTCGTACCTCTGCTCCGGCTCCTTTCGAATAGCTTTCATTGTAATGGCATCCAAATCTCCACGAAGCCGATTTTGCCATTCCCTATTTACCACACTGGGCTTTTTGGGTTCACTTTCCCTGATGATTTTTTCTGCCTCGACCAGATTTTTATTCTTCAGGCTATAGGCACGTTCATTCGTTAGCAGCTCATAAAGTAACAGGCCCAATGAATAGACATCCGTTGAGGTTGTAACGGGTTCACCTGTAATTTGCTCCGGTGCAGCATAATTGAGGCTGAGCATCCGATAGCCTTCGCGCGTCTGAATCAGTGATTTTTCATCCAGTTTGCCATCGGTTAGTTTGGCAATTCCAAAATCAAGAATCTTTAAGATACCATCACGGTTCACCAGAATATTTGAAGGCTTCAGATCCCTGTGGACCACAAAATTAGTATGTGCATACTGAACAGCATCACACATTTTACGAAACAGTGAAAGTCTTTCAGATAAATTACAGCTGTTTTTAGAACAGTACTCTGTAATTGGCACACCATCAATGAACTCCATTACAAAATATGGGCGTCCATCTTCTGTAATTCCACCATCTAAAAGCTGTGCAATGTTCGGGTGATTCAATGATGATAAAATCGAACGCTCCTGAATAAATCGCTGAATCGTTACCTGGCTGTTAATCTCTTTCCGAACAATTTTTATTGCCACATTCTTATGGAAGTCGGCTTCTTTGCGTTCGGCAAGATAGATGTTACCCATCCCCCCCTTTGCAAGTAATTTTTTTACCCTATATGGGCCGATAGACTCCGGTGAAGAGTGATTTATGACACCTGAATCCTGAGACATTTCATCAGCCATATCATCTGCTATCGCCATATTGGAATTTAACAGATCTTCCCACAAACCGTCTGATTCTTCGATAGAATGAATGAACGAATAAACTTCAGTAATCAGACTTTTATCGTCTTTGCACTTCTCTTTGATAAAAGCGGTTCTGTTATCTTTATCTTCTATTTCAAGAGCACCATCGACAATCTGTCCTATTTTTTGCCAACGCTGTTTTTCCATTTTTTTATTTTCTTATGCGTAAAAACACAGCTCAACGTACCGCAAAAAAAATACAGCATACATTAAAATTCATTTTTTTTAGAAAATAATGTATGCTGTGGTAATGAAAAAATTTTAAGTCACTGTTTCTAATCAGTGCTTAACCCCCTTCTAATGAGAAGATGGCGCACTTCCGGTTCCCCACCTCGGTAATTCCTGTAAAGCTCCATGGCATCCAAACTCCCCCCCCTCGAGAGGATATAGTCTCTGTAGCGATCTCCACTCTCCCGGGACAGGCCTCCTTGTTCCATCATGAATGCAAATGAATCGGCTGCAAGGATTTCACTCCAGATGTAAGCATAGTAGTTCGCTGAATATCCTCCGGAAAATATGTGTGAGAAATATTGTGAGCGATATCTTGGAGGAATGGCCTTATTATCAAGCTCATACTTGGCAAGAGCTTGTTTTTCAAATTCAACAACGTCTGAGGGAATTTCATCTGAACCAAGTAAATGCCATTCAAGATCAAGCATTGTAGCTGCAAGATACTCCTGAGTATCAAATCCCTGGTTGAAATTTTTTGCCGCAATTACTTTATCCAAAAGCTCTGATGGTATCTTCTCACCGGTTTCGTAATGTACTGCATAATTTTCAAGCACTTCCGGTAAAATGGCCCAGTCTTCTTTCGCCGTTGATGGAAACTCTACAAAATCTCGTGGAACGGATGTACCGGCCTGAGAAGGGTAGGTAACATCTGACAACAAACCATGCATGGCGTGGCCCATTTCATGAAACATGGTAGTTACATTGTCAAAACTGATCAATGCAGGCTCTCCCTCTGCCGGGGGCGGAATATTCATCACGTTTACCACAACCGGCTTCTTATCAAAAAGCTCTGATTGTACAACAAACGAGTTCATCCAAGCTCCACCACGTTTTGAATCGCGAGTAAAATAATCGGCATAAAAGAGGCCAATCTGTGAACCATCCTCATCAAACACATCAAATACCCGCACCTCGGGATGATAAACCGGCAGGTCGGATCGTTCCTCAAAAGAGATACCAAACAAACGATTCATGGTATAGAATACTCCGTCCTCAAGAACCCGGTTTAGCTCGAAATAGGGCCTCACCTCGGATTCATCGAGATCGTACTGTTCCTGGCGCACTTTTTCCGCATAATACTCCCAGTCCCAAGGTTCCGGCCCGCCTTCCAATCCATCTTCTTTCATCTTTTCAGCAATCAGTTCTGCCTCTTCGCTGGTATTGGAAATTACTGACGGTATCAAATCTGTAAGCATATCTAAAACTGCCTCTGGTGTTTGTGCAGTTTGTGGCTCCAGGGCAAACGCTGCATAATTGGAATACCCTAAAAGTTCGGCGCGTTCTGCCCTTAAAGCAGCGAGTTCAAGCACAATAGGGCGGTTATCGATTCCGCCATCTTCTCCCAAGCCCCTGTTTGCAGACGCTTCCCAAACTCGTTTTCTGAGCTCCCTGTTGTCGAGACTGGATAACACCGGAACCCTTGTTGTATTGGTGATAGAGAGAATGTATTTACCCTCATGCCCACGCGACTCTGCCGCCTCTTTTGCAGCAGCTATACGATCTGTACTTAAGCCTGCAAGTTCCTCTTCTGAATCTACAAGTATGGCTCTCTCGCGGTTCATCGTAAGAAGATTTTCCTGAAACTTCGTGGTTAGCTCCGACATCCGTTCATTAATCTGTCTCATCCTCTGTTGTTCTTCCGAACTTAACCGTGCTCCGGCACGAACAAAATCACGATAGGTATCTTCCAAAAGTTTCATGGATGCATCATCCAAATCAGATGCTGTGCGGTTTTCATAGATTGTTTCAACCCGCTTAAACAGGTCGTTGTTCAGAAGTATATCATCCGAATGAGCAGCAAGTTTAGGCGCCATTTCAGATTGGATCTGTTGTATTTTGTCGTTCGTGTTTGCGGATGTGAGATTGTAAAATATTCGGCTAACACGACTGAGAAGGATTCCACTTTTTTCCATCTCCAGAATTGTATTATCGAAGGTGGGCTCGTCCTGATTCGACGCAATTTGTTCGATTTCATTAAGCTGTTCATCCATTCCCTTCTCAAATGCGGGCATGAAATGTTCTTCTTCAATGGTATTAAAGTCAGGCGCCTCCAAAGGCAGTGAACTGGCTTCAAATAGAGGATTTTCGCTCATAGTTTCATTTTGATTACATGCCGATAAAATCAACGGCAATAGAATTAAAATTGAGATGTATATTCGATTTTTCATGATATTATTTCTTCCACTTATTAAGTTGTGTTAAGATCAAAAAACAATTGATTTTTTTAACATATGCTACTCTGGATATATCGATTTCTTTGCAGCAAGAAGCGAATTTTTCATCAGCATTGCCACAGTCATTGGGCCTACCCCACCCGGTACCGGCGTAATCCAGCTGGCTTTCTTTTTAATAGCTTCAAAGTCGCAATCACCTACAAGTTTATACCCTTTTTCCGAGGTTTCATCAGCTACCCGGTTTATACCAACATCAATAACTACTGCACCCTCTTTTACCATTTCAGCTTTAATTAAATTTGGCTGTCCGGCTGCAACCACCAAGATGTCTGCAGCAATTGTGTGGGTCGTTAAATCCTTTGTGTATTTATGGCAAATTGTTGTAGTTGCTTTCCCTGATGCATCCTCGCGCGAGAGCATAACCGCCATTGGAGATCCAACAATATTACTGGCCCCTACCACAACAGCATGTTTACTTTTAACCTGTATGCTGTAATAGTTAAATAACTCAAAAATTCCCGCAGGTGTGCAAGAACGAAAGGTAGGCTGTCCAATGGCTAATCTCCCTACATTCATCGGGTGAAATCCGTCTACATCTTTTCGGTGATCTATGCTTTCAATCACATCATCGGCCGATAAGTGAGCAGGCAGGGGAAGCTGAACCAAAATCCCGTCGATGGAGTCATCCTGATTGAACTCCATAATTTTTGCCTTTAACTCCCTTGCAGAAACGGTATCGGGCAGGTGGGTGGTATCGGTATCAATGCCCACCTTTTTACAGACCCGGGTTTTTGCCCCGATATATGTGGTTGATGCGGGATCATTGCCTACCTGCACCACTTTTAAAAACGGGCGCCGATTTCCTGCTTCTACCCAGTGGTTTACATCTTCCCTCAGATTGTTGATCGTAAGTTCAGCAACTTTTTTTCCGTCAATAATTTTGGCAGACATGTTATACCTGTAGAGTGTAGTTTATAATTAAAAAGAATCGTGTAATACATCCGTTATTTTTCAATATCGTATTTTTTCAGCTTGTTATACATATGGCTTCGCTGAATGTCTATGGCATCAGCCGTGGCAGAGATATTCCAGTCGTACTTTTCCAGTTTCTTTTTGATGAACAGCTTTTCGGCCTCCTCTTTATAAATGTGGAAAGATTCTGTTCCGTCAATAATATCTGAAAGTTGCTCTTTCGACGCCCTCTTGCCGGTAACAAACTGCTCAACATCATTTTTGGTGATTTCTGAAGAGGTTGAGAGCAGCATCAGACGTTCAACTGCATTCTCAAGTTCACGGATATTTCCCGGCCAGTTTAGACTTTTCAGCGCTTCGATAGCATCATCTGTAAATGATTTTCCCGAAAAAACGATCTCTCTTTCACTCAAACCTTGCAGAAACCACATAACCAAATGGGGAATATCTTCCTGTCGCTCTCTCAGCGGTGGTAAATGAATGGGAATTACGTTCAGACGGTGAAAAAGGTCTTCGCGGAATCTGCCGGCTTCAATTTCAGCATTCAGATTTTTATTTGTAGCGGCAATAATTCGCGGATTTACTGAAATCCGTTCTGTTCCGCCGACTCTCACTATCTCATTTTCCTGTAGTGCACGAAGCACTTTTGCCTGAGCATCCGCCGACATATCACCGATTTCATCGAGAAATAACGTGCCTTCCGAGGCCTGCTCAAATTTTCCAATCCGCCGCTGGTTTGCATCGGTAAATGCTCCTTTTTCGTGACCAAAAAGTTCGCTTTCCAACAGTTCTGAAGGGATTGCCGCGCAATTTACATCCACAAATTTCTTCGATGCTCTTTTGCTATTGTTATGAAGGGATCTCGCAACCAGCTCTTTTCCGGTGCCGTTCTCGCCGGTAATTAACACTCTGCTATCCGTGGGAGCCACCTTATCAATCATCTTTTTTACCAACTGCATTGCGGGACTTTCCCCAATAATCTCTACGGCGCCATGCAGCTCCTCACGAATCTGTTTATTTTCCCTGTGGAGTTCACTATTCTTTAATGCATTTCTGATACTAATCAGGAGCCGATTCAAATCGGGGGGTTTTTCCAGAAAGTCGTACGCCCCATTTTTTGTAGCTTCAACAGCTATTTTTATTGTCCCATGACCCGAAATCATAATTACCGGAAGGTCTTTCTCTCTTTTTTTGATTTCACTGAGAACCTCAATGCCATCCATCCCTTTCATTTTAATGTCGAGCATCACCAGGTCAACTCTCTCACTCTCAATAGTTTTAAGAGCAGATTTTCCATTATCAGCCTCCAGTACTACATACCCTTCGAATTCAAGAATTTCTCTCAGTGCATTTCTGATGCTCTTCTCATCATCAGTAACCAGTATTTTGGGCTTATCGCTCATAAATAAGGTGGTTAGTATCGGTGGTATAGAAATTCGAGTATTTTTTGCTGGGTAAAATCCACTGAGGATGTTCTGGCCGTATAATTATTTGTAAAAAGAGATACTGCCAGTTCGGTACCCTTCTCTGTTTTCAGGTATCCTGACAGTGTTCGCACCCCGGATACAAATCCCGTTTTTCCATTAAACGATCCTTTCAGCGGACTGTTGTTGAAGCGATACTCAAGCGTACCGTTCACCCCGCCTTCAGCCAGCGATTCAAAGAAAACAGTGAAGTACTCTTTATCCCGCAGGAGAACTAAATAATTATTAAGATCAGATGCCTTAACCAGTGTTGCCGGAGCCATTCCTGAGGCATCTCTGAGCTCCACCTTTGAGGTGTCGAACTGCATCGTATGCATATACTCCTTGATCTCCTGCAACCCCAGCTCGGTGCTTCCCTGTACTCCATATTTATCAGCAGCAAGCTTCTTGAGAAGCATTTCGGCATAAAAGTTGTTACTCTCCCGGTTTAGTTCTTTTATAATTTTAGCCATCTCAACAGATGTGTGAGAATCAAACAGAAAAAAGGTATCCGGATTCCAGTCAAAATAGTTACTGTCGGTATATAACTGTCCACCTACTGAGATCCCGCGGTTTTCAAGGTATTTTTTAAACGTATCTATGAAATAGAGGGCCGGATCAGTTACTGACAAACTTTCTGTTTCATAATATCCCTGGGGAAGAGTACTTCTGAGAAGAATAATATTGGTGCCCAGTACTCGCCTGTACATCTCATCAAATGAAGTTCCCTGGGGCGTAATTACCTGTTCATTTACAAATTCAACATAATCCGTATTCATGGGAAACCACAGGATTTCCGGTGCGCTGCCCACAGGCCCGTCTGCAATAACCTCCAGATCTACTACATTTTCATTAAATGAGAGAGCGTTGGTTTCGGGGGCGTAATAGTATGAAAGATCATCCCACTCCCAGCCCTTTGGATATGGAATATCATCAAACAAGCCGTCGAAGCCCACAATATTTCCCTCAATAGTGGTTATTCCTATCTCCTGCAGAGCCTCCACCCATTTCTCAAAAACATAAAATGCATTCTCATTATAAAATCGTCCGCCTACAGTAGGATCGCCGTTTCCCTCAATTAAAATATCACCAATCCATCTATTCCCTTCCTGTGTTCCCCTTCCCAGTAAACGGGTTTCAAACATAAAATCAGATCCAAAATAATCGAGATAGGCAGCCGATGAGATCAGCTTAAAATTTGAAGCAGGCCTTACAAGCTGCTCACCATTCAGGTTTTCAATAATATTTCCATTACCATCTCTTACCTGTACACTCCAAAGAGCGCTCGCGCTCTGACTGTTTTCAATAAGCGTAACGATTTCCTGAGATACCTGCGATCGTACTGTATCAGCAAGGCCAAACCCTGTGATTAAAAGAGTAAATAAGATGCATCGAAGGGTCATTATGATATGCGATTATTGCCCGAAATACCGAATCTCTTCGTTATAAAACGCCTCATAAATCTGATCTGCCCCCACACATTCAGAAAGTGTCTCCCTGAAAGTATTGCTGTTCATCAGTCTTGAAATGCGGCTTAAAAGCTTTATATGAGCACTATTACTCTTTTCGGGGCCAACCAGTAAAAAAACCATTTTAACCGGTTTATTGTCGATTGAGTTAAATTCAATGGGATTTTTTAAAATTGCGAATGAAGCTAGGTTTCTATCAATTGAAGCTACTTTTCCATGTGGAATTGCAAGTTGTTTTCCCACCCCGGTCGACATAATTTTCTCTCTCTGAAAAACAGCCTCTCGTATATCTTCCAGTTGCTCTTTTGTTACCTGATCACGGAGCGAATCAACCAAAATATGAAGCAGCTCTTCTTTATTTTCTGCCTCTACTTCAGAGAGAATTGTGCTTTTTTCTAAAAGAGAGTACAAGTTCATGAAAATCAATTCTTAAAATTACAATACTTATGATATAAAATCGGAACAACAGTGGATAAAGTTAACAATCATAACGGTTAAATACCCATTCGGTTTTTTAAGAATACAGCCGGTATCTTTTCGACAATCTGCTTGCTTAAATATACGAAAGCATGTAAAGCCAATATTTTTTGACACGCCGATTTTTAGTACTTTTCATGGTTCATTTAGGTAAAAATTATGATAAAAGCTGCGTTCGTTATTTTTAAAAAAGAAGTTATGCAAGAGATGCGGACAAAGTATGCAGTGAATACACTCCTTGCCTTCACAGGATCGTCCCTGCTTCTTATTCTTTTTACGTTGCGGGCACAGGAACTCGATCCTATTCCCAAAAGCGGGCTCATATGGATTGTACTCCTGTTTGCTGCAATGTCTGGAATGATGAGATCTTTTGTTCAGGAAGCTGATAAAAAAACCTGGATTCTTCTTCGACTTCATTCTGCAGCCACCGAGGTATACACGGGTAAACTTGCATACAATTTTGTTTTTCTGCTGATATTACACATTCTCACTTTCTTCTTTTATACCGTTATGATGGACTTATCTGTTGTTCGTCCACTCTATTTTTGGGGATCGGTACTTTTTGGTGCCGCAGGCCTTGCAGCAGTTACCACACTTACCTCGGCAATGATTGCTCAAGCTGATAAAAAAGGAGCTCTTTTTTCTGTATTATGCATACCATTGGTGGTTCCTCTTCTGTTAATACTCACAAACACAACCACAGCAGCCTTTATGGAAGGTGCTGAGAACGCTTCTGTTAATGATTTAACCGCTCTAATTGGGTATTGCGGAGTAACAATAACCACCGGAATTTTACTTTTTGATTATATCTGGGAAGAATAGAAATGATGACTGACACGATTTCTTTTGGAGACCGGCGTTTGGTGGGCCAGCAAGATTCTAAAACAAGAATTGAACGGATTTTAGCATCGGGCCGCCTGAGCCATGCATATCTTTTTACAGGACCAAAAGGATCAGGTAAAACGGCTTTCGCCCTTGCCCTTGCAGAAGTCATTAATGGAATTGATCACTACACAGATCTTAAGGGAGAGGCTTTTTCAAAAAAATCGAGCTGGTTCACACATCCTGATATTCATACGTTCATCCCAATGCCAAGCTCAGCCGACAGCGACGATTTAAAAGAGCGACTTACGCTCCTTCAAAACGATCCATACGAGATTGTTGATTTCACCCTTCGCCCGGCCCTCTCCGACCCCGATTCATCAAAGAATCTGCAGGCGTTTTATCCAATCGAGTATTTCCACGAAACGATTCGCCCTGTAACGGTTTACAAACCGAATGAAGGCCGTAAAACGGTAGTCATTATTACAGAAATTCACACCATGAGAAAAGAGGCAGCAAACGCTTTTTTAAAACTACTGGAAGAGCCTTCTGAGAACGTGGTAATCTTATTAACTTCCTCGAAACCCGACCAGCTATTGCCCACAATTATCTCTCGATGTCAGCAGATAAGGCTGCAACCTCTTTTGGAAGATGAAGTTGCACAGGGCCTGATGAAACATGACGGCCTGGACAAAAGTGATGCACATTATCTCGCGAGAGTATCAAATGGAAGTTATGCACTTGCTCGGTTTTTTGACGTTGAAAACCTTAAAAAAAGCAGGCAAGAGCTTGTTGATTATCTTCGTTATTCCTACACCCAGGATGCTGTTAAACTCGTTTCGCTGATTGATGGTTGGAACAGAAGTTTAAACAGAGAGAGTCAGATTGCACTTTGCAACACTATGGAACAGTTTCTCCGTGATATTATGATTTACAGAGAAAGTGAGAATCCGGATTTAATAACGAATGTTGACCAACTCAACGTAATCAAAAAATTCTGCCAAACCATGGCTCATGCAAAGATCGAAATAATGATTTTACACCTTCAACACTTAAAAGAGACTCTTTTCCAAAACATTCAAACCAAGCTTGTTTTTACGGTACTCTCAATGAGATTTGCCTCTTTAATGCGTGGTGAAGATCCGTATATTTCAACTGAAGATACCTGGAGACATCTTCCAGCATACACCGAAATCTAATATCATGGCCAATTCTTCACTCCCCTTTACAAAAATGCACGGAGCCGGTAACGATTTTGTGCTTATTGACAACCGCACGCTAAAACTCAGCAACAGTGAGCTTTCAGAGCTTGCCTTGTCGATGTGCGATCGTAAGTATGGAGTGGGTTCCGACGGTATAATTGCGCTGCAATTCGACGAAACAAAAAAGGCTGATCTCGTAATGATGTACAAAAACCCCGACGGAAGTGATGCCGGAATGTGTGGTAACGGTGCGCGATGTTTTGCATCCTATGCAGTTACGCTGGGCTCACCACGGAAATTCTCATTCCGGGTTCACGATAACATCTACAAGGCGAATGTGAAAAAGGATAACGTTTCCATTTCGTTTCCGTTGACAACCAAAGTCTCCGAGCAATCTGTAGCCAACGAACCCCTTTTAAATATTTATACTAATACGGAGCACATCGTTTGTCCAGTAAAAGCGGAAGAACTGCAGGAAGAGCAGATGCTTGAAAATAAAGGACGCTTTTTCAGAAGTCACTCAGCTTTTAAGCCGAAGGGAACCAACGTAAATTTTATTTCAGGAAAAGATAAAACCACTCTTTCGCTTCAAACATACGAACGGGGAGTAGAAGATCTTACCCTCGCATGCGGCACCGGGGCTATCGCTTCTGCACTTGGATGGCATTATCTACAACAGGAAAAAAGTGGTAAATTTAAATATACGATCCATGTAAAGGGTGGAGAACTCACTGTTCATTTCTCATATAGCGACAAAGAAAACACGTATAAAAATATTAAACTCGAAGGCCCCGCATCTTTTGTTTTTGAAGGACAATACTATTTTTCATGATATCAATTTGACAGGCACATCTCGTTTTATACCGATATGGATATCAGTAGTTTTATTTCTTTTGATGTTGGGCTGCAGCTCTATAAAAATAGAGAGTGGAAGAAATGGTCAGGCAACCAGCCAAAAAAATACTCCCGAAAATTTGTTCAATGTATCTGGACAAATTGTAACTGACCAGCAAATCAGGTCGGTTCAGCTATTCAAAAATAACAACCCTGATTCTCCTCCAATCATTGAGCTGAACAGCAGCGACAAACTTCATCTTCGTTTCGACTACATGGATGTTTCTTCAAAGCAGTTTGTCATCACTTTTTCCCATCATAATATTGACTGGTCTCCTTCCTCGCTTGCACCAAGTGATATAACACAGGGAATTCGGAGAATTTATATGAACACAGGCATCGTTAATAGCAATGAAAGGCCGATTTACAGGTCTTTCTCTGCTGTTTTACCAAACGAGCAGGTTACTTTTTTGAGAAGCGGCAATTATATGTTACGGGTTGAAGATGCCGATACCGGGTTCCTGGTCATGTCGCTTCCATTCTTCATATTTGAAAATGAGGGCAGTATCGAGAGTTCAGTTGAGTTTCTTCAGTCTCCAAGACAGAACTTACGTGCCCTGCACAGGCCCGTAAACCGATACAAAATACCGGAATCTGTTGAGCAACCTCAATTTGATCTGTCATTCAGGATAGCTCAAAATCGATTTTGGGGGCGTGCCAGAACTCCTTCAGAAACCGACTTTTCGAGTCCGGGATCGGTGATGTTTGAAATGGAACAGGAGCGTGCATTTATCGCAGATTACTACTTCCATCCATTATTTGCAAGTGAGTTATCATTGAGTAACCCCAGGGTTATAGATCTATTTCCGGAAGAGATACCACCCCGGATTTTGTTAGGAGACGACACCGCGAATCTGGCAAATTTATCAGGCAGAACGCTGCCAAATTCTGCCTTTGGTCTTCCTGACAGGAATAGCGATGCGGAATATCTGAATATTGTTTTTTCACTTGATACGGAAGATACCCCTGAAGCCGGGGATTCTGTCTTTCTTATTGGTGATTTTACAGGTTGGGCTTTACGCTCTGAGAACCGGCTTTCCTATAATGAGGATACCAAAAGGTGGCAAACATCAGCCATCATTAAAGAAGGAGAGTACAAATATAAATATGTGATGGTTAAGGAAAACGAGATTGACGATCTTATTTTTGATCCTCTTTTTGAGAGAACCAAACAGGAGTATTATGTGTTTGTATATCAACAAGATAAAAATGAATTTTACGACCGCTTGCTGCAGGTCAACACCGTTATAGCAGGATCCTGATCTATGCGAATTTTTAAATTTTTTGCTGTTTTCATTATAACCGCAATCATTCTATTTGGTTTTGTGGTTGGGCTGAACTGGAACTCATTTAACACTTTCTTTGATAATCGTACTGCATTAATGGAAGGTAATGAATGGGTCAGCAAGTCAACATCTCTCAAAGGGCTAAGTGAATTTATGGGGGCTAACCCCGAACATGCATCCCTGTCCAGCAGAGTTATTACTGCTCCGGATTCAGCCATCGCCTTTATGCCCGAAACCCCGAGGGTTATGGGAACCCTCCAAAATTTCTTTATTCTGGCTGCTTATGCTATTGAAATCGATGAGGGAAATGTGAGTCCGGACAGCCTGCTTTCCTGGAATGATATTTCGTTGTATCAGCTTGCAAATGTAGAAGAATCCGCCCACGATAACGCCTATGAAACGGCACTGGAGAGAGGATGGATTTCTGATGATTCTATTTCTGTAAACAACGTACTTCATCTTCTTGCAGAGACCGGTGATTTTGCTATCGCCGATTATCTATGGTGGAACATTGAACAGGAAAAATGGCCTGGCCTTCACAGAAAGCTTAACCTCAAGGAAACGGAAATGCCATTGCCTTTTTCCGGTCTTTATCTGGCAATTTCCACTAGCATTCAGGAGAAAAATATATCTCAAATCATAAATGAGTACGAAAGTGCGGACCCTCCGGAGTGGAGAAGTAATGTAATATCCCTTTCAGAAGAGTTTATTTACAATGAACCAAAGCGCGCCGAACTCATCAATCTTTTAAACGAACATCGGTTGGGAAATACGTTTACAGAAGAGCGTGACGGGATGATTGTATTTCCAAAATCAACCTCATCCGAATTAACAGTTCTCACAGAGAAATTGGTACGGGATGATTTCATAAATGAAAATGTCAGCCGGCTTATTAAAGAGTGGATGCGATGGCCAATGGATGTACAGCGCGGAATTACTTCTGATTTTACAGATTACGGTGCCATTTATGATAACAGAATGGGACTGATGAATGGTATCAATTTTGGCACTTCCGTTTACACGGGAGATACAACTGTTCAGGTCCTGTTTCTGGATCAGCTTCCAATTGGATTCTGGTTCCACGCCTCCGGCGGACTAATGCACCAGGATTTTATGCAGCGTATGATCATTGACCCTGCCTTGATAGAGCAAATGAAAAGTGAAATTAGAAATCCTTTAGAACGATAGTTCATGAATAAATATAAATATTTGTACCTCGTGTGGCTCATCCCCATCTATTTTTTACTCCAGTTTAGCTATCAGGGAATGAATTACTACGGAATCCAGGCTACCTATGAAAATGGCAACAGCCATATTGCCAGCGTTATTGATTTCGACGTCAAGCAAATTGCTGCGCAAACTAATGGGTATGTCGTCATACGATTTACAGATCAGCAGGGAGAAACGATTCAGCAACAATTATCCCTCCCTGTGCAGTTTGCCCAGGTTATTATGGATTCGGAGCTCATACCTCTGCGCTATGATCCCTCATCATTCAGGCCCATCGTTCTTATTCCTGTTTATGAGCTGCAAAAAGATGTTCTGCTTGTAAACATTGCAGTCTCCTTGATTGGCCTTGTTGCTATGGTGATTCTATCTTTTTATGTATCAAGATTTGCAAACCGCAAAATAAAAGATGGAGATGAACGGATTGAGTACGAACGAGTTGACAGTGATGAAGTAATTATTGCAGAGCAATAGTACTACGTGAGCTGTCTCAGATCATGTAGGATCCACCATTGATATGAAAGGTTGAGCCGCTCATATGCTTCACTTTTCCCTGACATAGAAACGCAACCATTTCGGCCACATCATCGGGTTTGGTAATACTGTCGAAAGCAGAGTCCCGGGTTAGGTACTCCTCACCGTACACCGATACTGAATCACGAGCCATATCAGTGTCAATAAATCCGGGGGCAATTGAATATGCATAAATCCCTTTTTTACTATAATCCCGAGCAACTGATTTTATAAATGCTACCATTCCGGCTTTCGAGGCTGCATAAGCTGCATACTCCTGAGTATCTCCTCTGTAAGCCGCTCTTGAAGCAACATTTATCAGAATACCTTCTGTATTATTTTTTTGATGTGCGTTGATAAACCATTTCGACAGAAGTGATGATGAGCGCAGGTTTACCTGCAGCGTTTTGTCCCATG
>Ga0102928_1000362_pt1 | contig 29079 bp, 28 predicted proteins | sample SalPonR1_B_D1_MG_FD_78504 | JGI IMG/M metagenome (GOLD analysis project Ga0102928, IMG submission 78504) | Salt pond soil microbial communities from South San Francisco under conditions of wetland restoration - Salt Pond MetaG R1_B_D1_MG | ecosystem: Environmental > Aquatic > Marine > Intertidal...
CGAACAACTCAACCAAAAGCTGGAAGAAGCCGCACAAGCGCTTTATAAACATTGGTTTGTGGACTTCAACTTTCCGATTACAGAGGAAAGTTGCCCTGAACTTGTTTCAGAGTCTCCACAATTAATCGGCAAACCTTATAAATCTTCTGGTGGTGCTATGGAGTATAATGAGGAATTGGATAAGGAGATTCCGGAGGGGTGGGAGTGTAAAAGATTCACAGATGAATTATTAATCAATGGTGGTGGGACACCAAAAACAGACATTCTTGAGTATTGGAATGGTTCAATACCCTTTTTTACACCAAAGGATGTCATGAAATCTTACTATACTTTAACAACAGAAAAATGCTTAACTGAAATTGGTCTTTTAAAATGCAGTAGCAAACTTTACAAGGAAGATACAATTTTCATAACAGCAAGAGGTACTGTTGGAGCAATTTCATTGGCCGGCAAACCAATGGCAATGAATCAAAGTTGCTATGCATTTATTGAGCCAAATGGATTCCAATATTTTGGTCACCAATTAGCTTTTAGAAGTGTTTTTGAACTTAAAGAAGAAGCCGTGGGAGCTGTATTCAAAGCGCTAGTAACTAAGGATTTTAATCATAAGTTGATTGTCTCGCCTGTTAAAGAAATAAAAGGGTTATTCAATGAAATTGTTTCCCCGTTATATAGGCAAATGAAAACTTTAACTGCTCAAAGTTTAAGTTTATTCGAGATAAGAAGTTTACTTCTCTCAAAAATGACAAGGGTTGATGACGAATTGGTGGTAAAATAAAATTATGAGTAGGTCAAAAAAAATAATAAAATCACAAAAACAACAAGAGGAAGATATAATTGTAAACAGCAAGCCTAATAGACTTTACTGGCACAAATTTGAAAAAGGAAGATTTTTTCAGGTTGTACACGAAGATGAAAAAGGTGCTTTAATGAAATTTGCACCTAGAACCATGTTAAAGATTGTATATCTTGAAAAAAATAAAGACATAGAAGGCTTTGAATTAATTAAACTAGTAAGTGGCAAAGAGACTGAAAGAGTTAAATTAAGTAAATTTAATTTTGCCCAATTAAAAGCATTCTTAAAATTTATTTCAGAAATTGATCTGCAGGGAATAACTGAAAAGCGCCTTAAAATTTACGATAATCAAGATCTAAACGAAAATTCTATAAAGTCAATAAAAACAATTCTTTCGAAAAAGGGAGGAGCAGATTTAGTAGAAGCACTCATAGAGGATGGTATTATTTCATCGAAGGACATTGTTAACACATCTTTCAGAAAGAGGGGATTACAAATTTTCAATGATTTAAAAAGTAAACTTCATTATTGGAAAACTTATGCTGATGATAATGAAATTACCAAGCATAGTGAAGAAAAAGTCTGGCAATATTTTTTTGAAAAGAACCATTGGATTTTTGGCTATGGTTTAGATTATCGTTTTCAAAATATTCTTCAAAGGGAATCACATCTATCAGATTCAAATATTGATGGAAAAAATACAGTTATTGGAGATTATCTCCTTGGCGATAAATTTTTTACAACATTCGTAGAATTAAAAAAACCATCAACGCCACTTTTTTCAAAAGAAAAAAATCGTTCCAATTCGTGGAGGCTTTCCAATGATTTAATAGATAGCGTTTCTCAAATTCTAGAACACAAGTCTTCTGGGATGATAAAATTAGAAAAGAAACAATTTGTTAATGGTGAACCTTTAGAACAAAAGGCTTATGATTCAAAAGTTGTTCTAATAATTGGTGATTGGAAAGAAATTGAAAATGCCTCATCTGAGATAAAAGAAATTAAAAAGAAAACCTTCGAGCTATTTAGACGTGACAGTAGAAATATTGAGATATTGACTTTCGACGAGCTTTACGAAAGGGCTAAGTTTATAGTTTATGGTCAAAATAGAAGTACAAATTCTAAAGGTGAAGTATTTACTGAAGATGATGATTTACCATTTTAAAAAGGTAAGCTATGACAAAATGTAGCGGAGACCAACAACCTGTAAAAACTTTATTAAGTTATTCAGAATCTAGAGAAATTATCAAACGAAAAGGCAAGACAACTACATCTGTCTATAAATGTAAATGATTAAAATTTTACAGGCAAAAATAAATATTCAATCCGTAAATGTTGTCAAGTTTTTGACACTAATAACTTGACATTTTAAAAGAATGCTTATCTTTGTATTATGGCTTTAGCAACTACCATAAGAAATGATATCCAACAATTTCCGGAAGGTAAAACCTTTGGCTATGCAGATTTGGATATCGCAAAAAGCGATTACCTTACAGCCGCTAAAGCGCTGGAGCGTCTCCAAAAAGAAGGCTTAATAAAGAAGGTGTCTAAAGGTGTATTTTACAAACCAAAATCTACAATATTTGGAGACTTAAAACCGGATTATACGGAACTACTACGCCCATATTTGTTTGAAAATGGAAAACGTGTGGCATACGAAACCGGAACATCACTTTATAACCGATTAGGATTAACGACACAAATGGCATTCCGTATAAAAATTGCCAGTCGGAGCAAACGCATACAGATTAATCGTGAAGGCTTAAAAGCAGATTCTGTAAAAAGCTATGTTGAAGTCACCAACAGCAATTATAAAATATTAGGCCTGCTGGACGCATTTAAAGACATTAAAAAAATACCCGATTGTACTGTAAAACAAGCGGTGATCAGATTAAGTTCTGTTGTAAAAGATCTAAATGTAAGGCAAATAGAATCTTTGCAGAAATATGCCATGCAGTATCCACCAAGAGTAAGGGCTTTGGTTGGCGCCCTTATAGAAGACATGGGTTTTAAAACAAAATCACTCAAAATTTTAAAGGATAGTCTTAATCCCTTAACCACCATTAATCTGGGAGTAGATAAGGAAGTGTTGCCCACAAAAACTAATTGGTATATTGTATGAAGTTACATAGAAATAAAGCGCTTTACAGAGATGCCATTCAGTTTACGGCACAGCATCTGAAATTACAACCCGAATATATAGAAAAGGACTATTGGGTGTGTTATGCGTTGTATTTAATTTATAATAGTGAGCTGAAAAATAGCGTGATATTTAAAGGTGGGACCGCGCTCTCTAAGTGTTTTGATATTATAGAAAGATTCTCTGAAGATATTGATTTGGTGTTGTTAAGAAAGGGAGATGAATCAGGAAATCAACTAAAAAAGTCCTAAAAGAAGTCACGGGAACATTAAAAACCTCTTTTGAAGAGGAGGAGATTGAAGGCATAACAACTAAAATGGGAATGATTCGAAAAATAGCTTATAACTATCCTAAAGCCTTTAAAGGTAAATATGGTCAAGTGAGGGATCGGGTCATTTTAGAAGCATCCTGGTTAGGGAATTTTGAACCTTACAACAAAATGAAGGTATCAACTTATGTTTACGATATGATGATGGATAATCAGCAAGAACAAATAGCCGTGGAATATGACCTTCAACCTATTGAAGTTAATGTCTTAGATATTAAGCGAACATTATGCGAAAAGATTATGAGTTTGGTAAGGTTTTCATATGCAAAAGACCCGATCACAGATTTAAAAAATAAGATTCGCCACTTATATGACCTGCACAAACTCTTAAAAATAGATGAGGTGAATACCTTTTTTGAATCTGATGATTTTGAAAACATGCTGGTTTCTGTGGCAAAAGACGATATCAATAGTTTTAGAAACGAAAATGAGTGGTTAGAAAAACATCCAAAAGAGGCAATAATTTTTAATAATTCTCTTGTTTTTGGCGGTTAACCCCAACTTAGAAAAGCTCAAATTTGAGGTACGAAAATTCTAGTTTTTCTTAGTCGCAACAAAACGCGAATTCTTTTATAATGTTTTTTGCGGGTTAAGTATCGTATTACAAAAAGAGAATTTCAATAATGTAGTAATCATAAAAGATATTGTACAGATTATCCTGACAACTATTGGTATAAAAACAAAACCCGGTAGTTTGATAATATCAGGGACTGCCGGGAATAAGATAATGCAAATATAATAATTATATTTGTGTTTACAAAGGTTGTTATTAATGAGATACAAAAAGTTTGCCGAAATTTTATCACCTGCCAGAATGAGCAGATACTTATCGGCCAGCGATGGAGATACCAGAAAAGCAATGACCTTGTATCGATTAAATTTAAAATTATCACAAGAATTCTTTACAGTTATTAGTTGCTTTGAAATAGCATTAAGAAATAAAATAGATGAACCTTGTCTTATTAATTTTGGGAATGATTGGTTAAGAGCAAGTGTTCGTAGAAATGGAATATTCGATAACCACAATACAAGGATAACAAAGCAGAATATAATTGACGCACTTCGACTCCTGAGATCGTCTTACTCACATAATAAACTGGTTGCTGAATTGGGTTTTGGCTTTTGGAGATATTTATTTGCCCAGAGACAATACAATGCCACAGGGCGGATTTTACTCCGGATTTTCCCATCGAAACCGAAAAGTACACCTACCACGCAGTATAATCAAAATTATGTTTTCAATCAATTGGCAAAAATTAATAGATTTAGAAACAGAATAGCCCATCATGTACCCATTTGTTTTATTCATTCACAGGCTGTAAAAGATTCCACAAATGCACGACAACACTCCGGAATAATCTTACAATTCTTTCAATGGATGAATATCAATGAGTCTGAATTATTATATGGAATAGACCATATCGACCGATATTGTAATCAACTCGACAATTTGTAAAAGAAAAAATTATGTCATACGCCGTAAAATCTTTAGCCTTTGATCATTTCGATAAATATTCAATTTTAGATAACGGTAAAAAAATATCTGCCCGTCTTAAACCCATCGTTTGGACTATAAAAGTATAACCTATGATATTTACTGAAGCACAATTAGAGCGAGCTTATATAGACCTTTTAGTTAAAGAGGGAATTCCACATGTATTAGGAAATAGCCTGGTTCGAGATGCTGATGAAGTGCTTATTAAATCAGACTTAAAGTCTTTTTTGCTAAAACAATACCAAAAAGAAAAGCTCACTTCCACCGAAGCAGAACAAATCATTCGAGAGCTTCAGGTCTTACCGGCTTCAGATTTATACGATAGCAATAAATCCTTTATGGCCAAATTGTCTAATGGGTTTAAATTTAAACGTGAAGACCGTAGCCAAAAAGACATTTGGATTTACCTGATCGATTACAGTAGTAAGAATAATAATATTTATAAGATTGTTAATCAGTTGGCAATAGAAGGGACGCATAATCGTATTCCGGATGGCATCTTATACATTAACGGCTTACCGGTTGTAGTCTTTGAATTTAAAACTGCTATAAAGGAAAACACCACCATACATGATGCCTATAAACAATTAACGAATAGGTACAAAAGAGACATTCCGGAATTATTTAAATACAACGCCTTTTGTGTTATCAGTGATGGTGTAAATAACAAAGCAGGTTCGTTTTTTGCGTCTTATGAGTTTTTCTATGCCTGGCGAAAGATTGAAGGTTCAAAAAAAGAAGCAGACGGCATCGATTCTATGTACACTTTAATTCAGGGCATGTTTCAGCAGGATCGATTAAGAGATATCATCAGAAATTTTATTTACGTGCCGGATTCTTCCAAAAAAGACGAAAAGATTTTAGCACGTTATCCACAGTATTACGCAGCAAATAAATTATACGATAACATCATTAAACACCAAAAGCCGAAAGGTGACGGAAAAGGGGGTACTTATTTTGGAGCAACAGGTTGCGGTAAGAGCTATACCATGTTATTCCTAACTCGTTTATTGATGAAGTCTGTGCATTTTTCCAGTCCAACCATCGTCTTGATCACTGATAGGACAGATTTAGACGATCAGCTCTCGGGTCAGTTTACCAATGCTAAAAGCTATATCGGGGATAATTTTGTCAAGTCGGTAGAAAGTCGGGAAGAATTACGCAGCTATCTACAAGACCGTCAGAGTGGTGGTGTGTTTTTAACCACGATTCACAAGTTTACCGAAGACACAAGTTTGTTGACGGACAGAACCAATGTGGTTTGTATTTCAGATGAAGCGCATCGTAGTCAGATCAATTTAGAACAGAAAATCAAAATTACTGAAAAAGGTGTGGTGAAGTCCTATGGTTTTGCAAAATACCTGCACGATTCATTACCCAATGCCACTTACGTTGGCTTTACCGGAACCCCAATTGACGCAACTTTAGATGTGTTTGGTGAAATTGTAGATGCCTACACCATGACCGAGTCTGTAAAAGACGAAATCACCGTGCGCATTGTTTACGAAGGAAGAGCTGCCAAAATTGTGCTGAAAAATAGTGAATTACAAAACATTGAAAATTACTATAACCGGGTTGCCGAGGAAGGCGCGAATGAATACCAAATCGAGGAAAGTAAAAGAGCTACAGCCAATATGAACAGCATTTTGGGCGATCCGGATCGGCTCAAGGCTTTGGCAGAAGATTTCGTGACCCATTACGAAAACAGGGTCAACGAAGGTTCAACTGTAAAAGCTAAAGCCATGTTTGTGTGCAGTAATCGAAACATTGCTTTTGAGTTTTACCAAAATGTAATTGCACTTCGTCCGGAATGGGCAGAAATTAAAGTGGCTGAAGAAGGCGCCAAACTCACCGAAAAAGAAAAGCGAGACCTAAAGCCCATGGAACGCATCAAAATGATCATGACCCGAGGCAAAGACGATCCCAAAGAGATGTACGACGCTTTAGGCACAAAAGAATACAGAAAGGAGCTGGATAGACAATTCAAAAATGAAAAGTCTAATTTTAAAATTGCTATTGTAGTCGATATGTGGTTAACCGGTTTTGATGTTCCTTTTTTAGACACGATTTATATTGACAAGCCTTTACAGCAGCATAACTTAATACAAACTATTTCCAGAGTCAACCGAAAGTTTAAAGGCAAAAACAAAGGTTTGGTCGTCGATTATATCGGAATTAAAAAACAAATGAACCTGGCTTTAGCCCATTATAACAAAGCCGACAGTCAAAACTTTGAAGATATCAGCCAGTCTATCACAGTAGTAAGAGATCATTTGGATTTACTGGATAAGATTTTTCATTCTTTCGATGCCGGAACCTTTTTCTCCGGCAGTCCGATAGAGCAACTAAATACTTTAAATAATGCCGCAGAATATGTACAGAAAACTGAAAGTATAGAAAAGCGGTTTATGTTTCTTGTTAAAAGAATGAAAGCCGCTTTCGACATTTGTTTTGGCAGTGGAGAATTCACCAAGCGAGAAAAGGACGATGTACATTTTTATTTGGCCGTGCGTTCAATTGTCTTTAAGCTGAACAAAGGAAATGCTCCGGATACGGCTCAGATGAACGCCAAGGTAAGAGAAATGATCAAAGATGCCCTGGCAAGCGATGGTGTAGAAGAAATTTTTAAATTAGGGGAAGAAGACAATGCCGAGTACGACATTTTTGATGATTCTTATCTGGCTAAACTTGAAAAGATAAAGCTACCCAACACCAAAATCAAATTGTTACAACAACTCTTGGCCAAAGCTATTGAAGACTTTAAAAAAGTGAATAAAGTCAAAGGTGTTGACTTTTCTAAAAAAATGAATGATTTAGTTGCACGCTATAACGAGCGCAGAGAGGATGATGTTTTAGTGAGTAATGTTCTTGAAGACTTCACAGATGAAATAATCGATCTGTATCATGCCATTAAAAAAGAAAAAGGCTCCTACAAAGATTTGGGGATAGACTTTGAAGAAAAAGCCTTTTATGATATACTAAAAGAACTCTGTGTAAAATATGATTTTACCTATCCCGAAGACAAATTACTCAAACTTTCCAAAAAAGTGAAAGTTGTGGTGGATGACAAAGCTAAATATACCGATTGGAGCAAACGAAATGACATTAAAGCAGAGCTCAAAGTAGATTTGATCATACTTCTAGCTGAAAACGATTATCCACCCGTGGACAGAGATGAGGTCTATCAGGAAATCTTTGAGCAGGCGGAGAATTTTAAGAAGAATCGGGGATGAGATAATGCAAAAGTATTTGGATGAGCCTAGTTGAAGACAAGCGAGGCTAAAATACAACTTTATTAAACTCTTTTTCCAAAAGCAATTTATTTTATTAAGTGTTTTAAATACGATTTTAGGCTTTGTAAATTAGAAAATTGTTCATTTTGACCTAATACCAAATACACCATAAAATAAGACGACTAAATAGTTTCTACCTGCCGGCCGCAGGCGGGCTTGTCTTTCTCTTAGTTAAAAAATTAACCATCCCTTACGTACGGGATGCTGAATTTTTTTACCTTGATTAAGCCAAGTATAATTTAATTTTTAATCTCATTTTATAATATATTTGGTATAACAATTAAAGATTAGACAGAGCATAATTTATACCAATTTAGTTATTTGATGTCGCTTTTAAATCACTAAAGTATAATGCCGAAGTACCAGCCAGTCGGCAGGCTGGTATTTTAAGAAGCATTTATGCGACAACTTGTCCCGAGAGAACTATCGGTATTATAAATAACATTTGGTATTATACACTTATTACAAGTTATATATTTATTTGGTAAAGATCAGCTTAACTCTTTACAACTTTAAAATTGATTCCAGAAATCATCGCTTTGTTGATCTGCTATAGTCACTCCATTTGTTAAGACTATATTATGGCTTAAGCAAAAGAGTTATATGTTTAAACACTTAACTTGATTTTTGTTTTTTAAGTAGAAGTTGTCAGATTAAAGCATTTAATGTTGGTAAATACCAGTGTTAAATTATATTTTAGCTTATAATGTTGACAAAAACCAACATTTAAAGCATATTGTTTAAGTTTAAAATGAGTATATTTGTTGGTAAATACAAACATTAAGACTTTTAAAAGCAAATAATGATGGTAAATACAGGCACAGATTGGGTTCAAATGACAGATTTAGCTATTGTAGCAGAAATAGGTTATTTCATTAAAAATACGAGAGTTAAGCAAAATAAGACACAAGCACAACTGGCAAAAGAAGCAGGTTTAAACCGATGGACAGTCAGTCAGATTGAAAATGGAGAACCAGTAACGCTAACAAGCCTTATCCAACTGTTAAGAGCTTTGGATTCTTTAAGCGTATTGGACAGGTTTAAAGTTCAAGAGGAAATAAGTCCGTTAGCCTATGCCAGGTTAAAAAAACAACAACAAAAAGAACGTGTAAGACATCGTTCTAGTAAAAAGGACGATAAAGAAGATTTAGGATGGTAGATGTAGCCGAAGTTAAAATATGGGGAGAATTAGTTGGCGCAGTCCGTTGGGATCAGGAGCAACAGCTAGGCTTTTTTGAGTATGCTTCCGAATTTATTAAAAAAGGTTGGGACTTGTCACCTATAAAAATGCCAATTAGTAAGGGTTCGATGGTTTATAGTTTCCCTGAATTGCGTAAAGGCAGGAGTGATAACGAAGATACGTTTAAAGGGCTTCCCGGTCTACTGGCAGATGCTTTACCAGATAAATATGGGAATCGCTTAATAAATATTTGGCTGGCACAACAAGGAAGACCGGATAATAGTATGAATCCTGTAGAGAAGCTTTGTTTTATAGGAAAGCGAGGCATGGGAGCTTTAGAGTTTGAACCAGCACAGATAAAGACCAATAAATCGACATTTTCAATAGAACTGAATAGTCTGGTAGATGTTGCAAAAAAAATATTGACTCAACGTGAAAACTTTTTAACCCATATTGATAAAAAAGAGGAAAAGGCGATGCAAGACATACTGAAAATAGGTACTTCCGCAGGTGGGGCAAGACCTAAAGCAGTCATTGCCTATAATCCAAAAACCCAAAATATACGCTCGGGGCAGGGCAATGTGCCTAAAGGATTTGAACATTGGCTCATTAAACTAGATGGCGTAAGTGGCGAACAGTTTGGTGAAAGTTCCGGATGGGGACGTGTGGAATATGCTTATTACCTTATGGCAATTGATAGTGGGATAACCATGAGTAAATGTGAATTATTTGAAGAAAATGGTCGTGCACATTTCATGACCAAACGTTTTGATCGGGATGGCAATACAAAACATCATATCCAATCTTTGTGTGGCTTGCAGCATTACGACTTTAATGATATGTATGGTTATAGCTATGAGCAAGTTTTTCAAACAATGAGACAGTTGAGGCTAACATATCCAGATGCTGAGGAAATGTTTCGAAGAATGGTGTTTAATGTTTTGGCTACCAATTATGACGACCATACTAAAAACTTTTCTTTTTTATTAAAGCAAAATAAAAAATGGATTTTATCTCCGGCATACGATTTATGCTTCTCTTATGATGAAACAAATCACTGGGTGAGTAAGCAGACATTAAGTGTAAATGGTAAGCGAAGTCAAATCACAAAAGCAGATTTAATGAGTATCGCAAAAAGTAATAATATAAAAAAAGGCGAAAACATCATTTCTGAAATTAATAATGTTGTAAAATCCTGGAAAACTTATGCAATTCAAGCTAAAGTTAGAAAGGATTTAGCTGATAAAATTCAAAACAACTTGAATATACTTTAGGTATAACTCAATTAAATACATTTTTATAAAAAGTCATTTTTAGATTATGGTATTAAAAGAAATAAAAATCATACAGTATTTTGAAGGTAAGGACATAATGTAGGCTATCATAGACGCTGCTTAATGTTTTGAAATATATCAAAGTTTACATATTTGCATATCGCGATTCGCGAATCGCGATATGCAAATAGTAATTTAAAGCCTTAATGATGAAAAAACATAGTGGGATGCGTCCTCATGACATCGTATTGTTATTAAAAATTATAGCAAAAGGCGAGGAGCAATGGTATAAGAAAGATTTAGCTCACGAACTGTATATAAGTCAAAGTGAGGTAAGCGAGTCGCTTAATAGGAGTGTAATTGCAGGTTTAATAGCCAATAACAAGAAAAAGGTATTGTTTTCAGCATTGCAGGAATTTATATTTCATGGTCTTAAATATGTATAATCCCAAAAACCCGGAGCAATGGTCAGAGGTGTAGTGAATGCTCATAGTGCAGAACCTCTGGCTAATCATATTCAAAGTGAACAACGATTTGTTTGGCCATATGCAAAAGGAGAGGACAGGGGTTTTGCGGTAGAACCTTTACACCCCAATGTGCCTAAAGCTTGTTTAGAAGATGATAAATTACACGAATTATTGGCTTTAATTGACGCCATACGTCTAGGTAATGTCAGGGAACAAAATTTAGCTATGGATGAATTAAAAGCGAGATTTAAGTGATATGAAAAACACTATTATAAATCGAAAAGTCATCCAAAAAGTAGCAAAAGCTTTAGGAGATTTAAATGATCAGGTCATTTATGTTGGAGGTGCAACGGATTTGTACATTAAAAAACAATAATCTACGATTTGCATAAAATTGCTCATTTGCCTCATTATCTTTTAGGCTGACAGTTGAACAATGAGGTTTTTAGTATTTTTATAACCATAAATCAGAAAATTCTAAATGAAGAGTCAGGAGAAAGAAAAACTAATAAAAGAAGAGAAAGACGAATCGTCTGAGTCAGCCGTTTCATTATTCTATTATTACGTCAAGAACTTTATGCGCCCCTCTCCGAAACATCCGTTTGCACTTCAGGTTCTTATTTTTATTTTAAAACTACCGGCTTTAATCCTTTTCCTGGTCTTATCTCCTGTTATTATATTGGTTTTATTCATAACTTTTATTGTAGGGTTTTGAAAAAGGAAAAGCCAAAAATTATTTTATTTATTGCCTCTGCGTTGCTTTTTTTGGGCCATCAGTATCTTCAACTGATAATGGGAATAAACATTACTTTTTTAGACAACTATTTAGATCCTACAGTACTCATGCCTACCTTACTATTTGCTGTGCTTTGGGAGCGCAGAATCCTATTGAAAAACAAAAACATGGTTCTCTCTTACACTGAAATCTTAGGCTATCTTTTGCTTGTTGTAATTTTTGGCGAAATAATCTTTCCGCTATTCAGCGACAGATTTATTGCTGACTATTGGGATATTTTAGCCTATGCGATTGGAACACTCGCTTATATAGGCGCAAAAAGAGCGTCTGATTTACCCTAGGTTGGTAGTTAAAATCAGCCTGATTAAATATTGTTTCAAATTTGTTTTCTAATAATTTAAAGTCTTACAGGTAATTTTAATTACTCTCAAAAAATAAGCGCAAAAGAAATTAAAATTGATATCGTATTTTAAAACGTATTTTTGAGCCATTCCTCAAATTTATCTCCTAAAAATGGAACAGGTTTTTTTTCGGGTTTAGCTGCATTAACAAGGCCCATGATCCACATGTAGAGCAGTACAAAAATTCCTACTAGATATATAATCCAACCTAAAACCGGAATAATACTAATTACAAAGAGAGCTATTGCGCAACCTGCAAGACCTGCAGACTGTCTAATGTGAAACGCCACCATCTCATCCTTTTTATTTTGGTTGTCAACAATAGCAATAATTAAACCTATAATGGTTATATAGGCCACTACAGCCATTTGGCTGTTGGAGTTTGCTGATTGTTTGATATCTTCTGAATTTGAGTTTGTCTCCATAATAAAAAATTATATTTTTGTTTTAGTGGCTTTATCAATATAAAGGTTAACAGTTTTACAGAAAAAATATGTCTAAACTTGCACTTATATAGTTCAATTAAGATAATTAAAATTTTTTAACTGACATAAAAACCAGAAAAAAAATTATTTTGAATATTTTGAGCGTAATTTCATTATTTATAATCGTGTTAGTTTTATCTGATTTTTTTGTTGAAGAATTTCTAAAAGGTTGGTTTAATCCTCAATAAATTGAAATAAATGAAAAATAAAATTCTCTATCTCATTGGTTTTATTACAGTCTTTACAATCAATTATCTGCTAAAAGGCATCTATAATGCTGAGCAGATTGAAGAATTGAACCAACTCCATATTTTAAGTATCTTTGATAATGCTTTAAGCCCTTTCGGTTTATTTCTGTTGTTGAAATTCCTTTTTAAAAAACTTATAAATTTAAGACCTTCGCCATTGTCTATGGCATCATAATGACCTTAGAACTTTCACTTGGTTATTTTAATGGTAATGGACATTTTGACTACAACTATCTTATTGGTTGTCTTCTTGGTTTAGCCTGCGTCTACATTTTGGACTATACAGTGGCTAAAGTACAAAGCGTAAAAGAAGATGAAAAAACAGCGGTTTAATTTTTTGTTTTTATCAATAATATAGTCTAAAATCCAGTAGTTGACAAAGCTTGTATTGCTTTCGAAACATGGCTTCTACCACTTCTCTCAAGTCATCATTCTGATAAAATAAACTAAAAAACACCCGGTCAATGGTGTAAGCACTTGTCATCTCTTCTGAGCGGTTACCGTAACCGGAAATCGCTCTGGCACCAGTAACATCCAGAAAGTATTGAAATTCTTCTTCTTCCAAATCCAAAATCTTTTTATTAGCAAAGTGAATCACTTTACCTTGCATTTGGCCTTCAAAGAGTTCAGAAATTTCCTGTATGCTGTAATAATAATCGTTTATCAGGATATTATTGGAGCCACCGGGAAGTACCAAATAGATGATTTCATAATCTTTAAAATTATGGTCGTTATGCAGCAAAAAACTCAGACTTTCCTCTAAGCCTTCAATCGTGTCGCAGGCTTTGTAGATACTGGAAATTTCCTGAGTCAATGCGACGTTTTCAAGAATTTTTGTGACCTCTGTCGTTTCAATTTTATCAACATCAGAAACTGCTTCTAAACAGTAGATAAAGTTATCATTTTCCATAGTCAACGATAATAAAAATTGAACGATTAGTCTATGGAATTATTTAGAATTAGTGCTAAATTATCATTTTTATAAGTCAATCTTTGTAATTGAAATTTGGCTAAATTCAATTTAATCATCCATAATTTAAGTTAAACTGTAAGTTTATACCCAAACCCGCGCACATTGATAATCTGGATCTGGTCATCTTTTTTGAGTTTTTTTCTGAGTTTGGTAATAAAAACATCCATACTTCTTGCGGCAAAAAAATCATCGGTTCCCCAGAGTTTGTTGAGGATAAATGAGCGTTCAAGCACCTGATTTTTATTTTGAATAAGATGGAACAGGAGATGGGCTTCTCTATGGGTGAGCTTTACAGGTTCTTCAGATTGAAATTGAAGGCTTTGTTTGGGGAAATTAAAACTGAAATTACCAATTCTAAGCATGTGAGATGTTTTTTGAAGATGGGTACGTTGCAATAAATTATGAACTCTAACAATGAGTTCCTCCATGCTGAAAGGTTTTTTTAAATAATCGTTTCCTCCAATTGAAAAACCTTCAACAACATCTTCAGTTTGAGATTTGGAGGTCAAAAAGATAATTGGAATTTTATTATCGACTTCCCGAATCTCTTTGGCTAATGTAAAACCGTCTTTTTTGGGCATCATGACATCCAGTACTAATATTTCGGGTGTTTCGTCCATGTATTGTTGATAGGCAATTTCACCATTTTCACAAAGTAAGACTTCGAAGTTTCTGGTCTCCAGACTTTCTTTGATGATCTGGCCTAAGGCCGGCTCGTCTTCAGCCAATAATAATTTTATAGGTTTAGACATTGGGTATAGATATTTTAAAGGTGGTCAAGGCTTCTTTTAACTCTAACCTGATGTTTCCCTGGTGTTTTTCGATGATACTTTTGGAATAGTGTAAGCCAATTCCAAATCCCTTTACATCATGGGTGTTGCCTTTGGGTACACGGTAGAATTTTTCAAATATTTTATGCTGATGCGCTTTTTTTAAACTTGAACCGTTATCTGAAATCGTGATTTCGTAATGGTATTTTTTGATCTTTAATTCTACTGAAATCTCATCTCCACCGTATTTTACAGCATTGTCGATGATGTTATTGATGGCATTTTCAAAATGAAAAACATCAACGGATACCGGTAAACTTTCAATATTTATATTTGAATTGAAAGTTTTGTCTTGAAATTGAATTTGATAGGTATTGACTAACTTGTTTAGCATTTCAACAAGATCCATGTATTCTTTTTTCAATTCCAGATTTTCACTATTAATAGTCGCCGTTTCCAGAAGTTTTTCCACCCTGGTGTTAAGCTTATTGAGGTGTGTTGTTGAAATATCTATGTATTTTCTGGTTTTCTCCTTATCATTAGTGTCGTTGAAATTTTTGATTCCTTCTAAAGCCACTCCAATTGTTGCGATTGGAGTTTTAAACTCGTGGGTGATATTACTGATCAAATCATTTTTCACCTCGGCTAGCTCTTTTTGATTTTTTATCACATATAACAAATAAAATAAGCAACTTATCACTGCCAACACCAAAAGCAGCGATAATAACAAACTGCAAACAATTCTGCTAAGAATATTTAACGTAGGATTAGATAAGACGATATTCAGTTCACTGTTTTTAGGCAAAAACGTAGAATTAGAAAACGTCTTCAAATTGTCTTCTGAATTTGTAGTAGGCAATGAACCTATGCTGTCTTTCAAAATTATTGAATCATATTCATCTTTTTTAGTAAAGTTTAATTTATAATTGACGTCTATATTCTTTCGATTAATGTCCTTATTAAATAGGCTGTCTAACTCCTTGAGGTCTAAGGTGTCATTTTGTATAGATATAGTTAAATTAGATAGTAGTAGGTTGATATCGTCTGAATCAAAATCCTGATTTTTTGACTTATACTTTTGGACGTTATGTTTGAAGGAATCAGTATATATAGTTATTGGTCTGTTTTTCTTTTTATAGTCTTTCATCATGGAGTCAGCCGAAAGGCCCTTGAAAAACTTAACACCTTCAATCGGATTGTTTTCTATGGAATCGATATTGGTAAAGGTTTTATCGTCTTCATCTATACTTTTTAAAACTTTATTAAATGGACTATCTTCTGTAAAGATATCTTTTTGGTTGTCGCCTTCCAACGAAAACGCCATTGTGGTTTTTTCAGCCAGGTTAGCGTAATACTTATCCACCGCTTTATCCAGACTGACTTGTACATCTTTAATAAGTTCCTGTTCAGCCGATACGTAATTTTTGTAATTCCAATAGGATTGAATACCGATCATAGCGAGGATTACAATCACTATGGTGTATAAAATCCACTGATAGGTTTTCGTTTTCATACGGTAAAAGTAAAGGATAAAAGTATACCCGCTTAATACGCTTAACACACGTTAACACTCATTAACCATCTTAACTGAAGACTTGCCGCATATTTGTAGTGTGATAATCTTAAAAACAAAAATCATGAAAAATTTAATCACAAATTTATGTTTAATGCTATTTACATTTGGTGTTGCTCAAGCCCAAACTTTAGAAAACAAAATGGATACAGCAGAAATTAATAGCTTTTCTGTTAAGGTTGAAGTAGATTCTGCTGAGGATTTAGAATCGACTTTAAATATAAAAAATATAGAAGACGCTGTTGATATTCTAGAAAACGGCCAGGATATCTCTTTAGAAATAATTTGTAAGGGCGAAAAAATGACCAATGGAGTTAATTCTTCTTTAGGTATTAAAATCAAAGGAAATACAGATAAAAAAGAAGACTTCTTAGTGTTGGCTGAAAAAATAAGATCAGTTGCTTTAAATCATTATAAGATCAAGTGATTATTATAATGTGATAAATCCCAAAACAAGCTAGATTGAACTAGAGCAAATCATTTAATAGTTTGCTTTAGTTTTTTTTTGATTTCGACGTTACTGAATATATAAAATAAACTTTATTACGCATATAATTTAATGTTGTAGATATTTTTTACAGCCTTGCTATTTTGATACAATCAAACACAATAATTCACGAAAAGATAAACTTGTTATATACTTTTTTGAGTAATTTTTTAATATTTTTCAATCTTAGTTTTAATGAACAATACATATGCACTTTTACTTTTTTAATAGAAGTTTTCTTATATTAATTCTAGCAATAGCTTTACTTTTTCAAAGTTGTGGCGCCTATCATAAAGAAAGCGTAACCTTAGACACCGCTGCTTTACAGTCAAAAAAAGTGAAAATTCAGACTAAAGATGGTCATATTTATAAATTGAGAAAAATATTAAAAGAAGGTCATACGTATTACGGGATTAAAAAATTTGGCGATAAAATTATTCTAAAAGAAAATCAAATTGAAAAAGTTAGATTATTTAATAGTCAGAAGGCCATTCTTTTAGACGTTCTTCTGGTTGGCACGATAGTCTTAAATGTACTTCTTGCTTTGTTAATACAAGATATTGCTCAAGGCGTTGCAGGGCTAAGTTCTCCATGAATTGAGATTATAACAATATGGGGTTCAATTTAATGGTCTTAGCTATAAAATTTCAAAAAATGTGTTCTTAAAATGTTCAACTTCTTGTTTAAGATAAATAAACTGTTTGAATTTCTTCGTTTTATTTTTATGCCGGGAAATATTTCTAAAGTGTTATGCTTGTCCTATTTGAAACATTGAAAATCGTATATTGTCTTAGTCGTGCCTAGCGAGGCTGCTAGAGAATACCGAATTTACGCAAAATAACTTGTTCCGATGATTAGGATTACAATAACATCAGGTATAAAATTCATCATCCCAAATAGGCTTTCACAGACCTGACCAAATAAAGTTTATGAAAAATCATATGAGCTTTTTGAGAAGTCTTTAGTTTGATCATATTCACACTCTCTTTATTAAAGCTGTTGATTTTGATCTTTTCTGTATTTTTGAAAGACCTTAACCTGCGAAAAAAGAAATATGGTACAATCAAATATCTATTGGATGCAAAAAGCCATTACACAAGCCCAACTTGGGCAAACGCCCTTTGGAGCGGTGATTGTTAAATCTGATGAGGAATACGTTTTAACTTACAACACGACGGCCGATGATGGTCCGCAGGCGCATGCCGAGATGAACGCCATAAAATGCCTCAATCAGTTGAAGCCCTATAAGGCAAAAGACCTAAAGCTCTACACCACAGTAGAACCTTGCCCGATGTGCATGTCCGCTTTGGTTTGGGTTGGTATTGGTCACCTGATTTATGGGGCAAGCATTGAAGATGCAGCGCAATTTGGGCATCAAATTCACATCAGCAGTCAGGACATTGCTGATAAGGCTTGGTACAATATCAATATTACGCCTGAAGTTGAACGGCAGGCTTGTCTAAGCTTGTTTTTAGCTTAAGATAAAACACGTTAATGTTGAAAAATTAGCAGGTTAATCGAATTCTAAAACTTAAATAGTCTTATTGGCATCCGAAAAGTCTTATAAGCCTTCAAAAACTATTGATTAATCATGTTGGTGTGAATATTCTATTAATACAATTATTTATTATAGTTTTGGGATTCCTAAGTCAATTTAATGAGTAATTTTACGAATAAGTATTTTGATATCTCAAAACCCGTTTTTATACCAGCGGCGATAATTACCTTTTTATTTGTCAGTCTTACCATAATTTTTAATGAAAAAGCCGAAGCTGGTTTCTCTGGATTTCAAGCGTATATGTCTGATAATTTTGGCTGGGTAATTTCATTGGGAATCAATTATTTTTTAATTTTTGTCCTCTATCTCGCTTTTAGTAAATTTGGTAAAATAAGAATAGGCGGGAAGCACGCTAAACCAGCTTTTAGCAAATTTTCTTGGGTTGCTATGTTATTTTCGGCCGGCATGGGGATAGGTCTGGTGTATTTTAGTGTAGCAGAACCAATGTTACATTTCAACAATCCTATTGTTGAGGGGGCTTCAGAAATTGAAAAATCCCGTTTAGCCATGCGTAATACCTTTTTCCACTATGGTTTTCACGTATGGGGAATTTACATGTTACTTGGTATTGCTCTGGCATATTTCACCTTTAATAAAAATAAATCTTTATCCCTAAAATCAACTTTAATACCTCTATTTGGACAACGCATGAATACCTGGCCTGGCTATCTCATCGATGTTATTGCGGTTTTAGCCACACTTTTTGGACTGGCCACCTCCTTAGGTTTTGGAGCAATGCAGTTTAGTACCGGATTATCTGAATATTTTGCGCTCGAAAATTCAAACACCATTCAAGTTGTTTCCATCATAGGCATTACTCTAATTGCGACAATTTCTGTTGTAACGGGTTTAAATAAGGGACTGAAATATTTAAGCAATGTAAATATTATTATTGCTCTTGTCGTTTTTTTCTTTGTCTTATTTCTAGGCAGTACAGTTCGTCTCGTTGATGGTTTTGTAGAAAGTTTAGGGGTTTACTTAACTGAATTTGTCGAGTTGAGCTTTTATCGAAACCAATACGGAACATCTGATGACTGGTTTAAAGGCTGGTCTATGTTTTATTGGGTTTGGTGGATTTCCTGGTCGCCATTTGTTGGAACCTTTGTAGCTCGTATTTCTAAAGGAAGAACTATTAGAGAGATTGCGATTTATGGATTAATCGTACCTTCTCTTTTTTCATTTTTATGGATGTCTGTTCTGGGAGGATCGGCCTTAAACTTACAATTAGACGGTGGTTTGGATATAGCTTCTATTGTTGCCCAAGACAGCTCTATGGGGCTTTTTAAAATGTTGGAAACTTTACCAGTTTATAAAATCACCGCATTTGTATGCATTGTTTTAGTCGGTACTTTTTTTATAACCTCATCAGATAGTGGATCTTTGGTTGTCGATCTGATGACATCAGGCGGTAAATTGAATGCCCCCAAAGTACAAAAAGTGTTTTGGGCTTTCATGGAAGGCGCCATTGCCATTGCTTTATTATTGGGTGGTGGGCTCACAGCACTTCAATCTGCTTCCATATCTACAGGTTTTCCGTTTGCACTTATTTTAGTGTTTGTCAGTTTTTCGTTGATTAAATGCTTAAGGCAGGATCAACAGCTAAAAAACTAGTGCATGGGGGCATAAGATTTTATTTAATTGAACGGCTTAAGTTCATCAACTTATTTTTATATTCAACATCATATTCAATTTAAATCCTTTTCGTATGAAATTTAGTTTTACTATTCTCCTTTTGTTTGTAACATTATTTATCACTGCACAACCCTTTAAATTGATAGAAAACAGTGACAAGCTTTCTAAACAGGAAGGCTTTTTTGATTTTTGGTATGCTGATAAAGAAGATAAAATATACCTGCAAGTGGATCAACTCAATCAAGAATTCATTTATGTCCATGCGCTTACCAGTGGATTGGGGTCAAATGACATCGGTTTAGACCGGGGACAATTAGGGGGTACAGCTATTGTTAAATTTCAACGGGCGGGGAATAAACTGTTGTTGATTCAACCTAATCAGGACTTCAGAGCGACAAGAGATAATGCCATGGAACGCCGTAGTGTTGAACAGGCGTTTGCTAAATCGGTGTTGTTTGGCTTTGAAATTAAAGGCGAAAAGGATGACAAATTTCTAATTGATTTTACCCCTTTTTTGATGCGTGATGCTCACGGGGTTGCAAAACGATTAAAGCAATCAAAACAAGGCAGCTTTAAGCTTGATAAAAATAAAAGTGCTTTAGCCATGCAACGTACCAAAGCATTTCCTGAAAATACAGAATTTGAAGCTTTACTCACGTTTTCCGGGACTCCAACAGGCCGTGATATTCGTTCGGTAGCGCCTGATGCGTCTAACCTGACCGTGGTTCAGCACCATAGTTTTGTACAGTTACCTGAAGAAGGTTACAAAATGCGAAAGTTTAATCCACGAAGTGGATCCTATCCTTTAACTTATCATGATTATTCCACACCCGTTTATGAATCGCTCACCAAACGCTTTATCAGAAGACATCGATTGAACAAGAAAAATCCAGAAGCTGAAATCAGTGAAGCTAAAGACCCTATTGTGTATTACTTAGATCCAGGTACTCCGGAACCGGTCCGATCGGCTTTATTTGAAGGTGCAACATGGTGGAATCAGGCATTTGAAGCGATAGGCTATAAAGATGCCTTTCAGGTCAAAATCTTGCCCAAAGATGCTGATCCGCTGGATTTACGTTATAATGTCATTCAATGGGTACATCGTTCAACCCGCGGCTGGAGTTACGGCGCTAGTGTAACCGACCCGCGAACAGGGGAAATATTAAAGGGTCATGTAAGTTTAGGAAGTCTGCGGATACGTCAGGATTTTATGATTGCACAAGCTCTAATGAATACACCTTTTGAAACTTCTGATGATAACTACGAGCCTATGCTGGAGATGGCTTTGGCAAGAATTCGTCAGTTGTCTGCCCATGAAGTTGGGCACACCTTAGGCTTTGCTCACAATTTTGCGGCTAGTACCGACGGCAGAGCCAGTGTGATGGATTATCCGCATCCATTGGTCAAGTTTAAAGATGATCAAATTGACTTTTCTAATGCTTACGATACCGGAATAGGAGACTGGGATAAAGTTACAGTCGCTTACAGTTATGGTGACCCTGAACCTGATCAATCTGAAGAAGACTATCTCAATGCAGTCTTGACAAAAGCTAAAAATGACAACCTGCAATTTATTAGTGATGCTGATGCACGTGCTCAGGATGGGACTCACGCCAAAGCACATTTATGGGATAATGGCGAAAATGTGGCCGACGAATTAAAACGTGTTTTAGACCTTAGAGCCAAAGCCATATCCAATTTTTCAATACATAATATCAGAAGCGGTGAAACCTATTCTGTGTTAGAAGATGTGTTTGTTCCCTTGTATTTCTTTCACAGATACCAAACCGAAGCGGCTATTAAGCTTGTTGGTGGAATGGATTATCATTATGCCACCAAAAAGAGTGGACTCCTGCCGGTTGAGGTTTTACCGAAATCTGATCAGTACGAAGCCTTAAAGGCCGTCTTGAAAACCTTAGATGCAGAAACCCTGGCTATTCCTCAGGAATTATTGAAGTTGTTTCCACCAAGAGCATTTGGTTACCCAAGGACTCGTGAGTCTTTTAAAAGTAATAATGGCGTAAGTTTTGATGCTTTGGGTGCAGCTTCTACTGCAAGCGATATGACGTTGGGATTGTTGCTTCACCCTCATCGGGCTAATCGACTGATTCAGCAAAAAGCAATAGACCAATCAAACTTAGGACTAGAAGTGCTGCTGGAAGACCTGATAGCACAAACCATTAAAAGCCAGCCACGATCAGATTATCAGTCTGAAGTTCAAAACAGTATTAATTTTAATGTACTGAAACATTTAATGAACCTATCTGCCAGTGAAAAAAGCATCCCACAAGTTAAAGCTTTGGTCAATACCAGATTGATAGAGCTTCAGAAAACCCTCTTAAAAGAAGATACGGTAATCCACAGAGAAATGTATTATCGCATCGAGCAGTTCATGGACGAGCCCGAGAAGTTTAAAGTTCTGCCTTCACCGAAAATCCCGGATGGAAGTCCGATTGGGAGTTTTCAGTGTTTAAATGATTAAAAAATGCTATGACTTAAATTCTGGCCATTATTTTCTTAGATGGATGTCACCATTTAGCATTACAGGCATGGCATTTGGACATCTTTGCATTCTTCTGGATGCTGTAAATTTAAACCAAATACTAAGGTGGTTTGTTTTAAAATTTTCGGGCAAATCTATTGGATCATAGTATTCGATATCTGCAAGGCTTTCAAATTTAATAAGGTACAAACAGTCTCCTACATGCTCTGTTTTCTGAATAATACCTTTTTTAAATCCATTTGTAATCATTTTTTTATATTCTGAGCTGTTGTGCGTGTTTTTGCTTTTAGGGGGTTTTGAGCTATGACATGACAGAAGGAAAAGAAAAGATAAGGCTATAATGTTTTTTGATACGTGCATTATGGAGTTTTAAACTTTTTTTTACTAATGTAGGATTAATCTTTTTATTCACTTAAAGATAAGCTTATAGATTTCTATGAGCTAATTCAAAAATATTTTACTAACCCATATCTTATTTAAGCATTATTCTTATTTTAAACAAATTTTTTATTTAAAATAGCTTCTATGAAAGTCAAATGTAAAATGATCTGTTATGTATTTGTTGCGGGTATAATCGCTACATATGCACAAGATAAAGCCTATGGTCCAGTATATGTTGGTACAGCTGATAATTTAACTTATGTGCCTTCGCTTGCTTCGAAAATAGATCAGTTAACTCCATCAACTGTAAAGCCACCAAAAGAGGCTCAGGATGGCCGATCCTATCACGTTAAAAGAAAAATCATTCCCAATAAAGGTCGTCAAGCCGACGTATTATCTAAAAACTCAAACAGCTTAAGTCAAAGTATACCTGGAAAATCAGCTGACCTAGTTTGGACTGGAGCAGTATCAAATTCAATGCCTACCGATCCATCACTGGCTGTTGGACCAAATCACGTGTTTGTAGTATTTAACACCGGTTTTGCTATTTATGACAAAGATGGAAACACCCTTGTAGGGCAAACTGCGCCAAACCCGGCAATTTTTCCCTCTGGAGGTTGCTGTGATTTGACCGTCTCTTACGATCCTGCCGCTACTTCTGCTTCGAACCCGAACCCAGGGAGATGGGTTCTCACTTTTCTCGGTGGTGGTGCACAAATAGCAGTTTCAGACGGCCCCAATCCGGTGACTGCCGGTTGGAATGTTTACACGATTAATACAATATCAGATTATCAAAAGCTTTCAGTGTGGAGTGATGGCTATTATGTTTCTGATCAATCTAATGGGACTAGAATGTATGCTATGGAACGTCAAGCCATGTTAGATGGAGAACCGGCAGCAAATGTTTCTATACAGGGGTTTTCTTTACCTGATTTTAATAATAGTGGTTTTGCCAGTGTACAGGCCTTAAATATATCCGATGATCAATACCCAGCTCCCGGAAATGCCACCATCGTATTTTTTCAGGACGATGCTTACCCGGGACAGGCTGAGGATAGTGTCAAATTCTGGGACCTTGATGTCGATTTTGATACACCTTCTATTTCAACAATTTCCACCCCACAGGAGGTATTGGTAACTGCTTTTACCTCTATCTTCGATGGTACAGCATTTGATAATTTATCACAACCCAACGGGGGTTCAGATATTGATGCTTTACAAGGAATTATAATGAATCAGGCGCAATATAAAAAGTTTCCAAACCATGAAAGTGCTATTTTTAATTTTGTGATTGATGTAAACCCTGGCGGCAACGAACAAGCAGCTATTCGTTGGTATGAATTTAGACGAAATAGTCCTACTGACCCATGGGTCATGGAACAGGAGGGAACTTTTGCCGATCCCAATGGAAGACATTTTTGGCATGGGAGTATGATTATGGACACCCAGGGAAATATTGGAATGGGCTTTTCTGTGATGGGAAATACCATAACCGGAAACGGCACTGCCAACGAATTTGTTTCCAGCTATTACACCGGCAGATTATCAACAGACCCTGTGGGAACCATGACGATAACACCTCAATTGATTGCTGATGGAAAAGCCAATTTTCCCGGTGTTCGTTACGGAGACTACAGTAAGATTGATATAGATCCTGCAGACTACAAAAGGATGTATTATATTAATGAAATAATGTCACCACAACGAAGCGATGTTATAGGACGCTTCCAAATAGCCCCTAACTTTGATACAGATGTTGGTATTGTAGATATTATAACACCTGAGGATGGAGACCTTTCTGTTTCTCAGAATGTTACTGTAACGCTAAGAAACTTTGGACTGAACGATATTTCAAATGTACCGGTAAACTATGCTGTTGATGGAGGAACACCCGTGACCGAAATTGTTCCTAGTCCTATAAACTCCGGAGCTTTAGTCGATTTTACATTTACTATGCAGGCTGATTTATCAGTTGCTGGCCAAACCTACACCATTGAATCCTCAACAGCTTTAGTTGGTGATGAAGACCCTTTAAATGACAGTTTCTCTAAAGATGTAGAACACTTACAACCAATTGACGTGGGTGTTACTTCAATAATAGAGCCCTCATCCGGAAGTGGTTTATCTACAAATGAAGCTATCACCATAGAGGTTACAAATTTTGGATCAGCAACCCAGACCAGTATACCTGTGTTTTACAGCCTCAATGGGGGAACTCCTGTTCAGGAAACATACACCGGATCTATTACCCAAGGCGCATTAGATACTTATACATTTTCTCAACAGGAGGATTTATCGGGAATTGGCGTTTATGATTTTTTTGCCGGCACAGAATTAAGCGGAGATGCCAACACTTCTAACGACAACCTTACCAAGACAGTAGACAATACCAGTTGTGTTCCAACGAGTGATTGTCAAGGTTTTGGCGATGGTGTTACACAGATACAGCTTGCCGATCAAGATATTTTTACAAATTGTTCTGCCAATGGTTATACCGATGATACAAGCATTGTGTTTACGTTTCCTTTAACTGATAATCCCTTTTCTGGAACCCTTCAAATGGGTTGGGATGGTTCTGAATTTGCGTTGTGGATAGATTTCAACGATGATGGTGTTTTTGATACTGATGAACTTGTAGCAAACGATTTTGTGACCGACGAGGATACTGATTTCAACTTTACAGTTGATTTTAATAATTTTCCAAATGCTACCACGGGTATGCACCTTATGCGACTTAGAGGTGAAGACCAAAGTGCAGATGGAGATGTTACAGACCCCTGCGATGATTTAGAATTTGGAAGAACAAATGATTATATGGCCAATGTGATTTCAACTTTAGGAATAAATGAAAATGCTTTTGCAGACGGAAGTGAGTTGATTGTAATCGATGAAGGTAATGATCAGTTTAAATTGTTATTAAACACTACTAAAGTGACAAATACATTGATACTTTCGGTATTTAATACGGCTGGACAACGATTGATGCAATACCCTTTAGATAACGAAACCGGCAAAGGATATACTTACAATCTAAACATGTCTTATGTTTCATCTGGAATCTATCTTGTTCGTCTTAGAGATGAAAATAACTCCAGTACAAAACGAATAATTGTGAAATAATAGGTCTTGTTGTTTTTGATTTCAAAAGGGTTTAATCTGAGAACCCTCAAGTCCATTAGTTAAGTTAAAGCTCATAAATGTAATGTCGTCAATTTCTCAATGTTGAAAATGATGTCGTATCTTTATACTTTTACTTCTAAGATTTGGCTGTATTTTGATTTACATTAATAATAATCAGTGCATTCTATTTCTAACGATGCACTGCATCTATTTAATAGCCTTTTGATTTCTCTTAATAAGGTAGAGAGAATGTAACCAATTTTATCACATGCATAAACATCCTAAATCACTACTTTTTGGGATTTCAAAAAACAAGCCTGAAAACCAAAAAGAAGAGGAATGACAGATGCAATTAGACTTAAAGTTGAGAGTAATTTTTTTGGGAACCTTTAGAGCCAAGTTGGGTTAATTGTTTAACCATTGCCATTAAAAACAATAATTACAAATGCTATAATTTGTATGATTTATGTCCGAAAGTTTGGACATAATACCGCAAGGCTGTAAAATATAAGAATAAAGGCTATTAAGTTTTTAATGATTAAAATCTGTTGCATTTCATTTAAAAAGCGGTGTTCTATAAAACCTCAGAACATTGAAATAAAGGCAATATCAACAACAATTTTCAAGTATTTACTCTGTAATCCTTTCAAGGTATAATAAAAATGCATAATCTCTAGCTGTTTCTTTCAGGCTGTCAAATCGTCCTGAAGCACCACTATGTCCTGCATCCATATTGGTGTAAAACCATAAAATATTATCATCAGTTTTGTAATCCCGGAGTTTAGCCACCCATTTTGCCGGTTCCCAATACTGCACTTGAGAGTCATGTAAGCCAGTTGTGACAAACATATGAGGATAGTCTTTACGTTCTACATTATCGTAAGGTGAGTAAGATTTGATGTAATCGTAAAAGGCTTTTTCATTGGGGTTTCCCCACTCGTCGTATTCTCCGGTGGTTAAAGGAATACTCTCATCCAGCATAGTAGTGACTACATCTACAAAAGGCACCTGAGCTACTATACCGTTGTATAATTCAGGAGCCATGTTATTCACAGCACCCATTAATAGCCCACCTGCAGAGCCACCCATAGCGTATAAATGCTCTGGAGAAGTGTATTCTTCCTGAATTAAAAAATTAGACACATCAATAAAATCAGTAAACGTATTTTTCTTATTAAGAAGTTTACCCTTATCATACCAACTTCTGCCCATATATTCACTGCCACGAATATGTGCTATTGCAAATACAAATCCACGATCGAGTAAAGATAATCTACTGCTGGAAAAGTAGGGGTCAATTGTAGCGCCATAACTGCCATAACCATATTGCAATAGTGGATTTTGACCATCTCGCTTTAAGCCTTTTCTATAAATTAATGAAACTGGAATTTGAGTACCATCTTTTGCGGTTGCAAATAAACGCTTTGTGTCGTAATTATTTTGATTAAAGTCAGGATCTTGAACAACTTGTTGTTTTAAAACCTTTTTTTGTTTAGTTTCCATATCATATTCCATTGTTGACGCTGGAACATTAAGTGAAGTAAAGTAGTATCTAAATTTAGAAGTATCAAACTCAAGGTTAGTACTGCCACCAACAGTATAGGTTTCACTGTTAAAGGGTATAAAATAATCAACCTGCTCATCCCAGGACTGCACGTGTATTTTGCTCAACCCATTATGTCTTTCAGTAGTTACCAGGTAATTTTTAAAAATTTCAATATCTTCAAGCAGAACATTTTCTCTGTGTGGAATTACATTAACCCAATTATCCTCTGTGGTGTTTTGCTCTGATGTCTTCATCAGTTTAAAGTTTGTAGCTTCATTTTGATTAGTTAGGATATAAAAGCTATCGCCATAATGAGCAATGCCGTATTCTAAGTTTCGCTTTCTTTCCGTAAAGTTTTTAAAGGCTTTATCCGGTGTATTGGCATTCAAAATTTTATAGTCGCTTGTAGTGGTACTGTTACAACCAATGATTAAGTATTTCTGTGATTTACTTTTATAGATATACGTATAAAATGTTTCATCTTCCTCTTCATAGACCAATTCATCTTGCTCTGTTGATGTTCCCAAAACATGTTTGTATATTTGATATGATCTTAAAGTTTCCGGATGTTGTCTAGTGTAGAATAAAGTTTTGTTATCATTAGCCCACGCCACATTTCCGGTTGTATTTTCAATTTTTGTCGGTAATACTTCTCCTGTATTTAAATCCTTGAATTGAAGCGTATATATCCTTCGGCCGATCGTATCGGTTGCAAAAGCAGCCATTTGATTATTAGGTGTGATTTTTATACCCGATAATCTGAAGTAATTGTAACCTTTTGCAAGCTTATTGGCATTAAACATGACTTCTTCTTCAGCATCAAGAGTTCCTTTTTTTCTGGTATAGATGGGATAATCCTGACCTGTTTCATAACGCGTGATATACCAATATCCTCTTAACTTGTATGGTACAGAAGAATCGTCTTCTTTAATACGTGATTTCATTTCAGTAAAAAGACTATCTTCTAAAGGTTTTGTAGAAGCCGATTGTGCCAAGTAATAGTCGTTTTCACGTTTTAAATAAGAAATCACTTCCGGATTTTCACGTTCTCTCAACCAATAGTAGGGATCTATTCTTTCATCACCATGCATAGTTAAAGTGGTGTCTTTCTTTTTGGCAATAGGAGTCGATATGTCTGTTTTCAATTTATCTTTTTTATCTGTTTTACAAGCGCCGGCAAAAGTAATACAAATGAATAGCAAAATGACATTTTTAAGTATGGATGAAGCTTTCATTTTTATGTGTTTAAAAAGTTATAGATTTATTCAAGAAATGACAATATCTAAATTTCTATAATAATATAATGCCAATTTTTAGTTTTTTATTTAATTTTTTTTATTGACTTAGGCACTTGCTTACCATTAGTATCAATTCATTTGCTCTGCCAACTTGGTGTCTTTGCGGTCATTTATCCCACAGCAGAGAAGCAGTGATCACAAAGATTTCTGGTTTTAACGCAAATAAACATATAAAGCATTGCAAATCATAATATTAAAAGTATGAGCTAAACAACTAAGTCGATTTTTTATTAAAGTTTAGTTGAAAGTTGCAAGTATGGAAGTTGCAAATTCAAATTTCCAGGCGTTGCCCTGAGCACAGCCGAAGGGTTTCAGACGCTGCCCTGAGCATAGCCGAAGGGTTCAAAATTTCAAGTTATTTCCAAAACAAATTCAAAATTCAAAATTCAAAATTC
>Ga0102928_1000363_pt1 | contig 29037 bp, 31 predicted proteins | sample SalPonR1_B_D1_MG_FD_78504 | JGI IMG/M metagenome (GOLD analysis project Ga0102928, IMG submission 78504) | Salt pond soil microbial communities from South San Francisco under conditions of wetland restoration - Salt Pond MetaG R1_B_D1_MG | ecosystem: Environmental > Aquatic > Marine > Intertidal...
AGAGGTTCTGCAAGAGCGTGAGGTTGTGTTCGAGCGTCTTGCCAAAGCCGATGCCGGGATCGACCACGATCTGCCCCGCAGGGATGCCAAGCGCGGTGAGGGCGGTGACGCGTTCCTGGAGGTAGTCGTAGATATCGAGCGCGACATTGTCGTAATGCGGGTCGGCCTGCATGAGGTCGGGTGTGCCCTGGGCATGCATCACGCAGACCGGCAGCCCGGCGGAGGCGGCGAAGGGCGCAAGGTCGGGGTCGAAGGTGAAACCGGCCACATCATTGATGAGGTTCGCGCCGGCCGCCTGAGCGGCGCGGGCCACGGGGGCCTTGCGGGTGTCGATGGAAATCGGGATGGCGACCTCGCCCCGGATCGCGGAGATCACGGGCGCCGTGCGGCGGATTTCCTCGTCTATGGGAATTTCGCGCGCGCCGGGGCGGGTGGATTCGCCGCCGACGTCGATCAGGGCCGCGCCCGCGCCGATCATGTCGCGGGTGTGAGAGAGGGCGGCGGAGGGTTCGAAATGCTCGCCCCCATCCGAAAAGCTGTCAGGCGTCACGTTGAGGATGCCCATGAGCTGCGGGCGCGAGAGGTCGATCCCGGCGATGGGCGCGCGCGGCGCGGTCAGGCGCGCCAGCACCTCGGGCGGGGCCTTGGCGGCGGGCAGGAGGCGCGCGGGGGCGTCGCGGCGGATTTCCTCGACCGTGTCGAACCAGAGCCAGCCACCGGCCAGCGGCAGCGCCGTGTCGGGGCGGCAATGGTCATAGCGGGGCACGGGGCGATAATAGCTGGTCATGCTGTGTTATCCTGCTGAGGCGCGCACGCCGAGGCGAATACACCGGCAGGACGCCGAGTCAAAGCCCCGATTGCGCGATGTCCTGCGCCAGCACCGGCACCGGCGCGTCGCGCGGTGGCGTTTCGCCGATCAAGAGCAGGTCGGAGCCTTCCATGTGGCCCGCGAACCAGGCGGCCAGCGCGACGGGGTCGTCAGGGCCGGTGGAGGGACCGTCAACCGCGTCGAGCACGATCTTGGAGGGCGCCCATACGCTGATCTGATCGTTCTTCATCGCCCAGTCCAGTTCGGTGCGGGTATTGACGACGACGCAGCGGTCGTCGCGCCCGGCCAGAACCCATGCGTTCTGTTCGAGCGCCAGAAGGTCGACGCGCCGCTGGGTCATCTTGTGGCCGGTGCGCGGGGCGTCTGCCTCGGGGTGGCCGACGCATAGGATCACCGGCTCGGCGCGGGCTTCGAGCTGGTCGAGCCAGCGGGCGAGATTGGGCGAGCGGATCGCGGCGTTGGTCAGAAACACCACATGCGGGTGGGGCGTGGTGTCGGCGTGCTGGCCGACGGGCTTGGTCGCGAGATCATCGACGGAGCGCACGATTTCCACCCCAAGCGCGCCGGGCCCGCGATCGAGCTTCTCGACGCGCACGAAGCAGCGCACGGCCTGGGGTTCGCGCAGGATGCGTTCGGCGATGCGCTCGGACAGGGTTTCCAGAAGGTTCAGCCGTTCCTCGGCCAGTTCGGCGGCGATGGCTTCGGTCACGCGGTCATAGCTGAGGATGCGGTCGACGTCGTCGTCAAGCCGGGCCGAGACGGGGCGGACCTCGACCACGACGTTGAAGCAGACGCGCTGCGTCACGCCGCGTTCGGCCTGGAAGGCGCCGATCTCGACCTCGACGATATGGTCGCGCAGCGAGATACGGTCCAGCGGCCCGTCAGGGGCGGTGGCGTCGGCCCGCGCGGCGGGATGTTCAAAGGCGAGGCGGATTTCGTTGCTCATGGCGCGGGGCTTAGCATGGAGCGCGGCGCGGGGGAATGCGTGAAAGCGACAGCGCCGGGCACGGGGGCGGCAGCGGTGCCGGGGGCAGGGTGCGGGCCGCCGCAGTCGCCTCGGTCGCTGCAGGATTCAGCCCTGTATCCTGACTTGCTGGAATATGGTATGGTCGGCGTATTCTGTACGGTTTGGCCAGTCTCGGGAATACGAGTGGTTCAAGGCCGCAGCCTTTTTCGTCGTCCCGACAGCGGGCCTCGGGAGGCTGCGCTTTCTTTATTTTTTGAAAAGGGAGGAAACGTCATGAAAGAATGGCGGATTCAGGCCAATGAAATGGTCAATTGCAATTGCAACTATGGGTGTCCGTGTCAGTTCGGCGTCTTGCCGACGGACGGGATTTGCGAAGCGGCCGGCGTCTTCGAGGTGAGCGAGGGGCATCACGGGGATGTGTCGCTGGACGGTGTGCGCGCCGCCGTGATCTACAAATGGCCGGGCGCGATCCACGAGGGCAATGGCGAGATGCAGATCATTGTCGATGAGGCCGCCAGCGACGGGCAGGTGGCCGCGCTGGAGGCGGTGATGACCGGTCAGGACACCGAGGAGATGGCGACGATGTGGTATGTCTTCAGCGCCATGTCACCGCACCGGCACAAGACGCTGCGCGCGCCCATCGATGCGCGCATGGATGCGGCCGCGCGCACCGGCAAGGCGCGCGTGGGGGATGTTTTCGAGCTGGAGGCGAAGCCGATCCCGCATATCGTGACCGGGCAGCCGCACCGCGTGAAGCTGGCACTGCCGCACGGGATGGAGTTTTCCGAATGTGAGCTGGCCAGCGGCAGAACCCGCACGATGGAGGGTGGCGCGATCGCGCTGGAGCGCAATCACGACACCCACGCCCATTTTGCGCGCCTGCATCTGACCGGCAACGGTGTGGTTCACGCCTGAGCCATCCCGCCGGGAACGTCGGGGAAATCCGGGGAGGAGGCCATGACCGGAGGCGCGGGACCGGTTGAGCGGCTTGTGCGGCATGATCGGCGCATCGTGATGCTGGCGGTTCTGGTGATCGTGGTGATCGCCGCCGCTTATACCGTGCTGGGCGTGGGCATGGAGATGTCGGCGCTCGAGATGACGCGCATGGCGCGGGCGATCGGCGCGCCGATGGAGATGGGCGGCGCGACGGCCTGGGATGCGCGCCATGCGCTGCTGATCTTCCTGATGTGGTGGGTCATGATGATCGCCATGATGACGCCAAGCGCGGCCCCCTTGCTTCTGCTTTATACGGCCGTCAAGCGGCGTGGCCCCGATGGCGCGCGCGCCACGGCGCTGAGCCTGGTGCTGCTGTTTGGCTACCTGCTGACCTGGGCCGGGTTTTCGGCGCTTGCGACGGCGTTGCAATGGGCGCTGGAGCGCGCGGATCTGGTGGCGGCGGCGATGATGACGGTGAAGTCGGGCCTGCTGGCGGGGGCGATCCTGCTGGTGGCGGGTCTTTACCAGTTCACCCCGTTCAAGGCGGCGTGCCTGAAGCATTGCCGCGCGCCTGCCCATTTCATCGCCGCGCATGGCCGCCCCGGGTTTTGGGGCGCCTTGCGGCTGGGTGGGCATCACGGGGCCTATTGCCTGGGCTGCTGCTGGGCGCTGATGGCGCTGCTTTTCGTGGGCGGCGTGATGAACCTTTGGTGGATCGTCGCGCTGGCGCTTTATGTGCTGGCCGAAAAGATGCTGGCGCAGGCGTTGTGGCTGACATGGATCACGGGAGGTGCGCTGATCGCCGCGGGCGTCTGGCTGATGGCGGTAGCGTTTTACTGAAACGCGGGGACAGGCCAAAACGAAACAGGCCCCGAAGAATATCCGGGGCCTGTCGTTGCTGTGTGCCGGTCTGGGTCAGTGCGCTGGCTGCTTGTCCCAGTCTTCCTGCTTGGGCAGCTGCTCGAACGTGTGTTCGGGCGGCGGGCTGGGCAGGGTCCATTCCAGCGTGTCGGCATATTCGTTCCAGGGGTTCGCCTCGGTGGCCTTGGCGCCACGGAACAGCGAGTAGAACACCACACCGAAGAAGAACACGAAGGAGGCGAAGCTGAGGAAGGCGCCGATCGACGACCAGTAGTTCCAGAGGGCGAATGCCTCGGGGTAGTCGATATAGCGGCGCGGCATGCCCTGACGGCCCAGGAAGTGCTGGGGGAAGAAGGTCAGGTTGGCGCCGATGAACATCGCCCAGAAATGCAGCTTGCCGGCCCATTCGGGATACATGCGCCCGGTCATCTTGGGGAAGTAGAAGTAGATCCCCGCGAAGATCGCGAACACGGCCCCGAGGCTCATGACGTAGTGGAAATGCGCCACGACATAGTAGGTGTCGTGATAGGCGCGGTCCACGCCTGCCTGGCTGAGCACGATGCCGGTGACGCCGCCCACGGTGAACAGGAACAGGAAGCCGAATGCCCATAGCATCGGCGTCTTGAACTCGATCGAGCCGCCCCACATGGTGGCGATCCAGCTGAACACCTTCACGCCGGTGGGCACCGCGATCACCATGGTTGCCATCATGAAGTAGGATTGCTGCGTCACGCTCATGCCGACGGTATACATGTGGTGCGCCCAGACGACGAAGCCCAGGAAACCGATGGCGATCAGCGCCCAGACCATCGGCAGGTAGCCGAAGATCGGCTTGCGCGAGAAGGTCGCGATCACGTGGCTGATGATGCCGAAGCCCGGAAGGATGATGATATACACCTCGGGATGGCCGAAGAACCACAGGATGTGCTGGTAAAGCACCGGGTCGCCGCCGCCTGCGGGATCAAAGAAGGTGGTCCCGAAATTGCGGTCTGTCAGCAGCATCGTGATGGCGCCGGCCAGAACCGGCAGGGCCAGCAGGATGAGCCAGGACGTCACGAAGATCGACCACGCGAAGAGCGGCACCTTGAACAGCGTCATGCCCGGTGCGCGCATGTTGAGGAAGGTGGTGATCATGTTGATCGCGCCAAGGATCGAGCTGGCGCCCGAAACGTGCACGGCGAAGATCGCGAGGTCCATCGAGATGCCGGTCTCGTTCGAGGAGAGCGGCGGATAGAGCACCCAGCCCACGCCCGAGCCGAGCTGCCCGTTGCCGCCCGGCGCCAGAAGCGAGGCGACGCCAAGCGACGTGCCCGCGACGAAAAGCCAGAAGCTGAGGTTGTTCATCCGCGGGAAGGCCATGTCGGGCGCACCGATCTGGAGCGGCATGAAGTAGTTGCCAAAGCCCCCGAACAGCGCCGGAATGACGACGAAGAACATCATCAGGACGCCATGATAGGTGATCATCACGTTCCAGAGATGTCCGTTGGGTGTGCATTCGCCCGCGGCGGCCGCGATGAAGCGGGCCCCCTCGAGGCACATGTATTGCACGCCCGGCTCCATCAGTTCCATCCGCATGTAGACGGTGAACAGAACCGAAATCAGGCCCACGACAGCCGAGGTGATCAGGTAAAGGATACCGATATCCTTGTGGTTCGTGGACATGAACCACCGGGTGAAGAACCCGCGCTGATCTTCGTGTTCGTGGCCGTGAATGGCTGCGTCTGCCATTGTCTGCCTCCTGCTGGTCAATTCCCTGGGGCACGATTCCCGTAACCGTGCACCCTCGTATCCATTCAGGTTTTAGAATGCCGATGCAGGGGGGGCAATGCGAGAAGTTGACCCAGATCAAATAATTTTGTCGCACCCCCCCTGCGGAATGCCTGCCGCGCGCCTGCCGCGTGGGCGTAACGGAACGCAAGCCGCCGCACCCGGTCGGGGCGCGGCGGTGAAGGGTCAGGCCCTTGAAAGACGGGCTTTTATTCGCCCGAGAAGGTGGCGAGGTAGGCCGCCACGTCCTCGCCGCCCTTGCGCAGGCGGAAGGTCATGAGCGAGCGCGCGCCGGAATCGCCGGTCTGTTCGACCAGGAATGCCTTGGGATCTTCGAGATAGGGAACCATGTTCTCCTCGTCCCAGACAAGCCCGGCTTCACCGGCGGCGACGAGGCTGTCGCCGTATTTGAAATCCTCGACGGAGCCGGCGGTGCGGCCGATCACGCCATAGAGGTTGGGGCCGGTGCGCCCGCCCCGGACGATCATTTCGCCGTCATCGGCCTGGATCATGTGGCAAGCCTTGCATTTGCGGAATTCCTTTTCGCCTTCGGCGGCATCGCCCGCGGCGAGTGCGGGGGCAGCGAGCGCCAGAAGGGCGGCGGATGCGGTGAACAATGATTTCATGTCGGCCTCTTTGCTGTGTGGCTATTTGGCTGTCGCGCGCGTCGAACCTTATTCATTAGCCAATCCGGCGCGCAGGGCAACAGTCGCAACGCCCCTTAACGGCAAATATGAGCGCATTCGCCGCAATCAACGATGCACCTGCGCGCCCGTGACGCAGGCCATGACGCAGGGCGGCGACGCAGGACAGGACCGGGGCGCGCACGCTCAGCCTTGGGGCAGGCAGATGGCGTCCAGCGGCGCGGGAAAGGCCCGCGCGAAGCTCTGATGCAGGGCCACGTCGAGGTCGCCCATGCCGACCGGCAGGCCCAGATCCACCAGGCTGGTGACGCCGTGATCGGCGATACCGCAGGGCACGATGCCCGAGAAATGCTCTAGATCGGGTTCCACATTGACCGAGATGCCGTGGAAACTGACCCATTTGCGCAGCCGGATGCCGATGGCGGCGATCTTGTCCTCGGCGGGCTGGCCACTGGCGGTGAGGGGTTTGTCGTCGCGCTGCACCCAGACCCCGACTCGCCCGTCGCGAAGTTCGCCGCGGATGTTGAAACGGTCGAGCGTGTCGATCACCCAGCCTTCCAATTGCTGCACGAAGGCGCGCACATCGCGACCGCGCCGGTTGAGGTCGAGCATCACGTAAACGACGCGCTGACCGGGGCCGTGATAGGTATATTGCCCGCCGCGCCGTGTGGGATGCACCGGGAAGCGGTCGGGCGCCGTCAGATCAGCCGGATTGGCCGATGTTCCGGCGGTATAAAGCGGCGGGTGTTCCAGCAGCCAGATCGCCTCGCGCGCGGTGCCGGCAGTGATTCGCGCGACGCGCTCTTCCATCGCGGCAACGGCGGCCGGGTAGGGAACAAGGCCCGCCGAGCGGTGCCATTCGACGCCCGCGACCGTGTTCTGGAGGGTTTCGGGTGTCAACACCGGGGAATTCTCTGCGTCGGAAGGGCGGGGCGTGATAGGATGGGATTGTATTTGACGAAGAACATTACCGGAGGTGCAACATGTTTTCAAAGTCTTTCACCATGGCCGCACTGGGCGCGGCGCTGGCCATTACGCCGACAACGCGCGTCGCGGCCGATGCCGACGGGTTGGTCGGCGGAATCGTCGGTGGGATCGTGGGTGGCGCGATTGTCAATCATGCCAACAAGAACCGCCAGCAGAAGCGCACCGTCGTCGTGCGCCAGAGAAGCAGCAGCAGCGCCTATTCGGCGGCGCGTGCCGAGCGGCGCCAGATCCAGGCCTCGCTGAACTATTTCGGCTTCAATGCCGGGGTCGAGGACGGCATCATGGGCGGCCAGACCCGCGCCGCGGTATCGCGCTATCAGGGCTATCTGGGCACGCCGACGACCGGGCAGATCACCGAATACGAGAAGAACATCCTCATGGGCTCCTATCACCGCAGCGTCGCGGGTGGGCCGGATGTGGCCCGGATCATTTCCAAGCATCGTGACGGGGTGAAGGGCGTGCTGATCGCGCAGCGCGATGGCGAAGTCGGGCGGATGTCCGGCGGCACCGGCTATGCGGGGATGCCGATGGTGGTTTCGGACGCGGTGGACGAGATCGCCGAGAGCAGCGACCCCTCGGCCGAACAGCTGTTGCAGCGCTCGGGTTTCGTGCAGCTGGCGGACCTGAATGGCGACGGCAATACCGATTACATCCTCGACACCGCCTTCAGCGGCTCGAGCTTCTGGTGCAATGCCAGCCAGTGCAAGACGCTGGTCTTCGCCTCGACGGCGGATGGCTACCGGCGCAATGACCTGTTGTTGCAGAACCCGCAGCCCGCATCCTTTGAATGCAGCGGCGGCATCTGCCGAGTGGCGTCAGAGGCGCCCGCGCCGCAGCCTGTCGCGCAGCAACCCGAGAGCGGCACGCAGATGGTGTCGGCCAGCGCCAGCGAGGCTGCACCGGCCCCGGCGGTGCCGGTGTTCAACACCGTCGCGCGGCGCAGCAGCCTGGGCACGTTCTGCAGCAAGATGAACGTCGTGATCAATGCCAATGGCGGTTATACCACCGTGTCCGACATGCAGGACCCCGAGGCGACGCTGGGCGAGCAACTGTGCCTTGTGCGCACCTATGCGATTGCGGGGGGCGAGGAACTGATCGCCTCGGTATCGGGCGCGACGCCCGAGCAGATCGCGCAGCAATGCGACGGTCTGGGCGAGGCGATGAAGGCTGAGGTGGACGCGGTGGCGCTGTCCCCGGCATCCGAGGTTCTGGCCAAGGTCAACGGCTTCATCTCCGGGTCGGGCATGTCGCCCGAGCAACTGGAGACGACGGCGCGGATCTGCATGTCGAGCGGTTATCAGACCGAGAACATGCGCACCACGCTGAGCGGCGCGCTGTTGATGGTGGCGCTGGGGCAGGCGGCTTATGCGGAACTGGTGGGGCATCACCTGGTGACGGGCTATGGCACCGTGAAGCGCCCCAAGCGCGCGGGCGAATGGTATGACATGGCGGTCACGGCGCTGGAGCAGGGGGCGACCCCGGTGGTCGCGCGGGCCGATCAGCCCGACCGCCCGGCATTGCTGCGCGCGGCGGTGAACCGGATGAATGGCGGCGGCGCCCAGCAGGGCGCGGCGGTGCCGGTCTTCACGGTCGCCGAATAGGCCTTTGCGCATCGCGGACTGGCCTGTCGCGCAAGCAGCGGGCCCGCCGCCGTTTAGGGAGCGGGAATTATTTTCGCGCCGCTCCCGGATTGCCTCTTCACATGGGCGGCGCGATTGCGTATATCGCCGCCCACCTACCAGATCACGGATCATGTGCGGTCGTGGCGGAATTGGTAGACGCGCAGCGTTGAGGTCGCTGTGGGGTAACACCCGTGGAAGTTCGAGTCTTCTCGACCGCACCATTTATCACCATTTGCCGGTCTGTCCGCCCCCCCTGTTTCACAGGGGGTGGTTGTGTTTGGCGTGGCGGGGTGGGGCGCTCAGGGCGCGGCCAGCATCTCGAGCGTGCGGGTAATGTCGCCTTCGGTGGTAAGCGGGTTGATCGTGCAGAGCCTGAGCGCGGAGCGGTCCTTGAGCATGGTCGAGGACAAGGTCGCGAAGCCTGATTGCGACACGCGCGCGGCGCGGGCCGCGTGGTCGGCGGCGTCCGAGCCCTTGAGCGCGAAGCAGACGATGCCGAGCTGTGCTGGGGTGACGATCTCCCAGGTGTCGGGCTGGCTGCGCAGGTGGGATTCGGTGAATTCCGCAAGGGCGATGCCGCGCTGCACGGCATCGCGAAATGCGGGCGCGCCATAGGTGCGCAGCGACATCCAGAGCTTCATGGCGCGCGCACGGCGGGTCAGTTCCAGCGAGCGGTTGCCGTAATTCACCTCGCCCGAGGTGGCCTGCACGTCCCGCAGATATTCGGGGTTCATCGCAAAGCACCGTTCCAGAGCGCCGGGGCGGGTGACGAGGCAAAGCCCCATGTCATAGGGTTGGAAGAACCATTTATGCGGGTCGAGCACGACCGAGTCGGCGCGAGACAGCCCCGAGAGCGCGGCGCGCCCTTCGGCGGTGATGGCGGCGGGCGCGCCGTAGGCCCCGTCCACATGAAGCCAGAGCCCATGTTCGGCGCAGATATCGGCGATGGCGTCAAGCGGGTCGGTCGCGCCGGTATTGGTGCTGCCGGCGGTGGCGACGACCATCATCGGGCGTTGCCCGGCGGCGATATCCGCCGCGATGGCAGCGGCGAGGCTGTCGGGGCACATGCGCAGCGCGTCATCCGAGGGAAGGATGCGGATCTGCCGTTCATCAAGCCCCATCTGGCGCAGGTTGCGCGGCAGCGAGGCGTGGGTCTGATCGGTGAGGTAGGCGACACCGGCCCCGATCTCGGTGCGGGCAACGCAAAAACCCGTGAAATTCGCCATAGAGCCGCCCGAGAGCAGCACGCCTTCGCTATGGGCGGGCAGGCCCAGCATTTCGGCGACCCAGGAACAGACGGTGGTTTCCACGGTGGCGGGGCCTGATGCGCCGCCCCAACTCGCGTTGATCGCGTTGAAGCCGGTGCCCATCCATTCGCCAAGGGTGGAGGCAAAGGCGGCGGGGCCGGGCACGCGGGCGAAATAGCGGGGGTGGTCGCCGTGTTGCATGTGACCAAAGGCGATCTCGGCCATCAGTTCAAGCGAGGCGTCGGGGTCTTGTGGGGCTTCGGGCAGCGGCCCGCCAAGGCGGTCGGCCAGCGCGGGCGCACTGCCGGTGACGATCACCGGCTCGGTGTTGCGCCGTTCCAGCCGGTCAACGACCATATCGACCACCTTGTGGCCAAGGCGGCGCATTTCGGCCGGGTCCATGCCGAGCGTGTCGGCGGGAATGGCGAAAGGGTCATTGGTGGGCGGTGTTTTCGGCGGCATGATCGGAGGTTCCCTGGAGTTTGGCCAAGGGTTTGCCCGGAACGGCGCGGATTGCAAGGGGCGCGCGGCGCGGGTGGCGTCACTCGGCGGGTTGGAAGCCCGTGATCAGCTGGCGCAGCCCGAGCGCGGCCCCGGCGATGATCGCAAGGAAGGTGACCGGCGCCGAGAAGCTGAGCACCGAAAAGGCCGACAGCCCCTGACCGACGGTGCAGCCCAGCGCCAGCACCGCGCCTGCGCCCATGATCGCCGCGCCGGTCATCTGGCGGCGCAGCTCGCGCGGGTCTTCGCAGGCTTCCCAGCGGAAATGTCCCTTTATCAGCGAGCCGATGAAAGCGCCGGTGGCGACGCCTGCGACGGAGCCGACCGCAAAGGAGGGCGCACGCGCCGAGGCGGTCATGAAATAAAGCAGGGTTTCCCCGACCGGGGCCGAAAAGCTGTGCGACACGACCGGCATGGCGGTGAAGCCCGTGGTTGCGACCCAATAGCTGCCCGCCCAGCCCGAGGTGATCGCAAGCCCCACGATGCAGGCCCAGAAGATGGATTTCGGGGCCGCAATCAATTCGCGAGAGGCCAGCGCGCCCAGCGTGATCAGCGCGCCGATCGCGATGCCCAGCGGCGCGACGGCCAGCCCGCTTTGCGCCGAGAGGAAATGCACGATACCGGGGGGCATGCCGGTCACGTCCTCTTGCATGAAGGCCCAATTGCGCAGGTAGGCCAGCGGCCCGTAGAGCATCACATAGGCCGAGACGCCCATTACCAGAACGATCACGAAGGCGCGGAAATCCCCGCCCCCCAGCCGGGCGATGCAGCCGTAGCCGCAATTGCCCGCCAGCGCCATGCCGTAGCCGAACATGAGCCCGCCCAGGATCGAGGCGAGCGGCATCCAGCGGATCGACAGGTAATAAGAGCGTTCGAGCGCCATCATGCCCGCGGCGCTGAGGGCAAAGGTGCTCATGACCGCGATGCCGATCGCCAGCACCCACATCCGCATCCTGAGAGAGGAGCCGCCATAGAGCATGTCCTCGATTGCGCCCATCGTGCAGAAACGCCCGATCCGCGCAGCGAGACCCAAAAAGATACCCGATGCCAGCCCTATCAGGGCCACGAGGGTATTGTCCCCCAGAAGTTCAGACATGCCCCACGCTCCTCCCGCCTGGGTGGCCCGCGCGTCAGGCGCGGGCTGCCTCGGTCTCCTCGACGCAGAATAGTTCATAAACGAGTTCAAGTACACGGCGGGGACGATTGTCGGCGAGCCGGTAATAGATCGTCTTGCCCTCGCGGCGCGGCACCACCAGCCCTTCGAGCCTGAGACGCGACAATTGCTGGGACACGGCCGCCTGACGCGCCGAGAGCAGGTCTTCGAGTTCGGTCACGGATTTCTCGCCGGAGACAAGGTGGCAAAGGATCATGAGCCGCCCCTCGTGGCTGATCGCCTTGAGGAAGTTCGAGGCGTTGGTGGCGTTCTCGACCATCTGGTCCATTTCGGCTTCGCTGAGCGAAGAGTCAAAAACAGGAAGTGCCATCGTTCAGGTTTCCGTCCCCATCTGCCATTGCTCCCGGTTCGCGTCGGGTTCTGATTGGCGCATTGTTTAGTTCGTTTTCGCGGGTTGTGCAAAATCCGTATTTTCGGTGAGCATCATTTCAAGCAGGCCCCAGAAGAAATCCTCGCCGGGATAGCCTTCGATCCGGGCAAGTTCGCGGCCCTCATCCACCAGCACGAAGGTCGGTGTGAACAGCACCGGGCGGGAAAAATCGACGCCTTCGGGCGGGGCCTGAGAGATGGCAATCATGCGCAGAGGCGCATAGGCGCCGGCCTCGGTCTTGGGATAGATCGGGCCGATCTCGTCCTTCCACTGGATGCAATAGTGGCAGCCCGCGCGTTCGACCATGATGAGTTCCACCGCATGCGCGGCCGGGGCAATGGCGATCCAGAGCGGTGCCAGCAATCCGGCGATGAGACGAGAGACCATGAGATAACCAATTGACGTTGGGTGTTCATACAACTTAATTTGAATATGTCATTTTCACAAGGAGCTTCGCGAATGCTCGATATTTCCTATGCGGGCGCGGCTCTTGCGGGATTGTTGTCGTTTTTCACGCCATGCATCCTGCCGATGGTTCCCTTCTATCTTTGCTATATGGCGGGCCTGTCGATGAACGAGCTGCGCAGCGACGGCGCGATTGCGCCGGGGGCGCAGAAGCGGCTGGTGATCTCGGCGGTGTTCTTTGCGCTGGGCGTGACCACCATCTTCGTGCTGCTGGGCATGGGGGCGACGGCGCTGGGGCAGGCCTTTGCGCAGTGGCGCCAGCCGCTGAGCTATGTGGCGGCGGCGATCCTGTTCGTGTTCGGGCTGCATTTCCTGGGGGTTCTGCGCATCCCGTTGCTGTATCGCGAGGCGCGTGTCGAAAGCACGGCCGAGCCGACGACGGTGCTGGGCGCGTATGTGATGGGGCTGGCCTTCGGGTTTGGCTGGACGCCCTGCGTCGGCCCGGCGCTGGCGGCGATCCTGATGGTCGCAAGCGGCATGGGCAGCGTCAGCGAGGGGGCGTTGCTGCTGATGGTCTACGGGCTGGCGATGACTGCGCCCTTCATCGTGGCGGCGCTTTTCGCGCGCCCGTTCCTGAGCTGGATGCAGAGCAAGCGCAAATACATGGCCCATGTGGAGAAGGCGATGGGTGTGATGCTGATCGTCTTTGCGGTGCTGATCGCGACCAACGCGGTGAACATCATCGCCAATTTCATGATCGAGTGGTTCCCGAGTTTCCAGTCGATGGGCTAGGGCCGTTCAAATCGAGGGAGGAAAGACATGAGACAGTTTATAGCGGCGTTCCTGCTGGGGCTGGCGGCGATGAGCATGCCTGGACTGGCCGCCAATATCGGCGATGACGGGCTCCACAAGGCGCCCTGGATGCGCGAGACGTTTCTTGATCTGCGCGAGGATTTGGCCGAGGCCAATGCCGAGGGCAAGCGCCTTGCGCTGATGATCGAGCAGCGCGGCTGCATCTATTGCAAGATGATGCATGAAGAGGTGTATCCGCTGCCCGACATCGCGCAGTATGTGTCCGAGAATTTCTTCGTGGTGCAGATCAACCTGCATGGCGACCGGGAGGTCACCGACCTTGACGGGGAATCGATGCCCGAAAAGGACATGCTGCGCAAATGGGGGATTCTGTTCACGCCGACAGTGATCTTCCTGCCCGATGAGGCGGGCGAGGGGGTTTCCGCCAAGGACGCGGCGGTCGCCATCATGCCCGGCGCGTTCAAGAAGGGCACGACGCTGGATATGTTCACCTGGGTCAACGAAAAGCGATATGCCATGGAAAACGGTGAGGATTTCCAGAGATACCACGCCCGCCGCATTCAGGAACGGCAGAGCAAACAGGACTGATGAGACGCCACCCGGCCCGCGCGCGCCGCCAAGAAATTCACGTTCGTGAATTTGTTGTTGCGTCGTCCGTATCTGGTGGCCTACTGTATACCGAGCTATCGAACCTTAGAACATGGTAGCCATGGGAGGAAACATGAAGCTTTCAACGACAATTCTGGCGGCGAGTGTGCTTGCGGCCGGCTCTGCATACGCCGAACCGGTGGCACCGGGCGACGTTCAGTTCGACGATTACGGCGCGGTCTCCGAATCGCTGACCGGTCAACCGGGCGATGCCGAAAATGGCGCGCTGGTGATGAAGACCAAATCGGCCGGCAATTGCATTTCATGCCACCAGATCGACGCGCTGTCCGATGCGGCCTTCCATGGGAACATCGGCCCGTCGCTGAACGGGGTCGGCGACCGCTGGAACGAAGCCGAGATCCGCGGCATCGTCGCCAATGCCAAGCACACCTATCCCGGAACGATGATGCCCGCCTATTACAAGGTCGACGGGTTCGTCCGGCCGGGCAACGCCTTTACCGGGAAAGCCGCCGAGGGCGGTCTGGACCCGCTGTTGACGGCAGAACAAATCGAAGATGTGGTCGCTTTCCTCGTGACACAGAAGGAACAGTGACCGGGTCACGTTTATCAAGGAGATGAAGATGGATTTCACAAGACGCGAAACCCTGGTCATTGGTGCCGCCACCGCTGCGGTGGTCACGCTGCCGATGCCCGCGATGGCCTCGGCCGTGGATGACGCGATCGCCGCGTTCACCGGTGGCGCCGACGTCGGCGATGGCGGCGTCAATCTGGATGCACCGGAGATCGCCGAGAACGGCAACACCGTGCCGATCGAAGTGAGCGCCGAAGGCGCAAGCGCGATCATGGTGCTTGCCGCCGGCAACCCGACACCGGGCGTTGCGACGTTCAACTTCGGCCCGCTGGCCGGGGCGCAGCGCGCAAAGACCCGTATCCGCCTGGCAGGCACGCAGGACGTGATCGCCGTTGCCAAGATGGCCGACGGCAGCTTTGCCAAGGCCCAGAAGAACGTCAAGGTCACCATCGGCGGCTGCGGCGGCTGAGCGAGAAGGAGTAGAGAACTATGGCAGAAGGTGTACGCCCCCGCGTGAAGGCGCCCAAGTCGGCCGATGCCGGCGAGGTTGTGGTCATCAAGACCCTGATCAGCCACAAGATGGAATCAGGTCAGCGCAAGGACAGCGACGGCAACGTCATCCCGCGCTCGATCATCAACCGCTTCACCTGCGACTTCAACGGCGAGAACGTCGTTGACGTCAAGATGGAGCCCGCGATCTCGACCAACCCGTATTTCGAATTCGAGGCCACGGTGCCCGAAGCCGGTGACTTTCAGTTCACTTGGTATGACGATGACGGGTCGGTTTACGAAGACACGAAATCGGTCTCGGTTGGCTGATCGAATATAATTATAATGGTGCCCTGCCGGACCTCCGAGGGGGAAAGGCAGGGCCACCAAAGGGAGGAACGCATGAAATTCAATGCAATGACAGCCGTGGCAGCCCTGATGCTGGCCCTGCCGGGTGCGGTCGCAGCGGACCCGGACGATGACAACCTGGTCATCAACGGCGAGCAGGAGATGACCACCAAGGCGCCGCTGCCCGCGCATATGGAAGACGCCAATATGGACCAGATCATGTCCGGTTGGCATTTCCGCTCGGACGAGACCCAGGCGCTGGAGATGGACGATTTCGACAATCCCGGCATGATCTTCGTCGATGCGGGCCGCGATCAGTGGAACGCGGTCGAAGGCTCGGAGGGCAACTCCTGTGCCACCTGTCACGAGGATCCGTCCAGCATGGAAGGTGTGCGCGCCGTCTATCCCAAGTGGGACGAGAAGGCCGGCGAAGTGCAGACCGTGGCCATGCAGATCAACGATTGCCGCGAGAACAACATGGGCGCCGAACCTTATGGCTACACCAGTGGTCAGATGGCGAACATGGAAGCCCTGATCGCGCTGCAATCGCGCGGCATGCCGGTGGATGTGACGATCGACGGCCCTGCCGAGGAGATGTGGGAGAAGGGCAAGGAAATCTATTATACCCGTTACGGCCAGCTGGAACTGAGCTGCGCCAATTGTCACGAGGACAATTACGGCAACATGATCCGTGCCGACCACCTGAGCCAGGGGCAGATCAACGGTTTCCCGACCTATCGCCTGAAAAACGCCAGGCTGAACACGGCGCATGGCCGCTTCAAGGGCTGCATCCGCGATACCCGCGCGCATACCTTTGATCCGGGCAGCGACGAGTTCGTGGCGCTGGAGCTTTACGTCGCAAGCCGCGGCAACGGCCTGTCGGTCGAAGGCCCCTCGGTGCGTAACTGAGGTAATACCGGCCGGGGCGGCACGTTCGTTCGCCCCGGCCGCGCCGCTGCCTGCATGACATTCAAACCGGAGGCCGCGAGGCCTCGACCGGCTCCTGCGCCAAGGGCGCGGAGCGGCAGAACTCTAACCACTCGGAGTCAGACATGATCTCTCGTCGCGATTTTCTTCAGGTCAGCATGGCGGCCTCGGCGCTTTATGGTGCATCGGGTTTTGGTAACTGGGCGAAGCTGGCCGCGCAGCAGGCGCTGACCCAGGATCAATTGCTGGAATTCGACACGTTCGGCAATGTCAGCCTGATCCATATCACCGACATTCACGCGCAGATGAAGCCGATCTATTTCCGCGAGCCGGAGATCAATATCGGCGTCGGCCCCAACAAGGGCGAGGTGCCCCATGTCACCGGCGCGGATTTCCGCAAGCTTTACGGCATCGAGGATGGCAGCCCCAGCCATTACGCGCTGACCTATAACGATTTCTCGGCGCTGGCGAAGGAATATGGCCGGGTCGGCGGGCTGGATCGCGTGGCCACCGTGGTCAAGGCGATCCGCGCCGCGCGCCCCGATGCGCTGCTGCTGGATGGCGGCGACACCTGGCACGGTTCCTATACCTGCTATCACACCGAAGGCCAGGACATGGTCAACGTGATGAATGCCCTCAAGCCCGACGCGATGACCTTTCACTGGGAGTTCACCCTGGGTCAGGACCGCGTGCGCGAACTGGTCGAGGGGCTGCCCTTCGACGCGCTGGGCCAGAACATTTTCGACGCCGAGTGGGACGAGCCCGCGGCCGAGTTCAAACCTTACGAATTCTATGAGCGTGGTGGTGTGAAGATCGCCGTGATCGGTCAGGCCTTCCCCTATATGCCGATTGCCAATCCCGGCTGGATGTTCCCCGATTACAGCTTTGGCATCCGCGACGACAACATGCAGCAGATGGTCAACGAGGTGCGCGATCAGGGTGCCGAGCTGGTGGTCTGCCTCAGCCATAACGGCTTTGACGTGGACAAGAAGATGGCCGGCGCTGTCAGCGGGATCGACGTGATCCTGTCGGGCCATACCCATGACGCGCTGCCCGAGCCGGTGCTGGTGGGCGACACGATCATCATCGCCAGCGGATCGAACGGGAAATTCGTGAGCCGCGTCGATCTGGATGTGCGCGACGGGCAGATGATGGGCTTCCGCCACAAGCTGATCCCGATCTTCAGCGACGTGATCGAGCCCGACGGCGAGATGCAGGCGCTGATCGAAGAGCAGCGCGCGCCCTATGCCAGTGATCTGAGCGAGGTGATCGGCCAGACCGACAGCCTGCTGTACCGGCGCGGCAATTTCAACGGCTCCTGGGATGATCTGATCTGCGACGCGCTGTTGAGCGAGCGCGATGCCGAGATCGCCATGAGCCCCGGCGTGCGCTGGGGGCCGAGCCTCATTCCGGGCGACGACATCACCCGAGAGGATATCTGGAACGTCACCTCGATGAGCTATGGCGAAGCCTATCGCAGCGAGATGACGGGCGAGTTCATCAAGGTGATCCTTGAGGACGTGGCCGACAACATCTTCAACCCCGACCCCTATTACCAGCAGGGCGGCGACATGGTGCGGATCGGCGGCATGGCCTATGCGATCGACATCTCCAAGCCCCAGGGCGAGCGGATCAGCGACATGACATTGCTGAGCACCGGCGAGGCGATCGACCCGGCGCGAAACTATGTCGTGGCCGGTTGGGCCAGCGTCAACGAGGGCACCGAAGGGCCGCAGATCTGGGACGTGGTGGAAAACCACATCCGCAAGCAGGGCACCGTTTCCCTTGAACCGAACGAGAGCGTGAAGGTCAGCGGCCTCTGAACAGGGCCGCCACCTGACTGACAGGAGATTTCGTCTTCATCTATCCGACAAATGCATATAGATGAATATGATGTTGCAAGAGGAGGCTTTGGACAGATGACAGCCGATAACGAAAAGAAGGGTGCATCGCGCCGCGCGTTCCTGAAGGGCGCGGTGGCGGCGGGTGGGGCCGTGGCGGGCGCCGGGATGGCGCGTGCTGCCGAACCCGATCCGCTGATCACCGAGATTCAGGAATGGGCGAGCGGCCTGGGCGAGGGCGTGGACGCCACGCCCTACGGGATGCCGATCCGTTTCGAGGATGACGTGATCCGGCGCAACGTGGAGTGGCTGACGGCGGACACGATCAGTTCGATCAACTTCACCCCGATCCATGCGCTTGACGGCACGATCACCCCGCAGGGCTGCGCCTTCGAGCGCCACCATTCGGGCGCGATCGAGCTCAAGAAGGAAGATTACCGGCTGATGATCAACGGGCTTGTCGACAAGCCGATGATCTTCACCTACGCCGATCTTGAACGCTTCCCGCGCGAAAACCACGTCTATTTCTGCGAATGCGCCGCCAATACCGGCATGGAATGGGCGGGCGCGCAGCTCAATGGCGCGCAGTTCACCCATGGCATGATCCACAACATGGAATATTCCGGCGTCTCGCTGCGCACGCTTCTGACCGAGGCGGGCATGGAGACCACGGGCGATCTGTCGGACAAATGGGTCTATGTCGAGGGCGCGGATGCGTCCTCGAACGGGCGTTCGATCCCGATGGACAAGGCGCTGGATGACGTTCTGGTCGCCTTCAAGGCCAATGGCGAGGCGCTGCGAAAGGAGCACGGCTATCCCGTGCGCCTGGTCGTGCCCGGCTGGGAAGGCAACATGTGGGTCAAGTGGCTGCGCCGCATCGAGGTGATGGACGGCCCCGTGGAAAGCCGCGAGGAAACCAGCAAATACACCGACACGCTGGAAGACGGCACCAGCCGCAAATGGACCTGGGTGATGGACGCGAAATCGGTCGTCACCAGCCCCAGCCCGCAATCGCCGATCGGCCACGGCCCCGGCCCGCTGGTCATTACCGGGCTTGCATGGTCGGGTCAGGGCAAGATCACCCGCGTCGATGTGTCCACCGATGGCGGCATGAACTGGCAACAGGCGCGTCTGGCGATGGAAGGCCAGTCCAAGGCGCTGACGCGGTTCTATCTCGAGATCGACTGGGACGGCAGCGAAATGCTGCTGCAATCGCGCGCTCATGACGAGACGGGCTATGTCCAGCCCACCAAGGACGCGCTGCGCGAGATCCGTGGCGAGAACTCGATCTACCACAACAACTGCATCCAGACCTGGTGGGTCAAGGAGAACGGGGAGGCAGAGAATGTCGAAGTCTCTTAAGCTATACGGTGTCCTGGGGGTCGCTTCGGCGGCGCTGATGGTCGGGGCCCATAATTTCGCGGACCGCTTTGTCGCGCCGATGCCCGACAATGCGCGGGTTCTGTCGCCGGAGTCGGCATCGCCCGACATGATGTTCATCGCCGCCGCCCGCGCCGAGGCCGCCGCCGACGCCAAGCGGCTGGGGGTCGGACGCGAGGCGCTGCCCGAGGAAATCGCGGCCTGGGACGTGGATGTAAGCCCTGATGGCACCGGTCTGCCCGAAGGTTCGGGATCGGTCATGGATGGCGAGGAGCTGTTTGTCGATTACTGCGCCGTGTGCCATGGCGATTTTGCCGAAGGTGTCGGCAACTGGCCCTCGCTGGCCGGGGGCGACGGCACGCTGGCAAACGAGGACCCGGTGAAGACCGTCGGCTCCTACTGGCCCTACCTTTCGACCGCATGGGATTACGTGCATCGCTCGATGCCCTTTGGCGCGGCGCAGACGCTGAGCGCCGACGAGACATATGCGATCGTGGCCTATATCCTTTATTCCAACTACCTGGTGGAGGACGATTTCGTCCTGTCCAAGGATAATTTCCTTGAGGTCGAGATGCCCAATGCCGACGGGTTCATCGTCGATGACCGCCCCGAGACGGAATACGGGCGCTTCAGCGAAGACGCCTGCATGGAGAACTGCAAGGACAGTGTCGAGATCACCATGCACGCCAGCGTTCTTGACGTGACCCCCGACGAAGAAGGCGCCGAGGAGGCCGCCGAGGCGATGGAAGAGGCCAATGCCGACACCGCCGCCGACGAGAAGATCGAGGAGATGGCCGAGGCCGCTGAACCCGCGGCGGAAAGCGAAGCCGCGGCTGAACCCGAGGCCGGCGAACCCGCCGAGACCGCCGCCCTGAATATGGCGCTGGTCGAGGAGGGCGAGAGCGTCTTCAGGAAGTGCAAGGCCTGCCACCAGGTCGGCGAAGGCGCATCGAACCGCGTCGGGCCGCAGCTGAACGGTATTGTCGGGCATCCGATGGGCGCCGTCGACGGTTTCCGCTACTCCAAGACGCTTGAAAGCATGGGCGAAGAGGGCATGGTCTGGTCCGAAGAGAACCTGGCCGCGTTCCTCGAGGATCCGCGCGGTTATGTCAAAGGCACCAAGATGTCCTTTAACGGTTTGCGCAAGGACGAGGACATCGACGCGGTGATCGAATATCTGAAGTCCTTTTCGCAATAGCGAAATGGTGAACAGGGCCGGCGATGTGCCGGCCCTGTTGTCTTTGCCCTTTAGGGGCAGACTGGCGTAAACTGGTGATGAACCTTTGGGAGGAGGGCACCATGATTACACGCCGAGCATTGCTGAGCACGCTGGCGGCAACTGCCGTCACCGCGCCCTGTGCCGTTGCCGCCGAACTGGGCGATGACGGGCTGCACAAGCAGCCATGGTTCATGGACAGTTTCCTGGAATTGCCCGATGATCTGGCCCATGCCGCCGAGCGGGGCCGCCACCTGATGGTGCTGTTTGAGCAGAAGGGTTGCCCCTATTGCCGCGAACTGCATGAGGTCAATTTCGAGCGCGACGAGATCACCGGCTATATCAAGCAACATTTCGATGTGGTGCAGCTGGATATCTGGGGCGCACGCGAGGTGGTCGATTTCGACGGCGCGGCGCTGGAGGAGCGCGCGCTGGCCCAGAAATGGGGCGTGAACTACACCCCCACCACGATCCTGTTCGCAGCCGACAATGCGGGGGCCGCGGATGCGCAGAGCGCCGAGACATTCCGCCTGCCGGGATATCTCAAGCCGTTCCACTATCTGTCATCGCTGGAATATGTCGAGACGCGCGAATATGAGAAGCAGCCGTTCCAGCGATACCTGCAGGACAAGTTCGCCGAGTTGGAGGAGAAGGGTATTGATCCGGATGTTTGGTAGGGTCGCGGCCGGTCTGGCCGCGCTGGTGATGAGCGGCGCCGCTGTGTGGGCGGTGCCGATCGGTGATCCCGAAGAGGGCGAGGAACTGTTCGGGATGTGTTCGGGCTGTCACGAGGTCGGACAGGGCGCCGAGAATGGCATCGGCCCGCATCTCAACGGGATTTTCGGGCGAAAGGCGGCCTCGGTCGCCAAAGATTTTCGTTATTCCGAAGGCTTGCGCCGGGCCGGGGCGGATGGGTTGGTGTGGCATCTGGACAAGCTGGATGCCTATCTCGAGAACCCAAAGGCGCTGGTCAGCGCCACGCGGATGAGCTTTGACGGGCTGGAGGATCCGCAGGAGCGCGCCGATATCCTGGCCTATCTGCGCCGGTATTCGGACAACCCGCAAAACATTCCCGAAGCCGACCCGACGGCCCGCCCGCGCGAAGTGGAGCTGGAGCCCGAGGTGCTGGCGCTGGTGGGGGACGAGGAATACGGCGAATACCTGTCGAGCGAATGCAAGATCTGTCATCAGGCGGATGGTAATGACGAGGGGATTCCGTCGATCACCAACTGGCCGCAGGAAGATTTCGTCGTCGCGATGCATGCTTACAAGCGCAAGTTGCGCCCGCATCCGGTGATGCAGATGATGGCCGGGCGGCTGTCGGACGAGGAGATCGCCGCGCTGGCGGCGTATTTCGAAGGTACTGAGTAGGTCGGACTGGCCGGCCATCTACTGGGAGGAGACGAATATGACTTTGAACAGACGAGCCTTTATCGGCACTGGCGCTGCCGCGGCAGCGATGCTGTCGGCACCGATGCTGAATGCGCAGGGTAAGCCGCGCGTGGTGGTCGTTGGCGGTGGCGCAGGCGGCGCCACGGCGGCGCGCTATCTTGCAAAGGACAGCGATGGCGCGATCGACGTGACGCTGGTGGAGCCCACACGGGCCTATTACACCTGTTTCTTCTCGAACCTCTATATCGGGGGTTTCCGCGAGCTGAGCTCGATCGGACACAGCTATGGCACGCTGGCCAGCGATTATGGCGTGAATGTCGTGCATGACTGGGCCGTGGGCATTGATCGCGACGCCAAGACCGTAACGCTGGCGGGGGGGGCTGTGCTGCCCTATGACCGGCTGATCCTGAGCCCCGGCATTGATTTCGTCGACGACGCCGTGCCCGGCTGGAGCGTCGCGCAGCAGAACAAGATGCCCCATGCCTACAAGGCCGGAAGCCAGACCGAATTGCTGAAGGCGCAGATCGAGGCGATGCCGGAAGGCGGGCTTTATGCCATGGTCGCGCCGCCCAACCCGTTCCGCTGCCCGCCTGGCCCCTATGAGCGGGTCAGCATGGTCGCGCATCTGCTCCAGCAGATCAATCCGACCGCCAAGATCCTGATCGCAGATCCCAAACCGAAATTCTCGAAGATGGCGCTGTTCCAGGAGGGCTGGCAGAAGCATTACGGCGGCATGATCGACTGGATCGGCCCCGATTTCGGCGGGCAGAATGTCAGCGTCAACCCCGACGAGATGACGCTGGATATCGACGGCACGGTCGAGAATGTCGATGTCTGCAACGTGATCCCGGCGCAGAAGGCCGGGCGCATCTGCGACATGGCCGGTATCACCGAGGGCAACTGGGCACCCGTTGTGCCCGCAACGATGCAATCGCGCATGGACGAGAACATCCACGTCCTTGGTGACGCCACCAGCCAGGGCGACATGCCCAAGTCGGGCTATTCCGCCAACAGCCAGGCCAAGGTCGCGGCCATGGCGGTGCGCGGGTCGCTGCTTGGGTCCAAGGTGTTCCCGGCGAAGTTCTCGAACACCTGCTGGAGCCTCATCGACACCGATGACGGGGTCAAGGTCGGCGCCTCCTACGAGGCGACCGAGGAGAAGATTGCGAAGGTGGACGGCTTCATCAGCCAGACCGGAGAGGACGACGCGCTGCGCAAGGCGACCTATGAGGAAAGCCTTGGCTGGTATGCGGGGATCACCGAGGACATGTTCGGCTGACCGACGCTGCCAAGCGAAGCGAAAGACGCCCCCGGCAGTGATGCCGGGGGTTTTTGCGTGGCGGCGCGCAATGCGCCGCTCACCATCGCGACACGCAAAACAATGGCGCTTCCCCTTGCAGCGTCTGGGGCGCGAGACTAAGACTCCGTTAGCACCTGAGCGGTAAAGATCGAAACATTCTCACAGGCAGGCAGATATGACAGACCCTCACGAAACCTTCATGAATACACTTGTGCCCATGGTGGTCGAACAGACCAGCCGGGGTGAACGGGCCTATGACATCTTCTCGCGCCTGCTCAAGGAGCGGATCATTTTCGTCAACGGGCCGGTGCATGACGGCATGTCCAGCCTGATCGTGGCACAGCTCTTGCATCTCGAGGCCGAAAACCCGTCCAAAGAGATCAGCATGTATATCAATAGCCCCGGTGGCGTGGTGACGAGCGGACTGTCGATCTATGACACGATGCAATATATCAAGCCCAAGGTCAGCACGCTGGTGATCGGGCAGGCGGCTTCGATGGGGTCGCTGCTTCTGACGGCGGGTGAAAAGGGCATGCGCTTCTCGCTGCCCAACAGCCGAATCATGGTCCACCAGCCCTCCGGCGGCTACCAGGGCCAGGCGACGGATATCATGATCCACGCCGAAGAGACGCTGAAGCTCAAGAAACGGTTGAACCAGATCTATGTGCGTCATACAGGGCAATCGCTCAAGAAGGTCGAGGATGCACTGGAGCGCGACAATTTCATGTCTCCCGAGGAAGCGAAAGCCTGGGGTCTGATCGATGAAATCGTCGAGAACCGGGTCAAGACCGAGGACGAGAGCAGCTGATCGCCCGCCCTTTGAGGGTCAGGCGATTGCCGGCTATTTTGACATTGTGGAGCACCACCACCTGTCTTAAGCTGGCGAGGAAGGGATCAAGAGACCGCCCCCGAGGGGGCGGGAAACTGCTGGGCACGGCCCGAAAGGTACGCAATGTCGAATAACTCTGGCGGCGACAGCAAAAACACCCTCTATTGCAGCTTCTGCGGCAAAAGCCAGCATGAGGTACGCAAGCTGATCGCGGGCCCCACGGTGTTCATCTGCGACGAATGCGTCGAACTGTGCATGGATATCATCCGCGAGGAAACCAAGAGCGCGGGGCTCAAATCCAGCGAGGGCGTGCCGACGCCACAGGAAATCTGCGAGGTTCTGGACGATTACGTGATCGGTCAGGCGATGGCCAAGCGGGTGCTGTCTGTCGCGGTGCATAACCACTACAAACGGCTCAATCACTCGGGCAAGAGCGATATCGAGCTGCAGAAATCCAACATCCTGCTGATCGGCCCGACGGGCTGCGGCAAGACGCTGCTGGCGCAGACGCTGGCGCGGATTCTGGATGTGCCCTTCACCATGGCCGACGCCACCACGCTGACCGAGGCGGGCTATGTGGGCGAGGATGTGGAGAACATCATCCTCAAGCTGCTGCAATCGAGCGAATACAATGTCGAGCGCGCGCAGCGCGGCATCGTCTATATCGACGAGGTCGACAAGATCACCCGCAAGTCCGAGAACCCGTCGATCACCCGCGACGTGTCGGGCGAGGGTGTGCAGCAGGCGCTGCTGAAGCTGATGGAAGGCACCGTTGCCGCCGTGCCGCCGCAAGGCGGGCGAAAGCATCCCCAGCAGGAGTTCCTGCAGGTGGACACGACCAATATCCTGTTCATCTGCGGTGGCGCATTTGCCGGGCTCGACCGGATCATCTCGCAGCGCGGCAAGGGCAGCGCGATGGGCTTTGGCGCCGATGTGCGCGACGTGGATGCGCGCAACACCGGCGAAGTGTTCAAGGATCTCGAACCCGAGGATCTGCTGAAATTCGGCCTGATCCCGGAATTTGTCGGCCGTCTGCCAGTGATCGCGACGCTGGAGGATCTGGACGAGGATGCGCTTGTCACCATCCTGACACAGCCCAAGAATGCTTTGATCAAGCAATACCAGCGCCTGTTCGAGCTGGAGGATTCGCAGCTGACCTTTACCGACGAGGCGCTGAAAGCGATCGCCAAGCGCGCCATCGCACGCAAGACCGGCGCGCGCGGGCTGCGTTCCATCCTCGAGGATATTCTGCTCAACACGATGTTCGAACTGCCAGGCATGGAGGGCGTCGAAGAGGTGGTGGTCAACGAAGAGGCGGTGAATTCGGACGCCGCGCCGCTGATCATCTATGCCGACCAGAAGAAGGAAGGCGCCTCGGCGGGCTGAGCCTGTCTGCGTTTTGCCGCCACAAGAGGCGACCTGAACCTGTCGCGGCTGCCGCGGCAGGTTTTTTGCAGCCCGAAGGCGGGCGGTTCATGGTCGCTTGGCAAGGGAGACGGGGATGGAGATTCGCACGGGGTTCAAGGATGACCGCACATCCATTGTCGGGCTGTTCACCAGCGCGTTCTCGGAGTCCGAAGGCCCCGAGGAGGGGCGCGCAATCGGCCAGTTGGCTCAGACGCTGCTGGACCGGACCCCGCAGAATGACATCCATGTCTTTTCCGCCTGGCGCGACGGGGTTATCGCGGGCTGCATCGTGTTCACGCGCCTGGATTTCGTCGGCGAGTCGCGCGAGGTGTTCATGATGGCGCCTGTCGCGGTGGCGACCGCGTGGCAAGGTCAGGGGGTTGGGCAGGCACTGATATCGCATGGCCTTGATGCGCTGCGCGGTCATGGCGTGGACGTGGCGGTGACTTACGGCGACCCGGCCTATTATGCCCGGACCGGGTTCGAGCCGGTGTCGCAGCAGGTGATCCCGGCTCCGCTGCCGCTCAGCCAACCGGAGGGCTGGCAGGCGCAATCGCTGAATGACCGGGCGCTGGAGGCGATGGCGGGGCGGGCGACATGCGTCGCCGCCTTCGACAATCCCGATTACTGGTAAGCGTTGCGCCATGGCGCGGAGCATTCGTCGCGCATGCATGCAACGCCTACTGGACCTTTGCCGCCAATTGCGCCATATCAGGGGGCAACTTATCGGAGGTTCCCATGGGCATTCTCAACTCCCTTCTGCGTGCGGTCACCTGGTGGAACGGGCAGACGCTTAACACTCAGTTCTATACGTGGCGCAAGGGCGTGAAGGTTGGCGAGGACGAGCAGGGAAACATCTTCTACCGCTCGCGCGAGGGCGACCGGCGTTGGGTCATCTTCAATGGCGAGGCAGAGGCCAGCCGGATCGGTGCCGATTGGCATGGCTGGCTGCACCGGACCTATGACGAGCCGCCCTCTGAAACGCCGCTGGCGCATAAGCCGTGGGAAAAGCCGCATGAAGAAAACCTGACGGGCACGGCGCTGGCCTATGCCCCGGCGGGTTCGATCCGCCGCGCCCAACCGGTTGAGCGGCGCGATTACGAGGCGTGGACGCCGGAATAAGGGCGCGTTTGATATGTCGGAAAGCACTACGGAAGTGATCGTCGGCGGGGCCGTTCTGGCCGCCGCCATCGGGTTTCTGGTCTATGCCGGGCAAGTCACCGGTTTTTCGACCGGGCAGAGCGAATATGCGCTGAGCGCCAGTTTCCGCAGCGCCGACGGGGTCGATGTAGGCACCGATGTGCGCATGGCGGGCGTCAAGGTCGGCCGCGTGACCACCATTGCGCTGGACCCGGTCACCTATCGCGCGATGACCGAATTCACCGTGAGCGAAGGCATCGAGGTGCCCGATGACAGCGCCGTTGCGGTCAGTTCCGAGGGGCTTTTGGGGGGCAATTACGTCGAGATTCTGCCGGGCGGCTCGCCGTTCTATTTCGAGCCTGGTGATGAGATTGAATTCACTCAGAGTTCGGTAAGCCTTGTGTCGCTGCTGATGAAATTCGTCACCGGCGACGAAGACGAGAGCGCGGTGGAATGAGCCTGCGCGCGGCCATGTTTGGCCTCATGCTGATTGTGCCGACGGGGCTTGCGGCGCAGCAAGCGCAGGAGGTGGCGATCGGAACCGGCGCGGTGCTGCGCGGGCTGGACAAGATCAACGGAACATCGGTCGATTTGACGCTGGCCGCCGGGGAAACCGGGGTGCTTGGCTCTCTCGAGGTGACGCTGCATGAATGCCGCTACCCGATTGGGGACGCCGCGGCGGATGCCTTTGCCTTTATCGACGTGCGCGCGCCCAATGCCGATGCGCCGATCTTCGAGGGCTGGATGATCGCCTCGTCACCGGCGCTCAACGCGATGCAGCATCCACGTTATGACGTCTGGGTGCTGCGTTGCAGGACCGAGTAGGCATCGCCGCATAGCCTTTCGCCGAGGATCGAGGCGGGCTGCGACAGGGCGCGGCGCAGATGCGCGCGATACTGGGCGCGGGTGATTTCAATCGCGCCCATCGAGGCCAGGTGCGGCGTGATGAATTGCGTGTCGAACAGGGTGAAGCCACAGCGGCGCAGGTGATCGCAGAGATGAACCAGCGCCAGTTTCGATGCGTCCGTGCGCCGCGAGAACATGCTTTCGCCAAAGAACGCGCTGCCCAGCACGACGCCGTAAACCCCGCCCGCCAGATCGCCCTCCTGCCATATCTCGAGCGAATGCGCATGCCCCATCCGGTGCAGCGCCAGATAGAGCCGTCGGATTTCGGCGTTGATCCAGGTTTCGGTGCGGTCCGCGCAGGCGTCGAGCACGCCCGCGAAATCCGCATTCAGCGTCACCTCATAGCCGCCGCGCCGCATCCGGCGCGCCAGCGAGCGCGAGACGTGGATTCCATCGAGCGGCAGAATCCCGCGCTGATGCGGGTCGACCCAGAAGATTTCGGGGTCGTCGCGATGCTCGGACATCGGGAACACCCCGGCACCGTAGGCCTGAAGCAATAGCTCGGGGGTCAGCGGGGGAATGGCGTCACTCATGAGAATTTGCGGCGTTTTTCCGTTGGCGGCGGGTTTGGCGTTCATCCTTCACTACCCTTTGCAGTGTTACACCGGCAAGAGCGTCACGGCGAAGGGGCCACAAGATGATTGTTCACGATCACACACCGGCGGGGGCGTTCGCCGATGGAAATGTCATGATGGCGAACCGGGCACAGGCGCGCCATGCGATGCTGGTGGATGGCTTCCGCCATGTGATCGCGGATTCGGCGGTGCTGTTGCTGGGGGCCGGAGATGGGCGCTGGTGCTACAGCTTTGCGGCGGCCGGGGCGCTGCGGGTCGTCGGGGTCGAGCCCCAAGCGGAACTGGTGGCGCAGTTCGGCAGGCAACCCGATCTGGGCCTGCGTGAAAGGATCGAGCTGCGCTGCGCCGACCCGGTGGGCGAGGCCGTGGGCGAAGCGGCCGCAGAGCGGCGCCATGATGTGATCGCGCTGATGGATATGCTGGAGGGACGGGCGGATCTTGATGACTTGTTCAGGGCGCTGGCGCAGCTTGCGCCGAAGCTGGTGATCGGCGACGGGCTGTTTGCCGTCACGCAGTAGCCGGTGCTGCTGCTGGATGGCGCGCGCCGCCCGATGCCGGGCCATGCGGGGCTGCGCCTTGTCCCGAGCCGCGGCGCCATCGCGCTGCTGGCGCGTCGCTCGGGGTTCGACATCGACTGGATCGACTGGCGCGCCATCGCGGGCGAGGCGCGCAGCGGGATATCGGATTACTACCAGCCCGGCGCGCAGTGCCGGGCAAGTTTCACGCTGATCCCAAGGGGCTGACGCCGCGCCTCAACCCTGAAGATTGGTGGCAAGCCACTTTTCCAGCCAGTGGATATTGTAATTGCCCGACTGGATGTCGGGTTCCTGCAACAGCGCATGGAACAGCGGCACCGTGGTATCGACCCCATCGACGATGAGCTCGCCCAAGGCGCGGTTCAGGCGCGTCAGGGCCGCGTTGCGGTCGCGGCCATGCACGATCAGCTTGCCGATCAGCGAATCGTAATAGGGCGGGATCGTGTAG
>Ga0102928_1000365_pt1 | contig 28949 bp, 34 predicted proteins | sample SalPonR1_B_D1_MG_FD_78504 | JGI IMG/M metagenome (GOLD analysis project Ga0102928, IMG submission 78504) | Salt pond soil microbial communities from South San Francisco under conditions of wetland restoration - Salt Pond MetaG R1_B_D1_MG | ecosystem: Environmental > Aquatic > Marine > Intertidal...
TACCTTGCAAACCGGTCTATAGGTCCAAAGCTAACCAGGTTCAGGGCAAAAGCACGACAAAGGACGCCGACACGGCGCCAGCCATCATCGCGCCCCGCAGCAGCAGCGCAAGTCCGACGAGCTTGTACAGCCTACCGGTGAACAGCCCCGTAACGCCAAAAAGTCCGTATACAAAGAAAACCAAAGCCGGCGTGGTGGCCCGAGAGAGTCCAGCGACACCCCCGGCTTGGGTCATCTGGTCTGCGGCAAAGGCGATATAAATGGCCGATGTCGTGCCCATGACAAAGGCGATGGCAAAAAGCGACAGCGCCCGAGCCCCGAGGAACCTTCGCCAAGGCGTGGTAACCCTGATCGCATCGGGCGCCTTTTCAACCTTCCGCAGCGTGGACCAGTTGACCATCAGCACACCAAAGCTGGCGACGGCAAAAAGCGCCCAAGACGCACGCCAAGACCACCCGGACTGCGATACGGCCAAGGCCGCGAGCGCCGCCAGTGCGATGCCGACGCTGGTTCCCGTGCTGATCGTGGAAAGTGCGGCTGGCCTGTTCCCGTCCATAACCTTGCGGTGCACGGCATCGTTGAAAGGTGTCCAGGTGAAACCAGCACTCGACGATGCGCAAAACACCCCGAATGCTAGGACGGTAATGCTTGGGGCCATAGCGATAACGCTCATTCCAATGGTTGCGGCAATCAGGCCAAGAAGCACGGGCGCCTCTGGCCCCCACCGCCTGAGCAGGGCCTGTGCCCCAAGAAGCCCGGCAAGAAATCCTGAAAAGCCGATGCTCGATACCAAGCCAACTGACGAAGTCGACATAGAAAACGCCGTCCGGAACTCGGGCACGAACAACCCGAAACCCATCCGCGCTGGTCCAAAGGATATCGTGGTCGCCGCGAAGCCTGCGGCGGACAAGGGCGGGGCGCGGACGATCATCTTTTTCCAAGTCTTCGAGACATAACGCATCACAGGACAAATCCGGGCAAAGCTTCAGGTTTCTTTCGGGGGACGCGCGGCAAGCAGCACCCAGCGCGGGCTCATGGCGCGTGTCCTTGGTCAGCCAGTATCTGCGCTTGAGGATTGGAGCAGCCCCTCCGCATTCCGGGCCAGCACGGCTTCTTCATCGGTCGGGATCATCAGCGTCGCTATACGCGCATCCAAAGCGGATAACTGCGTTGCCCCGCTGCGGTTCGTGTCTGCGTCCAAAGCCACGCCAAGCCAGCCCAAACCCGCGCAGATGCGCTCCCGGATTTCGGGTGCGTGTTCGCCTATTCCACCAGTAAAGACAAGCGCATCAAGGCCACCCAGAGCTGCCACCAGCGATCCGATTTCGCGCTGGCACCGATAGACAAAGAAATCGACCGCACGGGCGGCATCGTCGTGCTTGCTGGCAAGAAGGTCAGTCATCTCGCCGCTTATGCCCGAGAGGCCAAGCAGGCCAGAGCGTTCGTAAAGCATCTGTCGCAGATCCGCCGGCGACATGCCCCGTTGCTCGATCAGATAAAGCAAGATGCCAGGATCAAGCGCCCCTGATCGTTGGCCCATCGGCAAGCCATCCAGCGCGGTCATCCCCATCGTCGTGGCGACCGACCGGCCGTCGTGCATTGCGCACATGCTCACGCCGTGACCCAAATGCGCCACGATCACGCGGCCTTTGGCGATCACCGGCCGGGTCTCGGCAAGAGTCGCGGCCACATGGTCGAACGACAGCCCGTGAAAGCCGTAGCGGACAACACCGTTCTCTGTCAGGTCTTTCGGCAGGGCAAAAATGCGGTCATTTCGCGGTAGGGTCCGGTGAAAGGCCGTATCGAAACAGGCGACCTGCAGCAGACCCGGAAAGCGTTCGGCAAGGTCGCGAATGGCGGCAAGGTTGTGCGGCTGGTGACTCGGCGCAAGGGGTGACAGCGCGTCAAGATCGGACAGGACGGTGTCGTCCACTTCCACCGGCGCTTGGTGGGTCTGGCCGCCATGGACGACCCGGTGAACCACCGCCGCGATCTGGCCTTCCTGGATCTCGTCCAGCAAGCGCCGCAGCATCTCTGAGCGTGCGCTGTCCTGCGCATCAGCCGGTTCGTCCGGCGCATCGATTTCGCGCTCTTCGGTCTCGCCCGAGCGCGCGTCATGCCTTTCCCAGATCATCCTTTTGGGCAAGCCGCGCAGGCTCAGCCGGAGCCTTGGTGTCGGGCCGTCCTCGGTTCGGTCGAAGACCGCGCAACGCAAGCTGGAGGATCCTGCATTCAGAGTAACGATCAAGGACTGTGTCATGGCGTTCCTCCGTTATTTCATCCGCTCTGTGCTGCCATGATCGCGGCCAGCGCTGCCGAAGCGCGTCGCTCGCGCGGGGTATCCGCGCGGCTGGTCAAGGCGATGGGCACCCGCGCGCCCAAGGCAATGCCAGCCGCCTCAGCGCCAGCAAGATAATCCAGGTCTTTGGCCAAGATGTTCGCCGCCTCGATATCGGGCGCGATCAGGATGTCGGCGCGTCCCGCAACGGGCGATTCAATACCCTTGATCCGAGCAGCTTGTTCCGACACGGCATTATCCAATGCCAACGGGCCGTCTATATCCGCGCCGGTGATCTCGCCACGGTCGGCCATCTTGCAGATCGCGGCGGCCGCCAGTGTCGAGGGGATATCGTCTGTTACGGTCTCGACTGCTGACAACATGGCTACCTTGGGCCGGTCCACGCCAAGTGCCCGGGCAAGATCCACCGCGTTCTGGGTGATATCACGCAGCCCCGCCAGATTGGGGGAAATGTTAACGGCGGCGTCGGCCACAAAAAGAAGCCGGGAATAGCTCGGCACATCCTCTACAAAGACGTGACTCAAGCGGCGACTTGTCCGCAACTCGCGTTGATTCAGCACGGCGCGCAAAAGGTCGTCGGTATGGATCTTGCCCTTCATGATCGCGCCGCACTCACCATTGGCGGCCATGGCGGCGGCCTTTTCGGCGGCGGCGGTCTCATCCGGGCATTCGAAACTTTCAAACTCCGAAAAATCATGCCCGCCAAGCTTGGCGGCTTCGCGTATATCGGCGCCGGGGCCGATCAGAATAGGCGTGATCAATCCGGCCCTGAAACTGTCCAGTGCGCCAGTCAACGACGCCTCGTCCACGGGATTCACGACGGCCATGCGAACCGGCGCCACCGCTTTGGCAAGTTCTTCGATTTTCTCCAGACGGTCTGGCGTGGTGTCGGCGTCAAGCGCAACAGCCCGCCCAAAAGACCGGCAAACCGGTGTTTCAGGCGCGATGGCCTCAATCTGACCAGACAGCACTGGGGTGCCATCATCGCATTTACAAGCCACATCAAGCGTCACCAACGCGGTCTCAGGGTCAATCTCGGCGACCTTGGCCCGCGCAACGGCCACTTCCTCATGCAGCAAAGGATTGTGGATCTCCAAGCTCATCCGCGTGATACAGCTTCCTGGACCCGGCAGGCGCGCAGCGACCAGCGCACACAAAAGCGTCGCGGCTGTGCCACCTGTGGACAGGGCCGCACGAAATCCGGGTTCGGCAGCCAGTTCGCGGTCGATGGCGTCATCCAAAGCATCCCCCGCGAAAGAGACAAAAGTGCTGATGTCCGAGCGGGCGATCCGCCGCTGAACGCTGGCACTGTCACCGATCTGCAACATTCCGATTGTCCGGTTTTCTATCTTCCGTGCCATGCCGCTGCTAACCTTTAGCGCTGAAAAACATAAGAGCCCGGGGCATTCTCGATGGCTTGAAACGGGGCTTTGCCGGTTCCAAGCTTGGGCGGTTTCACCGCCTTGCCCGACCGCTGATCAAGCCACTCGACCCATGCAGGCCACCATGATCCTTCTTGCCGCTCGGCCGACGCTTGCCAAGCCTCGGGCGACATGTAGGGTTCATTCTCTCCCGTCGTCCGGATTTGGAATTCGCGGCCTTTGTGGCCCGGTTCGCTAACAATGCCAGCATTGTGGCCGCCGTTGGTCAGCACGAATGTCACGGGCGTATCGGCCAAGAGATGGAGCTTGTAGACCGATTGCCAGGGTGCGACATGGTCCGAAGTGGTTGAGACGCAGAAGATCGGCACATCAATGTCCCTGACCAAGACAGGCTTGCCGCCCAGCCGGTATTTTCCTTCCGCAAGTTCGTTCCCGAGGAAAATCTTCCGTAGGTATTCACTGTGCATCTTGAAGGGCATACGGGTCGCATCGGCATTCCAAGCCATAAGATCGAACATGCCCTGTCTGCGCCCCATAAGATATTCGTGGATATAGCGCGACCAGATCAGGTCGGCCGAGCGCAGAAGCTGGAAAGCGCCCGCCATCTGCTTGGTGTCAAGATAGCCTTGGTCCCACATCATGTTCTCAAGGAAAGCCACCTCACTTTCGCTGACGAAAAGCTGCAATTCGCCCGGCTCCTCGAAATCGGTTTGGGTGGCGAAAAACGTCAGTGTGGCCAGTCGGTCATCGCCATCGCGCGCCATCTGCGCGGCCTTGGCCGCCATCAGCGTGCCACCAAGGCAATAGCCGACGCCGTGAAACTTGCGGTCTGGGACGATTGCGGACACGGCGCCCATGGCCTCGGCAACGGCTTCGAAATAGTCATCCATGCCCTTGTCGCGGTCCTCGGCGGTGGGGTTGCGCCAAGACACCATGAAGACAGTGAAACCTTGCTCCACGAGGTGTTTCACAAGCGAATTGTCCGGGCTGAGATCGAGGATATAGTATTTCATGATCCAAGCCGGCACGATCAGGATCGGCTCGGCCTTCACGGCTTTGGTCGTAGGAGTGTACTGGATCAGTTCCAGCAGGCGGTTGCGGAACACCACCTTGCCGGGTGTCGTCGCCACATCGCGGCCGGGCAGATAGTCTTCTGTGCCAACCGGCAGCTTGCCGGATATGGCGCGCTCCCAATCTTCGAGGAAATTTTGATACCCGCGCAGAAGGTTGGTGCCGCCTTCGCGCAGAGTCGTTTGCGCAACTTCAGGATTGGTAGCGACAAAGTTTGACGGTGACATCATATCAAGCATCTGTCGGCTGATGAAGGATACAACCCGCTCGTCCCGCTCCCGGACGCCGTCGATGTCGCAGGCTGCATTATACCACCATTGCTGGGTCAGCAGAAAACTCTGGTAGATCAGGTTGTGAGGCCAGCGCGTCCAGCCCTCGTGCTCGAACCGGTGGTCATGTGGCAAGGGGTCGATACAAGGGGGGGCATTGGGGTCGCGGGCCACCTCGCCTGCATAGATGCCAAGGCGCATCGCCTTGCGCGCGGCCTTTTCCATCAGTTGCACCTGCTTGCCGGGAGAGCCAAGCAAATGCGCCCACCACGTATAGAATACGGATGACAGACCATAGGGCGACACACCGAGTGTAAAGCGCGCCAGGTGGGCGTTTGCAGCTCGATCAAGGCTTTTGGTGCTGTATCGATCGGGTGCCTCGATCGGCGACGTGTAAACGAGCTCGGGCGGCTCGGCGTCTAGGCCGCTATCTGCCTCTTTGGATCCCGAGGCTTCGCCAGTATCGGGGGCGTCGCGCCCGGTTTCTTCGATGGCCTCCGATTTAATGTATTCTGTCTCAGATTTGGTTTCGGGCATATTATTCCTCGATTGACGTTTGGTGTCGGGTTGCGCGCGCGGGGTCTAGCCCATCCGCAGGCCACCATTGACCGGGAGCGTCGCTCCGGTGATGAAGCCCGCATCGTCCGAGGCCAGAAAGCGGACGCAGCGGCCGATTTCCGTGGGGTCGGCAAGCCGCGCGAGCGGTACGTCTTCCAGAATTCCAGTCAGGATGTCGTCTGGGACAGAGTCGACCATGGGCGTGTCGGCATAGCCCGGCGCAAGAGCATTAACAGTGATACCTTTGCCAGCGCTTTCACGGGCCAAAGCGCGCGTGAAGCCCTCGACCCCGGCCTTGGCAGCGCAGTAATTGGTTTGACCTGCTTGCCCTTTCGCGGCGTTGACCGACGAGATGTTGATGATGCGCCCGAAGCCGCGCTCGCGCATTCCGCCAATCACCTGTCGCGTAACATTGAACATCGAGCCCAGATCGACCCGTAGAACCGCATCCCAATCGTCGCGATCCATATCGTGGAACATCCCATCCCGGTTAACGCCAGCGTTGTTGACCAGAATGTCGATCGGACCGATGGCGGCTTCCACATCAGAAATGGCACCAACGCAGGCCTCATAATCGCTGACATCCCACTCGAAAACCGGGATGCCTGTCTCGCGACCGAATTGTTCCGCGCGTTCACCACCGCGCAGGTGACCTACGGCGACGACAACCCCGGCACCCGCGAGTGCCCGCGCGGCAGCGGCACCAAGCCCTTGAATGCCGCCGGTGATGAGGGCAGTTCTTTGGTCAGTCGACATGCAATTCTCCTTTCATGGGTCGGTAAATTCGAGATCAGCCCTCGCATTCGATCAGCAGGGCAATACCCTGACCACCGCCTATGCAGAGCGTCACCAATCCACGGCTCAGACTGTCGCGTGCCATCGAATGCAGCAGGCGCGTCGTCAGGATCGCGCCCGTTGCACCGATCGGGTGACCCAGCGCAATGGCGCCACCATCGACATTCACGATATCTTCGGACAGGCCCAGCTCATCCGTCAGCGCGATGGCGATTGCAGCGAAGGCCTCGTTGATCTCGGCCCGCTCGATATCGTCCATTGTCCAGCCAGCACGCTTAAGCGCCTGATGCACCGCCGGGACCGGTCCAAGGCCGAACATGCCGGGGTCCACCGCGCCAACACCGCTTGAGACAAGCCGCGCTGCAATGTCGAGCCCATGGGCGTCGGCGAACTCCCGCGAGGCAACGATCATGGCAGAGGCTGCGGTGTTCAGACCCGGTGCATTTCCCGCCGTGATCGTGCCATTCTCGCGGAAGGCAGGTTTAAGCTTGGCAAGGCTTTCTGTGGTCGCGTTGGCACGGTTCGATTCGTCCACGTCAAATTGCGTTTCGCCGCTCTTTCCGTCGACCGATACAGGCATAATCTCGGCGTCAAACAGGCCTTCATTCTGGGCCTTGGCAAACCGCTGTTGCGAACGTGCGGCCCAAGCGTCCTGCGCCTCGCGGCTGATCTGTCTTTCCTCGACAAGATCCTCGGTATGCCAGCCCGAATGCTCACCTGAGAATGCGTCATTCAGCCCGTCGCGCAGCGTCGCATCGTCAAGCGTGCCAGGCCCCATGCGGTATCCCCATCGCGCGCGGTCAAGCAGGTAGGGGCCCTGATCCATGTTCTCCATGCCCCCCGCGATCATGCAATCCGAATGGCCAAGCCAAACCTCTTGGGCTGCCGTCGCGATGGCCTGCGCACCGGACCCGCACACGCGGTTGACGGTCATGGCGGGGACGCTTTCCGGCAACCCACCATCCATCGCCGCCTGTCGCGCCGTGTTCATGCCTGCGCCCGCAGTGACGACATGCCCTATCACTGCGCCATCGACGTCGGCAGGATCGAGTCCGCTGCGCTTAAGCACAGCGCATATGGCGACGCCACCAAGCTCGCTCGCTGGGATGGATTTTAGCGTGCCACCGAACCGCCCGACAGGCGTCCTGACGGCATGGCACAATACAACGTCTGAAGATGTCATGGCCGTTTCCAAAGAATTCAGGTTTCAGGGAAATCGTCCTGGCGTTTTTCGGTGCCCTTTCTTGCGCCACCGCGTAACCGCCAGTCGGGGTCTTTCAGTTTGATCCAACGAGAGATCGCGTAGGCGGCGGGCCACGTCAGCACCAGTCCAAGCGCAGCGGCCAAAACGATAGGAGGCCAATCATAATACCCCATCCCCAGGACAATAATCACAAGGCCCCCCACTAGGACGGGTCCGGTTATCAAGATCAAGACAATGCTCAGGCGGTCCAATTGTGCCTCCTTTCCGCAGTAGGATGTCTTGACGCCAAAGCTGACTGTCCTTCCGGCCAGAAGCATTAACGCGCGTTAAAGACCAAACCGTCTGAACTTGGCTGACTGGGCACAAGGAAGGATCTGGCTTTTATGACCACCCATTCAGATCTTGCACATAATCCTCTGATCGAAGGCGCGGAATGTTTTCGCTTGCCTCGCGTCTTGAGCGCAATTGTCCCGACCAAACTGAAAGGCATCGACTGCAGGCAGCTGGATCAAAATCTTGAAAGCGTTTCACCATGACCGAACCAAGCTTTGTCGTACACGCCTCGCGGCGCAGCTCTGGCTTGCCAAATAGGCGCTATGAATACCGCATCTGGCCGCGCCAGACCCATCCAGCGGTATCATATCTTCAGCGCACGTGGCGGCTTGTCGCCGCCGAGCACCGCAACGACATCTATCTGATTCCGACAACACGCAATCCGGCCCTCGTGAAATTGCGCAACGGCCAGCAGCTTGAAATCAAACGCCGCATCCGAGACGTCGGCACCATTCAGCTTTGGACGATGCCGGTCTCAACCGGATTCCCTCTTGCGAACGCCCACCGGGCCCAATTGGCCCAAGCCCTCGCCTTGAGCGGCGGGTTCAACGTCGAAGCCGGTCAATCACCCGCACATCTTTTGGCTGCGTTGCCTGCGCGGGCCCCGGCCTTGGTCTCGCAAATGGTGCGGAAATCACGGCTAATATTCAGAAGAGGCAACTGCCGTGCAGAGATTTGCCGTGTCGCCGTTGACAGCTGGACCGGTCTCAGCATCGCGCTTGAATCCACAGACCTTTCGTCTGTTGCAATTGCGATGGACGACTTGCAATTCGGGCAGCTCCGGAACCGGTCTTATGGTGAGGTGCTCGGGCTACTCTGTGGCTTGCATCCGGCAGGATCACGCCTGCCGATCCAATTTCAACCCCACGAAAGGAGATAACTCATGAAACGGCTTGAAGGAAAAACCTGCGTCGTGACCGGCGGTTCGAACGGTATCGGCAAGGCCACTTGCTTACGGCTCGCCAAAGAAGGCGCCAGTGTCGCAATCATGGATATCGACGACAGCGCCGGGCAGCAGTTGCGCGACAAAATTCAGGAAACAGGCGCGACCGCTGAATACTGGCACCTTGACGTCACCGACGAAAAAGCGGTGCGTCACGTATTTGATGACGTGACTGACAAGCTGGGGGGTCTCAATGTTATCGTGAACAATGCGGGCATCTCTGGTGCAGACAAGCCGACCGATGAAGTCTCAGCGGAGGAGTGGAAACAAGTCATGGATGTCAACGTCAACGGCGTCTTCTACTGCACCAAGGCTGCCATCCCGCACATGCGCCAAAATGATGGCGGGAGCATCGTGAATTTGTCGTCAATCTACGGCATCGTCGGCGCGCCGGACATCCCTCCCTATCACGCCTCCAAAGGCGCCGTCCGCGAGATGAGCAAGACCGATGCGGTACTTTATGCCAAGGAAGGCATTCGCGTGAACTCGGTGCATCCGGGCTTCATCTGGACGCCGCTGGTCGAGGCCATGGCCGAAGCGTCCGAGGACGGGGCCGAGGCCTTTCGCGCCCATCTCGATGGCTTGCACCCGGTCGGTCATGTCGGTGAACCCGACGACATAGCGGCTGGCATTGCATATCTCGCCTCGGACGATGCGAAATTCGTGACAGGCTCGGAGTTGGTGATCGACGGCGGCTACACCGCGCGGTAGGAAAACGCTGTGGCAGCCGCCCTGGTACTGAGCGGCGTTCAGGCGTGTTCGAGAACCTTGTGAAACTCCTGCCGCCACCTGTGACCAACGCGATGATGGTCGGCGTTCTGTTCGGCTTTGGCCTGAAAGCCGCTGACGGGCCGGCAACGGGCCCTGCGGCGATCGCATTGCTGATCAACGCCGTCTTATATGATGCATCGGTCGGAACCGTCGGTCTTGCATTCGCAAAACCCGAAATCACGGCGCCTGCTTTCTCTAAGGGTGCCATGCTCAGCTTAGCTTGGCCCTGCCTTTGTTGATCACAACACTAAGCGGCCAGTATCGGCCAGGCATGGCTATCCCGGCAGCGTCGAATGTTCATCCTTAAAGATCAGCTACACGAGGGAGGGACTCACAACAAAAGCAGGTCATCAATGCGACGCAGACGGTTTACGCCGCGCAAGTTCATCCATGACTTTCACCAGTTCGGCGCTGATCCCCGGTTCCGACAAGGCATGGCCAGCGACAGGAATCATCCTTAAATCAGCATTGTGCCAGCTATCGGCCAAATGATAAGCTGCAACCGGCGGGCAAATCATGTCATACCGCCCCTGCACGATTGTTCCGCGGATATGCGAAATCTTCGGCATGTTCTGCAAAATCTGACCATCGGATTCCAGAAACCCACTGTTTATGAAATAGTGATTTTCCAAACGGGCAAAGGCCCGTGCGTAATCCGGGGGGCTATCGGACACGTTTCCGCTGGATTGCACGGTGGCCAATGCATTTTCCCACGCTGACCAAGCCCGCGCATGGCGCACCTCTTCAGCCTTGTCCCCGGAAAAAAGCCGCCTGTGATACGCCGCGATCATGTCGTGGCGCTCGTTCACCGGGATCATGTCCTGAAACCGTTTCCACGTTTCCGGCCAGAACTTTCCCGCACCCCCGCCATAGAACCAGCCCAATTCGGCCTGCGTCATGGTGAACACACCACGCAAAATCAGATGCCGCACAGGCTCGGGATGGGCTTGGGCATAGATCAGGGCCAATGTCGCGCCCCAACTGCCGCCAAAAACGAACCAGTGGTCAATCTTCAACTCTTGGCGGATTTTTTCGATATCCGACACCAGATGCCATGTGGTGTTCGCCTCGACGCTGGCATGTGGCCGAGACCGCCCACAGCCGCGTTGATCAAACAGGATGATCCGATAGACCGCTGGGTCGAAATAGCGCCGCATGGCCGGGCTGCTGCCGCCCCCCGGGCCGCCATGAAAAACGATCACCGGAACACCGTCCGGGTCTCCGGATTGTTCAACATAGATCTGGTGCCCGTCGCCTACATCCATCATACGCCGGTCGAAAGGTTCGATCGGGCGGTAGAGAAACTGCACTGCGCTCTTTTGGCCTGAGAATTTATCCATGATCGTCCTATATTAGGGCTAGTGAACAAAAGAGCACATGGAGAGCAGAATGCAAGCCGCTCAGACCACGATCGACCCCTCCGAGGTCGCCAAGTTCGAAGCCATGGCCGCCGAATGGTGGGATCCGAACGGAAAGTTCAAGCCCCTTCACATGCTTAACCCCTGTCGGCTGGATTACATTACATCGCAAATCGCCGCCGAATTCGACCGCGATCTTGGCATGGAATCGCCCTTTGCCGGGTTGCGCATTCTTGACATCGGGTGTGGCGGTGGCCTGCTGTCCGAACCGATGGCGCGTCTTGGTGCCGAGGTTGTCGGCGCCGACGCCGCCGCGCGCAACATTCCCGTGGCCCAAGTTCATGCCGAACAATCCGGGCTAACCATCGACTATCGCCACACAAGCGCCGAGGCCCTTGCCGATGCTGGCGAACAGTTTGATGTGGTTTTGAACATGGAAGTGGTCGAGCATGTGGCCGACCCCCAAGCCTATTTGACGGCATGCCAGCAATTACTGCGGCCGGGCGGCCTGCACATTTGCTCGACAATCAACCGCAACGCCAAAAGCTATGCCATGGCCATCGTGGGGGCGGAATATGTCATGCGGTGGTTGCCCAAGGGCACCCATGAATGGAAAAAGTTCATCACGCCAGACGAGTTGTATGCGCTGCTTGAAATCGCTGGTTTGTCGCCGGTGGATCGCAAGGGGTTTGTTTTCAACCCGGTCACTTGGCAATGGTCCCTGTCTGCCAAAGACCTGAGCGTCAATTATGTAACGGCCAGTGTGAAACCGGGGTGATCCATCAGTCACTTTCCAGTTTCGCCCTCAGCTCGCGCAGAACCGGCAAGGTCGCCCGAACCTTTTCGTCCCCCAATTCCCCGACAAGTTCGGAAATCATCGGGGTGATGGCGGCGATTGCCGCCTCGCGGGCCTGCCGACCCGCCGGGCTGATCGCGACCATCTTGCGCCGCGCATCGTCCCAATCGGGCCGGATATGCACGTATCCCGCCCATTCGAGTTTGCCCAAAGTGTTGGTCATAGCGCCACGCGTCACATGAAAACTTTTGGCCAATTGGGCCGGGCTTTTTTCGTCACCCACACGGGCCAAATGGTTCAAAACCGAAAAATGGCTGATTTCCATTCCCTTTGGTAGCACACGGCTTAGCCGGTTGCGGATCAACTGATCGTTTGTCAGAATCTCGCTGAACAGGGCCACGGCCAGTGAATTGCTACTGCTGTCGTTCATTTAGGGCTGCCATAATCGGGCGTCGCAATCAGCGACGGAATACGTTGTCTGGCTTTTGGCACTTCGGATAGGTCCAGATCAACGTATATGAGTCCCGAATCGGTTCCGGCATCGGCCAAAACGTCACCCCAAGGGCTGATCGCCATGCTGTGGCCGTAGGTTTCGCGCTGTTTGCCACGAACCGCATGATGCATCCCGGTTTGGGCAGGGGCCAAAACATAACACCCGGTTTCAATCGCCCGGGCGCGCAACAAAACATTCCAATGCACAGCCCCAGTGACCGGGGAAAACGCTGACGGAACGGTCAGGATTTGGGCACCGGCCTGCGCCAATTGGCGGTATAAATGCGGAAAACGCACATCGTAACACACGGTCAGGCCCACATTGCCAAAATCCGGGCGCGCCAGAACGCTACGGGTTCCGGGCCGATAGCCAGCGGATTCGCGGTATGTTTCCTTGGCCGAGACCTGAACATCGAACATATGAATCTTGTCATACCACGCGGCAATCGCGCCATCGGGGCCAATCAGAAACGACCTGTTGGCAAAACGCCCATCGCGATCGTCGGTTTTCAAGGCAAGCGACCCGATCAACAGCCAGATATTCAAATCAGCCGCCTGCTGACGCAAAGCCCCCAGCGTCATATCCTCCTCTTGAGGTTGCAGCACCTCGGACTGCCGGGTTCTGCTGGCTGAAACGCAGTTCGTCACCTCGGGTGTGAGGATGAATACAGCGCCATTTGCAGCCGCCCTTGCAACATGATCCTGCGTGATTGGCAGATTCCGCGCCGGATCATCGCTGCTATTGAGTTGGATAAGGGCGGCGCGCATCGGTCTTACCCGGTCAGCAGCGAATCAAGCTTCCCTGCCCGCTCAAGCGCATAAAGCTCATCACAGCCGCCAACATGCGTCTCGCCGATAAAAATCTGAGGCACAGTTTTCTTGCCATTCGCGCGTTGGATCATTTCAGGTTTGCGCGAGGGATCAATCAGCACATCAACTTCGGAAAAATTGATGTCCTTTTGTTTCAAAAGCCGCTTGGCCGCGTGGCAAAACCCGCACAGGGGCGAGGTGTAGATTTCGACAGGTTGCATATAATCGGTTCCCGTAAGCTTGGATTTACCGGAACTTAAGCATCCTTGGCGACACGCGCCAGTGTGACAATGCAAACGTCTGCGGCACCGCCCAAAAAACAAGCTTGCGTGGCCGCCGACAAGGTTGCGCCCGACGTCATGACATCATCCACGATCAAAACTGGGCGGCCTGCGATTTGGGGGCACCTCTTTGGGTGAACACTGATCGCGGTTTGCAACGTGGCGTATCTTTGATCGCGGTCCAAGCCGTCGAGACTGCGTGTTTTCACCCTTCGCTGCAACAGATCCGGGCAACACGACAAACCAAGCTGTTTTGCCGCAGCTTGCGCCAAAAGCGCCGCCTGATTGAATCGTCGGCGCAATATCCGCGTCCAGTGTAACGGCACTGGAACCACAAGTGTATTCGGCGCGATCACTGGGCGAATCGCATTTGCCATCCACAAACCGGCTGGGCGCGCGATGTCGTGCCGGTCGCCGTGCTTGAGCGACAAAACCAATTTCCGCCCATTATCACGATACAGCAGCGCCGCGCGCCCCTGTCTCCACGGTCGGGCAATGGTCAGACAATCGTCGCATAGCTCGTTGGTTCCGGTATCTTCGCCCAACAACGGGACACCGCAGGCATCACAACACAAACCTGAAATAAATGGGGTGTCCCGCCAGCATGATCCGCATAGCCCAAAATCACTTTCCACCTGCGTCCCGCACAAAATGCAGCGCGGCGGATACACAAGCCGCAAGGCCGTTTGAAAAGCACCCGTCAACCCACTATCCTTTCGTCATGACATCGCACCTGACAGATCGCGCGGCATTGGCCCGCAACCGGCACCGCGCGCTTCGCGACCCTGCGCTTTTCCTTCATGCGGCCGCGGCCCATGATATTCAGGATCGCCTAGCTTTGATTAACAGAACCTTTACAGATACCCGTATCGTTACCGGGCTTCCCGATTTCTGGGCTGAGCAATTTCCGGACGCCACATGCATTGATGACGTGGATCATCTTGATCTTGCTGAAAACAGTTGTGACCTGATCGTGCATGCGATGTGCCTGCATTGGGCAAACGACCCGGTTGGCCAATTGATTCAATGCCGCCGCGCCTTGCGCCCGGATGGCTTATTTTTGGGTGTATTTTTCGGCGGCGAAACGCTGCACGAATTGCGAAGTGCGCTTGCCCAAGCAGAAGCCGATGTAACCGGGGGGCTGTCGCAAAGAGTCGCGCCCATGGGTGAAATTCGGGATTTGGGCGCGCTGTTGCAACGCGCCGGATTTTCTTTGCCTGTGGCAGACACCACGATGCTGACCGCTTCGTATGACGGCGCATTGGCGCTTATGCGGGATCTGCGCGCAATGGGCGAGGGAAACGCCTTGGGTGGGCGGCCCCGCAATTTGATGCGTCGTGATGTTCTGCGTCGGGCCTGCGAGGTCTATGCAGATCATTATTCCGGGCAAGACACCCGTGTTCAGGCGACGTTCGAATTGATCACACTCACGGGGTGGGCCCCGGATGAAAGCCAGCCGCAACCATTGCGCCCCGGATCGGCCACGGCGCGACTTGCCGACGCACTTGGCACAAAAGAAACAGCAGTCAAAGATTGACGGCGCTATCTAAGCCGTTATCTGGAATCAGATTCCGCAAAAAAGGGACAGACAATGCTTGATTCAAGCTCAACCGCAAAATGCCCGGCGCATGCCCCGGCGGATCACCCCGCCATTCCGAAATATAAGACTGGCATTCTACTGGCCAACTTGGGCACGCCCGACAATTACACGTATTGGCCGATGCGCCGCTATCTGAACGAGTTTTTGTCAGACCGCCGAGTGATCGACTACAGCCCGTGGATATGGCAACCCCTGCTGCAACTTGTCATTCTGACCAAGCGTCCGTTTTCCAGCGGCGAGGCGTATAAATCCATCTGGAATGAAGACAAGAATGAAAGCCCGCTGATGACGATCACCCGCGACCAGACCACGAAACTGGCTGAGTCGCTTCACGAGCGCTATGGCGATCAGGTGATGGTGGATTTCTGTATGCGTTATGGCAACCCGTCGACGAAATCCAAAGTGCAGGAAATGGTCAAGGCAGGCTGCACCCGTATCCTGTTTTTCTCACTCTATCCGCATTATGCTGGCGCCACGTCGGCCACCGCGAACGATCAGTTTTTCCGCGCTCTGATGGAGGAGCCATGGCAGCCGACCGCGCGCGTCGTGGAGCCCTATTTCGAGAACCCGCTTTATATCGAAGCCTTGGCGCAATCTGTCGAAAAGGCTTATGCGGAAATCGAAGATCAGCCGGACATTCTGGTTGTTTCATATCACGGAATGCCCAAGCGGTATTTGAAGCAGGGCGACCCCTATCATTGCGAATGCCAGAAAACCACGCGCTTGCTAAAAGAGCGTTTGGGGTGGGATGACACGCAAATCACCACCACATTCCAATCGGTTTTCGGGCCCGAGGAATGGCTGAAGCCTTACACTGTTGATCATGTGGCAGATCTGGCAAAGCAAGGCAAAAAGAAGATCGCCGTGATGGCCCCCGCGTTCTCAGCCGATTGCATCGAAACGCTGGAAGAGATCAACGAAGAGATCAAAGAAAGCTTTGAAGAAGCCGGTGGCGAACAGTTCACCTATATTCCCTGCCTGAATGACGACGACGCGCACATTCACGCGCTGAGCACGATTGTTCAGGATAACCTGAAAGGTTGGTTGGACTGACGGCGCCTTCTATTCATTAGGACAAACAAAAAAGGCAGTGGGAAACCACTGCCTTTTTCATATTCAGTATGTCGACTGACTTAGTCAGCAGCAACTGCGGCTGCGATGATCGCCAGAACGACCAGCGGAACCCAAACACCAGCTGCGGACGAGCTTGCGTTGGTTTCTTCAACAACAACCGGAGCTTCCATGACGGGCTCTGCCATGTTACCGGCAAAAGCAGTCGAAGCAGCAGCAGTAAGAGCAGCGGCGAGAACGAGTTTTTTCATAGTATCCTCCAGAAATTAGCCTGCACGTCGAATTCTTTCGACGTCAAGCACCCAAGACTTACCTCGTGAAGATTTCTAATCAGCAAACCTTGGCAAATGCAAATGCATCTTGCGCGGGGAACATCGCAGAATGTCTACATTTCGTCAAATTAGCAACACTTGAGTGCCGACTTTGGTCATAGCGAACAATTCGGCAATATGTTGGTTGTAGAGACCAATACAACCGTTGGAGGATTTGCGGCCAATTTTGCGCGTGTCATGCGTTCCGTGTATCCGGTAATACGTCCAGCTGAGATAGAGCGCATGTGTCCCCAACGGGTTGTCCGGGCCCGGCCCCACATAAGCGGGCCATTCGGGATTTCTTTTTAGCATTGAAGGCGTTGGCCGCCAGCTTGGCCCCTCGACCTTGCGCACGACGCTAGTCCGTCCACGGCGCGTAAGATCTTCGGATAGCGGCACACTGGAGGGGTACAGCCGATAGGTCGACCCATCTTCAGACCAGTAATGCAAGGCGCGCGAAGAGATATCGACCAAAACCGCGCCATTCGTCAGGTTTGAAAAATATGGCTGCCAGTCGAGTGCGCGAAAACTTGAAATGTTGCGCCGCGTGGTCTGCGTGACGTCACTTTCCATTTCGGTGGTGTCGGCGGCATTCATATTTTGCGCCAAGGCCGGGGCACCAATCGCTGCCGCGGTTCCAGCCAAAAAGCTCCTGCGGCTTAAACCGGTGATGAATTTCGTGGCCATCTTTTCGACTCCAGTAGCTTGGCTTTTCAACCTTGTAATATATGGCGATAATGCTTCAGTCGCAAATCAAAGAGTTGTCAAGTGGCGTTTGGAAGCGGAACAGGGGTTTGAAAGCGCGCCCCAGTCACGGTAAAGCGGTCGAAACTTTTATCCGGGTGGATATAATTATGGCACGAATTCTTGCTCTTCTGTTTTCAGCTTTGATCGTCTTGTCGGCATGTGCCGCCCCACCTGCCGCGCCGCAGTTGGGCCCCGATGGCAAGCCATTGCCCAAATTGTATCGCATCAGCCCCGGCGATACCGCCGAAATTCAATTCAGAATGTTGGATTCCGTAAACGCCTTACGGCAAGCTGCCGGACAGACACCGGTAACCATGAACGCGAATTTGACCGCAGCCGCGGCCACTCATTCGCGTGACATGTCAATTCAGAACCGCCCATGGCACTTTGGGTCGGATGGATCCTCCCCAATTGAGCGCGTCCGTCGTGTCGGCTATACAGGGAACCTTGTTGGCGAAAATATATCGGAAACCTACGAGACCGAGCTTGAAACGCTTGCCGCTTGGATGGAGCAGCCTGCAACGCGCGATGTCATTCTATCGCCGAACGCCCGGGAGTTGGGCTTTTCGTGGATACAGGAACCCAACGGCAAAATCTGGTGGACCTTGGTGATGGGCGGCTAAGCGGGCTTTACGGGTTGACCAGAATAGGCGTTCCGTTTTTCACCATTGCATAGATATCTTCCATCTCGCGGTTTGTGACGGCAATGCAGCCCCACGTCCAATCCCTTTTCGCTGCAAACCCGCGCTTGGACTCTCCGTGAATAAAAATATCACCGCCGGGGCTTAACCCAGCCATTCGGGCACGGGTCACATCCGCCGAGTTTGGATAGGATATGCCAATAGAAAGGTGAAATTCACTGTTCGGGTTGCGGCGGTCGATAAGATACTCGCCCTCGGGTGTTTTGCCATCACCTTCAAACTGCTTGTGTCCCTCAGGCGCAAACCCCAGATCGACATCATACGATTTCAAAACCCGATCATGATGCAAAAGGTGCATTTTGCGGTCGGCCTTGTTGACAACAACCTTGGTCACCTCAGGGCCATTATAGGTGCGGAATTTTGATGTGCTGCAGCCGGAAAGGCCAACAAACAACACAACACACATTAATGCCCCGATCGCGCGCATGTCTTTTCCTGATTTGCCTGCTCTGACTGGATATTAGCCTGTTGTTTGCAAGAAACGAACATCACATTTTCGGGTTGATGCAATTTAACGCAGGAAATGCGCCGCCAATTCCACATGCGACGACCACCGGAACTGATCGACGACTCGCAACGCCTTAAGGCGATAACCATGATCAACCAGATGCCTTGCATCCTTGGCAAAGGTCACCGGATTGCATGACACATACGCAATCACTGGAATGTCGGATTTTGCCAGCTCTGATATCTGGGCACTGGCCCCGGCGCGGGGCGGGTCAATCACGGCCGCGTCGAATTTGGCCAATTCATCCGGCATCAAAGGACGCCGGAAAAGATCGCGCGTTTCGTGCGTTACCTTTTTCAACCCTTGTGCCATGCGCCACCCAGAATCCAAGGCCGCCATCATGGCCTGATCGCCTTCCACCGCATGCACGGCAGCATGGCGCGCCATTGGCAGGGCAAAGGATCCGCATCCGGCAAACAGATCCAACACCTTGCTGGATGATCCAACAATCTCTTGCACATCATGGCGCAACGCCTCTTCCCCGTCTTTAGTGGCTTGCAGGAACGTGCCGGAGGGCGGAACGACACGAACATCGCCAAACACCTGCTCTGGCGGAAGGCGGGTTGCGATCACCTCATCTTCCCACGTCAGTCGGGCCAAGGCGTATTGTTCGGCCAATGTCGCCAGCTCAACCCGCAATGGCCCATCCAGCGGCTTGCCTTCAGTTACGCAAATATCCAGCCCCGACTCTGACAAGGTGGTCGCCACAGAAACGCTGTGTTTACGGCTCGCCCCAATCTGGGCCAAAGCCTTGGCCACGGGCAGCCCCGCCATCAAATCAGGATGCAAAAGCTGGCAATCGGGAATATCTACAAGGGTATCCGAGCCCCGCGCATGAAACCCGGCCATAGCCCCTTTTTTGGTGCGCCGTGCCGCAAATGTCGCACGACGCCGCGAACGCGGCGGCGACACGGCGATCGGCAGAAAATCGGTCTCTAACCCGTTCGAGGCCAAAGCCGTTTTGACGACCTGCTGCTTCCAGTCCTCCAGAAACGCATCAGACGCGTGCTGTAGCTGACAGCCCCCACAAGATTTGAAATGACGGCACGGCGGGCTGACACGATCCGAAGACGGCTCTATAATTCGTATCTCTTCCAGCTTTTTGCCAACTGGCTGGCCAGTCACAATCTCGCCGGGCAATGTGAGGGGGGCAAAAAGCGGCCCATCAGCGATACCATCCCCATGGTGGCCCAACCGTGTGATTTTGAATTGATCCTTGGGTGCCTGTGTCGTCATCTCAAAAGCTCATCTTGGGTCAGTGTAAAGCCCGACGCGATCCAGCGTTTTTCAAGTTCGTTCAAACGCGCACCAAGCGCAGGACCGGAATAAGCGGGCATCAGATCACGTGCGCTGACAGGAAATTCAGCCCGTGCGCCGGCTTCGGCCAAGTGTCGCGCCGAAGGGTCAAACGGCGCCTCCAACATAGCATCACGCAACACCACGATATCAAGCGCCACATCCGCGCCATGACGATAGCCCAACTCGGCAGTTGTCGCAGGGCTTTCCATACCGTCGCGCAAACTGCGCAAACGTTTTGTCTGGGCTTTGCTCAATCGCAACAAAAGGGCCGGATCATCGCCGCCAAGGCAGGCAAGCCTGCGCATTGCATCAGGTGACAGATTTGCCGATTGCTCAAGATGCACCAACAGGGCAAGCACTCGGTCATCCGCACCCGGCAGCACAGCCGCAAGAACGCCGGTTGCCCGCATCGCCGCAACAGAGGGCGCGGGATCAGGCGCTGATAGAAGTTTGACCACTTCCGATCCGACACGCTCAAGCGATAGCCCTGACAGCCCCTCAAGGTGCGTCGCAACAGCGGCCAAGCCTTCGCAGTCCAATCCGCAGGACGGGTCGCCATACCACGCATGAAATCGGAAAAACCTCAGGATTCTCAGGTAATCCTCGCGGATGCGCTGATTGGCGTCGTCGATAAACCGAACGTGGCGCGCCTCAAGGTCCGGCAGCCCCCCTAGCGGATCCAGCACTGTGCCATCAGGCCGCGCATAAAGCGCATTCATGGTGAAATCACGCCGCCTTGCGTCTTGAGTCACATCGTCGGAATACGCCACCACAGCACGTCGGCCAAAGGTTTCCACGTCCTCCCGGAAGGTAGTGACCTCGTGCGGGATATGATTGGACACGACGGTGACAGTGCCGTGGTCAATGCCAGTCGGCACGGGCTTTAGCCCGGCCTCGGCCGCAAGCATCATGACCTTGTCAGGATGGGCATCTGTTGCAATATCAATGTCATGCACTGGCGCATTCAGCAGGGCATTGCGCACACAACCCCCGACAAACAGCGCCTGATACCCAGCTTTGGTCAGCATATGACACACCGCTTGGGTTTCGGCGCGTTTTATCCAATCATCCACAATCTTCATCATACAGCCTTTGACGCATCCGCCAAAGTACGCAGGATACGCGCGGTCGCCCCCCAAATGTAATAGGGGCCAAACGGGATCGTGTAGTAGCGGCGGGCATGGCCCCGCCATCTTCGGGATTGAATACTGAACCGGGCCGCGTTCAGAAGGTGATCCAAGGGAACGTCGAACACCTCGTCCACTTCACCGATTTCAGGCCGCGGCTGAAACGGTCCGCGGATCCGCGCAACAACCGGGGTGACATGAAACCCAGTTACTGTTTCATGTGACGGCATGAGGCCCAGAACTTCGACATTGTCCTGCTCAAGCCCGATCTCTTCATGCGCTTCTCGCAAGGCAGCTGCGGTGACATCGGCATCACCCTCATCCTGCTTTCCACCGGGAAACGCAATCTGACCTGGATGATGCCGCAGCGCCGAAGAACGTTTCGTCAGATAAACGCGCGCGTTCGGCCCTTCGCACAAGATTGGAACCAGCACACCCGCCGGACGTAAGCGCCGCTCAGCGGGCAAAACAATGTCAGGGTTCAAATCATAATCCGAAGACGCCTGCCCCCCATTTGCCAGACCAGCACGCACATGATGAAGAAGATCACTCATCTTTATCCGGCGGGCATTCCGCATCGAAGCCCAGTGTCTTGGGATCCATTCGGTAATGCGCGCCGCAGAACTGGCAATCGGCGGTGACGATCCCTGCGTCCGTGGTCATTTTTTCAATGTCCTTGGCTGAATAGATCGACAGGCTGTTGCGCACCCGATCCTCGGAACAGGTGCATCCAAACCGAACCGCCTGAACATCGAAAACACGCGGTGCTTCTTCATGGAACAAACGCACAAGCAAATCGCTTGGCGCGACTGACGGCCCGATCATTTCCAGATCTTCCGCCGTATCCAACAGCATGTTGGTGCGGTTCCAGTTTTCCGCATCATCGCCGTCCATGATGTCAGTTGCCGCCAGTAGCCCTTCTTCACCCGAGCCGCCGCCTTGCGCGAATGGCGATGCCTTGGGCATGTGCTGCAACATTACACCGCCCGCGCGCCAATGCTCGACCCCGCCTTTTTCCGTCGACTTTCCAAACGACAGCTTGAACCGCGTCGCAATCTGTTCGGACTGCGCGAAATACGACTCGGCACAGGCCTTGAGGCTGCCAGCGGCAATAGGGGTAATGCCTTGATACGGCTCGGTTCCTTTGCCCTGATCAATCAAGACGGCAAAATAACCATCTCCCAATTGATCGAACGGCGACGCATCTGTGACGCGCTCGCGATCAAAGCTGGCGTAGGCGCGGATACGCGCCGGCTCTCCTTCGTTGGCCGGGGCGTAGTAATCGGTTGCGATCATCCGAACCGCACCTTTGGTCTGGACCTGCAAAGACAGTTTCCAGCGCAGCTTGATGGTTTGCCCGATCAACGCAGTCAGCAGGGCCATTTCAGCCACCAGCGCCTCGACCGGGGCGGGGTAATTGTGCTGCTTGAGGATTCCGTCAAGCACCCCGTCAAGCCGCACAACGCGCCCGCGCATATCCGCATTGTCCAGCTGGAACGGCAAGATCGTGTCGTCCCAAGCGATTTTCTGTCCAAGTGTCATGGGGTTTCCTTGTGTGCCTGAAATTGGCATATCGCGTCTATATAATCAGGACAACACCAGGTCCAAGGGGAAGCAGGGAATGATCCGGCGATTCGGCGACAGCCCAAGGTATGACACGCGGTACACGCGCCGCGCCGGCGTTTACGCAATCCTGCCGCGCAACGGCCAGCTATTGCTGACGCATCAAGCAGACCCCACACCCGAACTTCAACTGCCCGGTGGCGGGATTGATCCCGGTGAATCACCCGCGCAAGCGTTGCACCGTGAGGTGCTGGAAGAAACCGGCTGGAAGATTGGCGCTATTCGGCGCATGGGGGCGTTTCGTCGGTTTACCTATATGCCGGAATATGACCTGTGGGCCGAAAAACTGTGCCTGATCTACCAAGCACGCCCAGTTCTGGAATTTTCGCGCCCAAGTGAGGCGGGACACACTGCGGTATGGTCGGATTGGCGCACCGCTGCGCACCATTTGGGCAACGCCGGTGACAGGCACTTTGTCAGACGGCTATGGGCGAGGGTTTGAATTCAAGTAAGACGGCTGACACATCATCAGAAAAATCCTCTGTTCCAGCGAAATCCGCGAGTTTCCAGACAAGCGATTCAAGGCAGGCCATCCCGCGTGTTTGCCTTAGCTCAGAAAGGATTTGCGCAAGGCCCGCATCATCCAACAAAACGCTGTTGGCATCGGCGCATTCCACAACACCATCAGAATGGACCATCAGCCGATCACCCGGATACATCGTGAAAACCGTCTGGTCATATGTGGCCCCGTCGATCAAGCCGACCGGCAACCCACCAACGCCCACCATTTCCACATGGCCGCTTGCACGCTGAAGCGCCGGATAGGGATGGCCCGCTTGTGCCATTGTGACCTGACCGTTGGATAAATCCACATCGGCCAGCAACATAGTGAAATAGTGCTCCGTCTCCATCTCGCCGAGGATCAGCTGATTCAACGCCGCAAGTGTTTCGGCAGGCGGGCAGGTGCCATAGCCGCCACCCGGCAGGCGCCGCAGGGCCAGGTTTTGCTCGGGCGCGGTCGCAGAAAGATAACCAGCCAATCGCGCCGTCATCAGAGCCGAGCTGACACCGTGGCCGGACACATCAATGCCATAGAGGCCAATCCGCGTTGCATTGACCGGAAACATGCCAACCAAGTCCCCGCCAACATGCCCGCTGGACCGCAACATCAATGACACCTCGGCCGGACCAAAATCCCGATACCGGTCGCTGACCAAGGATTGCTGCAGCTTCTTGGCTTCGATCAAATCGTTGTCCAGTGAATCGTATAGCGCTTGCAGTTCATCCAGGGTGGATTTCACCAGACGGTTTTTTTCGGTCAGCTCACGCTCCATCCGCAGAATGCGATCACCAGCGGCGATGCGGGCGCGCAGTTCGCTGGCATTCACCGGTTTGGCCACGAAATCGTCAGCTCCGGCATCCAACCCGTATGCGATGTCTTCCTTTTCGGATTTGGAGGTCAGCAAGATGAAATATCCATAGCTGTCACGCGGCAAGGCCCTGAAGGCGCGGCAAAATTCCAGCCCGGTCATGCCGGGCATCATCCAGTCGCTTAAAACCAGATCTGGCTTGGTGTCTTGACAGAGCGACAGCGCCTCGTCGCCCGAAGCGGCCTCAACCACGGTATAACCCCAACGTTTTAGCAAAGCAGCCAGTATGTGCCGCTGTAGGCGGCTATCATCAACGACCAGCACCTTGCGAATAACTTGGCAATCTATGTGTCCCGACGGGAGCGGCTGAACTTTTCCAACTGACATAGAGACGTAAAACCCCATTTTTCATAGGGAATACGCCAACGAACTTTAACACAGACTGAATGCTAAAATTGTCAGGTTTGCCTCGCGGACATTGGCAATTTGTTAAGCCCTCGATCCGACAATCGGAAGCAAGCAATGCAATGGGCTGGACATGATCGACTGGAACAGGGTGCGGGAACTGCGCGATGAAATTGGCGAAGATGAGTTCGCCGAGGTGGTCGAGATCTTCCTTGAAGAAGTTGAGACCGAGATCAAGGTTTTGCAAAATCAGCGCGAGCGTCTCAACCTCGAGGCGCAATTGCATTTCCTCAAAGGAAGCGCGTTAAATCTTGGATTTACAGATTTCTCAGCGCTTTGCCAGCGCGGAGAGGTGTCGGCAAGACAAGGACAGGCCGACATCATCGACGTGTCGGCGATATTGCAGTGTTACGCGCAGTCGCGCAGCGTGTTCGTGCAGGGCCTGCCCGATCTGATCGCAGCCTAGATCAGAAATTCCGCCAGAACTTCATCGTTGGTGATATCACGATATTCAAACCCGGCTGCGTCAAGCTGCTTTTCGATATGACTGAAATTTTCGGGGATTGTGGTTTCTATCCCGATCAGAACCGACCCGAAATTGCGCGCGGATTTCTTGAGATATTCGAACCGGGCGATGTCATCGTCCGGGCCCAGCATTTCAAGAAAATCCCGCAAAGCCCCGGGGCGCTGCGGCATCCTTAGAATGAAGTATTTCTTAATCCCGGAATAGCGCTGTGCGCGCTCTTTGACTTCGGGCAGACGCTCAAAATCAAAATTGCCGCCAGAGGTGACACACACCACGGTTTTACCACGAATTTGATCTTCCAAGTCCTTCAGCGCATCAACAGCCAAGGCGCCGGCAGGCTCCAGCACGATACCTTCGATGTTCAGCATCTCAAGCATGGTGGTGCAGACCCTGTCCTCGTCTATCATCAGCACATCGGCAGGGTCGGTATCGCGCAACCGCTGAAACGTCTTTGAACCGATCTGCGCAACGGCGGCTCCATCGGCGAATGTGTTGACATGATCCAGCCGCGTGGGCTGGCCCGCTTTCAAGGCCGCCGCCAAGCAGGCACCGCCCGCAGGCTCAACCAAGGTCACGGCGGCGCGATCCCCCAGATAACTGCACACGCCCGACGACAGGCCACCGCCACCAACCGGCATGATAATCCGATCAGGAAGGCCAGACATTTGCTTTTCGATCTCAACGCCGACCGACGCCTGACCTTCGATCACGTCCTCATCATCAAAAGGCGACAGAAAATGGCCGTTTATCTCGGCGCAGTGGGCTTGCGCCGCAGCAAGCGTATCATCGAAATAATCACCCGTCAGGCGGATAGACACGGCATCACCGCCGAACTTTTCGGTCTTGCCGATTTTCTGCTGGGGTGTTGTTACCGGCATAAAGATCACACCCTTAACGCCGAAATGCCGACACATGAACGCGACACCCTGCGCATGATTGCCCGCACTTGCACACACGAACTGCGTCGTTTCTGGGTTGCTTTCCAACACCTTGCGCATGGCATTGAACGCCCCACGCAATTTATACGACCGCACGGGCGACAGGTCTTCACGCTTCAGCCAGATATCGGCCTTGTAGCGATCTGACAGGTGATCGTTGCGCTGCAACGGCGTGGCATCAAAAACGTCGCGCATGGCGGCTTCGGCGGCTTGGGCAAGGGTGCGAAAATCTGTCATACGCCTTGATTGGCGCAATGTTTGCTGGCTGGCAAGGGCAGGGCGCAAAGCATACCGAAGAATACCGGCTGGGCGACCGTCTTGCCCCTTTCGCCAAAACCCGGTATCGCCCGAACGCGTATTTGACGGAAGGAAAAACGATGTCCGTGCCCAAGAAAGTCGTGCTGGCCTATTCCGGGGGCCTTGATACCTCGATCATCCTGAAATGGCTGCAAACCGAGTATGGTTGCGAGGTGGTGACATTCACCGCTGATCTGGGTCAGGGGGAAGAACTGGATCCAGCGCGCAAGAAGGCCGAACTGCTTGGCATAAAACCCGAAAATATCTTTATCGAAGATATCCGCGAAGAGTTTGTGCGCGATTTCGTTTTCCCGATGTTCCGCGCCAATGCGGTCTATGAGGGGCTGTATCTGCTTGGCACCTCGATTGCCCGGCCTTTGATTTCAAAGCGCCTTGTCGAGATTGCCGAGGAAACCGGGGCCGACGCGGTAGCGCATGGCGCAACGGGCAAAGGCAATGATCAGGTACGATTCGAATTGGCCGCCTACGCGCTGAACCCCGATATCAAGGTGATCGCGCCTTGGCGGGAATGGGATCTGACCAGCCGGACCAAACTAATTGATTTCGCTGAGAAAAACCAAATTCCAATCGCCAAGGACAAGCAAGGTGAGGCGCCGTTTTCGGTGGATGCAAACCTTTTGCACACCTCGTCCGAGGGCAAGGTTTTGGAAGATCCGGCAGTGGATGCCCCCGATTATGTGTATCAACGCACCGTTAACCCCGAGGATGCCCCGAACGAGCCCGAATTCATCGAAATCGGCTTTGAAAAAGGCGATGCCGTTAGCATCAACGGCGAGGCGCTGAGCCCCGCAAACCTGTTGACCAAGCTCAATGAACTGGGCGGCAAACACGGGATCGGGCGGCTGGATCTGGTCGAAGGCCGCTTTGTGGGTATGAAATCCCGAGGGATTTATGAAACTCCCGGCGGTACTGTCTTGCTGGAAGCCCATCGCGGAATCGAGCAGATCACACTTGATCGTGGCGCAGCCCACCTGAAAGACGAGCTGATGCCGCGCTATGCAGAGTTGGTCTACAACGGCTTTTGGTACAGCCCCGAACGCGAGATGCTGCAGGCCGCGATTGACCATTCACAGCACCATGTGACAGGAACAGTGCGCCTGAAGCTTTACAAGGGGTCGGCCCGGACGGTTGGCCGCTGGTCGGACCACAGCCTGTATTCCGAAGCGCATGTCACATTCGAGGATGACGCAGGCGCTTATGATCAGAAGGACGCGGCAGGCTTTATCCAGTTGAACGCCCTGCGCCTGAAACTTCTGGCCGCACGCGACCGCCGCCTTAAAGGCTAGGTCGAGCGGAGAACGGTGCGCGGTGTTTTCAAGCCGCATAACAGACATCAAGGTTGCGCCTCATTTGGGCGCAACCCTTCAAATCGCTGCCGCGCGTAAATGCTCGTAGGCTGGCATCGCGGCCTCGGCCAATGCGGCGCGCGGGCCATCCAGTTTAGGCAAATCACCCTCAGGCCCGGCAAAGCCGGTCGAGCTATGCACCGAAGCATACCAATGCACGGCCCAAACCCCATCAGACGGGTGGCCGCCCGCAGGCCAAGACAGCATTGCCGGATCCCATTCCAGCCCAATCGCATCGCATAACCGCCGCAGCATTTTTTCGGGATCTTTGCGGATGTCGAAAGAATCGATCACAACCGGGTTTGCCCCCGCTGCATGAAGTTGATCGTAAAGTTCGACCTGCTGAACAAAGCCGATGTCGGCGAGCGTGGGATTGTCATATTTAGCGGAAAAACTGGCGGCAACGCGGGCAGGGTGGCGGATAAGAAAGACATTGGTGAGTTGAGTCACCCAATCACGGGGCATGCCACTGATCATGTGCTGAGACATATGTTTTTGATAAAAATGCGGCTTTCCGCCGGGAACAGGCCCAAGCAGCTGTTCGATAACCTGCGCCGGATCGGTGCTTTGCGAGGCAAGGATAGCCTTGTGCATCGGGTGATCCAGCCCGGTTTGCGAAAGATATGCGGCATAAAAAGGTTCATCCACCACGGCGAAATCTGACCGCGCACCGAAGGCATACATCATCGCCGTCGACAGGTTGCGAGGGCCAGACCACATGGCGATGCGCATGATCATGTCTCCTGACATAAAGGGTTAGCAGGGCGGTTCAGGCTATTTCACGCTGAATCAGAGCCTTATACAAGTCTTGGATACGTTTGGTAACCGGACCCAGCGCACCGTCACCTATAACGCGTCCGTCAATGTCCCCCACTGGCGTTTGCGCCCCGAATGTCCCCGTCAAAAACGCCTCGTCCGCGCCGTAGGTATCGACAAGGGAATAGTTCCGCTCGAACACCGGAATATCATTGGCGCGGCACAGGTCGATGACCTTTTGCCGGGTGATGCCGTTCATGCAGTAATCGCCGGTGCTGGTCCAAACCTGACCCTTGCGCACGATAAAAAAGTTACAGGCGTTGGTCGTGTTCACAAAGCCATGAATATCCAGCATCAGCCCCTCATCCGCGCCAGCCTTTTCGGCAGCAATACAGGCCAAGATGCAATTCAGTTTGGAATGAGAATTCAGCTTGGGATCCTGCGTCATCGGCAGGCCGCGGATATGTGGCACGGTGGCAAGCCGGATCGGCCGCGCAATTTTGGGTTTGGAATGCTCCATGATGATCGTCACGGTCGGCCCTTGTTGCGACAGCGACGGATGCTGGAACGGGCGGGTTTTAACCCCACGGGTTACCATCAGCCGAGCGTGTGCATCAGAGTGCATGTCATTGGCATGTTGTGTGTCTAACACGGCCTGAAATACTTGCTTACGGGTCATTCCGATATCAAGGTCAATCGCTTTCGCCGCCTCGAACAAACGGTCAAGATGTTCGCCAATAAAGGCCCAGGTGCCGTTATAAAGGCGCAGCCCCTCCCAAACACCATCTCCCAGCATGAAGCCGCTGTCATACACACTGACCTTGGCCTGATCCTTGGGCACGATCTCACCGTTAAGCCAGATCTTAATCGTTTCGTTGCGGGCATCTTCGGTGGCCTGATGGGTGGTTTGGTGATCTATCATTGGGGCCTCTTGCATCTGTCGAATGACCCGACGCTAGGACGGGCGACAGTTGGTGCCAAGCCGTAAATTCCGATCACCA
>Ga0102928_1000367_pt1 | contig 28832 bp, 29 predicted proteins | sample SalPonR1_B_D1_MG_FD_78504 | JGI IMG/M metagenome (GOLD analysis project Ga0102928, IMG submission 78504) | Salt pond soil microbial communities from South San Francisco under conditions of wetland restoration - Salt Pond MetaG R1_B_D1_MG | ecosystem: Environmental > Aquatic > Marine > Intertidal...
GATGTCGCCGAACAGCTCCGTCATCCGCCCGTGAAGCCAGCCGGTGAAGGCACGGGATCGGCCCAGCTGGTTCTCGTAGATCCGGCTCTGGCTTTCGTGGACGCCCATGGACACGCCCTCGCCGACCGGCGTCAGAAGGTGCGCCCGGTCGATCCCCTGCTCGTAGCCCGCATGCCCGACCTCGTGGATCGTGGAATAGAGACAGCCCAGCGGATCGGCCTCGTCGACGCGCGTGGTGATCCGCACATCCGCCCCGGACCCCGAAGAGAAAGGATGCACCGCAAGGTCGATCCGGCCGGTGTTCAGATCATAACCGAAAGCCAGCGCGATCTCCCGCGACAGCGCCAGTTGCACGTCACGCGGGAAATGCCCCGAAAGGGCCCGCGGCGCCCGCCCCGCCTCGCGGATGCGGGCGCGCAGGTCCACCAGCCGCGGCCGCATCCGGTCGAAGAGCGCGCCAAGCTCCGCCGCCGTCATCCCCGGCTCGTAATCGTCGATCAGCGCGTCATAGAGATCGCCGCCCTCCGCGAGGGCCTCGGCCTCCACCCGCTTGAGGCGCACGACATGGGCCAATGTCGGCAGGAAGGCATCGATGTCGTCATCGGCCCTTGCCAGCGCCCAGACCCCCTGCGCCATGGATGTCACCCGCGCCAGTTCGGTCGCCAGATCGGCCGGGATCTTCACGGTCCGCGCATGCTCCCGCGCGATCAGACGAAGCTGCGCCGCCTCGGCCTCCGTCTCGGGGTCCGCCAGCGCCAGAAGCTCCCCGATCCGCGGATCGGACCGGCGCGCGTGCAGCACCGCCTCGAGCGCGGCCATCTCCTCGCCGCGCTGCGCGCCCGAGCCCGGAGGCATCACCGTCTCCTGGTCCCAGCCCAGCCGCCCCATCACCTGGGCCAGCGCCTCGGTCTGGCGCTGATATGCCAGCAGATCGCTCAACGCGCTCATGCCGCGGCCCCCCGTACGCTCTGGCGCATCGGGTACATCGCGTAGAACCGGGCGCGGAGGATCAGCACGATCAGGACGACCGCCCCGAACTGGTGCAGGATCGCGAAATACCAAGGCGCGGAGTAAATGACCGTGACGATGCCAAGCAAGACCTGCAGCACCATCATCAGCATCATCGCGTGAAACGCCCCGCGCGTCACGGTGCGCGCCGACCGCCGCCCGGCGAACCACGCAGCCGCGGCGACCAGCAAAAGCATGTAGCCGACGATCCGGTGAATGAATTGCACCGTGCCGTCATTCTCGAAAAGGTTTCGCCACCACGGCTCCAGCGCCCACATACCCGGCGGTGTGAAACCGCCCGCCATCAGCGGCCAGTCGGGGTAGTTGCGGCCGGCGTCGATGCCGGCCACCAGCGCGCCGATCAGGATCTGCAGGAAGCTCAGGTGCAGCACGCCCGTCGCCATGCCCTTGAGCCTGCGGTCCCCCTCGCGCCGCGCGGCCATGAGCTCCGCCTCCTCCCGGCCGAGTTGCAGGACGTACCACGCGATCAGCGCAAGGATCAGGAAGGCGAGCCCCAGATGCACCGCAAGCCGGTAGGACGCGACATCCAGCATCCCCGGCGCCAGCCCCGAGGACACCATCCACCAGCCGATCGCACCTTGTAGCCCGCCAAGCGCCCCCAGAAGGGCCGCGCGCCCCGTCCAGCCGCGCGGCATGGCGCGGAACGCCAGAAGCCCCGCGAAGCCAAGCGCCCAGACCAGCCCGATGACCCGTCCCAGCTGCCTGTGGCCCCATTCCCACCAGTAGATGACCTTGAACTCGGCCAGCGTCATGCCCCGGTTCTGCATCTGGTATTCGGGGATCGCGCGATAGGCCGCGAACTCGGCCTCCCAGTCCTCGGCCGACAGCGGCGGAACCGCGCCCGAGATCGGCGCCCATTCGGTGATCGAAAGCCCCGAATCCGTCAGCCGCGTCAACCCGCCCACGGCGATCATGATCACCACCAGCACGAAAAGCGCCTGCAGCCAGATCCTCAGGGCCCGCCGACCGCGTCCCCGCCCGCCCGTGACCCCGCCCGGCGTCGCCGCCGGTTTCCGGGTCTCGCTCACCTCTTCGAAGATGCTGCGCTTCTCGGCCATGGACACTCCCCTTCGCGTCGCGACTGACCTATCCCGACGCCCGCCCCCCTTCAAGCGCCTGCGACGCCGTGCACCCGCCCGCACGGCACGCGCGCGCCATCCCCCTTCATCTTTCCGGAAATACGCACATGCCCACGGCATGCGCGCCAGCCCGGACTCGATCCCCGGGGTGGCGCGGTCTGACTAACGATCCGGGCGCCCGGCCCACCGCACCATCTGGCGCATCATCCCGTGCAGCGTCTGCACATCGGCCCGCGTCAGCGGCAGGCGCGCCCAGAGATTGCGCAGGTTGAGCTTCATGCCCGCCGCCTTCGCCCCGGGAAAGAAGAACCCCGCCGTCTCAAGCCGTTCCTCGAAATGATCGCCGAGTGCCGCGATCTCCGCGCCCGTGGCGAATTCCGTGCGCGCCATTTCCATCACCGCCTGCGGCGTCTCGACCGTCGCGCGCCGCCACTCGTAGGCGCACAGCAGCACGCATTGCGCGAGGTTCAGCGACGGGAACTCCGGATTCACCGGGACCGACACAATGGCGTTGGCCCGCGCGATATCGGGGTTTTCCAGGCCTGCGCGCTCCGGCCCGAACAGGACCGCGACCTTGCCGCCCGCCGCGATCATCTCGCGCGCCTCGACCATGGCGCGTTCGGGCGTGACGACGGGCTTCGTCAGCCCCCGTTCCCGCGCGGTGGTGGCGTAGACATAGGTGCAATCGGAAATCGCCGCCGGCACGTCGTCGAATATCCCCGCATGGTCCAGAAGCCGTCCCGCCCCGCTTGCAAGCGCCACGGCGCGTTCATTGGGCCAGCCGTCGCGGGGCCCCACGACACGCATCCGGTCGAGACCGAAATTCCACATGGCCCGGGCCGAAGCGCCGATATTCTCGCCCATCTGCGGACGGACGAGGACAAAGGCGGGCTGGCCCGTGCCCTCGTTTGTGCTTTCTGTCGTGCTTTGCTCCATGGGGCCGCGCGATAGCCCCGGAACCGGGCCGGGGCAAGAGGGCCCGCTTGCGGGCTGTGGCCCGAGCGCGTAATCAGCGCATCCAGAGGCGGCAGGACAGACCATGGCAGACACCGAAACCCCCCAGATCTACCTCGTGACCCCGACCGCGTTCATCCCGGAGGAGTTCGGGCCGGTGCTCGCGCGGCTGTTCGACAGCACCGAGATCGCCTGCCTGCGCCTCGCGCTGGCCGATCCGGACGCCGACGCCGTCGCGCGGGCGGCCGATGCCTGCCGTGAGGTCGCGCATGCCCGCGACGTGCCGCTGGTCATCGAACGCCATGCGGGGCTGGTCGAACGCCTCGGCCTCGACGGGGTGCATCTGACCGATGCCGCCCGCTCGGTCCGCGCCACGCGCAAGGCGCTGGGGGCGGATGCCATCATCGGTGCGGCCTGCGGGGCGTCGCGTCATGACGGGATGGCGGCGGGCGAAAACGGTGCCGATTACATCTCATTCGGGCCCGTGGGCGACATGGGGCTCGGCGAGGAGACGCGGGCCAAGCGGGATCTTTTCGCGTGGTGGAGCGAGATGATCGAACTTCCCGTCGTGGCAGAGGGCGGGCTCGACCGCGACCTGATCGAAAGCTTCGCGGCCGTGACCGATTTCTTCGCCATCGGCCCCGAGATCTGGCGCGCCGAGGACCCCGTCGCGGCCCTTGCGGACCTCACCGCGCCGCTGCGCTGAAGCCGTCGCGCACCGCTGCCTCCGCCGCCGCCGCCAGCGCCTTCCTGTCCGCGAAATCGGCCACCCTCAGCGGCGCGTGATAGGTCACGCGGACCCCGCCCTGTCGCGGCACGGCAAGGATCGCGAGGAGGCTGGGACCGAAGGCAATGTCGCCCCACCAGCCGTAGAACGAGGCCGCCTGCCCTTCCGGCGCGGAGTAGACGAGGCTCACGGGCTGGATCTGCGCCACCTCGCGCAGGGGCGCGGCGAAGAACGGCGCGAAGAGCGTGGTGCGGAAGGGCAGAACGCGCAGCCCGTCGGTCGAAGTGCCCTCAGGAAAGAACAGGAGCCTGTGGCCCGCGCCCAGCCGCGTCTCCAGCATCTCGGCCTGCCGCTTCGCGTCATTCCGGTCGCGGCGCACGAAGACCGTTCCTGTCCCACGCGCCAGCCAGCCGATGCCACCCCATCCCGCCACCTCGGCCTTGGCCACGAAGTAGAGCCGTTTCCACGCGTTCAGCACGAAGATGTCGAGCCAGCCGACATGGTTCGAGACATAGGCCCCCGGCCCACGCATCGGCACGCCCGTGACCTCGCGGCTCAGGCCGAGGCACCAGCAGGTCCAGATGCAGACCCCTTGCGTGATCCAGGGCGTCACCGGACGCGCCTCGCCCCAGATCACGCGCTCAGGCCAGCGCAGGATCAGCAGGAGCGGAAAACACAGGAGCAGCGCGCCCAAGATGCCGACCCCCCGACGCAGGACCCTCAGCCAGTCGCGCAGGCCCAGATCGGGCGGCGGCGGCGGCGGCGCGCCGTCCCATGTGACGCTCACCGGTCGCCTCCGGTGTCGGAGGCGCGGGTGTAGATCGCCTTGTGTCGTTCGGACATGCGCGCGACATCCATCACGAGGCACACGTCGATGCAGTTGAAGGGGCGGTCTATATAGGCGCCCTGCCCCACGAACCCGCCGAGCCTGAGATAGGCCTTGATCAGCGCGGGCGTGTCGCGGATGGCGGCCTTGCGGTCCAGATCGGCCTCCGCGATCAAGTCCATCGCCTGATACCCGGACGGTCGCGCCTCGGGCCGGATGTCGAGCGGTGCCAGATGCCGGTGATGCAGCAGCGACAGGGGCCCCTTGATGCGCTCGGGATCGGTGCCGTGAAAACTCGCCACGCCGAACATGACCTCGATACCGTGGGCGGCGATGTAGTCGGCCAGACCGTTCCACATGTGCAGCATCGCCGTGCCGCCGCGATAGTCGCGGTGCAGGCAGGAGCGCCCGAGTTCGAGCAGCCGCCGCCCCGAGGCGCGCAGGGGGCCGAGATCGTATTCGTCCTCGGAATAGAACTGCCCGGCGGCCTCTGCCTGATCGGCGCGCATCAGCCGGTAGACGCCCACGACATCCGCGCCCGGCGCGCGACGGCGGTCGCGCAGCAGCAGATGGTCGAAATGAGGATCGAACCTGTCGGCCTCGATGCGCGCGTCGTGATCGACCAGCGTGCCGTCGCCCCCCAACTCCTCGATGAAGACGTCGTAGCGCAGCCGCTGCGCCTGGCGGATTTCGGCGTCGGAGCTTGCCAGTGCAAGATCGAAATGGCTGTCGTTCATATCCATCGAAGCGAAGACTGCGCCATGGTCGGTGTCTGTGTCCGGTATAGGGTCGGCCCCGCGGCCCTCCGGCCGGGGGTAGCCCCCGGCGTGCCGCGATGCAAGCCGGGTGGCTCCATGCCGTGTAATGGGCCACGTCCCGGGCCGCTTTCGGCGTTAAGCCGGCTTTAACCAAAAGCCCCTATCTGAAGGCCACGACGCAACGGAACGGGCCATCGCGCGCCGGCCCGTCAGGACGGGAATTCCATGATCAAGGCGATCTTGCGACCATCGATGACCACCTTGCCCGCGTTTTCGAAGTTGACGGTGACCTTGCCGTCGATATTGGATTGCACCTGCCCCAGGCCCCACTCCGGCTCATGGGGGTGGCGCACGAACATACCGGGCTCCAGCATCGCGGTGATGTCTGCGGACATGGTCTTTTCCTCGCCCCCTCGCATGATCGGACCGCGCAATGGATGACATGATGCCCCGTGAACGACAAAGCCTTGCCGATCTGATCGGATCGCGGTTGTGCCACGATCTAAGTAACCCGCTGGGCGCGATCGGCAATGGCGTGGAACTTCTGGACCTGACCGGCGCCGCGCAGGGGCCGGAGCTTGACCTCGTGCGCGACGCGGTGGCCGATGCTCTGGCGCGGGTGCGCTTCTTCCGCCTCGCCTTCGGCCATGCCGGGCCCGACCACATGACCAGCGTGCGGGAGGCGCAGACCACGCTCGAGGGCTTGTATCGCGCATCCCGCATCGCGGTGGACTGGAAACCCCGGGACGACATGCCCCGCCGGCAGGTGAAGCTTGCCTACCTGATGATGCTCTGCGCCGAGACGGCGCTGCCCATGGGCGGTGCCGTGACCCTGTCGATGGAACCCGGCGGCCAGTGGTCGCTTTCCGCGCGCGCCGACCGCATCGCCGTGGAGGAGGCGCTTTGGTCCGTGCTGCGCTTCGGCCCCGGCGCGGTGGGCCGGCCGCTGCGACCCTCCGAGGTGCAGTTCCTGGCGCTTCACGACGCGGCCGAGGCCGTGGCCCGGACGCTCAACTACGTCCATGACGACAGGAACCTGCGCCTGACCACCGCTTGAGCGGTCAGTTCACCGGCGTCAGGCTGTCGCGGAACCGCCGCATACGCTCCTGGTAGTGCGCGGCGGAGGCCAGGAGCCCGGCCCTCGCGCTTTCGTCGAGTGCGCGCACGACCTTGCCGGGCATCCCCATCACCAGTGAGCCGTCCGGGATCTCGCGCCCCTCGGGGACCAGCGCGCCCGCCCCGATCAGGCAGCCCGCACCGATCCGCGCGCCGTTCAGGACCGTGGCCCCCATGCCGATCAGGCTTCCGTCGCCGATTGTGCAGCCGTGCAGCATCGCCTTGTGGCCGATCGTGCAATTCGCGCCCACGGTCAGCGGAAAGCCCATGTCGGTGTGAAAGACGCAGTTTTCCTGCACGTTCGAGCCCGCGCCCACACGGATCTCTTCGTTGTCGCCACGGAGCGTCGCGCCGAACCAGACCGAAGCGCCTTCCTCCAGCACCACCTTGCCGATCAGGTTCGCGTCGGGCGCGACCCATGTGTCGGTGTGAAGAACGGGGGCCACCCCGTCGAGCGCGTAAATCATTTCACCGATTGCCTTGTTCGAATTCACTGTGGAGACGTTGAACGTGCTTCGCCAACCAAGGCTGTTGTTCTCTGCGCATCCGTTCCGCTGAGATTATGAGCCGCAAACTATCAAACGTCGCGTCCAAGTCATCATTGACGAGCACATATTCGTACCCGTCCCAATGGCTGATTTCATCCCAACTCTTGTTCATGCGCTTGGTGATTACTTCGGCAGAGTCCTGACCCCGGTCAATCAACCGCCTCCATAGTTCCGGAATGGACGGCGGTAAAATGAAGATTGAAAGCGCGTGGGCGCTCAACTGGGAATTCAGAATCTGGACGGTACCCTGCCAATCGATGTCGAAAAGCACGTCGCGCCCGGCATCGATCGCTGCCTTCACCGGCGCCATGGGCGAGCCGTAGAAATGGCCGAAGACATGGGCATGCTCCAACATCGCGCCACCGGCGACCAGTGCCTTGAAGGCCGCCTCGTCGAGAAACTGGTAATCCTCGCCGTCGACCTCACCCGGGCGCGGCGCGCGCGTGGTGGCCGAAACCGAGAAGCTCAGCGTCGGGTCCCAGTCCATCAGCCGCCGGGCAAGCGTCGATTTTCCCGCGCCCGAGGGCGAGGACAGGATGATCAGGAGGCCGCGACGGCCGGAGGATTGCGCGGGCATCGTCACTCCACGTTCTGGACCTGCTCGCGGGTCTGGTCGATGGCGAGTTTCAGGTCAAGGCCGATGGCCGTCAGGCCCGCGTCCTGCGACTTGGAGCACAGCGTGTTGGCCTCGCGGTTGAACTCCTGCATCAGGAAGTCGAACTTGCGCCCCACGGCGCCGCCCTGCGCCAGAAGCTCGCGCGCGGCGGCCACATGGGCGTCGAGCCGGTCAAGCTCTTCCATGACGTCGGATTTCACCGCCAGAAGCGCGAGTTCCTGCGCCAGCCGCGCCTCGTCGACCTCGGTGGCCTCGAGGAGCGTCTGCAGGGTCTCGCGGAACGTGTCGGCCTGCCGCGTGGACCGCTCCGCCGCCGCCGCGCGGGCAGCTTCGGTCAGATCCGCGATCCGGTCGATCTGGTCCGACAGGACCGCCTGAAGGGCTGCGCCCTCGGCTTGCCGCATCGCCACGAAGGCGTTCAGCAGCGCCTCGGCATCTTCTAGAAAAACGGCCATCTCAGGCAACTCCGCAGGGGCCGAGCTCTCGGCCAGTGCGCGCAGGTTGAGGATTTCGGCGGGGCTGGGCGGCGCCATCGGGAAGCCGCGCGCCTCGGCCGCGGCCCGGACCTGCGCCAGCGCGTCGAGCGCCGCGCCGATCGCGGCGGGATCCAAGCCCGACGCGGCGGCATCGTCCACCCGACTCAGCCGCAGCGTCACGTTAATGGAGCCGCGGGCGGCCCGCGCCGCCACCCGTTTGCGCAACTCCGCCTCCAGCGCGCCGAAGCCCTCGGGCAGGCGCAGGCGGATATCGAGGCCGCGCGCGTTGACGCTGCGGATCTCCCACGTCCAGGCAAAACCCGGCGCAGCTCCCTCCCACGTGGCATAGCCGGTCATCGATGTGACGCGCCCCTGATCTTCCCTGTCGTTAACCAATTGCAAACCTTCCCACTGCACGTCGAATTGAAACGAAGCTAGTAAGGATCGGCAAAGCAAGAGCCACAAGTGGAATTGCCGCACGCCCGTCGCTGCGGCGCGAACCGGACCGAGGAGGCCGCCAACATGACCCGACATGTGCCGGAAATCCGCACGCCGCGCCGTCTCGACGGTGTCCTGCACGACCCCGGCCTGCGTGCGGCGGTCGCCTACTGGGACAGCCTGCGGGGTGCGCGTGCCCTGCCGGCGCGGATGGAACTCGACCCCGCCGCGCTGCGCCCGCATCTGCAGGACGCCGCCATCCTCGAGCTGTCGCGCCCCGGCAGCCTGCGCATCCGGCTTGGTGGCGGGCGCATCAACGCGCTTCTGGGGATGGATGTGCGCGGTCTGCCGCTGCGCGCGCTGTTCGACCTGTCCGAGCGCGCCCGCGTGTCGGCGGAGGTCGAGGCGGCGATGGGCGCGCCCGCGGCGCTCCTGTTCGACGTCATCTCGCCCGCGTCGCGCTTCGGCCGGCCCGAGGCCGACCTCCTGCGCGCACAGGTCGCGATCCTGCCGATGACGGATGCCGACCTCGCCCCGACCCGTGCGCTTTACGTGATGGGCAGCGTCGAGGGCGACGCGCGTCCCGCCGACGCGCCGCACCGTTGGTGCACGACCCATATCCACAAGACACCACTGCGTCCCGGCGAGGCGGTTCTGTCCGATCCGCCCGCGCTGCGTCGGCCAAAACCGATCCCGAAACCCGCCGGCGACGAAACCGCGACCGAGGCGCGCGGCCCCCTTGCCCGCGCCCGGTTCCGCGTGATCGCGGGCGGCCTGACCTGACTTAGACGGCCGCGCGCAGTGCCTCGCGGCTGGTGGAAAGCTCCTCGGCCACGAGGAAGGCCAGTTCCAGCGATTGCGACGCATTCAGCCGCGGATCGCACGCGGTGTGGTAGCGCGAGGACAGGTCCTCATCCGTCAGTGCCCGCATGCCGCCGGTGCATTCGGTCACGTCCTTGCCCGTCATCTCGAAATGCACCCCGCCCGGCACCGTGCCCTCGGCCCGGTGAATGGCGAAGAACTCCTGCACCTCGCGCAGGATCGAGTCGAAGGGACGCGTCTTGTAGCCGGTGGACGACTTGATGACGTTGCCATGCATCGGATCGCAGGACCAAAGCACGTTGGCGCCTTCCTCCTGCACGGTGCGGATCAGGCGCGGCAGGTGATCGCCGACCTTGCCCGCGCCGAAGCGCGCGATCAGGGTCAGGCGGCCGGCCTCGTTTTCAGGGTTCAGCTTGGCCATCAGGACCTTGAGGTCCTCTTCCGTCGTGCTGGGCCCGCATTTCAGGCCGATCGGGTTCAGCACACCGCGGGCGAATTCCACGTGGGCGCCGTCGGGCTGGCGCGTGCGGTCGCCGATCCAGATCATGTGACCCGAGCCCGCGAGCCACTTTCCGGAGGTCGAGTCGAGGCGGCAGAGCGCTTCTTCGTATTCCAGAAGCAGCGCCTCGTGCGAGGTGTAGAAATCGACGGTCGACAGCTCGTGATTGGTCTCGCCCGTCAGGCCCGCGGCGGACATGAAATCGAGGCTGTCCTGAATCCGGTTGGCGATGTCGCGGTAGCGTTCGGCGTCGTCGTGATCGGTGAAGCCCAGCGTCCAGGAATGCACACGGTGGATGTCCGCGAAACCGCCCGTCGAAAAGGCGCGCAACAGGTTCAGCGAGGCCGCGGCCTGCGTGTAGGCCTGAAGCATGCGGGCCGGGTCGGGCATGCGCGCCGCCATCGAGGGCGCGATGTCGTTGATGATGTCGCCCTTGTAGGACGGCATCTCGACGCCGTTCACCATCTCGGTGGGCGCGCTGCGCGGCTTGGCGAACTGGCCCGCCATGCGGCCAACCTTCACCACAGGCACCTTGGCGCCGTAGGTCAGCACCATGGCCATCTGCAGCATGACCTTGAACGTGTCGCGGATCGTGTCGGCGGAAAACTCCGCGAAGCTTTCGGCGCAGTCGCCGCCCTGCAGCAGGAAGGCCTCGCCCCGGCTGGCGGCGGCAAGCTCGGCCTTCAGGCGCCGCGCCTCGCCCGCGAAGACCAGCGGCGGGTATTTCGACAGCTGCGCCTCGGCCGCACCAAGGGCGCCTGCGTCGGGATAATCCGGCATCTGCACGCGCGGCTTGGCGCGCCAGTCTGTCTTGGTCCAGCCTTTTGCTGTCGCGGCGGTCATGGCGGCCTCCAGTGCTATCTTCGCGGCCGGTCTATACGCGAAGCGCTCCACGGGGCCAATCCCGCAATTGCGCCGCGACGGGGATTGCCCTCGCGCGAAAATGGTGATTTGCGTTTATGTCCAATGAAAGTGGCACCGCGCCGCCGCCGGCGCGGGCCGACATGACCGACGAGGCGACGATGGCCGACCCGATGCGGCGAACCGACGGCGACACGCCCCCGCGACGCTTCGTCTTCGTCCTGCTCAACCAATTCACCATGCTGTGCTTCTCCAGCGCCGTCGAAGCGCTGCGGATCGCCAACCGCATGTCGGGCCGTGCGCTTTACGAATGGCGGCTCGTGGGCGAAGGCGGCGAGGAGGCCTGGTGCAGCGCCGGCATCGGCTTCAAGCTCGACGGCGATCTCGAAGAGGTCACGCGCGACGACACCGTGCTGGTCTGCGGCGGCATCGACGTGGGCAAGGCCACCACCAAGCGCGTGCTTGGCTGGCTGAGGCGCGAGGCGCGAAAGGGCGCGACCATGGGCGGGCTCTGCACCGCAGGCTACACGCTGGCCAGGGCGGGGCTGCTGGATGGCAAGCGCGCGACGATCCACTGGGAGAACCAGGACAGTTTCGCCGAGGAATTCGAGGAGGTGACGCTGACCAAGTCGGTCTTCGTCATCGACGGCAACCGGATCACCACGGCCGGCGGCACGGCCTCCATCGACCTGATGCTCAAGATCATCGCAGACGATCATGGCGAGGACCTCGCCAACCTGGTGGCCGATCAGCTGATCTATACCTCCATCCGCACCGACCAGGACACGCAGCGGCTGTCGATCCCCACGCGGATCGGCGTGCGGCATCCCAAGCTCGGGCAAGTCATCCGGATGATGGAGCAGAACATCGAGGACCCGATCAGCCCCGCGCAGCTGGCCAAGGAAGTGTCGATGTCCACCCGGCAGCTGGAACGCCTGTTCCGCCGCTATCTCAACCGCAGCCCCAAGCGCTACTACATGGAGCTGCGGCTGGCCAAGGCGCGCAACCTGTTGATGCAGACGGACATGAGCGTGATCAACGTGGCGCTGGCCTGTGGCTTCGCTTCACCCTCGCATTTCTCGAAATGCTACCGGGCGCATTACGACACGACGCCCTACCGCGAACGTGGCAGCCACGGGACACGGGTCAAGGCCTGAGCGCGCCTGGAACTTTGGGATCCGAACCGTGGGATCAGAACCGCGGGATCAGAACATCGGGATCAGCACATCCGGGTCACTGTTGAAGGTCATGTTGATCGCCAGCACCTCGCCCCCTGGCCGCTGGTGCCACAACAGACGGACATAGATGTAGCCCGCCCCCGTCCAGTAGGCGATGAGATCCTGCGCGAAACCGTTCTCCATCTGCTGGCGCATCATGAGCGCGGAGTTCTCGAAATCCTCCGGAAAGAGGTTGCGCACCTGCGTCTCGAGCCCGAACATGTCCTGCGACGTCATCTCGTCGGCCCCACCGAATGCCGTGAGCAAATCGGCGATACGGCGCTTGGACATCAGGTCGTCGAGCGTGCCGCGCATATCCTCGTAGCTTGAAAAGACCGGCTCGCCCTGGGTCTGCGCAGCAAGCGTGCCGGCGATGGTCATGGTAAGGCCGAGAGCGAAGATGGCGGCTAAGAAAAAACGCATGTCTCTATCCTGTATAAGAATTGATCAGCCTTCGGGGACCCGCGCCGCCCGGCCGCCCCGGCGACCTGCGCGCGGCAGCGCCTGAAGCCCCTCGGCCAGAACGTCCCGCATCGGGTGGTCTTCGGGCGCATCGGAATGGCGTTCCAGAAGACGCTCGATCAGCGCCTTGGGGTCATCGGCCTGCACGCTCAAAGCCCAGTCGACGAAGATCGACCGGCATTCCGAGGCAGTGATCCCGTCGATGCGGAAGGCCTCGCGGATCAGGCCCTTGGGGTCCGCCGCATCCATGTCCGGGCGTGGGTCAGCCATCTGTCACCTCCTGTTCTTCCGCATCGGTGGGCGGCGGGAGCATTTTGTCAATGACGGCCGCAGCCCCTTGCCGCGCCTCGTCCAGCGCTTGGGCCAGCGACTTGGCATCGGGCATACGCGCCTGATCGCTCAGGAAGGCACGGCCACCGGTGCCGATGGTCTCGGGATCGAGCGCCTCGTCGCTCAGCAGACGGCCGGACTGGTGCACCCGGGTGAACAGCCGATGCGTTTCGCTCAGGCTTTCAGCCTCAGCCTCGGCGATCCAGCCGCAGCGCGCCGCGGCCTGCAGCTGTGCCTCTGGCCAATGCTCGGTCGCGCTCGCGATCAGCGCACCCGCCTGCGCCAGCAGTTCGATATCCTGCATGCCGCCGGGGCCGTCCTTGACCGTCCATGTGACCGCCGCGCGCCCGGCCTCCGCCAGACGGGCGCGCATCGTGGCCGCGTCTGCGGCGATCTTGTTGCGGTCGGTATTCTCCCGGATCACCGCGCAGCGCACATCCTCGATATCCGAGGCGAGGCTGGACTCCCCGGCGATCACCCGCGCGCGCGTCAGCGCCATGTGTTCCCACGTCCAGGCCTCTTCGCGCTGGTACCTCTCGAAGGAGGCCAGCGCCGTCGCCACAGGCCCCTGCCGCCCCGATGGCCTGAGCCGCATGTCCACCTCGTAAAGCTTGCCCGCCGCCGTCGGCGCCGACAGCGCCGCCACCAGCGATTTCGTGGCCTTCGCGAACCACGCGCGCGGGTCGAGCGGGCGGCGGCCTTCGGTGAAATCCACGCCCTGCGCGTCATAGATCACGATCAGGTCCAGATCAGAGACCGCCGTCATCTGCCGGCCCCCGAGGCTGCCCATGGCGATGACCGCCCCGCCCCGCCCGGGTGCCGCGCCATGTCGCCGCCCGACCTCGGCGCAGACCAGCGGCCAGAGCGCGATCACCACCGCATCGGCGAGGTCGGTGTAGTGCTGCCCCGCCGTCTCCGGCGTGATCAGCCCGCGCAACTGATGGACCCCGATGCGGAAATGCCATTCGTGCTGCCAGCGGCGCGCCGCGTCGAGGCTTTGCTCGTAATCCTCTTCCGCCAGAGCGCCGCGAAGGTCCTCCACCAGCGCCTCCCGCCCCGGCCATGGGGCAAAGAAGCGACCGTCGAGAACGGCGTCCAGAACGGCCGAATGGCGCGAAAGATACCGCGACAGGCGCGGCGCGGTCGCGCTGATATCCACGATCAGTTCGACAAGCTGCGGATTGGCTTCGAACATCGAGAAAAGCTGCACGCCCGCCGGTAGACCGCGCAGGAAACCGTCGAAATTCTGCAATGCCTCGAGGGGCTTCGCGGCCTTGTCGAAAGAGGCGAGGAAACCCGGTTTCAGCCGTTCGAAAATCTCCTGCCCCCGGGTCGACCGCAGGGCGGGATAGCCGGGCCAGCGCGCCACGATGGCCGCGGCCTCCTCGCCGATTTCGGGCAGCTCGGTCTCGGCCTCGAGCGGGGCGAAGAAGGCGCCGGTGATGCTCTCGACCCGCGTGATCCGCTCCGACAGCCGGGCGCGGAAGGCCGCCGTGTCGGCCTCGCCGCAGAACCGCGCGAGCCTCTCGAAGCCTTCGTCGGATTTGGGCAGGACATGGGTCTGCGCGTCGTCGATCATCTGCAGCCGATGCTCGATTTCCCGATGATGGGCGTAAAGCTCGGCCAGGTCGGTCGCCTCCTTTCGCGTGATCCAGTCGGCCCGCGCCAGTGCGGCCAGCGCCTTGACGGTCCGGCGGTCGCGCAAGCTGGGATCGCGGCCGCCGGCCACCAGCTGCCGTGTCTGGGCGAAGAACTCGATCTCGCGGATACCGCCCGCGCCCAGCTTGATGTTGTGCCCTTCCAGCGGGATTTGCCCATCGCGCCGCATGAGCCCCTTGTGCTCCCGGATGCGGCGGCGCATGTCCATCGTGTCCTGCACTGTCGCGAAATCCAGATGCCGGCGCCAGACGAAGGGCTGCAGCGTCTCCAGAAACCGCTCTCCCGCCGCGATGTCGCCCGCGGCCGCACGCGCCTTGATATAGGCCGAGCGTTCCCAGGACCGCCCCTCGGCCTCGTAATACCGCTCGGCCGCGGCCATCGAGATGCAGACGGGCGTAGCCCCGGCATCGGGGCGCAGCCGCAGATCGGTGCGAAAGACGTAGCCCTCCGCCCCGGCCTCGCCCAGCGTGGCGGCGATGCGCCGGGTTGCGCGGATGAAGCCCGCGCGGGCGTCCATCTCGTCGCCGGGTTCGAACCGGCTTTCGTCGAACAGGCAGATCAGGTCGATGTCGGAGGAATAGTTCAACTCCCCCGCGCCCATCTTGCCCATGGCAAGCGCGACCATGCCCGCGCCGTCGCGATGGGCGTTCTCTTCGGTCTGGCCGGGGATCTTGCCGCGCCGTGCCTCGCGCGCGACGTGGTGGCCGAGCGCTGCGGCAAGGCAGGCATCGGCGAAATCCGTCCAGGCCTGTGTCACCGTCTGCAGGCTCCAGACGCCCCCCAGATCGGCCAGCGCCACCAGAAGTGCCGCGCGGCGCTTGAGCCGGCGCAGACCTGAATCCAGATCGCCCTCGGCCAGGTCCCCCGCCTCCCGCAGAAGCGTGATGATCGTGTCTTCGGGTTCGTCCTCGAGCGCGTGGGACAGCCAATGCCCCTCGCGCCGGATCAGCCCTCCGAGATAGGGCGAACAGCCCGCCGTGCCCTCGATCAGCGGGCGCAGCTCGGGCGGAAGGCCATGGAGATGCTCCAGCGCCTCGGCCCCGCGCTCGGGATTGAACGGGATCGGATGGCGGGTGACGCGCACGGCAAAACTCATGGCGCGCCCGCCCCGGCCTGTTGCGCCTTTTTCACCGCCCTGCTCTCTTCCACCGAAGGCCCCTCTGCGCCCTTGTCTCCGGTCCCGATCCTTGCAAGTCTCTCGGCCGGGGAACAAGGGCGGATTTCCGGGACGATCTTCGATGTCGAAAAGCGTCAAACGCGTCGTGCGGGCTCTCGCGGAGGCCGGGATCGACACCGAGATCGTGGAAATGCCCCAAAGCACCCGCACCGCCGGGGAGGCCGCAGCCGCCGTGGGGTGCGCCCTCGACCAGATCGCGAAATCCATCGTCTTCCGCGCCGAGGATCATGGCAGGGCGGTCCTGTTCATCACCGCGGGCGGCAAACGCGTCGACCCGGACAAGGCCAGCGCGCTGGCGGGCGAGCCCTTGGGCAAGGCCGACGCGGCGCTGATCCGGGCGCAGACCGGGTTCGTGATCGGGGGCGTGGCGCCGGTCGGCCATCTCAGCCCCATCCGGGCGTGGTTCGACCCGCGCCTGCTGGAGTTCGACACGGTCTGGGCTGCGGCGGGCACGCCCCGGCATGTCTTCGCCATCGCCCCGGAGGCATTGTTGCGCCTGTCGCAGGCGGAAAGTGCCGCCTTCACCCTCTGAACGGGCGGTTCTTTAGCGCCTCAGATCACCCGCAGCACCGATCTCGCCGCTCTTGTCCCCGGCGGCTCCCCGCCCCGTCCCAGCCGAAGCATCGTCGCGTCCATGGCGTCGAATTGCGCCCTGCGCGCGGCCTCGTCGGACAGAAGATCGTGCAAGGCCTTCGCGATCGGCTCAGGTCGGCAATCGGGGCCGAGGAATTCCGGCACCGCGCGTGTTTCCGAGACCAGATTGACCAGCGTGACCGTATCGACCTTCAAGAGCGCGCCGATGATCTTCCCGCTCAACCAGCTCATGTCATAGGCCACGACCATCGGTGTCCCGGCCGCCGCAAGTTCGAGGCTGACCGTGCCCGAGGCCGCAAGCGCCACGTCCGCCGCTGCGAAGGCGGCGCGTTTCTCGGCCAGATACGCCTCCGCGGCCTGCCCGCGCGGATCGAGGATGAGCGGCTCGGCCGGCCAGTCCCTCAGCTTTTCCGCCAGCATGGGCGCGACGCTCTCTGTCGTGGGCAGGACCAGCCGCGCGTCGGGATGCGCGCGCAGGACCGCGCACAGCGCCTCGCCGAAAACGGGCGCCAGACGGTCGACCTCGGACCGGCGCGACCCCGGCAGCACCAGGATGAGCGGCGCGTCCGCGCCTATGTCATGCAGCGCCCGGAAAGCTGCCGCTTCCTCGGCGCTGGCCACGGGTTCGGTCGTCACCGGATGGCCCACGAAATCGCAACCCATCCCTTCGGCTTCCATATAGGGCGGCTCGAAGGGGAAAAGCGCGAGCACATGGTCGATGGATCTGGCCATCTTGCGCGCGCGCTTGGGCCGCCATGCCCAGACCGTGGGCGCGACGTAGTGGATCGTCGGAACCTGCGGGCCGCGCGCCTTCACCTTCGCGGCCACGCGGAGCGAGAACTCCGGGCTGTCGATGGTGACAAGCGCGTCCGGCTTGATCTCCAGCACCGTCTCCGCCGTTTGCGACACGCGCCTGAGCAGGCTGCGCAGGCGCGGCAGGATCTCGGTCAGGCCCATGACCGACAGCTCCTCCATCGGGAAAAGCGAGGTCAGCCCCTCGGCCTCCATCAGCGGCCCGCCGATGCCGTGAAGCTCCAGAGCCTCGCCCGAGACTTCCCGCAGCCCCCGGATGAGCGCCGCCCCGAGCCGGTCGCCCGAGGCCTCGCCCGCCACGAGGAAAAGCCGCAGCGTCACGGGCTCGCCCAGAGTGCCACGCCGGTCTCGGCACAAGCAGCGAGCACCGCGTCACGGTCAAGAAGCAGCACGCCGCCCGAGGCGATCTCGATGCCGTTCAGGCCCGCCGCCGCGACCGCGCGTATAGTATCCGGGCCGATTGCCGGCATGTCGAAGCGCAGATCCTGTCCCGGCTTGGGGCGCTTGACCAGCACCCCGCCACTGCCCGGAGCCGTGCGCGCGACGAAATCGAGCATCGCGTCCGTGCCCTGCAACGTCTCGATGCCGAGGATCTGTCCGCGCCCCGCAACCGCTGCCTGCCCGACATCGAGCGGCCCCAGCGCATCGAGCACGGCGCGGGCGCGGGCCACGTCAGCCTCGGGCAACTGCTCACCGGCCAGACACCCCACTTCGGCGACCAGGTCGGGGCGCAGGTCGTGGGCGCCGATGACGGCCACGCCGCGTTCCTCGAAGAGCGCCGCGATATCGCGCAGGAGCGCATCGTCGCCCTGCGCCATGGCCTGCATCAGCCGCGGCATCAGCGCCCTGGTCACATCGTCGAGCGCCGTGGGGTCGAGCGCAGGGCGCGACATCGCGCCGGCAAAGCAGATCTCGGTCACGCCGGTTGCCGCCAGATCGTCGAAAAGGGCGCCGAGGCGTTCGAACCGCGCAGGGATCAAACCCGTGCCCTCGGCCTCGACCGCGATACCGTCAAAGGCCACGACGCGCGCCGGGCCCTTCTGCAGCAGAAGCTCCGGCAGCACGCCCCTGCCCGCGATGATCGCCCGCGCGCCCACCCTGCTCAGCCCGGCGTCAGGTAGGAGCGGTCCGTGTCTCCGAGAACGAACTCGACGATCTCGCGCACGTAGTCCGACTGTCCTTCCTCGCTGTCGCCAAGGCGTCGGGCACGGTCCTGAAAGGCGCCCTCGCCCTGCGCCAGCGCCTGAAACGCGGCCCGGAGCGCGGTGATGTCGGCACGGTCCACGCCGCGGCGCTTGAGCCCGACGAGGTTGAGCCCGTCGAGCAAGCCGCGCGGCCCCTGCACCAGGCCGTATGGGATGACGTCGTTGGTCACCATGGTCACGGCCCCGATGATCGCGCCGCGGCCCACGCGCACCCATTGATGCACGCCAGACAGGCCGCCGACGATCACGTCGTCGGCGATCGCGCAATGGCCCGCGATAGAGGCGTTGTTGACAAGGATCACCCGGTTGCCGATCTGCGCGTCATGGGCCACATGCGCGCCGGCCATGAAAAGACCGTCGTCGCCCACGCGCGTCACGCCGCCACCATGCTCTGTGCCGGTGTTCATGGTCACGCCTTCGCGAATGCGGTTTCGCGCGCCAATGATCAGCCGCGTGCGTTCTCCGGCGTATTTGAGATCCTGCGGGATGTCGCCGATATTGGCGAAGGGAAAGATCACCGTCTCGTCGCCCACCTGCGTCCAGCCGGTGACGACCGCATGGGATTTCAGCGTCACGGCGCGACCGAGTTCCACATCCGGCCCGACCACGCAGAACGGCCCGACCATGCAGTCCGGTCCGATCACGGCCCCGTCCTCGATCACCGCGCTGGCGTGGATCTGCGCGGAGGCGTCGATCGTCATTCCGGCGCCCCTTCGCCGGGCTCCGCCGGCATGTCCATCATGGCGGTAAAGGTGCATTCCGCGGCCAGCTCTCCCTCGACCGTGGCGCGTCCGGCGAATTTCCAGACCTTGCCGCCCGGCTTGCCCCGCGTCACTTCGATGGCCAGCTCAAGCACGTCGCCCGGGCCGACCTTGCGGCGGAACTTGGCGCTGTCGATGCCCATGAAGTAGACCAAAAGGTCCTTGTCGGCATAATCTGAGGACACGCCCACCATCACGGCCGCGGTCTGTGCCATCGCCTCGATGATCGTGACACCGGGCATGATCGGCACGCCCGGGAAATGGCCCTGAAAATGCGGCTCGTTGTATGTGACGTTCTTGATCCCGACCGCCGACTTGAACGGCGCGATATCGCGCACCTTGTCGATCAGCAGGAACGGGTAACGATGCGGCAGGAGCCGCTGGATCATCTGGATATCGGCGCTCAACAGGTCGGTCGGGGCATCAAGGCTCATCTTCGCGCTTCTTCTCCTGCGGTGTGGCGCACGCCCGTCCGGCCGGCGCATCGGGTCGGTCACGTGGGGCTTAACAACAAGGCAGGCGGGCAGCAAGGCGCGGGCACGTTCAGGGGGCAGTCCCGCCGTCGGATGGCGGCAAGGCTTCGTCCGGCACCGCACCCGTGTCGATCGTTATGATCGGCTCGACGCCGCCTTCCCCGAGGGTCTCGTCGATCGCGGTGATCGCCGCTTCGGTCACGTCGACCCGGTCGGCCGACAACAGGACCGAGCGGCTGTCCATCAGAACGGCGGCATTCCTGTCTCGCACGATTTCCAGAAGGATGGGCGCCACGCTTTCGAAGAATTGCGACTGGGCGGCGTCGGCCTGCCCGGTCAGGTTTCGGGCCTTTGCCTCCTGTTCGGCGCGGATCGCCTCGACGCGGGTGTCGAACGCATCGGCAAGCGCGCGGAACTCGGTGGCTTCGAGCGTGCCGCGCAACTCGGTCAGCTCCAGCTCCTCCTCGGTGAGGCGGGCCTCGATCCGGCGATTCTCGGCGGCCAGACGCGCGGAGGCGTCCTCCAGCTCGCGCTGGATCCGCTGGCCGTAGAGGCTACGGGCGAAAAGCCGTTCCTGGTTGAGGATGAGGATGCCGGATACCGGCGCGGGCGCGACGTCATCCTCGACGACGCTCTCCTGTGCCGGGGCCGGGGCGACAAGCGCCACGCTGATCCCGAACCACAGCGCGGTGAACAGGCGCCGCGCCGCCGCGCCCCGTCGGCGCATCCGTGCCGCAGGGTCAGGTCGCATGCCTGTCAGAACCGCGTCTGGACCGTGAAGTCGAAATCACGTGTGCGGTCATAGGGCTGCGTTTCCAGCGCGCGGCTGAAGTTGAAGCGGAGCGGGCCAAGCGCGGTGTCCCAGAAGATCGAGAAACCGATGGCCGAGCGCCAGTAGAGGCCGTCGTCGACCGGGTTGCCGCCGAACCCCGCAGTGTTGTCAAGGCCCCAGACCGACCCGATGTCGTAGAAGACACCGCCGGAAATCCCGTATTCCTCCGGCAGGCCGAGCGGGAACGCCGCCTCGAACCGGGCCACGGCGAAATAGTTCCCGCCAAGCGCGTCTCTGTTCGGTGCATTGAGGTCGCGTGGGCCCAGGCCAAAGGTATCGAAGCCGCGCATCTGCCGCGAATTCAGGAAGAAGCGGTCGTTGTAGTGGCTGTTGCCACTGGCGGCCAGCGCGCCGCCCTCGAACGTGGCGCGCAACGTCGCTTCCTCGCGCAGGATGGCACGTTCGGCGATGGCGGTACCTTGCGTCCGAACATATTCGGCGTCGCCGCCCAGACCGGCCAGATCCGCGCGCAGATCGAGGGCGATCCCCGCGTTGGGATTTAGCCCGGTTGTCCGGTTGTCGAAGCTGTAGCGCAGACCGACGGCCGAGGTGACACGGGAACCCTGGTCTGCGGTCAGGATTGGCGATGAATTCGCCGCCTGATTGCCAAAATTGATCTCTCGCCGGTCGATGCTGTAGCTCAGCCCGAGGCGGCCGTTTTCGCTGGCAGGGAAGGAGAACGAGGTGCTGAACCCGTAATCCTCGGTGTCGAAGGACCGATCCTGCGACTGCGTCTGTTCGTAGTAGAGGTTGAACCCGGCCGATAGGTCACGCGCCAGGAAATTCGGCTCGGTGAAGGCGAAAGTGAAGCTCTGCCCGCCTTCCACCGTGCTGACGCCGAAGCGCAGGCTCTGCCCCCGTCCAAGGAAATTCTCCTCCGAAAAGTTGATCGCGATCCCCGCGCCGGAATCGGTGGAATAGTTCAGCGAGAAGCCCAGCGAGCCCGTCGGCTGTTCCTCGACATCGACATCCACGATCACCTGATCGGGGGATGACCCCTCTCGGCCCTCGACGGACACGTCCGCGAAATAACCGGTCGCCCGGATGCGCTCGGCCGCCTGACGGATCGCGCGCGGATCGAACGGGTCGCCCTCGACCGTGTCGAACTGGCGCCGGATCACGCGGTCGAGCGTGGTCTGGTTGCCCTCGATATCGATGCGCTCGACGAAGACGCGCGGACCGCGGGTGATGGCGAATTCGACGTCCAGCGTGAGATCGGCGTCGTTGCGGGTGACGCGCGGTTCGATCCGGACGAAACGCTGGCCCTGCTGCGTGGCGAGATTCTCCATCCGGGTGATCGTGTTGTCCACGAGGCGCGGGCTGTATGTCACCCCCTCGCGCATGCGCAGCGTCGCGGCGTAGTCGTCCGCGTCGATATCGGCGACCTCAGAGACAACCGTGATGTCGCCGAACCGGAAGCTCTGCCCCTCGCGGAGGTTGAAGGTGACGAAATACGCGTCGCGCGCGCGGGTCAGTTCGGGCGTGACCGACAGGACCTGGAAATCGACGTAGCCGCGGTCAAAGTAGAAATCCGTCAGCAACTGCCGGTCGAGCGCGATACGGTCCTCGATGAAGGTGTCCGACCGGATGATCAGCGAGAAAAGTCCGGCCTGTGTGCTTTCCAGAACCCGCCGCAACCGGCGGTCGGAATATTCGCGATTGCCGACGAAGGCGATCCGCTGGGTTTCGACGACGCGACCCTCGGTCACCTCGAACACCAGGTCGACGCGGTTGTCGCCGCGCCGGATGATCGCCGGTGTCACCGTTGCGGTCAGGCGGCCGGACACGCGATAAGCCTCTGCTATGGCGGCCGCGTCCTGTTCGGCGCTGGCCGGGGAATACACCCGCCGCGTCTGGGACTGCAGGATCGGAAGCAGATCGTCATCGTCGATGCGTCGGTTGCCCTCGATGGCGATGCGGTTGATCGTCGGGTACTCGAGCACTCGGATCAGAAGCGTGCCACCCTGTGGGATCAGCTCCACCCGTTCGAAAAGACCGGAATCCTGCAGGTTCTGGAGCGCGTCGTTGACCTGACCTGCCGAGACCCCCGCACCGGGCGTGATGCCGGTATAGGCGATGATCGTCTCGTCCGTGATCCTCTGGTTGCCCTCGATCCGGAAATTCGAGAACCGGAAGGCCTGGGCCTGGACCTGTTGAGTGCTGATCGCGACACCGATAGCGGCGGTCGAAACTGCCGCGATGCCGGTCGGAGACGAAACCATTGCGCCAATGAGGACAGTCGCCGCGACGCGCATATGCCGGATCATCGAATCCAACCCCTTGGTATTCTTGCAGACAGGTTGTGCGTATCGGAGGGATATGGGGTTGTCAAAACGATGATGCACAGGATGTGGGCATATCGGCACGTTTCCCGGTCAATGTGACGAATCCGATACGGAGTCCGGATGTCGAAAGCCCGCGCAAGGGTGGCGCGGGCTTGTCGGGGAATTGCGGGTTTGTCCGTGATCGGCGCGGCCAGCGCGCCGGCATCATCACATGGTCTGCAGAAGCGACACCAGCCATCCCGCCAGTGTCAGCGAAGCCACGATCAGCACCGGCACCAGAAACCGGTCGGTGTTCACCGCCACGAACAGCGACAATCCACGATAACTTTCGGTAAGGAACTTCATCTCGCGCTCCCGCACAGCCACTCGGTGCGTTTGTCCACCCAGACGAATATTGACGCGGAAATGTGGCGTCTTTGGGACAACGAGACGGTGTTTTATGGGTGCAGCGGTCCCCACACGGCGATGCGCCGCTTCGGGCTCAGGGGCAGAATATGTCGTTTGTCAGCGCGAACAGCATCAGCGACAGCAACAGCGTCAGGCCGACGGTCATGAACACGCGCAACGCCTTGTCCGACGGTGGCTTGCCGGCCACGGCCTCGTAGGCGTGGAACAACAGGTGGCCGCCATCGAGCACGGGGATCGGGAAGAGGTTCAGAAGCCCCACCGCCGTCGACAGCACCGCGATGAACCAGATGAAATCGTCGATCCCCTGGCTCGCCATCGCGCCGCTGGTCTCGGCGATGCCGATGGGACCTTGCAGGTTGCACGACGAGATCGCCCCGGTGATCATGTGCCACAAGCCCGACAGCGACGAGCGGATGATGAAGCCCGTCTGCTCGACGCCGGACCAGACCGCATCCAACGGACCCACGCGCACCGTCTCGGGGTCGAAGATCAGCCCGCCGGTGATCCCGATCAGCCAGCGCGTCTCGAAGCCGCCATCGGGAAGCGGCAGATCGGTCCGCCTCGGGCTGAGTGTGATGTCCAGAATCTCGCCGTCCCGCCAGACGCTGAGGTCCAGCGGCGCGCCATCGCTGGCGTCAACGGCCTCGCGCAGCTGCGAGAAGGCGTGGATCGGCGTGCCGTCGACGGCGCGGATCACGTCGCCCTGCTCGAGTCCCGCGCTCATCGCGGCCGATTGCGGTGATACCGACTGCACGATCGGCAGAAGCGGGAAGGACGCCTCGACGGTCTGCGCCTGCCCGTCGCGCTCCAGCCCGTAGGTCACGGTATCGGAGGGCTGCATGTCGCGCGCCACCGTGAAGACATCGCCCAGCGTATCGACGGGCGTGCCGCCGATGGATGTGATCAGGTCCCCCGACTGCAACGTCTGCATGTCTGCGGGAAGGGCTGCGGGCGTGCCGACGATGGGCGCTTCGGCCGGACGCCCGGCGATCATGAGGACGGAGGCGAAGATCAGGATCGACAGGATGAAGTTGAAGACCGGCCCAGCCGCCACTGTCGCGGACCGTGCCCAGAGCGGCGCGCCATGCATCGAGCGCCGCCGTTCCTCCATATCGAGCGCGTCGATGGCCGCGCCGTCCTTGCCGCTGGCCGCATCGGAATCACCGAGGAACTTGACGTAGCCGCCGAAGGGAAGCGCCGCGATCTGCCATTTCGTGCCATGCCGGTCCACGCGGGAAAACAGCACCGGGCCGAAGCCTACGGAGAACACCTCGGCATGAATGCCCGACCAACGCCCGACGATGTAATGGCCGTATTCGTGGATCGCGACGATGATCGACAGCGCCGCGATAAAGGCCACAAGCGTAAAGGCCAGACCTCCGAAGTCCGGTATGAATTCCATGTCTCAGGCTGCTCCGCGTGTTTCGATGAGGCGCCAGGCCGCCTGACGTGCCATGTGGTCCGTTTCCAACACGTCCTCAAGGGTGGTTGGGGGATTTGTGAGGCCGAATTCCGACGACATCGCGTCAAGCGTTGCCTCCACGACACCCGACATGTCCATGAAACCGATGCGCCCCCCGAGGAACCCGTCGAGCGCGACCTCCTTGGCGGCGTTGAAAACGCAGCCCGCGCAGCCGCCGGTTTCCATCACCGCCCGGGCGATCCCGAGGGCCGGATACCGGCGCGGGTCGGGGGCGTAGAATTCCAGCGTCGCGATCTGTGCAAGGTCGATGCGCGCCACCGGCAGGTCGCGCCGGTCCGGCCAGTGAAGCGCGTAGCCGATGGCGTGCCGCATGTCCGGCGCGCCCAGATGCGCCATCAGCGCCCCGTCGCGGAAGCCCACCAATGCGTGCACGATGGATTGCGGGTGGATCACGGCCTCGATCCTGTCGGCCGGAACTCCGAAAAACTCTTTTGTTTCAATTAGTTCCATGGCCTTGTTGAACATGGACGCGCTGTCGATGGTGATTCTCTGGCCCATGTCCCAGTTGGGATGCGCGCCAGCATCCGCGACCGTGGCCTTGGGCAGCGCCTCGAGCGGCCAGTCGCGCAGGCCGCCGCCCGAGGCTGTGACGATGATCTTCTCGACGGCCTCGATATCCTCGCCCACCAGTCCCTGGAAGATCGCGGAATGTTCGCTGTCGACGGGCAGGATCGTGGCCCCCTGTGTCGCGGCCTGGGCCAGCAGAAGCGGCCCGGCGGTCACGAGGCTTTCCTTGTTGGCCAGCGCCAGCGTCGCGCCATGCCGCAGCGCCCGGAAGCCCGGCGCAAGACCCGCGGCACCGACGATGGCCGACATGGTCCAGTCTGCGGGCCGGTCGGCGGCCTCCAGCAGCGCGCCCTGCCCCGCCGCGGCCTCGACGCCCGATCCGGCCAGCGCGGCGCGCAGCTCCTCCAGCCGGTCCTCATGGGCCGTGACCGCCACCTCGGCCTGCAGCCGCCGCGCGTCCTTGGCCAGTTGCGCGATATTTCCGCCGCCCGTCAGCGCCACGACATCGTAGCCGCCCGGATCGCGCGCGATCAGGTCGAGCGTGTTCTGCCCGATGGACCCGGTGGCCCCGAAAACGCTGATCCGACGCATGTCTCCTCCTCAGGTCGTGACAGGCTCAGGTCGTGACGGGAGGAAAGCCCGTAGAGCTTTCGATCACCAGAAGCAAAAGCGACGCGCCCAGCATTCCGTCGAATCTGTCCCAGACCCCGCCATGGCCCGGCAGCAGTGCGGAGCTGTCCTTGACGCCCGCACTGCGCTTGATGGCCGATTCCCCGATGTCTCCCAGCTGGCTGGCCATGCTGAGCGCCACGGATATTCCGATCAGCGCTGCTCCCATGCCGGTTACCGCCATGAAGGCCCAGCCGACGATGCCGGCGCCAATCCAGCCCGCCACCGTCCCCGACCATGTCTTTTTCGGACTGACGCGCGGCCAGAATTTAGGCCCGCCGATAAGGCGCCCCGCGAAATACCCCGCGATATCGGTGACCGCGACCACCAGCACGAGCCACAGCATCCATGTCACGCCGAACGTGTCGCGATGTGTGATCAGACCGAAACTGGCCAGCATGATCAACGTGGCCACGACGAAAAACAGGGTGCGGTTGCGCGGCAACAGCGACAGGCCCGCCAGCCCCGTCACCGCCAGAAGCGGCAGGCCGACCCCGATGGGCAGAAGCTTCGCCGCCAGCAGCAAAACGCCGCCGGCCACGCCCAGCCCAAGCGCCGCGTTGCGCGGCGCGCCCAGCATCTGCGCCAGTTCCCAGATCAGCACGCCGATGATAACGGCGACCAGAAGCGTGAACCACGGATAGCCCGCCCAGATGGCCGCAAGCCCCACGATGGCGACGGCCGCGCCGGTCAGTAGTCGGGTGAGAAGATCGGAGAAACTGTCGCGCGCGCGCGCCATGCCCGCCCGGCCCTCAGACCGGAACGGCGCCGAAACGACGTTCACGCGCGCCGAAGCGGGACAGAACCCGGGCGAATTCATCGGGCGTGAAATCGGGCCAGAGCGTATCGACGAACTCGTATTCGGAATAGGCCGACTGCCACAAAAGGAAGTTCGATATACGCGCCTCGCCCGAGGTGCGGATCACGAGGTCCGGATCGGGCAGCACGTAGGTGTCGAGGTAGCGCGGGAAGGTCTCGTCCCCGATCTCGCGCGGGTCGAGCTTGCCGGCGGCCACGTCATGGGCCAGCCTGCGCGCGGCGCGCGAGACCTCGTCGCGCCCGCCATAGTTCAGCGCGATGGTCAGGTTCGTTCCCTCATTGCCGGCCGTCATCAACTCCAGCCCGTCCATCAGGTCGACCAGCGCGGGCTCCAGCCGGACGCGGTCGCCGATGAAGCGCACGCGCACGTTTTCCTCGAAAAGCCAGGCCGCCTCGCGCCGGATGTAGCGCTTGAAGAGCTTCATCAGCCCCGCGACCTCGGACTGCGTGCGCTTCCAGTTCTCGGTGGAGAAGGCAAAGATCGTCAGGTAGTCGACACCGAGATCCGGGCAGGCCCGCACGATGTCCTTGACGCGTCGCGCTCCCTCGTGGTGGCCGAAAAGCCGCGCGCGTCCTCGCATCTGCGCCCATCGGCCGTTGCCGTCCATGATGATCGCCACATGCCGGGGCGTCTGATCCGTCATCCGTGGGGTGTCCTTGTCATTGCCGCGCCTGCGGTCTGTGGGAACAACGGGGCGATTTTTTGTCCGCCTGGCGTCAAGCCCGGCACCGTCCCGATTGTGTTGTCCGGATGCACCGTTGTCCCGATGCATCCTGTCCCTTGGGCCGGGCGCGGCGTGGCGGCCGCGCGCGATCCCGTCAGACCTGCATGATCTCCGCCTGTTTCACTTCGAGCGCCTGATCGACCATCGCGATATGGGCATCCGTCATTTCCTGAACCTCGGCTTCCCAGAGCTTCTGGTCGTCCTCGGACATTCCCTGTGCCTTTGCCTTCTTGATCTGGTCCATCCCGTCGCGGCGCACGTTGCGGATGGCGACGCGGGCATGCTCGGCATATTGCGCGGCGACCTTGGTCAGTTCGCGGCGGCGTTCCTCGTTCAGCTCGGGGATCGGCAACATGATGATGGTGCCGTTGAGCTGCGGGTTGATGCCGAGCCCGCTTTCGCGGATCGCCTTCTCGACCTTGCCGACCATCGACTTGTCCCAGACGTTGATGGTGACCATCCGCGGCTCGGGCACGTTGACGGTGCCCACCTGGTTGATCGGCGTGGGAGAGCCATAGGCGTCCACCATAACCGGGTCGAGCATCTGCGCCGAGGCGCGCCCCGTGCGCAGGGACGCGAATTCCGTCCGGAGCGCGGCAAGCGCCCCGTCCATCCGCCGCCCCAGGTCGTCCACATCGATCTCTATATCGTCTTCCGCCATTCTCAGCGCCCGATCTTGTTCGTCTTTTCCGGCGGTTTACCCCGGTCCGGGTTAATATTCCAGAACTGGATTCCCCGCATTGCCCATCCCGCGCGCCAGCAGAGGCCCACGCGCGCCTTGTCTCACCGGACCTTCGTATAGGTCCCTTCCCCCGCGAGGATGCCGCGAAACCCTCCGGGTTCATCGAGGCTGAAGACGATGATGGGCGTCGAGTTTTCCCGCGCCAGCGCGATGGCGGAGGCATCCATCACGCCCAGATGCTGGGCGAGAACCTCGTCATAGGTGATCGTCTCGAACCGCTTGGCGTCGGCGTGTTTCTTGGGGTCCTTGTCATACACGCCATCGACCTTGGTGCCCTTGAAGATCGCCTCGCATTTCATCTCGTTGGCGCGCAGCGTCGCGGCCGTGTCGGTGGTGAAATAGGGATTGCCCGTGCCCGCGGCGAAGATCACGACGCGCCCCTTTTCCAGATGGCGCACGGCGCGGCGGCGGATATAGGGCTCGCAGACCTGGTCCATCGGGATGGCGCTGATCACGCGGGTGTAGACGCCCATCCCCTCCAGCGCCGACTGCATCGCCAGCGCGTTCATCACCGTGGCCAGCATGCCCATGTAATCGGCGGTCGTGCGCTCCATCCCCTGCGCGCTGCCCTGCAGCCCGCGAAAGATGTTGCCGCCGCCGATCACCATGCAGATCTCGACGCCGAGATCCTGCACCGATTTGACCTCGCGGGCGACGCGTTCCACCGTCGGTGGATGCAGGCCGAAGCCCTGATCGCCCATCAGAGCCTCTCCCGAGATCTTCAGCATCACGCGCCGGTACTTTGGCCGGATCCCGTCGGAAGAAGGGGCGGATGCTTGGGCGTCCTGCGCGGCTGCGCGCGGGGACTGCTCTGGCTGGGTGTCGGTCATGGAAGGACGCGGATCCTCTGGCTGGGGCCGCAAGTCGGGCCAGGGTGTTGCGGTGGCCGCACCATGGTCTAAAACCGGCATCGGTTCAACGC
>Ga0102928_1000368_pt1 | contig 28814 bp, 22 predicted proteins | sample SalPonR1_B_D1_MG_FD_78504 | JGI IMG/M metagenome (GOLD analysis project Ga0102928, IMG submission 78504) | Salt pond soil microbial communities from South San Francisco under conditions of wetland restoration - Salt Pond MetaG R1_B_D1_MG | ecosystem: Environmental > Aquatic > Marine > Intertidal...
GCGCCGAGCGCCGTGAGCGTCTCGATCAGCACGGCGGTCTGGATCGTCATGTGCAGCGACCCCGAGATGCGGGCGCCGGCGAGCGGCTTCGACTCGCCGTACTCCTCGCGCAGCGCCATCAGCCCCGGCATCTCGTGCTCGGCGAGGATCATCTCCTTGCGCCCGAACGGAGCCATGGAGAGATCGGCGACGCGGAAGTCCTTGCGGGTCGCGAGTGAGGACGTGGCGGTCTGCGGGGTGGCGGTGTCGGTCATGGAAAGCCTCCGTGGTTCGTGGTCGTGCGAACCGGGCAGGGGCCTTCAGGCACCGATCGAATCAGCCCGGCGATTCGGTGCCCGCCATTCTACCGGGCCCGGCAGGGGCCGCGGGCCCTACTTCAGGACGATTGCGTAGACGTCGAGGACGTAGTGGATGCTGCCCGAGTTGTTGTACACCTGGAGCACGTAGGGGTCGCCGTCGGAGGTGCCGTAGGTGAGCAGCGACATGTTCGGCACGTTCTCGCCGAGCGGCACGTTCACGTTCGACGTGGTCGGGCGTGACGTCCCCCCCGGATAGGCCGAGAGGTACGTGGTCTTCGACGCCCAGTCGGCGAGCGGGGCGAACCGGGCGCCGGTGAGGTTGCCGATCAACGCCGACTGCTGGTCGAGCACGGTGTCGCCGAGTGTGACGGACTGCGCGAACTTCCGGAAGCTCCAGTCCTCCTGGGTGCCGTGCCCGAGCGGCACGTTGCCGAACGCTGCACCACGGGTGTCGAAGGCGCGGAACGGTGCGTCGAGGGGGATGATCCGCCCGGTCGTGGCGTCGTCGTCGACGGCCTCGAAGTAGCCGAGCACGTCGATCGCGAGGTGGAGGTTGCCGGCGTTGTTGCGGAAGTGCACCTTGCCGTCGGGCCCGATCGGCACGATGGCCGTGTTGGCCTTCACCGCTCCGGCCGGCACGTTGGTGTTGGACGTGGTGGCCGCACTGGTCTGCAGGACGGGGGTCGCCGAGACGTTGGTCGCCCTGCTGCCGTTCTGCCGGTTGACGGCGGTGATGTTCACCATCACGGCCGACACCGTGTCGCGAGCCGGGACGATGTCGGTCACGTCGGGGTCGGAGGCGTCGGCGCCACGCATCTGCACCGACAGCGACTCGCCGCCGCCGAGTGCTCCACCGCTCTTGCGGGTGTCGGCGATGCGGCCGGGCGGAACGGGGATCAGGCGGGCACCTGCGGTCACGTCGGCGCCCGACTTGGAGATCCAGCCGAACACGTCGATGATCACGTGGGCCCTCGAGGGCGAGACGGTGGTGAGCTTCACGGACACCTTGCCGTCGGATCCGACGCCGACGATCGCCAGGTTGGGCACGTTGCGGCCGGGCAGGAAGTTGACGAGCGAGGACGTCCCGGCGGCGCTGCCGCTGGGGCTGATGCCGAGGTTGCCTCGCGCCTCCGGGTCGGCGACCGTGACGTTGAGCACCACGGCGAGCACGTCGGCGGGGTCGGCGGGCACACCGCCCTCACCGGCGATCTGCACCGTGTAGCTGCTGCCGGAGGTGGACGTCGCCTTCTTGCCGGGACGCACCAGGTCGTTGATCCCCTTACGGGTGTCGTGGATGCGCTCGGGGGTGAGCGGGTGGAACTCACCACCGGCGCCCATGCCGTCGGCCGAGACGGCCGGTGAGGTGGGCAGCGTCGGCGGCAGCACCCCGGCCGTCGCCACGCCGAGTGTCGCCACGACGACCAGCCGCTTGATCCATGTTCGAGCACGCATGGGCGGAGATTGTAACCCTTTCGTCATATACGAGCGACGCATGGAACGCCGATCCTTCGTTGTCATCGGCTCTGACCAGGCAGAACTGGAGGAAAACTTCTCAGTCGAAATCCGACGATTCGGTGAAGGTCGGTGCGATCGAGCCCGATTCGACGAGCTGCATGATCCGCTCGTGCTCGCTGTCGTCGACCGTCGTGGACTCGGGGATCAACATCACGGGGATGTCGTCGCGGACGTCGTAGCGGCGGTGCAGGCGCGGGTTGTAGAGCATCGACTCGCTCTCCACGTAGTAGAGCGGCCCCTTGTCCTCGGGGCAGGCCAGGATCTCGAGCAGCTCGGGTGCCAGTGACATGGTGGATTCTCCTCGACGGGTTCGGGTGACGGACGGATGGTGCGACGCCTCTGCACGCCACCGCTGCGGCCGCAGGTGTGTCGGCAGATCGACGGTGGCTAACTGGTGACGAGGGCGAGCACTTCGGCGACGCCGTCGTCGCACGCTTCGCGGTCGGGTGCTTCGAGGTTGAGGCGCAGCAGCGGCTCGGTGTTCGACGGGCGCAGGTTGAACCACCAGGTACCGCAGTCCACGGTGAGGCCGTCGAGGCGGTCCTGCCCGAACGACGCGTAGTGCTCGCTCACCCGCTCGATCACGGCATCGGCATCGCTCACCTGGGTGTTGATCTCACCGCTCGACGCGTACCGCTCGTAGGGCTTGCGCACCTCCGACAGCGGACGGCCGGAGCGACCGACCTCGGCCATCACCATCAGCGACGCGATGAGGCCGCTGTCGGCGTTGAAGTTGCGCGCGAAGTAGTAGTGCGCCGAGTGTTCACCACCGAACAGCGCGCCCGTGTCGGCCATCAGCTGCTTGATGAACGAATGACCCACCCGCGTCCGGATCGGGGTGCCGCCCAGTTCGGCCACCACCTCCGGCACGGCCTTGGAGCAGATCAGGTTGTGCAGGATCGTGGCACCCGGGTGCTGGCGCAGCGTTGCCGCCGCCAGGATCGCGGTGGTGGCGGAGCCGCTGAGCCCGCTGCCCGTCTCGTCGACCACGAACACGCGGTCGGCGTCGCCGTCGAAGGCCAGCCCCAGATCGAAGCCACCGGCGGTGACCCGCGCACGCAGGTCGCGTTGGTTCGCCGGTTGCAGCGGATCCGCGGGGTGATTGGGGAAGGTGCCGTCGAGTTCCGGGTACATCACCTCGAGCTCGATACCATCGAGGCGCTCGAACACGGCCGGCACCACGAGGCCACCCATGCCGTTCGCGGTGTCGGCGACGACGCGCATCGAGCCGATCTCGGCGGGGTCCACGAAGGTGAGGACGTGGTCGGCGAACGCGGCGAGCATGTCGCGCTCCGACCATGTGCCGGCCGTGGCCGCCTCGCGTGGCGAGTGGCCGTCGAGCACCCGCTCGGCCACGTCACGCACCTCGGCCAGCCCCGAGTCGACACCCACCGGGCGCGCACCGGCGAGGCACAGCTTGATCCCGTTGTAGCCGGCCGGATTGTGCGACGCCGTGAACATCGCCCCGGGCACGTCGAGCGTGCCGGACGCGAAGTACATCAGGTCGGTGGAGGCGAGCCCGATGTCGACCACGTCGACACCCTGTTCCAGCAGGCCACGCGAGAAGGCGTCGACGAGCTTGGGGCCCGACGGCCGCATGTCGCGGGCCACCACCACGGTGTCGGCGTTGACGAAGGAGGCGAATCCGACACCGAGCGCGTGGGCCACGTCAGCGTCGAGCTGATCGGGCACCGTGCCGCGGATGTCGTACGCCTTGACGATCTGGTCGAGGACAGACATGACCGCCGAAAGGCTACCGGTCGGGCACGCCGGGAACGAGCGGATCGGCCCCGGCCTGTTCGCGTTCCGGGAGGTCCGGCACCGGGATCGACACGGGAGTGCGGTCGCCGTCGGCATCGGCGGTGTCCGGCGAGGGTCCCGGGCCGGCCGCACTCCGACCCCAGCTGGGGCGCTCCCCGGCGTACACCACGTCGCCGCGGCGCCGCCAGTAGAAGCAGAGCCCGATCCCGATCAGGGTGAGCGAGTAGAAGAACCAGTCGAGCGCCGTCTTCGAGTAGGTGAGCACCACCTCGTTGCTCGTCGGCACCACCACCATCTGGTTGGGGCCGGCACGGAAGGGGCCCTCGGCGCCCTCCACCTTCCACGTGGGGAAGTAGCTCACCCGCACCAGCACCGGCACGCCGACCTGATCGACCTGGAAGCGGATCGACTGCTGCTGGATGTCCACGTCCGTGACCGTGACGGGGTCGAGGGGCACCGCCTCGACCGGCTCGGCGGGCACGACGTAGTCGACGTTGCGGCTGCGGGCATCGGGCTCGCCGACGCGGGCGTCGAGGTCGATCTCCACGGGCACGCGCTGCCAGTGGTCGGGCCCGTCGTCGGCAGGCATCGCCGGCCAGTCGTCCTGACGCTGGAACCAGCTGGTGCCGACTTCGAGATTGCGTTCGCGCTGGTCGCCGCCGCGCTCTTCCACCACCACGGGCTGCACGGTGAGCGGCTCGACGATCGCCGAGCCACGGAGCTCGTAGATGTTCCAGGGCCCCGACGTGGTGACCAACTCGAGCTCGTCGCGGGCGTCGGCCTCCCGTTTGGCTGCGTCGGTGCGCACCATCAGGTAGCGGACGCCGAGGTCACGCATGTGCTGCACGCCGATCTCGGCGTCGTTGTTGCGGTAGCGGAGTTGGCGGACGGGGTTGGAGCTCTGTTCGGACATCGCCGCCGCCGTGAGGAAGTGATACGGCGTAGTGCCCGACGCCTCGAAGAACAGCCCCTCCATCGAGCCGATGCAGCCGTCGGTCCAGTGCGGCAGCAGCATCAGCGCCATCGTGGTGCCGTACTCGCCGTTGTCGCTGTTGTTCTCCCACAGCGCCCGGCCGCACCCGCGCGTGTCGCCGATGTCGGCCATCGTGTTCACCACGGCGTTGTACTCGTAGTACTTCGGACGCCCCTCGTAGCCCTGCATGTTGTAGCGGGTCCATCCGTCGGCGACGGCCCGGCCCGCGTCCGGTGTCTTGCGCAACGGTCCCCACGCGTACACCGAGGTGGTCTCGTCACCGTTGGTGCGGCTGACGCGACCGTCGAGCGGCAGCGTCTCGTACATCCACCCGAACACCAGCAGGAACGACAGCGTGATCACCACGGCGGCACCGGCGCCCTCGTAGGCGTTCAGCCGGGCCGACGCCGTGCGGTCGCGGATCGAGTTGACGAGCCACGTGGCGAGTTCGAGTGCACCGATCACCATCAGCAGGTAGCGGGTGAGGTACACGAACGGCAGCAGGCGGGGGTTCCACAGCAACCCGATGCCCGGCAGGCTGTCGCGGGTGAGGTACACCAGCGCCACGAACGTCAGGCAGATCAGCCCCACTGCGGTGCCGGTGAGGTGGCGCCGCAGGATCATGGCCACGAAGCCGATGACGGCGAGGGCCGTGATGACGAAGTCGAGCGGCGCGGTGAGCGGGAAGAACATGTCCCAGAACGAGTCGTCGGCCCCCTCCGGCCGGAACCCGTACTTCATGTCGGTCATGAACTCGTGCCCGAACAGGAACGGCCCGACCCACCAGGCCGACAGCAACAGCGTGGTCACGCCCGCCGTGACGGCGTAGACCAGCCGTTGCCGGTCGAGCCACACCAGGGTGATGATGATCGCCCCGACCGCCACGAAGATCAGCACGATCCCGTGGGACACCGCCGCCAGCGCCAGGACGACCGCGGTCCACACCCGGAACCGGCCGGTGCGCAACCCGTTGGCCAGCAAACCGAGGCCCAGCACGGCGAGCGTGAGCGCGATCGAGAACGAGTACTCGCCGGCCATCGTGGACTTCACGTTGCCGCCGTAGATCTGGAAGCTCTCGTCGAGGAGGAACGCCAGCCCGGCCACCGCGAACAGCTCGGGGATCGGATGACGGAACGCAGCGAGGCGACCGAAGGCCCAGCAGGCCGCCGGGAACAACACCAGGCCGGAGACGGCGACGAGCTTGAACGCCACCCCGTACGGGAGCAGGACGTCGAGTGCGACGATCGCCAACGCCGGGATCACCATGTAGAAGCGGTACAGGGGCAGCCCGCCGTACCAGTCCATGCTCCACCCCGAGAGCTGGAAGTTCGGCAGGAAGTGGTCGCGCAGGAACGCCGGCGCCCACACGTGGGCGCCCATGTCGCCGCCCGTGGGCGTGGTGTCGTCGAACACCAGGTCGCGGCTCGGCGACAACGGGTTGAGGTGGACGATCATCATCATGACGACCGTGGTCGTGACGAGGGCGGCGGCGGTGACGAGCACCTGCACCACCCGCTCGTTGGTCCACGGGCGCTGCCACCAGGCGACGGGGCGGCGCACCACGCGGCGGGCGATCCGCGCCGCCAGGCCGCCGTTCTGCGCGGACGGGGACCCCTCGGACGAATCGCCGCCGGCGACGTCGTCACCGGGCTCGGTGCGATCGTCGCCGGGCGCGACGGAACCGCTGCCCGGCGGGGTCCCGGCAGGCGTCTCGTCGTCGACCCGCGCGGTCAACGTGTCGGCGTCACGCGCGTCGTCGTCCATCAAGCGGTCCATTCTGGCAAACCCGGACGGGACTGACTCGTCACACGCCACGCGGCCCCGGACCGGCGAGCCGGCGCGGGCGGTCAGGTCACGAGGCGAGGAGCAACCCGGTGAGGTTGAATCCGACGTGAGTGGTGATGGCCATGCCGAGCCGCCCGGTCCGCAGGGCCACCAGGCCGAGCACCAGACCGAAGACGAAGAGACCCGGATACTCCACGGGGCGGAAGTGCACCAGCGCGAACACCGCGGCCACCCCGACGAGCACGACGCCGTCGTCGAAACGTGCGGCGAGCGGCCGCTGCAGCAACCCGCGGTAGAACAGCTCCTCCACCAGCGGAGCACCGATCACCACCATCAGGAACAGCAGCACCATCGAGGCGCCGTCGGCACGGTCGACGAGGTTGCGGGCGTTCTCCTGCAGACGGTCGTCGGTGAACGTGTCGGGCCAGACGGCCTCCAGCGGCAGGTACACCACGCGGACGAGCACGAGTTGCGACAGCACACCGATCCCGAGACCCAGCACGTCGACGGGCGCGAAGGTGATGCCGTAGTCGTCGACCGGCCGGCCCGAGCCCGCCCGGTCCGAGGCCATCCACATCCCACCGAGGTAGCAGGCCCACCCGGCGGCCAGGCCCGCCGCCAGCACCGCGATCGACGTCTCGGTGACATCCGCACTCTCACCTGCCCCGAGTGCCAGCAGCACGATCGTGGACGCGATCTGCGCCGCCATCCATGCGCCGACGAACGTGAACACCGCGGTACGGGCATCGATCGGCACGACGCCCCCGACGGACCGGATCGCGCTGCGGATCTGATGTGCGTTCCGCTCACGCGCCGGATCGGTCACTCGGGCGACCCTAGCCCTGCTCCCCGCCCGCCCGATCGCGGCCGGGTCACGACCTGATGCCGATCTGATGTCGACCGCTCCGGGAAGCGACGGGCACCGCGAGTCGACCGATTCGGACGGCGACTCGGACGGCGATCCGGACGGCGATCCGGACGGCGATTCAGACGGCGATGAGGGTGTGGTGCCCGTACCGCCGGTCGTCGAGATGCCAGCCGTAGGGCACCGACAGACGCGACGCGTGACGCAGGCACATGTCGTAGCCGTGCGGATCCCGCTCGGCGGCGAGGTCGTCGAGCCACACCTGCGACCGCCCGTAGTCGTAGGTGAGCGTCACTTCGGCACGTTCGGAACAGCCCGAGCGCGAACACTGCCGTCCGACGGCTCCCGTTCCCCGACTCACCACCTGCATGCCGTCACCGTAGATCGCCGGCAAACGTCAACCGTGGATGTCGCCGCCGTGGCGCCGTGGCAGCGGGCGGAATCCTCCGACGACGCCGTCACAGGGGGATCCGAGGTGCCGGCTCTCACCTGATTCCCACCATCGCCGATGCCCGCACGACGGGGCATCATCGGCGAACACGCATACCATGGACGCATGAACGACCTGCCCCCTCCCCCGCCCCCTCCCCCTCCGGGTCGCGGGCGCGGTCAGAAGCGGCCCGATTCGCCGCCCGAGCGTGCGCACGACAAGCCCCGAAAAGGCGGCGCCGAAGGTGGCGGCGAGGGCAACGGCCGCGGCCCCGGGAGCTGGCCGCGCTGGACCATCTGGGTGCTCGTCGGCGTGCTCGCCGCAGCATTCCTCGTTCCCAGCCTGTGGCCGAGCGAGGAGGGCGAATCGCTCGAGTACTCCGAGTGGCGCGAGCTCGTCATCGAGGGCGAGATCGCCACGGCCGAGATCAACACCGGATCCGGCAAGATCACCGGCGAGTTCACCAACGGAGACCAGTACACCACCTCGGGCGGCGGTGAGCGCGGCGTGTCCGAGGCCGACGAGCAGTTGCTGATCGACCAGGGGGTGGAGTTCAAGTTCATCCCGCCGAGCAACAACTGGCTGCTCGGGGTGCTGTCGATCTTCCTGCCCGTGATGCTGATCATCGCGTTCTTCGTGTGGATGCAGCGGCGGGCCCAGGGGCAGATGGGCGGCGTGATGTCCATCGGCAAGAGCAAGGCCAAGAGCTACGACACCGACAATCCCTCCACCACCTTCGACGACATCGCCGGCTACACCGGCGTGAAACAGGAGATCAACGAGGTGGTCGACTTCCTGCGGATGCCCGAGCGCTTCCGCGAGATCGGCGCCCGCGTGCCCAAGGGCATCCTGCTCGTGGGGCCTCCCGGCACCGGCAAGACGCTGTTCGCCCGGGCGGTCGCCGGGGAGGCGGGTGTCGGCTTCCTCAGCGTCACCGGCTCGGACTTCATGGAGATGTTCGTGGGCGTCGGCGCCAGCCGCGTGCGCGATCTCTTCCAGCAGGCCCGGCGCATGGGCCGTGCCATCATCTTCGTCGACGAGATCGACTCGATCGGCCGCAAGCGCGGCGCCGGCCTCGGTGGCGGCCACGACGAGCGCGAGCAGACGCTCAACCAGATGCTGGCCGAGATGGACGGCTTCGAGACCTCCGAGGGCATCGTCATCATGGCGGCCACCAACCGGCCCGACATCCTCGACCCGGCGCTGCTGCGCCCCGGCCGCTTCGACCGCCAGATCGTGGTGCCGCTGCCCGAATCGGGCGAGCGCAAGTCGATCCTCGAGGTGCACAGCCGCGACAAGCGGATGGGCGCCGACGTCGATCTCGAGACCATCGCCCAGGCCACGCCCGGCATGTCGGGTGCCGACCTCGCCAACCTCGTCAACGAAGCGGCGCTGATCGCCGTGCGGCGGGGTTCGAAAGAGGTCGAGCGGATCGACTTCGAGAACGCCCGCGACCGTGTGGTGCTCGGCGCACAGCGCGAATCGATGGTGCTGTCGGCCGAGGAGAAGAAGGCCACCGCCTACCACGAGGGCGGTCATGCGTTGCTGGCCACCGTGCTCCCCCACGGCGACCCGCTCCACAAGGTGACGATCCTGCCGCGCGGCATGGCGCTCGGCGTGACGTGGTCGCTGCCCCAGGAACGCCACACGTACTCCAAGGAGTACTTCGAGGACACCATCTGCAAGGCCATGGGTGGCCGGGTGGCCGAGATGATCGTGTTCGGACACCTCAACTCGGGCGCCGCCAACGACCTCGAACAGGCCACCGGCATCGCCAGGCGCATGGTGCGCGAATGGGGCATGTCCGAACGGGTGGGCCCGATGGCCTGGGCCGGCCAGCAGGCGGTGTTCCTCGGCGAGGACCTGATGCAGAGCCAGCGCGAGTACTCCGACGACACGGCCAAGCTCCTCGACGAGGAGATCGCCCGGATCCTCACGTCGCAGGAGTCACATGCCCGCGACCTGCTCAGCAAGCACCGTCGTGGCCTCGAACTGATCGCCGAGGCACTGCTCGAGCACGAGACGATCGACGGCCCCGAGGTCGCCCGGCTGATCCAGCAGGGCATGGCCGAGTCGGGTCAACCCGTCGACGACATGATCGCCCGCTGACCCCCTCCCTTCTCTCGTTTGCGTGACGAAATTGTCGGGACGTCCCGACATTTCTGCAACGCACACGTGAACGGACCGCCAGCTCTCTCGTTTGCGTGACGAAATTTTCGGGACGCCCCGACATTTCTGCAACGCACACGTGAGTGCGGGTCACGAGGGGGTGGGGTGTTGGCAGGCGCCGCCGCCGGGAGTCGAGCCCGGGTCGCGGGCCTCGGCCACGGCCGCCCACAGATCGGTGGCCGTCATCGGCCCCAGGAACGTGGCCACGGCCACCCCCTGCGCATCGGCGATCACCGTGGTCGGCACCGCATCGATCGCATAGCGCTCGTGAAGCGACCGCTGAGCCGAGTATTCCACCTCCACCACCGCCACCTCGTCGGAGGCCAGCACCGTCGCCTTGTCGACCACGCCGCGGCACACGTCGCACGTCGCCGAGCTGAACACGGCGACCAGCCACGGAGCGTCGGCCCCGGCGAAGTCGGCCCGGTCGAGCTGGGTCGGCGCCTCGAAGCGGCGCTGCGTGGGCGCATCGACCACCCGGCGGCGGCGGGCGACCACGGCGATCACTCCCACGACGGCCACGATGACCAGGGCGACGACGAGACGTTCCATCCGACCCGGCAGGGTATCCGTGCGTCGGATCGACCGCTCAGCCGTCGGACGCCGGCAGCGCCCACGACCCCGACACGCCGGGAAGGTCGCCGCCCCGGGGCAGCAGCCGCTCGACGAACACCCGATTGGTGGTCTCGACGATCAGCTCGCGGCCGAGCACGTCGGGATCGACCAGGTCGAGCGTGATCACCTCACCGGGCCCGATCGTGACGTCGGTGAGGCTCTCCACGGCGGTGGGGCCCGCCGGGCCGACGGCACGCACCGTCACCGAACCTTCCACGTTGTCGACGTTGTAGATCACCAGCGCATCCTCGGCCGGCTGGTCGGGCCCGATGCCGAGGTGCCACGTCGACGCCACGAACGCATCCACACGCGGTGGAGCACCCATCACGACCGTCGTCGCCACGGAGTCACCCGCTGGTCGCGTGAGGATACGTTCGACCACGATCGACGGGTCGGCGAGCGTGGAGAACACCGCCGCATGCCGGCCGTCGGGAATCGGCCCGGCAGCCTCGGAGTCGGTCGGGTCGAACACCACCACCTGACGTGCCGGCACCTGGATCGGCGGGACGTCACCGAAGTTGGCGTCGAGCGGCAATCCCAGGAACACCACGTCGACCTCCACGTCGGCCTCGGTGGGGTTGTAGATGGCGAACGTCTCGGTGATGCCCTCGCCGAGTTCACCGTCGGCGAACCACCACTGATCCCGCAGCGCCGGTGCCGCCAGGCTGACGTCGTAGCCGAGACGGCCGCCACCGAGGTAGTGCTGTGCCCGGCCGACCACGATGCGGCCACTCGAGGCCTGCACCTGGACGGCGATCACCGGCTCGTCACGGGCCCCGAGCTCGGCGATGCGGATGGTCTCCACCGACTGCGGCATGATCGTGAATCCCTGGAACGCTGCCGGCGTCGACTCCCCCGCCTGCGTGGCGAAGGCCAGATCCACCACGGCGGCGTCGTCGTAGGGGTTCGACAGGACCAGCGTCTCGACGCTGCCGTCGACGGTGAACCCGTCGGCGAAGTACCACTCGTCGGAGGTGTCGTTCGCACAGGGCGCCACCGAATCGCCGGCCGGGTGGAACGCCCGCTGCTCCACGATGCCACGGCCGCCCTCGAGCTCCACGACCACCCCGACGAACGCTGCGGTCACGAATGCGTCCACGTCGATGCGCGTACGCGACCACGGTTCGACCACCAACTGCTGGTCGGGCCCCGGGCCGTCCGGCGTGAGGATGCTGAAGCGTCCGAGCAGCTGCTCGGCGTCTCGGTTGGCCACCACGATCTCGCCGCCCACACCCTCCTCGCCGCTGGCGGGCACGCCAGGGCAGAACCAGCTGCCCGTGAGGACGTCGGTGTCCGACACCGACGGCATCCAGGCCCCGGCCGGTGTGGCGAACACCGGTGCGGGCTCGACCGGGCTTTCGCGGCCGACCACCACGAGCGCGGCGAATCCCACGGCCAACATCACCAGTGCAGGTACGGCGCGCCGGGTCATGAGCGCTCCTCTTCGCTCGACGTCACCGCGGATGGGGCCGCAGCGGCGTCCGCCGTCTCGCTGCCACCGGCGGTCTCAGTGCCACTCGCCGTCTCGTCGTCACCCGGCGGCTCGTCGTCCGGCTCCTCCACGGGCGGCCGGGCGATCTGCCCCGTGATGTCGAGGCCGGGATCGACGACACCGGTCGGAACGGGTTCGTCGCGCAGGTCGATCAGGGTCTCGTCGGCGATCACCGGGCCCGCCCGGCGCGCCAGTGGCATCCGCACACGCGCCGCACCGAAGACGGCGACCGCCCACAGCACCACCTGCAACGCCAACAGCAACGCCCTCACCGGTGACGTGTCGTAGCCCAACTCGGCCGCGCCGGCGGGCGTGTCGAAGGCCGTCGTGGCCCCGAACGCACGCCGGGCGGGGATCTCCTCGCCACCCACGTTCAGCGTCCAGCGGTCGTCGAAGGGCACCGCCACGTGGACGGCGCCCGCCGGCACGTCGTCGGACGTGGTGCCGAACTGGTCGGCGCCGACGAACGCCGCTTCGGCGTCGCTCAGATCCGCCCCCACCAGGACGTCGGCTCCGGCGGAACGGCTGGCCTCGGCCGTGTCGCCCTCGAGGGTGGCGAACGTGGGAATCCAGGCACGGTTCTGGAAGACCTCGATCGTCGGCAGCTTGGGCCGCCTCGACACGAGATCGAGTTGGTCCTCCAGCGACACGACCAGGCCGGCCGGGATCGGCAACGGATCCGCCGGTGTGGAGACAACGTTGTCGAACTCCGGGATCACCACGTATCGCACGCCGAGCGGCGCCAGCAGGCGGCCCGCACGCAGCGTGGACGACGCCGCGATCTGATCGAGTGCGGTGTCCACCAGGTCGGCGGCCTCGTTGGTGGGTGGCGCCCACCGGTCACGGATGTCGAGCGGCCCGTCGTCGACGATCGCCCACGCCAGACCGTCGCGGTACTCGGTGGACGGCACCGGAAGCACCCGGGCATCTCCCACGAAGAGGATGTTGTAGTCGCCGCCGGCCTCCTCGGCGCTGGGGAACGAGGCGTCGATCAGACGGGCGAGCGGTGTCGTGGGCGTCTCCCAGGCACCGTCACGGATCGCCGCGACGCCCGGAGCGACCCCCACCACGACGGCGATGCTGGCGAGGATGCCGAGCGGCTGGCGCCACCCGAACGAGCCGCCACGCACGTCGAGGTCGAACGCTGCCAACGCTGCGCCGGCCGACACGGCCACGCCCACCGCCACGGGCACGAGCAGCACGCCGGCCTCGGGCGCCGCGAACGGCAACGAACCGCGGTCGGCGAGCACGGCGAGCGCTCCGAACGTGAGCACGAGCAGCCCCGAGCGGACCGCCCAGGTGAGCCGCCAGGCGCGGGCGAGGGCGACCGCCGCGATCACCGGCAGGTACAGCGCCAACGACAGTGCGGCGAAGTCGATGGCGCCGATCTCGAACGACGCCAGGGTGAGCAGGCCCCGGCCGGGATCGCCGACGGGTGGTGGCCCGACCCATCCCTCCCAGGTCCAGGCCGTCGCCCACGGCAGGTTCAGCACCACGGCACCGAAGGCCGACGCCACGGTGACGACGACCAGGCGGGCAGCCGTGCGCCACGGCGCCAGTGCCAGCAGCGTGCCGGCTGCCAGTGTCAGGCCGGCCACGACGGCCACGACGAGCACGACGGGGGCCACAGCCACGGCCAGGGCGAGGACGACCGACGCGGCGAGGATGCGCCGCACCTGCTCCTCGATCGGCAGGTCGACGACACCGTCGGCGATGTCCTCCTCGGCCCGCCGGGGGTCGGCCGTCTCGATGCCGGCGGCACGGCGGAACAGATGGACGATCCACGGCATCGCGGCATACACCACGAGCACGGTCAGGCGTCCACCCGCCATGGCGCCGGCCACCAGTGGGCTCGCGGCGTAGACGACCAGAGCGCCGATGCGCGCCCGGGTCGACGGGAAGACCGTCGCCAGTCTCCACATGCCGGCGATGCCGACCACGATGAGGCCCAGGACGAATGCGGTGTGCAGCAGTCCCATCCGGAACAGCGTGAAGAACGACAGCCCCCACAGCGTCGCCCATCCGGTGGGATTCGGCGACGTGGCGCCGGCGCCGGTGGGGTTCCATCCCGAGGCGTAGCTCTCGAGCATCAGACGAGGGCTGTCCGGAAAGCTCAGGAACTCGCCGACGGCCGGGATGCCGCCGTCGAAGAACGACCGGCTGCCGATCACCAGGCCGGCCAGGATGACGAGCCAGGCGATCACCGGTGCGGTGGCGCTCTGCCGCCATCTCCGAACCTGGGCGTCGGCACCGACGTAGGTGGCCGTCTCGCGCGAGCGCAGGTACGAGTTCAGCCGGGCACTACCGCGCTCCTGCAGGCTGAAGACCTCGCGTTCGGGCACACGGCGTTGCTCTTTCACCTCTCGGCGTCGGGCGATCAACGCAGGCGTCCGCGGCACGAGCCCGAGCAGGCCGCGCAGGGAGTTCCAGGCCTGACCGAAGCGACCCGTGAACAGCCCGACCACCAGCTCGGTCAGGGTGAGCAGCACGAGTTCCAGCGACCGGCCGGGCAGCCGCGATGCCCCGGTCATGGTGGCCACGGTGCGCATGCGGTGACGGGCGCGCATCCGGCCGTGGCGCAGGTCGGGGCGACGGTCACGGAGCCGCCCGATGTGCCGCACACGGGCGGACGGCGCCACCATGACGCGGGCACCGCTGTGGTGGATGCGCCAGCAGAGCTCGGCGTCGTCACCGTAGAAGTCGAGCGCCGGGTCGAAGCCGCCGAGTTCACGGAACAGGTCGGCCCGCACCAGCATGAACGCCGACGGGATCACGAACACGTCGCGGACGCCGTCGTGCTGTTCCTGGTCGACCTCGCCGGGTTCGATCACCGGATCGATCTCGCCGAAACGGTCCATGCCGAGCCCCACCGCCTGCAGCACGCCGGGATCGTCCCATTCCACGATCTTCGGGCCGACGGCGCCGGCGTTCGACCGGTACAGCTCTTCCACCATGATGCGCAGGGCATCGGGCTCGGGGGCCACGTCGTCGTGGCAGATCAGGAAGAAGCCGCTGGCACCCTCCACGAGGCGCAGCACCTCGCTGGCAGCGGGCCCGAAGCCCGGATTGGCGCCGAGCCAGCGGACGAACGCCCCGGGCAGCCGTTCGGCCACGAGCGCGGCGACGTCGACGGGAGCATCCTCGCCCTCGCCCATGCCGGCGAGGTCGCCACCGGACGCACCGGCGCTGTCTCCCCCGGCCTCACCGGCGGCGGGAGCGTTGCCGGTGACGAGGAACAGCATCCGCAGATTGGGATAGTCCTGTTCGGCGAACGCGTCGAGCGTCTCCTCGAACCACGGACCGGGTTCGTGGACGACGACGACCGCGACGACCGGTGGGGCAGATGGGGTGTCCGGTTGCACGATGGAGCGAGGCTAGCGACATGGTTCGGTATCGTGAGGTCATGGCCCGGTTCGATCCGACGAGCTTCGATCTCACCGACTTCGACGTCACCCACCTCGCCAACGAAGCCGCGGAACGGGCCGGCGACGTCGTGCAGACCGCCGGCCACCTGGCCCGGGAAGCGACATATGTCACGGTCGGGCTGAGCATCCTCACCTTCCAGCGGGCACAGGTCCGTCGCCGGGAGATCGAACGCTCGCTGCGGCGCTGAACCGGCCGGCCCCGACCGAGCGACACGACGGACGGCAGCACCGTCGATAGGCTCGACGGGTCGTGTCGTCGCCATCCACCTTTTCGCGGGCCACCGCGCCGCTCCCGGAAGGGACGATCCCCGTCGGCATCGCCCTGCTGATCGCCGGCGTCGCCACCTACGCCTTCTTCAAGGTGGGCAACATCGCCGTCGGCGGCGACGAGGCGTTCGAACCGATCGCCTCGATGTGGTTCGCCACGTTCGCGCTGGCCCCCGGGTTCTTCCTGCCGCTCGAGCAGGAACTGGGCCGGGCCGTGGCCTACCGCCGCGCCGTCCACCAGGGTGCCCGGCCGGTCGTGAAGCGGGTCGTCTCGCTCGGAGCGGTGCTGGTCGGCCTCGTGGTGCTGGTGATCCTGGCCTTCAGCCCGGTGATCGCCGGCTCGTACTTCGACGGTGACTGGTTCATGGTCGTCGCGCTCATCGCCGCGTTCGCCGCGTACGCGCCGGCGCATCTCGCACGCGGCGTCTGCTCGGGCACCGGAAGGTTCCGCGAGTACGCGATCATCATGGGCTCCGACGGCGTGGTGCGCATCGTGTTGTGCGTCGCGCTCGCGTTGGTGGGGGTCACGGCGGCAGGGGCCTACGGCCTGGCGATCGCCGCCTCCCCTCTGTTCGCCGTGGTCTGGATCCAACGACGCGGCGGACTGTCCACCGAGCCCGGCCCGCCGGCCGAGTGGAGCGAGGTCACCCCGAATCTCGGCTGGCTGCTGCTCGGCTCGGTGTTCGCGGCGTCGCTGTTGAATGCGGGCCCGATCGCCGCCAACCTGCTCGCCGACGACGACCAGGCGGGTCTCGTCACACAGTTCTCCTACGGCGTGTTGCTCGCCCGCATCCCGCTGTTCCTGTTCCAGGCGGTGCAGGCCGCGCTGCTCCCACGCCTCAGCCGGCTCGCCGCCCGGGGCGAACTCGACGAGTTCCGCTCCGGCCTCAAGCGGTTGATGGCCGTCGTGCTCGCCGTCGGCGTGACCGGCACCGTCGGCGCATTCCTGATCGGCCCCTGGGCGATCGAGGTGGTGTATGCCGCCGACCTCAGCGGCCGCACACTGGCCATGTTGGCGCTCAGCAGTGCCTGCTACATGCTGGCGCTCGCCACCGCACAGGCCGTGATCGCACTGCAGGGCCACGCCCTGGTCGCCCTCGGCTGGGGCATCGGTGTGGTGACGTTCCTGCTCGGCACGTGGCTGTCGAGTGACGAGGTGTTCCGTCGCATCGAGATCGGCCTGCTGATCTCGTCGGTGTCGGCACTCGCCGCGTTCGCGCTGGCCCTGCGCGCCAAGCTCCACAGCGGCGCCGTCCCCGACGCCGGGTCGATGATGGACGCCATCACCGACATGCCCTTCGAGACCTGACGATCACGATCGGGGTCTGACCCCGATCGTGATGCGGGCCTCAGAGCGCGATGTTGGCGCGGCGTGCCTCGCGGTGGAGGTCGTGCTCGACCATCATCTTCACCAGCGTGGGGAAGTCGACCTCGGGTTCCCAGCCCAGCGTCGTCTTCGCCTTGGTGGGGTCACCGATCAGCAGGTCGACCTCGGCGGGCCGGTAGAACTTCGGGTCCTGGCGCACGTAGTCACGCCAGTTCTCGATGCCCACCTCGGTGAACGCCCGCTCCACCAACTCCTCCACCGAGTGCGTCTCACCGGTGGCCACCACGTAGTCGCCCGGCTCGTCCTGCTGCAGCATCATCCACATCGCCTTCACGTAGTCGCCCGCGTACCCCCAGTCACGCTTGGCGTCCAACGTGCCCATCACCAACTCGTGCTGCAGGCCGAGCTTGATCCGCGCCGCCGCGTTGGTGACCTTGCGGGTCACGAACTCGATCCCCCGGCGCGGGCCCTCGTGGTTGAACAGGATCCCCGACGACGCATGCAACCCGTAGCTCTCGCGGTAGTTCACCACGATGTCGTGCCCGAACACCTTCGCACACCCGTACGGGCTGCGGGGATGGAACGGCGTCATCTCCGTCTGCGGCGTCTCACGCACCTTGCCGAACATCTCCGACGACGACGCCTGGTAGAAGCGGATCGGGTTGTTCTGGCTGCCGCCGATCATCCGGATCGCCTCCAACATCCGCAGCACCCCCAGCCCGGTGATGTTCGCCGTCAACTCCGCCTGCGAGAACGACAACGCCACGAAGCTGATCGCCCCCAGGTTGTACACCTCGTCGGGCTGCGACATCTCCAACGCCGCCACCAACGACGGCAGATCCGCCAGGTCCCCCGACACCAGCTCCACGAACGGCAACTCCTCCGACAGGCGCTCGACCCGCGGGTTGTTCTGGCCCTTCACCATCCCGTACACGTCGTAGCCACGACCGTGGAGGAACTCTGCGAGATGCTGGCCGTCCTGGCCCGTGATACCGGTGATGAACGCTCGAGGCATAAGGCGAGCGAGTCTAGGGCGGCGGACGGCCGCCGCTGCGGTGTCGGCCCCCACCGGTACGCTCCCACGCGGCATGAGTGACACGTCGGGTGACACGGAGGTCGGGCGTCCGGCACCGGTGCGCGTCGCCGTCGACACCGGCCCGCTGCACGGGCCCCGCACCGGGATCGGCAACGGGGTGCAGTGGATGCTCGACGCACTCGCCCAGCGTGACGACGTGGAACTCGCACGGTACGTCACCAGCCTGCGGGCGAGGGTCCGGCCCCCCGAGCGCCGGCTCCCCATCCCGGCTGCGGCGGCGGTCCGGCTGTGGGCACGACACCGAGCCCCCTCGATGGACCGCTGGCTCGGTGACGTCGACGTCGTCCACGGCACCAACTACGTGGTGCCGCCCTCCACCCGCCCGCGTCTCGTGTCGGTGTACGACTGCTGGTTCCTGGAGCACCCCGAGGACGCGGTCGACGACGTCCGCCGGGCCGCCGCCGTCCTGCGGCGCAGCGTCGACGACGGCGCCCACGTGGTCACGAGTTCCCAGGCCACCACGCGCCGGGTGCGCGAGTTGCTCGGCACCGACCGGGTCACCACGGTGCTGCTGGGCCCGCCCCCGGTGTCGCCCGAGGTCGTCGGCCGACCACCGGCAGGGCTGCCCGACCTCACCGGCCGACCGTTCCTGCTGTCGCTCGGCACGGTGGAGCGACGCAAGAACCTGCCCACCTTGATCGCCGCATTCGGACGGCTCGCCCGCGAGCACCCCGACGTGCGCCTCGTGGTGGCGGGCGCCGTGGGCAACGACATCGCGGCGGTCACCAGAGCCATCGGGCGGCTCGACGCACCGATTGCCGAACGGGTGATCCGGCTCGGACCGGTCGACGCGGCCACCAAGTCCTGGCTGCTGGCCACGGCGCGTGCGCTCGTCTATCCGTCGCTCGACGAAGGCTTCGGCTTCCCGATCCTCGAGGCGCAGCAGGTCGGCACCCCGGTCGTGGCCAGCGCGGCCGGCTCGATTCCCCAGGTCGCCGGGCCGGCAGCCCTGCTCAGCCCGGCCCTCGACGCCGAGGCCCTGGCCGCCAACCTGTACTGGATCCTCACCAGCGACGAGATGCACGCCAAGCTCGTGCGCCGGGGCCGGACCAACGTGGCACGGTTCTCGTGGCAGGCCACGGCCGACCAGCTCACCGAGCTGTACCGCCAGTTGCGAGACGGAGGAGAACGATGAACACACGTCCGGCCGACCCGAGCGTCGCCGTGGTCTCGGGCGGCGTGGGCGCCGCTCGCTTTCTCCGTGGCCTGATCGACGCCCTCGACGACCCGGCCACGATCACGGCCGTGGTGAACACGGGAGACGACTGCGAACTCCACGGCCTGTCGATCTCACCCGACCTCGACACCATCACCTACACCCTGGCGGGAGCGATCGACCCCGAGCGGGGATGGGGGCTGGTCGACGAGACGTGGCGTGCGATGGATGCCCTCGGACGCTACGAAGCGATCCGACCGGACGGCTCCGCAGCGGCCCCCCGCTGGTTCAACCTGGGCGATCAGGACCTGGCCACCCACTTCTACCGCACGGCCCGGCTGCGCGAGGGCGCGTCGCTCACCGACGTGACCGACGAGATCCGCTCCGCCTGGAACGTGCTGATCCGGATCGTGCCGATGGCCGACGGCCGGTGCTCGACGATCCTCTCCGTCGACGAGGGCGACGGCCCTCATGACGTGGCGTTCCAGGACTACTTCGTTCGCCTCCGACACTCGGTGCCCGTGCACGGCATCAGGTTCGAGGGCTCCACGACCCTGGCACCGGCGGCCGAACATGCACTGCGCAACGCCGACCACGTCGTGATCGCACCGTCGAACCCGCTGGTGTCGATCGGCCCGATCCGGTCGCTCGGCGGTGTCGACGAGCTCCTGGCGTCGCGGCGCGATCGTGTGGTGGCGGTGTCGCCGATCGTCGGCGGCGCAGCGCTCAAGGGCCCGGCCGACCGGATGCTCGTCGAACTCGGCCACGAGCCGACGGTGGTGGGCGTCGCCCGTCTCTACGCCCCCATCGCGTCGGCACTGGTGATCGACCCCGCCGATGCCCACCTGGCCGGCGCCGTCGAAGCCGAAGGGCTGCACTGTGTGGTGACGCCGTCGGTGATGTCGACGCCCGCCGTCGCCGAGCAACTCGCCCGCACCACGCTCTCGCTCTGAGCCTGGCCTCAGGCGCCCTCGCGGAGACGGGCCAGACCGGCGGGCACGTCGGTCCACGGCGACCACTGCAGGTGGATGCGGGCCCGCACGGGCGACACGGCGAAGCGCACGAGGTCGTCCGGGCGAGGCGGGGCGGAGACCGGCTCCACCACGTCTCGATCCGCCGACACCAGGGCCCACAGGTCGCGCAGCGACGTCTGCTCGCCCGTCCCCACGTTCACCACCAGACCGCTACCGCGTTCGCTGGCCTTCACCAGCGCATCGACGGCGTCGTCCACGAACACCAGGTCGCGGGTCTGTCGTCCGTCGCCCTCGATGGTGGCGGCCGTACCGGTCGAAGCGGCGTGCTCGAATGCGGCCACCACGCCTCCCTCCGGCCGCTGCCGGGGTCCGTACACCGTGGCCATCGCCAGCGCCGTGAACTCGATCGCATGCTGTTCGCGGTAGGTGGTGAGCAGGTCGACGATCGCTCGCGACACGACACCACGCACCCCGCGCGGCGACAACTCGCCCTCTTTCACGGGAAGCGACGACACCGACGGCTGGCCGTACATCGCCGCTGCCGGCAGAGTCACCACCATCTTCGACACACGATGCCGGCGGCAGGCCTCGAGTGTGGTGAGTGCGGCGCCGAACCCGTGTGCGTACTCCGGGGCGGTGTGACGGCCTCTCGGGACCAACGCGAGGTGGTACACCACCTCGGGCGAGCGCATGCCGATCAGCGTGTCGGCATCCGCCGACGTGGCGTCGAGATGGTGGAACTTCACGGCGCCACCGGAGGTGCGGGCGTCGGCCAGGTTGGCCAGGGATCCGGTGGAGAGGTCGTCGATCACGTCGACCTCGTGGCCCTCGGCGAGCAGGCGATCGACCAGGTGCGAACCGATGAACCCCGCTCCACCGATCACGACCGCACGCATGATCGACGACGATAGGCGCGCCACGTCCGGCGTCCACCGCCGACCCGGGGTTCGGGCCCGTCGACGGTACGTTGGGCAGGTGCTCTTCTCCGGCACCGGCACCGAACCCGTCCGGCGCGACGGGTGAGGATGAGACATCGGCCCCACGGCGTGCCCGCCCCTGCGTGGCGGCTGGGTCTCGCAGGTTTCCTGGCGACGGCGGTGGCGTTCGGGCCGGCTCGGAACGGGTTCGGGCTGTTCCTCCCGGTGTTCCGGCAGGAGTTCGGTCTCTCCACCGCCGTCTCGGGGATGATCGCCGGCGGGGCCTACGTGGGATACCTGCTGGCACTCTCGATCGTCGGCCTGTCGGCGGCTCGCATCGGGTCCCGGACGTTCCTCATGATCGGCGGGCTCTCGGCGACCGTCGGGATGGTGCTCGTGGCCGTAGCGGGAGACACGATCACGTTGACGGCGGGGCTCGTGCTCGCCGCCAGCTTCGCCGGCTGGTCGTGGGCTCCGTACAACGACACCGTCGAGCACGAGGTTCCCTCGTCCTTTCGCAGCAGGGTCCTGTCGGCGGTCAGCACCGGCACCAGCTTCGGCCTCGCTGCGGCCGGTTTCGTCGTCCTCGCCGTCACCGTCTGGGGGCTCTCGTGGCGCGTCGCCTGGTCGGGGTTCGCGGCGGCAGCGCTGGTGGTGACGCTCTGGAATGCAGCGGCTCTGCCCGCGGAGGACAAGAGCCCCTCACCGGCGGACGACTCCGAGGCGGGAGGACGGCGATGGCGGCGGCCGGGCTCGACGGCCCTGTTCGCTGCAGCGTTCGCCGCCGGGATCCTCAGTGGGTTCCACTACTCGTTCTCCGTCGACGTGGTCTCGCGTTCGGCCGCCCTGCCGGCCGAAGCAGGTCCGGTCTTCTTCATGGTGATGGGGGTCGCCGGTTCTGTCGGGCTCCTGACCGGTGACGCCATCGCCGACTTCGGCCTCCGCCGTGTCCTGGCAGCCTGCTTCGCCTTCTTCGGTGTGACGGGCCTGGTGCTCGGAGCCGCACCGGCCTCCTGGATCACCGTGGGGATCGCCGCCACCACCCTCGGCGCCGCCATCATGGGCACGAGTGCGCTGTTGTCGACGTGGAGTTCGCTGCTCTTCGCCGAGAAGGCCTCGACAGGCTTCAGCGCCACCCTCGTCTTCCTGGGCCTCGGTTCCGTCGTGGGCCCTGTCGGGCTCGGGGCCTTCGCCGGCCGGTCGAGCCTGGAGGCAGCGTTCCTGGTGGCCGGCGGGCTCGGGTTCGTCGCCGCCGTCGGTGCGGCGGTGATGACGCCACCGGGCCCGTCCCCGGAACCGTCGACCGGTCGGTGACGAGGAGCGGACGGTCAGCCGACCGGTGCGGGCACGACGGAGTCGTGCAACGATGCGCCGGACGCAACCTCGCCCGCGGCGCCCACCATCGAGTCGACGACCTCCGCGGCGTCGCCGACCGATCCCATCACCAGCGACCGGGTCACCTGTGCCCGGGCACCCACGACGGCGTCGGGGAGCAGCACGGAGTCGACGACGTTGGCGCCGGCGCCCACCTGTGCGTGCTCACCCACGATGCTGTTGCTGACCACGGCGGTCGGGTCGATCACGGCCGACGGTGCAACCGCGTCGCAGCGCTCGACGGTGCGATGACCGCCGAGCAGGTCGAGGTTCGCGGCGCGATACAACTCGGGCCGGCCGGCGTCGAGCCAGTAGTCGTCGGTCGCCAGGCCGTACAGACGGCCGTCGGCGGCCGAAGCCGGGAACACGTCACGCTCCACGGACACCCTGCGGCCCGGAGGGATCCGGTCGAGCATCGACGGTTCGAACACGTAGGTTCCGGCGTTGACGAGGTTGCTCGGTTCCTCGCCCGGCGGTGGCTTCTCCACGAACGCACGCACGCGACCGTCGTCGTCCAGGTCGACCACGCCGAACGCCGACGGATCCTCGACGCCGATGAGGTGGACGGTGGCCTCCGCCCCGACGTCGCGATGTCGGGCGACCAGTGCCGCCACGTCGAGGTCGGTCATCACGTCACCGTTGGCGACCACGAACGTGTCGTCGATGCCGACGGAGTCGGCGGCGAAGCGGATGGCCCCGGCCGTGTCGAGCGGCTCGGGCTCGACGGCGTAGCGCAGCTCCACGCCGCCGCAGCGCCCGTCGGGAAAGCCGGCCACGAACGGCTCGGGTTTGAAGCCGAGGGCCAGCACCACCTGGGTGACGCCACCTCGTTCGAGTCGGCCGACCAGCCGGGCGATCATCGGGACGTGCCCCACGGGCAGCATCGGCTTGGGGACCGTGTCGGTGAGCGGCCGCAACCGCGTGCCGAAGCCGCCGACGAGGACGACCGCCCGCATCAGCCGTCGGTGGTGGTCGGCTGGGTGCTCGACGAGTCGGTGCTGTCCGAGTGCGCGTCGCCCTCGGGCATGGTTGCACCCGGAAGATCTTCGGGCCGCAGCTGGCCCGAGTCGATGGCACCCAGTTCGGGCAGCTCGGGCGCCCACGGCGGCATGCCGACCGCGGTGTCGCCCGGCACGAAGGCGATCACGACCACCATCGCGTCCTCGTCGAGACGGATGTTGCCGAAATCGGCGATGAACGTGGTGCCGTCGTCGGTGTCGGTGAAGCTGTCCCAGACCACGGCCTTCAGCTCGGCGTCCTGCTCCTCGCCGTCGATGGTGCAGGTGGTCTCGCCCTCCTCGAACACTCCGGTCTCCTGCTGGTGCGGCAGGCCAGCGCGCTGGTCCTCGGGGAACGTGAGCTTGTCGTTGGTGAGTTCCACGCCGTACACGTCGAGGAACACCTCGAGCGTGGCGCGACGGCCGACGGCCGCCGACGAGAAGGCGTGCCAGTGGATGAGCCCGTCGTCGTGGCTGTGGACGCCGGTGCGGGCGTAGTCCGAGTTGGCGAATCCGCTCGTGGTCTGCGCGTCGGCCTCACCCGACAGCTGGAACCAGGTGTCGCAGAGGTAGAAGCCGTAGGCGTGGTGCCAGTGGTCGTCGATCTGGGGCGCGGAGGCGTCGGCGGAGGGACGGCTCTGACGGGCGTAGAACACCAGCGAGAGGCCGAGCACGATGACGACCGCGACGATCACGGGGAAGAGTGTTCCGCCCTGGAAGCGGACCTTCTTGCCCTGACCGGACTTGGCCAGCTTGGCGGCCTTCTTGGTGGATGACGAGGAGGGTGCCACGGGGATGAGAGGTTATCGGTGACCGGGGCCGAACGTGGGTCGGCTCGCCGACCGACGGTTCAGCCCCTGCGACGATCGACGGCGTCGACGAGCCGGTCGTAGGCGCGACCGACCGCTGCCGGCGACGCCTCGCGTTCCACCCAGCCCCGTCCGCGGCGACCCATTGCGGCCGCCTCGTCGGGTGCCGCGAGCACGCCGCGCAGGGCGTCGACGAAGGCCGCGGGGTCGTCGGGCGGTACGGCGACTCCTCCTCCCGACTGCGCCAGGATGGCCGGCACGGCGGTGCCCGGGTCGATCGCCGCCACCACGGGCCTCCCAGCCGCCATGATCGAGTAGGTCTTCGACGGCACGCTCACCCGACCCAGGCCCCGCTTGAGCGGCACGACGTGGACGTCGCCGGTGGCCAACAGCTCGGACAGGCGATCCGGTGCGATGTAGCCGGCGAACCGTACGTTGCCGAGGCCCTCCGCTGCTGCCTCGAGCGACCGGCGCGCCGCACCGTCGCCGTTGATCAGGAAGGTCACGTCGGGCAGCGCGCGGGCGGCGGCGAGCACCAGATCGAGCGACTGCGAGAATCCCACGTTGCCGGCGTACAGCACCACGGGCTCGTCCCCGAGGCCCAGCTCGCGGCGGTACGGCGTGAGGCGGTCGGCGGGCGTGATCGCCGCGGTGTCGACGAAGTTCGGGATCACGACCACCTTGGCGGGATCGTCGTCCGGGTGCAGCTTGGCGGTCACGTTGTCGCGCAGGTCGTCGGAGAGCACCGTGACGGCGTCGGCGAGCCGGTAGCTCCACCGCTCCAACGAGGTCGCGGCCCGGATGATCCGGCGGTCGGTGATCGCCCCGGTCTCGATCGCCGCGTCGGGGAAGACGTCCTGGATGTTGAAGATCATCGGCGAGCGACGGAGCCGGGCCGCCAGCCAGCCGGTGATTCCCAGTGTCAGCGGTGGCGACATGGCGATCACCGCATCGCACCGGGTGAACCAGCCGCCGACGCGCAGGCACTGGAACCCGGCGAGCACCGAGTAGCCGAGGAACCCGACGGCCCTGCGCAGCAGGTTCGACTTGTCGGCGCCGGGGAACGGGTGGACCCGCGTGATCGAGCCCCACGCCGTCGGCTCGGTGCGTACCAGCGGGCCCTGCCAGCCGGGCTCGATGGCATGTGTGCGATACCACGGCAGCGAGGTGACGACGTGGACGGTGCGTCCCCGGTCGACGAGCTCCGCCACGATGCGGGTCATCACCGTGCCGGTCGGCGCCGTGTCGGGTTCGAAGTGCGGGCACAGCACCACCACCGGTCGCCGGGACGCCCGGGAGGCGCGACTGTCCGCCACCTGACCGCCGGACATCAGCTCCCCACCTCGACGGCCATGCCATACGCCTCTGCAAGGGCGGCACCGGACCGGCGGGCGGTGAACCGGCCGGCGCGGATGCGACCGGCCGACCGCAGTCGACTGCGCCGTGCCTCCACGGCGGTGAGGGCGTCGGCCCAGGCGTCGCGGTCGCGCGGCAGGACGAGACCGGCCTCGCCGACCACCTCGGCGAGCGCCGGCTGGTCGGTGCAGATCACCGGCGTCCCGAGGGCCATCGCCTCCACCACCGGAGCGCCGAACCCTTCGTACTCGCTCGGGAACACGAGCGCCGACGCGAGGGCGACCAGGCCGTCGCGGTGGGCGTCGGGCACCCGGCCGGGGCGGACGACGCGGCGACGCAGGTCGAGTTCGTCGATCAGCATCTCGATCCGTCCGTCGGCGGTTCCGGCCCCGCCGAGCAGCACCAGTCGCAGATCGGGGTCGTGCCAGTGGGCGGCCATCACCTCGAGCAGGAACTCGTGGCCCTTGTGGGGATGCGTGATCGCCGGGTACACGAGCACCGGCCCGGCACCGAGGCCGTAGTCGCGACGGAGCTCGAACTCTCCCGGAGCGCCGACGCCGAGCGTCGGCTCCACGCCGTGCGGCACCACTCGGACGCGGTCCTCGGCGACGCCGTAGGCGTTGATCACCGTGCCCTTCACGTACTCCGTGGGCACCGTGACCACGCTCGCCCGCCGGACGGACCGGGGGATCACGGCGCTGAGGTACCGCAGTTTGCCGGGCGACAGGTAGTCGGGTGACGTGAGGTGCTGGAGGTCGTGGATCGTCAGCACGATCGGACGCCGCCCGATCACCGGCGCAGTTCCACCGCCGTGGTGCACGAGGTCGGCCGAGCGGGTGCGTCGCGCCAGCCACGTGTGCTCGTAGGCGATCCTGCGGGGCCGTTGGTTGCCGGAGATCCCGGCCGTCTCCATCGGGTAGATCTCGGCGAGTTCGGGATGGGCGTCCACGAAGGCGGGCAGACAGTAGAGACGTGGGACGAAACCGTGGGCCTCCTCGGCCAGGCCCAACAGCTGACGCACGAGGTACTGCTCCGAACCACCCACCTGGCCGGGCACGCACCAGAGCAGGTTGACGGCCACGTCGACCGGCGACAGCCGGCCGGCGGGAAGCACCTTCGGGGCCGTGACCCGTCGGGGCGGCGGCGGTGGCGAACCGGACGGTCGCATCGGAGGCGGCGGCGGTGCCGGCGTGGAGAGCCGCGTGGGAGTGGACGGACGCGTGGGTGGTGGTGGTGGTGGTGTCGGCGTGGCGGCGGGTGTCGGCGCCGTGGCGACGTCGGGGTGCGGGGAGCGGCGACCGGGGACGTTCATGGGACGAGCTCACGGTAGACGGCGACGGTGGCGTCGGCCGAGGATCGCCAGGACAGCTCGGCGGCCCTCGCACGGGCACCGGCGGCCAGTTCGGCCCGCCGGTCGAAGGCCTCGTCGATGCCCCGCGCGATGTCGTCGACGTCGAACGGGTCGACCAGCACCCCGGCGCCTCCGGCGACCTCCTCGGTGGAGGTGCCCGAACTGGTGACGACGGCGACGCCCTGGGCCATCGCTTCGGCGACCGGCAGTCCGAACCCCTCACGCTCGCTCGGATAGGCGAACACCGATGCCGCGGCGTACAGCGCAGCGAGGTCGTCGGCCGGAACGAAGCCGAGGAACAGGACGTTCGCCGCGTCGAGGTCGCCGACGTCGCCCCAGCCCTCGGCTCCGGCCACCACCAGGGTCTGACGTGTCGCTCGGCGGCGCATGGCCTCGGCGAGGCGGGCGAGGTTCTTGCGCGGCTCGAGCGTGCCGACGAACAGGACGAACTCGTCGGGCAGCAGGTAGCGGCGACGTACCTGCGCCACCTGCTCGGCGGTGACGTCGACGATGTCGACACCCAGCGGCACGTGGCGGAGCCTGTCGGCATCCAGGCCCGCTGCTGCTGCGTCGCGCATCGTCGAGTGGCTCGAGCAGATCACCCGGTCGGCTCGACGGCGGATGGCGGCGAGGCTGCGTTCCATCACCCGCACGCCCTGGCGCGAGAACTGGCCGGGGTCGTGGAGGAAGGCCAGGTCGTGCACCGTCACCACGAGCGGCGCCGCGGTGCCGCAGGGAACGAGCCCGGTGGCGTGGGCGACGTCGATCTCGCCGGTGACGGCTTCCACCTTCGGCCAGTTGAGGCGGGTCCACGACTCGTACAGCAACGGGCGGGGCAGTGGCAGCATCGCCACCGACCCGCGGGGTCGGAACTCGGTGATCGGCGCCACGGGGTGACGACCCGCCACCTGGTGGAGTTCGACGTCGGGCCGCGCCGACAGGTGCTGGGCGATGCGCAGGGCCGCCACCGCCGTGCCGCCGGGGGTGGGGTGCCAGCACTGCTCGAGCGTGTACGCCACCCGTAACGGGGTCGTCGCCGTCGCGTCGGGTACGTCTGCTGCCGCCTCCATCGTCCCCATCATGGCGCTTCGCCGCCCTAGCCTGACCGCATGCCAGAGCAGCAGCCCACCGTCGACGGGCACCCGGAGGCAGCGGCGTCCGACTGGGCGGGCCGGCGCGTCCTCGTCACCGGCGGCGCCGGTTTCCTCGGCCGGCGGGTGGTCGCCCGCCTCGTCGAGTCCGGTGCCACGGTGGTGTCGCCACGCCGAGCCGAGTTCGACCTCACGGTTCCCGGAACGGCGGAGACGATGCTGGCCCAGCACGAACCCGACGTGATCGTCCACCTCGCCGCCGACGTGGGCGGCATCGGCTACAACCTCGACCACCCGGCACGGCTGTACCTGTCGAACCTCCTGATGGGCACCCACGTCATCGAGGCCGCCCGCACGGCGCCGTCGGTCGACACGACCGTGCTGGTGGGCACCGTGTGCTCGTATCCGAAGTACACCCCGGTCCCCTTCTCGGAGGACGACCTCTGGAACGGCTATCCGGAGGAGACCAACGCCCCGTACGGCATCGCCAAGAAGGCCCACCTGATCCACGCCCAGGTCAACGCCCAGCAGTACGGGCAGCGGTTCGCGTACCTGATCCCCACCAACCTGTACGGGCCCGGCGACAAGTTCCACCCCTCGGTGTCGCACGTCATCCCGGCGCTCGTCAAGAAGTGTGTGGAGGCCCGTGAGGCCGGCGCCGACCACGTCGAGGTGTGGGGCACCGGCGCGGCGAGCCGCGAGTACCTCTACGTCGACGACGCCGCCGCCGCCATCGTGCGCGCCGCCGAGGTCGACGTCGGCGCAGGGA
>Ga0102928_1000369_pt1 | contig 28707 bp, 27 predicted proteins | sample SalPonR1_B_D1_MG_FD_78504 | JGI IMG/M metagenome (GOLD analysis project Ga0102928, IMG submission 78504) | Salt pond soil microbial communities from South San Francisco under conditions of wetland restoration - Salt Pond MetaG R1_B_D1_MG | ecosystem: Environmental > Aquatic > Marine > Intertidal...
GAAAGAGAGTGTATTAACTTATTAATTGAGCAAGCTGAAGAGAAAGGATATAAAGATATTAAAAATCTTTACGCCAATAAGTCAAATCTCAAGCCTGGTGATAAAGTTTATGCAAACTGTATGGATAAAACCTTATTAATGCTTAATATCGGTGAAGATGATATTAATGAGGGTATGAATATATTAGGTGCACATGTTGATTCTCCTAGATTGGATTTAAAACAAAATCCGCTTTATGAAAAATCCGAATTCGCTTATTTAGACACTCATTATTACGGGGGGATTAAAAAATATCAATGGGTAACATTACCACTGGCAATTCATGGTGTTGTTATTAAAAAAGATGGAACCAAAGTAAATATTGTTGTTGGAGAAAACACTAAGGACCCAGTTTTCTTTATAAGTGATTTATTAATACATCTTTCTTCAGAACAAATGGATAAGAAAAGTGCTAAAGTTATTGAAGGCGAACAATTAGATGTTATAGTTGGTTCTATACCACTAAAAAAAGAAGATAAAGATGCTGTGAAAGCAAATATTTTGAAGCTATTGAAAAAAAAGTATTCTATAGATGAGGACGATTTTTGGTCAGCTGAATTGGAAATTGTTCCCGCAGGGCCAGCAAGGGAAGCTGGCTTTGATAAAAGCATGATTATGTCATATGGTCATGACGACAGAGTATGCACATATACCTCGCTTGTTGCAATGCTAGATGTTGAAAACCCTAAGAAAACTTCATGCAGCTTATTCGTCGATAAAGAAGAAATTGGCAGCGTTGGAGCTACTGGTATGCAATCTAGGTTCTTTGAAAATACTATGTCTGAGGTCCTGGAACTTATGGGAGTTTATTCGGAACTAAACTTGCGTAGGACATTATCAAACAGTATGATGCTTTCTTCAGATGTATCGGCAGCTTATGATCCCACCTTTGATAATGTATATGATAAAAAGAATTCTGCCATGTTTGGTATGGGCTTAGTTTTCAATAAATATACAGGATCAAGGGGTAAAGGTGGTTCAAATGATGCCAACCCAGAATATTTAGCTTATTTAAGAAATATTTTACATAAAAACAATGTTTCCTTTCAATCAAGTGAACTCGGTAAAGTTGATGCTGGGGGAGGCGGTACTATTGCATATATAATGGCTCTTTATGGGATGAACGTAGTTGATAGTGGTGTACCTGTTTTAAATATGCATGCTCCTTGGGAAGTAGTAAGCAAAGCAGATGTTTACGAAGCTATGAAAGGTTACAAAGCATTTCTGCTTGAATCTTAAAAAATAGTAGTGCTCCGATTATTCGGAGCACTTTATATTTTTGCTAAGTTTTCACACTTCATTATTAAATATTCTTTTTTAACCAAACTATTAACCCAATCTTCAGGAATAGCGTCATATCCATAATAAATGCCCGCTAACCCCCCTGTTATCGCACCAACAGTATCTGTATCATCTCCAAGATTTACAGCCTTTAATATCGCCGATTTATATGAATCCGTATTTACTAAGCACCATATAACTGCTTCTAAAGTATCTACAACATAACCGGTGCTTTTTACATCATTTATTGATAAAGAGAAAAAATTTTGTTCCATTAGTCTACTATATTTTGATAATTCTTTATTCCCAATATATAATTCACAAACTTTTTTTAAACTATCATTAATACTATTTTTTAAATCATTACCATTTATTAAATTAATACCAATTAATATATATATTAAACAAGCTATATGACTTCTATCATGGTTATGAGTTAAACTTGCAATATTTGTTACGATAATTTGCGTTTCCTTTAATTCATAATCTTTTAGAAAATAGCAGAGAGGCAATATTCTCATCAAAGCACCATTTCCGTTATCTCTATAGCTTTTACCTCCACATTCTAAGGGCTCACTTCCGCTAATATACCTAACTATAGCCCTTTGAGTAGCATTACCTATATCAAAAGCTTCATTATGCGGCGTGTACTCGCCTTTTTCAAACCATTTTTTAAAATTTTCCATAATATCATAATAGTTAATACCGTTCTTAAGGCTATCCATAAGACATAATGTCATGGCTGTATCGTCTGACCATGTGCCTTTAGGCTGATTATATGTTCCATACTCTCTCATGTCAATTACAGGGTCTTCCATTAATTCATGTCTTTCTCTAAATTCAACGGGAAGACCTAAAGCATCGCCTACTACATGTCCCATTATTCCGCTTAATACTAAATATCTATCACTGATCATTATTTTTAATTACCTTTAATGTTTTTTATCAAACTTTTATATAATTTTTCTTTATCAATCGGCTTTGCTAAATGTGCATTCATGCCAACACTTAGTGATTCATTAATGTCTTCCTCATATGCATTGGCAGATAATGCAATTATTGGTGTGTTATTATCCTTCAACCTTATATTTTTAGCAGCTGTTATTCCGTCCATTACAGGCATTTTAATATCCATAATAATACAGTCATATTCTTTAGCTTCAACCATTTTGCATGCTTCTTCACCATTACAAGCCAAATCCACTTTAATATTTTGTTGTTCCAACATCTTTCTTGCAATTTTAGCGTTTATATTATTGTCTTCACATAATAAGATTTTTTTATTATATAGAATTGAATATTCATAAGAAACATTCTCCTTTATAATACATTTCTCATCTTCAGATTCACATTTACCCATAGGAATTGTAATTGTAAATTCACTGCCTTCGCCCAACTTAGATGTACATTTTATATCTCCATCCATTAGTTCCAACAGATTTTTAGTAATAGCTAGACCTAAACCACTTCCCTCTTCTGATTTTGAAAGATTATTCCTTTCTTGGTAAAATGCATCAAATATATAAGGTAAATTTTCTTGGCTTATACCAACACCGTTGTCGCTTATTTTATTAATCATTAAATCTTTTTTATCGGCCTTTTCAAATCTAACATCCCAATTTATATAACCATTTTTGTTAGTATATTTTATTGCATTGCTCAAAACATTTATTAGTATTTGTTGTACTCTTTGCTTATCGATTTTTAATAATTTATCATTGAAATCTTTATTTAAAGTTATGGTAAATTGTTGTTTCTTATTATCCGCCTTTGTCTTTACAATACTTTGAATTTCGCTTATCAAAGATTTCATATCAACCACTTGATTATTCAATATTACGCTACCACTTTCAAGCTTATTCATATCAAGCAAGTCATTAAGTAAATTTAATAAATACTCCGAACTATCGATAATCTGTTTAAAATATTCCTTTGATTTGATTTCCTTTGTTTCCTCAACCCCGAAGCTTGATAGCCCAATTATCGCATTCATAGGGGTTCTCATATCATGGCTCATGTTAGCCAAAAATTTAGTTTTTATAACACTGGCTTTTTCGGCTTCTTTTAAGGCATTTTCCAATTTCATATTCTTTTCAAGTTCTTCTATCATACTTTCTGTAAAATCTTGTTGTGCCAAACATATGGAATCTTTTAATTCATCTACATATTTAATTGTTATACGCTTATACTTGAGATTTGACTCATCTTCTATAATTGTAAAATCTTTAGAATATTTATCATTTTTACTTAAATAATCGATTAAATATTCCTTATTAAGTTGACTCCCTAACTTGCTTAAATATTGATATCCAAAAAAATCTTTTCTATCTTTTTGCTTAAAGTAATCATTACCATCTAATCTAGACAAGTATTTATCTTTATATATATTTGAAATAAAAGTTGTATAACTATCATTGTTCAAATCTATTCGCTGTATATAGTCATATATGTCAGTAATAGCATATTTCAAAAATATGTCAGTGACAACTTCACTGTTAATATCATAAAGATAAATGTAAGCTAAATTGTTATTATTCATAGGATTATCAGAAAAATTTATATCTAATCTAACCCACATAGTCGATTTCTTATCAACTATAGCTTTCCTTTTATATGTTAAAGATATTCCATTGGAACTATATGCACATTCCCTAACATACTCTTCTGTTAAAGTATTCTTGAATATTAATTTTTGATTTTCATCAATTATATTGTTACACTCATTTTGCAACAAATCTTTCCACGTAAAACTAACCTTTATATCTTTAGAAAAATCACCACCAATAATTCTGTCTTCTGTTAAATCAAATTGTATAAAGGTCATTAAGTTTGTATCAGTTCTTGCCTTATTTCTCATGGCATCATCATATTTTTTTGATAATAATCTAATTTTTGTATCTTGGCTTTTCATTTCCCTTGTAAGATCACTCATAGCAACTAAGCCAATTTCGCAACCATCATCGGTCCTAACCAAATTCCACCTTTCGTGTATTAAAGAATAATCTTCGCTACCATTAAGCTTAACCCTATAGGAAAAATCGCTCAAGTTTTCTCCTCTAAGCATTTTTCTTGTTTTTACTTTAAGATTATTAGCATCTTCAGGATGGGTAAAATTGTATAAATCTTTATTATAAAAGTTTACAAGCTCATCATAACTCATGTTGAACATCTTCAATGATGCTTTATTTGCAAAAATCATAAGGACATCATCGTCGATATCTTGAAATATGCAAATGGCTCCCGGAAGTTTATTAAGTACGCTTGATTCCTCTTTTGAAACTACATATTTATGGGTTGTCATGAAATTCTCCTATGTTAAATTGATTAACTCATAAAATTATTATATCAACTTTTAACAAATAAATAAAGCTCCACATCTATAAAGTGTAGAGCTTTATGAAATTTAATTAATTTTTAGCTTTTATAGTAGCTTGAGCAGCCGCTAATCTTGCTACTGGCACTCTAAATGGTGAACATGATACGTAGCTTAGCCCAACATTATTAAAGAACTCTATGGATTTAGGATCTCCACCATGTTCTCCACAAACTCCAAGTTTTATGTTAGGTCTAGTCTTCTTACCAAGCTCAACACCCATGCTTACCAATTTGCCAACACCTTTCTGATCTACAGTTTGGAATGGATCAGATTCAAGAACTTCTTTATCAACGTATTCTTTTATTATCTTTCCTGTATCATCTCTAGAAAAGCCAAAAGTCATTTGAGTCAAGTCGTTTGTTCCAAATGAGAAGAATTCAGCATCTTCAGCTATATTATCAGCCAATAAAGCTGCTCTAGGAATTTCTATCATAGTTCCTATACTGTATTCCACCTTATCTTGTAATTTATCAAAGCAGTCATCTATTTTCTTAACAACTGTTGCTTTTACATCTTTAAGCTCATTTTGGATTCCAACCAATGGTATCATTATTTCAGGTTTAACATTTAATCCTGTTTCTTGCTTAACTTCTATGGCAGCTGTAATAATTGCTTCAGCTTGCATTTCAGCTATTTCAGGATATGTAACAGCTAATCTACAGCCTCTATGGCCGAGCATTGGATTTTGCTCATGAAGTTCTTCACCTTTGCTAACAAGCTTTTCAAAAGGTATATTAAATTCTTTTGATAACTCTTTAGTTTCTTCTTCAGTTTTAGGTAGGAATTCATGAAGCGGTGGATCTAAAAGTCTAATGGTAACAGGTCTATCTTCCATTGCCTTAAAGATTCCCACAAAATCATCTTTTTGATATGGTAAAAGTGCCATAAGAGCTTCTTTTCTTTCCTCTTTAGAATTGGCCATTATCATTCTTCTTATTGCTAAGATCCTTTCAGCTTCAAAGAACATGTGCTCTGTTCTGCAAAGACCTATTCCTTCAGCCCCAAAATCTACAGCTTGTTTAGCATCCTTAGGATTGTCTGCATTTGTTCTAACTTTTAATGTTCTTATTTCATCAGACCATTTCATTATAGTTCCAAAATCGCCTGATAGTTTAGGCATTACAGTTTTAATAGCGCCCAAGTAAACATTACCAGTTGTACCGTTAAGTGAAATTCTATCACCTTCGTTAAATACTACATCATCTATTACTAATGTCTTAGTTTTTTCGTCTATTTGAGCACTAGAGCAACCTGATACACAACATTTTCCCATACCTCTAGCAACTACAGCAGCGTGGGATGTCATTCCGCCCCTTGCTGTAAATATTCCTTCAGCTGCAACCATTCCTGCTAAATCTTCTGGAGATGTTTCCTGTCTAACTAATATTGCCTTTTCACCGTTCTCAACAGCTTTCGCAACATCTTCAGCTGTGAAATATATTGCACCAGTTGCCGCACCTGGCGATGCCGCAAGTCCAGTGGCTAAAAGCTTTGCATTTTTAACCTCATCATCATCAAATTTAGGGTGGAGTAATTGGTCGACCTGATCAGTTCCTACTCTTGTTATCGCTGTTTCTTTGTCAATTAACCCTTCTTCTACAAAATCTACTGCTAATTTAACAGATGCTTTTGCAGTTCTTTTACCTGTCCTTGTTTGGAGCATGTATAGGCTTTCTCTTTCAACAGTAAATTCCATATCTTGCATGTCAAGATAGTGATTTTCTAAGATTCTAGAAATATCTTCAAACTTTTTATAAACATTAGGGAAAGTGTTAGCCAATTCAGATATAGGCTGTGGAGTCCTTATACCTGCTACAACATCTTCACCTTGAGCGTTTACTAAAAATTCTCCAAATATCTTATTTTCTCCATCCACTGGACTTCTCGTAAATGCTACTCCAGTACCAGAAGTATCACCCATATTACCAAATACCATCGATTGAACATTCACTGCTGTACCAAGTGATGCTGGTATATCATTGAGTTTTCTGTAAAGAATTGCTCTTTCATTATTCCAAGAACGAAATACAGCTTTTATAGCTTCCATCAGCTGTTCTTTGGGTTCTTGTGGAAAATCTCTTCCAAGTTCTTGTTTAACAACTTCTTTGTACCCAACAATTACTTGTTTTAAATCTTCAGTTTTTAATTCAACATCAACTTTAGCTCCTGCCTTTTTCTTTTGATCTTCGAAAACTTCATCAAATTTGGATTTGGAAATTTCCATTACCACATCTCCGAACATTTGAATGAATCTTCTATAACTATCATATGCAAATCTTTCATTTTCTGTCAACTTCGCTAGTCCAACTACTGATTCATCATTTAAACCAAGATTAAGTATTGTATCCATCATTCCAGGCATGGATATTACAGCTCCTGATCTAACTGAAACTAATAGAGGATCATCAATGCTACCAAATGTCTTTCCCGACACCTGTTCCAATTCACTAAGTTTTTCATAGATTTCTTTTACCATTTGATCGGTAAGTACACTACCTTCTTCTAAATACATGTTACAAGCATCAGTTGTAACTGTAAAACCAAAAGGTACAGGCAAACCTATTTTCGTCATTTCTGCGAGGTTCGCGCCTTTCCCCCCCAATAGACCTTTCATGTCTTTTGAGCCTTCATTGAAAGAATAAACAAATTTCATCATATCTCTAAAAATCTCCTTTCTAAAATGCCAATCTTTCTTCAATATATTTTTTAACCTCAGATATAGGCAATCTTATTTGTTCCATACTGTCTCTATCACGTATGGTAACCGATTTGTCTTCCTCAGTTTCAAAATCAACACATATAGAAAATGGTGTTCCAATCTCATCTTCTCTTCTATATCTTTTTCCTATAGATCCTGTAACATCATAATCTACATTAAAATATTTTGCCAGTTCCTCATAAATTGGTTCAGCTATAGGTGCTAGCTTTTTAGCCAAAGGCAATACTGCTGCTTTGTAAGGTGCTAAAGCTGGGTGGAATTTCATGATTACCCTAGTATCTTCTTTACCTTTAGCATCAACAACGGTTTCTTCACAATATGCATCAACTAAAAAAGCTAAAACAACTCTGTCTGCTCCTAAAGAAGGTTCAATACAATAAGGCACATATTTCTCATTGGTAATTGGATCATTATAACTCATATCTTCACCTGAACATTCAATATGAGATTTTAAATCAAAATCCGTTCTATCAGCTATGCCCCATAATTCTCCCCAACCAAATGGAAATAAATATTCAATATCTGTAGTTGCATTACTATAATGGGATAGCTCTTCTTGCTCATGATCTCTTAATCTTACATTTTCCATATCCATACTCAATGATTCTAAGAATTTTACACAGTGTTCTTTCCAGTATTTGAACCATTCTAAATCTTCCCCTGGTTTACAGAAGAATTCAAGTTCCATTTGTTCAAATTCCCTTGTTCTAAACGTAAAATTACCAGGAGTTATTTCATTTCTAAATGATTTACCTACTTGTGCGATACCAAAAGGTATTTTTTTTCGAGAAGTACGTTGAACATTTTTAAAATTAACGAAAATACCTTGGGCAGTTTCTGGTCTTAAAAATATTTCATTTTTAGAGTCCTCAGTAACCCCTTGGAATGTTTTAAACATTAGGTTAAATTGTCTTATGCTTGTAAAGTCCCTTTTCCCACAGTTAGGGCAAACTATTTCACTATCGTTAATGTATTTTTCAAGCTCTTCATTAGACCAACCATCTACTACTTGCTCTTCTAATCCATTATCATTAATATAGTCTTCTATTAGCTTATCTGCTCTGTATCTTGTTTGGCAAGCTTTACAATCAATTAATGGATCAGCAAATCCTCCAACGTGACCTGATGCTACCCATGTTTGTGGGTTCATTAGTATTGCAGCATCAATGCCGACATTATATTTAGATTCTTGTACAAATCTTTTCCACCATGCTTTTTTAACGTTATTCTTAAATTCAACTCCCAATGGACCATAGTCCCATGTATTAGCTAACCCCCCATAAATGTCAGAACCAGGGAATATAAATCCCCTGTTCTTGGCAAGTGCTGTGACCTTCTCCATTGTAACATCTCTATCCATCTATAAATACCACCTTCTATTTTTATTCTTCTTCTTTTTCTTTTTTGTTTAATTCTTCATCAATATCAATATCTAAATCATCACCGAAATCAAACATTTCTGACTCTTCTTCTTTTTTTGTATCCTTTACTTTTCCTTTAAAGTCCTCGAAAGTTTCGCTACCTTTTTCCTTGAAATCTTCAAAAGTTTCACTTCCTTTTTCCTTTAAATCGTTATAAGTGTCAGTTCCTTTACTTTTTATATCTTCATATGTTTCTACTACTTTTCCACTGACATCTACAACTTTTCCATCATCTCTAATAAATTCTACTCTACAATTAAAGCCTACTGCTGCTATAGCTCCAAATATAACCCCCCATGGTGCTATAACTGCACCTATAATACTTACAGTCAATGGGAAGTTCAACAATATTTGATCCCCTTTCTTGACCATGATTCTAGACATGTTACCTCTATTTGCAGTTTCCTTAATTTTTGAAAATAGCTCATCACCTTTATGGGAAGAAGATTTACCATCACCATTAAAATTAACTGTTTCTTCAATGGCAATAATAGCATCTATAACGCTACCATCTGCAGCTTCTAATGCTTCCTTAGCCTCTTTGTATGTTACACCAGTTCTGTCTTTTACCAGTTCAATTTTTTCTAAAGTAATTTCCATATTTACCTCCTTGTTTAATGTTTTAAATCCATTAATTTATCACTTAATATCCCATTTACGTCTAAATAATACTCGATATATTTATTTACTAGATTATTAAGCTCTTCATATACATCAGATTTTAACTTAATACTTTCGAATGCATTAAAAGGCTTATTAATAATATATTCTAGCAATTTAACTATATCAAAATTTGTACTAAAAATCAATGCAGACTTATCAATAACATCATAGCATTCTTTACATATTATACCACCATCTTTAATACTGAAATAATTACTCTTACATTCTTCAGCACATACTGCACAATTATTAAGTTCAGGCATAATTCCTAACAGAGCTAAAGTCTTTACCACAAATGCTAGCTTTAAAGTATATGCGTCACCTTTAGTCTTAGTTAATGCACTTAAATAATCCAAAGTTAATTTATATAAACGGTAATCTGAATGTTCCTCCACTAACACTTTGTCAAGAAATTCTAAAACATATGAACCGTTGATATATTTATCCACATTTTCACCTAAGGAATAATAACTATCAATAACTTCCATATTGTTTAAATTATAGTAGCCTCTATTCTTAAATATATCATATTTACCATGGGTAAATGGTCTCACTGCCAAGGCAGATTTTTTCTTATTTCTTTCACTTATACTTGTTCCAACAGGAATTAACCCATATTCTCTTGTGAATAAATGTATAATTCTTCTTCCATTCGAAGCTTTTCGCTGCCTTAAAACTATACCTTCAGTGGTAATCAGCATTTATTTATCCGCCTTATATCCAAAATTTGCAACTGCCATGTTATTATCACGCCAATTTTCCTTAACTTTTACCCAAAGCTCTATGTAAACTTTTGTTCCTAATAAAGTCTCTATTTCTAACCTTGCACTTTTACCGACACCTTTTAGCTTTTTCCCTTGTTTTCCAATAATTATACCTTTGTGTGATTTTTTTTCGCAATAAATAACTGCGCCAATTTCTGTTATGTTCGGTTCCTCTTTGTATGATTCTATCTCAACTGCAACACCATGAGGTATTTCTTCATCCAAGTACATTAGTAATTTTTCCCTAATTATTTCACTTACAATGAATCTTTCTGGATGATCTGTAACCATGTCCTCTGGAAAATACATTGGACCGTCTTTTAAATAATTTTCCAAACAATCCATAAGAACCAGAACATTGTCTCCGTTAAGTGCCGATATTCCATAAATATAATCAAAAACTCTAGTTTCATCATACGAGTTATATAATTTTAAATAATCATCAGGCATCATTTTATCTATTTTGTTAATAAGTAAGATTTTAGGAGTGCTCAAGTCCTTTATCATACCAAGTACAAATTCATCGCCCTTGCCTTTTTTTTCAGTTCCATCTACTAAAAACAAAATTATATCAACGCCTTTAAATGTATTAATTGCCATTTCATTAATGGCATTCCCTAGCTTGTTTCTAGCTTTATGAATTCCCGGTGTATCAATAAACACCATTTGTACTCCACTTTTAGATTCTGGGTTTAAATATGTTTCCACTGGATCACTTTCTTCATCAATTCTAGTATAAATACCTCTTATGCTATTTCTAGTTGTTTGAGGTTTATCAGTGGTTATTGCAATTTTTTCACCTAATATTCTGTTTAGCAATGTTGATTTACCAACATTTGGACGTCCAATTATCCCTATAAATCCTGATTTCATTATAGCTTAAACCCTTCCGGTAATAACTCATACAATTTGTATGTCACCAATTCATCTTCATTTTTCCCAGTTATAACTAATAAATCATCAGCGAATTCATAAAGAAACTGTCTACAAATACCACACGGAAAAGCTTCACCCTTTGAAGAAACTATTGCCATTTTTTCAAATTCTCTATAACCTTCTGAAATAGCTTTTACGCAAGCAGTCCTTTCCGCACATATGGTTCCACCATAGGAAGAATTCTCCACGTTAACTCCAGTAAATACCTTACCATCTTTAGTTAATAACGCAGCTCCTACTCCAAATTTAGAAAATGGAGCATAGGCATTTTTTATGGCTTCTTTTGCTATAAGATAAAGTTCTTTATTATCCATTTATCTACCTCAACATTCCCATTTTTGACATAACTAATTCTTCTTTACTTCTCATGATTTCTTTATCATCCTCATTCATGTGGTCATAACCTAAAAGATGTAAAATGCTATGAACAAACAAATATACAAATTCTCTTTCATATGAATGGCCATATTCTAAAGCTTGAGATTTTGCAATAGAATTGCATATCACAACATCTCCTATGGCTATTATATCACTAATTTCATCAATAATATATTCATAATTATCAAATTGAGGAAAAGATAAAACATCAGTGATTTTATCTATTCCTCTGAATTCTTTATTGATTCTTTTTATTTCTTCTTCATCCGCTAAGGTTAAGCTTATTTCAATATTTTCATTAGGGATATTATTAAGATCAAGTATTATATCAGTTGCTTTATATAAATATTTGATTATTTCATTGTTTATTATATTATTATCATCATTAATAAGAATATTCAATTAATCATCCCTTTTCCTACTATCATATGCATTAATTATCTTCTTTACTATCTCATGTCTAACCACATCAACTGCATTTAAATAATTAAATTCTATACCTTTAATGTCTTTAAGTATTTTCGTAGCATCCACAAGTCCTGATTTTGTACCTCTAGGTAAATCAATTTGCGTTAAATCTCCAGTAACTACAACTTTTGAACCAAATCCCATCCTAGTCAAAAACATCTTCATTTGCTCTTTAGTTGTGTTTTGTGCTTCATCTAGTATTATAAAGGCATTATCTAAGGTTCTTCCCCTCATATATGCCAATGGAACTATTTCAATAACTTCTTTCTCTTTAAGCCTTGTAGTTGCTTCTCTTCCTAAAACATCATAAAGAGCATCATACAAAGGTCTTAAATAAGGATCAACTTTTTCCTGCAAATCGCCTGGTAAAAACCCCAATCTTTCACCAGCCTCAACAGCTGGCCTAGCTAGAATAATTTTTTCCACTTCTTTATTCTTATAAGAACTTACGGCTAAGGCACAGGCAATATATGTTTTACCGGTTCCAGCAGGACCTATTCCAAATACAATATCATTATTCTTAATATTATCTACATATTTTTTCTGCCCAATTGTCTTTGGTTTTAAGGGTTTCCCTTGGTGGGTAAAACAAATTATTTCACTTCCTACTTTGTTTTCTTTATACGAAATACCTTTATTTTTCATATTAATTATATAACTAACTTTTTGACTATCCAAATGCTCTCCATTTGCAATTACTTCAATTAGTTCTTTTATTATTTCCCTTGCTAATTCTACATTTTCACCTTTTAATATTAAAAATTCATCCCTTTGTACTATATCAACTTTAGTCACTTCTGATATAGCTTTTAAATTCGAATCTAAATTTCCAAAGAGCTCCCCTCTATCCGTGTTGTGGTCTAATTCAATTTTTACCATACTATTTTCAGTGTATTCTTCAAAAGTCATATTATCCCCTTATTTAACAAAAGACGAAAAGTCTTTGAAAACTCTTCGTCTAATTCACCTCAACATAATCAAACACTTATGATAGATACTCCATAACTACTTCTTTAACAGTATTTCCATCAGCAAGGCCTTTGACCTTGCCCATTACAGGACCCATCAATTTACCCATATTTTGTCTTCCACCTTCAACACCTAAGGATTTAGCTGTTTCTTCAACTATATCTCTAATTTTTTCTTTTGAAAGTTGTTCGGGCAAGTATCTGTTTAATATTTCTATTTCAGCTTTATAGCTATCTACTAAATCTGTCCTACCAGCTGTGTCAAAATCGTCTAATGCGTCTTCGCGCATCTTAACCTGCTTAGATATAATTGCAATTATATCTTGTTCATCCAATTCTTTTTTAGAATCGACCTCTACTTGTTTAACAGCAGCTCTAACAAAGTTTATAGTATTCTTCTCTAGTTGATTATGCGACTTCATTGCTTCTTTAAAGTCATGCATCAATTGTTCTTTTAAAGTCATACGAGTATCACCTCTTTCTATGACTAGAATTTTTTAGCTTTCTTTCTAGCAGCTTCAGATTTTTTCTTTTTCTTTACGCTCGGCTTTTCATAATGCTCTCTTTTTCTTAATTCCGACATTACACCATCTCTAGCGCATGATCTTTTGAATCTCTTAAGAGCACTTTCCAAACTTTCGTTTTCTCTGACGATTACTTGTGCCATATTCCAATTCACCTCCTAACATAACATGAAATATTTATGCTTTTGGAACGGACCAGTAAATAACAATGTATATTATACCATTAGTATTTATACATTACAAGTTTTTTTTATATATTTTCAATTATGTCAGAAGCAATCATTTTTCTTGGATTATCAAACCTTTCAGACGCTTTAGCATGTAACAAAACTCCATATAATAGACTTGCATCTAAGGTATTCCCCTGTGCTATTAATGACCCTATAATTCCAGTCAACACATCTCCTGAACCTCCAGTCGCCAAACCATTGTTTCCTAAAGTATTTACATATTTAAATAAGGTACCATCTTTTTTCCTTATAATAATTATGGATGAATTAGATTTAAGAACCAAACTAACCATATATTCTGTTACAAATTTTTCTCCCAACTCAAACATGTTAGAAACAACATTTTCTTTTTTATCATTTAATAATGTGGCCATTTCACCAATATGCGGAGTTAACACACATTTACAGTTTCTAAATGTAAAATCCAGTAAATTTTGGGATATTAAATTTAAGGCGCCTGCGTCTAAAACTGCCCTAGCATTACTAGCTAAGATAATATTTATTAGCTCCCTTCCGAAACTGTCTTCCCTAAATCCTGGACCAACACAAACGCTATCGCATTTTTCTATAAAAGGTTTTAATGCATTCTTAGCATCTTCAATAGCTTCATCTTTATAAGTTGTCAATACTGCTTCTGGTAAAACTACGTTGTATGTTTCAATCGCACTTTTAGGGCAAAATATATTGACCAATCCACATCCTGCTCTATAAGCGGCTTTTGCCGCTAAAATGCTAGCACCAATCATGTTTTCATCGCCCGCTATTATACCGACTGTTCCGTAAGTACCTTTATATGATTTCCCCTTCCTCTGCTTGAGGACATTTGCTAATCCATAATTTAGAAAATCATCATCACATACATTTACTTTTTCTTCTATTTTATCATAACCTTTTTTATCAACACCAATATCTGCAACCACAAGTTCACCACAGCAATCAGGACCATCGCTTAACAGTTGTCCTAGCTTTGGATTTGCAAATGTCACAGTACAATCAGCCTGTATTGCAATTTTCATGATTTGACCATTTGTAGCATTTAACCCAGAAGGTACATCTATACTTAGTTTATATCCTTCACTTTTATTAATCAAATCAATTAAACTCATATGGTCGCCTTTAACATCTCTGTTAATACCTGTCCCCAATAATCCATCTACTATAAGGTCATATCCTTTAAACTCCGTTTTGCTTGCCACATATTTTAATATTTTATTATTCTTAAATTGATTATTTAATATTTGTAATTGGCTCTTTGTATCTTCAGTCATATTTTCTGTTTTACCTAAGAACATAACTGTTACATTATAGTTTAGATGTAATAACCATCTTGCGAGGCAAAAGCCATCTCCTCCATTATTACCGGAACCTACTATAATTAAAATATTGGTATCTTTTTTCGGAAAAAGTTCTGTTACTTTTTCAAGTAATGCTCTGCCAGCATTTTCCATTAAAACTATACCAGGCATACCATTGTTTATTGTAAATAAGTCCATATCATGCATAGTCTCTGCTGTTAATGCGTACATGTTTCCTCCTTTATGCCCCATCAGACATTTTGCGATCTATTTTTACTGAATTTTTATTAACTAATATTATGCCTAAACAAACTAGAATCAACGATGATAATATATATATATTTGCAGGGTTTTCTTTTAATATTATAGCTGACATAATAACACCAAATACCGGCACTAGAAATGCGTATACCCCGATTTTAGCTGCCGAATTGTATTTTAACAAAATTGACCACGTAGTATATGCTAGCATGGATAATACAGCTAAATATATCAATATGTAAGAATTCTCCAATTCGACACCGCTAAGTCTTCCTCCCAATGAATAAGAACATATACTTAGAATTACCCCTCCTGTAATAAATTGGTAGCCACATAAAAACACAGGATTAACGTGTTGTGAATATATTTTTATTAAAACGGCTGAAAATCCACATGAAAGGGTAGAAATCATAAGCATACCTTCACCTGCTATGCTAAAGCCGAATTCCGAATTTCCTCCTGAAACTGCTACTATTAGTATTCCTGCAAAACCTAAAGCCGAGCCTAAACCTTTTTGTAAATTGAGCTTATCCTCTTTATAAACAAGTCCGGCAATTATCACTGTAACAAGCGCCGCAGAACCATCAATAATTGCTGCGTTGGAACCTGTTGCATATGCTAATCCCATATAAAAGAAAACATATTGCCCTATTGTTTGAAACATTGAAAGCTTGATTATCTTAGTAACATGGCATTTCTCTACTTTAGGCCATTTTCTTTGCAAAAAACTCCCTATTAAAATTATCAATATTCCCGATAAAGTAAATCTAACGCCTGCAAAAAGAATCTGGGACGCTATGTCCGAAGAGGCTATATCATATGTTAAATAACCCGCTTTAATCATAGGAAATGCACTTCCCCATAACAAACAGGTTGATACTGCCAAAATCACTACTACTAATTTTTTCTCAAAAATTGTTTTTTTCTTCATAATGTACCTATCTTAAGTCTAAAACAATTCTATCACAACTGCTAGTTTTGTCAATCAATGCAACAATGTTGACACAAAAGAGTTTCTAATTTATTATAGCCTTTATTAAGCCTAAGAATAAAGGGTGTGGCAAATTGGGTCTTGATTTAAATTCAGGATGAAATTGCACTGCTAAATAATATGGATGATCATTAATTTCAATTGCCTCAACTAAATTGTCTTTTAAATATCTACCTGAAAAAACCATCCCCTTGTTTTCAAATTTATCCAAATATTCGTTATTAAACTCATATCTATGTCTATGTCTTTCCATAATATTATTCTTATCATAAACTGACATCAGTTTTGTGTTAAGTTCTATTTCACATGGATATGCGCCCAGTCTCATGGTTCCGCCTTTAGGAATCATTCCATCTTGCCCAGGCATAAAATCTATTACATTGAATTTACAGTTTTCATCAAACTCTTTGGAATTTGCATTATTAAGACCAACAACGTTTCGTGCAAATTCTATAACAGAAATTTGCATACCTAAACAAATTCCAAGGTAAGGAACTTTATTTATCCTCGCATATTTAGCCGTCATAATCTTACCTTCAATACCCCTGTTCCCAAAACCTCCAGGAACAATTATTCCATCTGCATCTTTCAATTTATCTTTTACATTATATTTATTTATTTCCTCTGAATCAATCCAAAGTATTTTTGTATTCTTATGGCATTTATATCCTGCATGTCTGATTGCTTCAGCAACTGATAAATAAGCATCATGTAGTTTTACATACTTACCCACAATGGCAATATTTATTTCTCCTTTAAGCGTTTTAATATTATCAACCATCTTCTGCCAATCATCCATATCATAATCATTGCATTTTAAATCAAGTTCTCTACAAACCACCTCTCCTAAATTCTCTTTTTCGAGGACAAGTGGCGCATCATATAAGGAATTTAATGTTATATTTTCTATAACACAATCTTTTTTAACATTACAAAACATGGATATCTTATCTTTAATCTCTTCATCCATTCTTTCATCTGCTCTAAGTACTATAATATCTGGGGCAATACCTATAGCTCTTAATTCTTTTACTGAATGCTGAGTAGGCTTAGATTTATGCTCATTGGACGAATTTAAATAAGGAACTAAAGTCACATGAACAAAAATACAATTTTCTTTACCAACTTCCAAGGAGACTTGTCTAATTGCTTCTAAAAAAGGTTGAGATTCAATATCTCCTGCAGTTCCGCCTATTTCTGATATAACAACATCAACATCATCTCTATCACCTACGTTATATATAAATTCTTTAATTTCATTGGTTATATGTGGAATTACTTGGACTGTACTGCCCAAATATTCACCTTTTCTCTCTTTATTTAAGACATTCCAATAGACTTTCCCTGTGGTTAAATTGCTATATTTATTTAAATTTTCATCAATAAATCTTTCATAATGACCTAAATCCAAATCCGTTTCGGCACCATCTTCAGTTACATATACTTCACCATGTTGATATGGGCTCATTGTACCTGGGTCAATATTTATATATGGATCTAGCTTTTGCGCAATTACTGTTAACCCTCTTGCTTTTAACAACCTTCCTATAGACGCAGCAGTAATACCTTTCCCTATACCTGATACCACACCACCAGTCACAAATATATATTTTTTCATATCATCCCCCATTCTCAAAAAACAAAATCACATAAATAAAAAAGATAAGGGTTTCAAAAATGGTGACTGAAACATTAGGCTCCGTTTCTCGCCGCCTTACCTTATCATCTATTTATGTGCACGAATTTTATTACATAAGTATACATTAAAAAAAGCAATTAATCAACATATAATTGCTTTTTTATTAAAACATTTTCCAATCATCTACTTTCGTACCTTCAGGCAGAGTCTCTAGCTTTTCAAATGTCTCTGTATCACTACCTCTATCACCCACATATACATTGCTAATTTGATTATCATAGTAGTCGCTGTGAGTATGATAATAGTAATTACCGTCATAATATGCTATGGATGCTTCAATAATTCTACCAGATATTTCATCATCTACTATTCTTCCTGCATACATAATTACATCATCATTTCTATTATTAGATGACGGTATCCACTTAAGCCTGTTCGGGTCTGTGTTTCCGTGGAAATCCAGACTTAAACTTGTCATCATTTCTTCAACTTTTTCGCTAACGGGACTATCCTCATAATAGGGGTGCATTCCACCATTTTCCATGGCATATGCTTCTTGTATGTCATGGGTTATATTATAAATCTGCTCATCTTCATCGTATGAATTGTTCTCTAATCTATTATCCAATATTCCTTTAGCTATGTTATAGTAATTGTTGTAATCAGCAATTCCAATTTCCCCCTCTCCGATAACATATATATTGGGAGATTTAGTAACATCATAAGCAACTATTATTCCATTATTACTTAAATACTCAGCATAATTAACATTATTATAGCTTACTAGCATTGAATCAACCCTGCCATTTATATTTAATTTACTCTTTAAATCGTTAATAAATTCATCTGAGGCTTCTGTGGAATTGTCAGAAAATGCAAAAGCATATTCTTTGTTACTATCATTTTCTATAAGGGTAATGTTTGCATGTCTAACTAAGCCATAGATTTCATCTATGGCTGCTGTTTCTCTAGCCCTAGTCGTATATCCTGTATATTGTGGAACAATTATACCCACAATTACTGCCATTATAGCTATTACTACTATTAATTCAATTAGCGAAAAACCTTTATTTTTCATCCCCTTCTACTCCTTTTGTAAATATTATCACACGTGAGTATTTATTACAAGATTATCTAACATAAATATACCCATTTTGTCGTAAAAAAAACTCTCTGGCTTTGGCCAAAGAGTTCTGGTAATGATTCTTTATTTAGCCGCATGTAAAGTATCGCAATATACGCATCTATATATCCCATTTTTTTCGTCAACAAGTTTGAACTTGTGCACAATTTCCTGCTCAATAGAGGTTATGCATCTAGGATTTTTACACTTTATTACTCCATTTAATTCCTTAGGAAGAGATAAATGGGATTTCTTCTCGAGTTTACCGTTCTTAACTATATTAACAGTAATATTAGGGTCTGCGAATCCTAGTACATCCAAATCTACCTCGAAGTTTTCATCTATTTTAATTATGTCTTTCTTTCCATATTTTTTGCTTTTGGCATTTTGAATTATCGCTACGCTACATGACAAATTATATAATCTCAAGAGATTGTATATCTCCATAGATTTGCCAGCTTTTATGTGATCTAAAACTATTCCCGTAGTTACTCCATCTATATTCATAATTAAACCTCCTTATCTAAACCTAATAAAGTTAATATTAACGCCATTCTTATATATTTACCGCAAAGGGCTTGTGTAAAGTACTTTGCTCTTGGGTCATCATCTATAGCAACTGATATTTCATTAACCCTAGGAAGAGGATGTAGTATTGTTAAATCCTCCTTGGCAATTTCCAGTTTTTTTGTGTCAAGAATGAAAGAATCTTTAAGTCTTATATAATCCTCTTCATTAAAGAACCTTTCCCTTTGAACCCTAGTCATATATAGTATATCCAAATTTGGAATAGCCTCTTCAATTGTTCTAACTTCCTTCCATTTTGCTCCATATTCATCCATCTCATCTTTTACATATTGGGGAATTTTTAGCTCCTCTGGAGATATCAAATAAAATTCAATATCGTCATATCTTAACATGGCAGAAATCAGTGAGTGAACAGTTCTTCCAAATTTCAAATCTCCACAAACCCCTATTACCATCTTATCAAGCCTATTTTTTTCTCTACGGATTGTTAATAAGTCAGTAAGCGTTTGCGTAGGGTGAAAATGTCCTCCATCGCCAGCATTTATAATTGGCACAGTGGTTTTTTCTGCAGCAACTATTGGAGCGCCTTCTTTAGGATGTCTCATCGCAATTATATCAGAATAACAACCCACAGTTCTTACAGTATCACTTACACTTTCACCTTTTGCTGCTGAGCTAGATCCAGCTTCAGAAAAACCTAAAACATTTCCTCCAAGCTCCATCATTGCTGCAGTAAAGCTAAGTCTAGTTCTAGTGCTTGGTTCAAAGAATAAAGTGGCTAATTTTTTGTTTTTACACGATTCATAATACTTTTCTGGATTATCCATAATATTATCGGCCAAATCCATCATGCTATTTAACTCCTCAATTTTTAAATCCGTAATGTTGATTAAATTTCTAATACCCATTTTCTTATCTCCTCTTTCTGTTTGTTATCTATATATCCTTCTTCTGCTGCAACTTCAGTAAGTGTGCAAATATCAGTTAAACTTAAATTTTTAACACCTGCTTCATCGAACATTCTTTTTGCTTTATTAGTGCCATACGTAAATATACTAATTACACCAAGTACATTGGCGCCATTATCCTTTAAAGCATTTACAACTTCTAAAGAGGACCCACCAGTTGATATTAAATCTTCAATTACTAATACATTTTGTCCATACTTAAGTTCACCCTCTATTCTATTCGCTCTTCCATGACTTTTATTGCTGCTTCTCACATACCCCATTGGCATGTTTAATATATGTCCAACAATTGCAGCATGTGCTATTCCTGCTGTACTCGTTCCCATAAGTACTTCACATTCGGGAAACTCTCTTCTTATTAAGTCAGCCATTTCTTGTTCCACAATATCCCTTACTTTAGGTGCAGTTAATGTTAATCTATTGTCACAATATATTGGACTTTTAATGCCACTTGCCCAGGTAAAAGGATCATCTGGACTTAGAAATACAGCTTTTATTGATAGTAGCCCCTTTGCAATTTCTCTTTTCATTTATACCTCCCCTATAAATTCATCTACACATTTTTTATACGCCATTACAGGGTTATCTGCTTTGGTTATACTCCTGCCCACAACAATATAATCGGAACCAAGCTCCTTAGCCATTTTTGGTGTAGTGACTCTTTTTTGATCACCCATTGAATCCCCTTGTAGCCTTACCCCTGGAGTTATAGTTAAGAATTCATCACCGATAATGCTGTGAATTATTGGAACTTCAATTGGAGAACAAACAACTCCTTTTAATCCAACTTCTTTTGCATTGTTCCCATATTTGAGTACGACTTTATCCATTGTTTCATTTATTAGAAGCTCGTTTTCCATTGTTGTTTGATCAGTGGATGTAAGTTGCGTAACTGCTATTAGTATTATGTCTTTATTTCCTAAGCCTTCCAGTGCAGCTTTCATCATTTTTTTTGTTCCAGATGCATGTACATTTGTCATATCAATATCAAGTTCAGATAATATAGACATGCTTTTTTTAACAGTATTAGGTATGTCATGAAGTTTTAAATCTAAAAATATTTTATGTCCACGTTTCTTTATTTCCTTTATGATATTAGCTCCTTCACTATAGAAAAGTTCCATTCCAACTTTCACAAACAATTTTTCTTCAAATTTATCTAAAAATTCCAAAGATTCCTTGCCCGTTGGAAAATCAAGTGCAATAATTACATTTTTACCCATAATTTCTCCTTATACAACGCCTACAATATCTTTAATATTATCTATACCTAGCTCATCTAGTTTGTTTGGCAAATCTTCAATTATCTCCTTGCATATCCAAGGATTAACCAAATTGGCTGCTCCTATCTGAACTGCACTGGCACCAGCCATCATCATCTCAATTACATCTTCAGAACTCGATATTCCTCCCATACCTATTATTGGAATATTAACCTCTTTGCTTACCTGATTAACCATTCTAAGGGCTAATGGGAATATTGCGGGGCCAGAGATGCCTCCATAAATATTATCTAGTATTGGCTTTCTTTTTTTTATATCTATTCTCATGCCTAAAAGAGTGTTAATCATGCTTATTCCATCTGCGCCTTCTGCTTCGCATGCTTTTGCAATTTCAACAATATCTGTAACATTTGGGGTTAATTTTATGAACACAGGTTTCCTAGTAACATCTTTAACAGCTTTCGTTATTCTAACAACTTCCTTGGCATCTGTACCAAATGCCATTCCCCCTTGATGAACGTTGGGACAACTGATATTTACTTCGATGATACCTACACTCTCAACTTTATCCATTGCCTTAACCAACTTTACATATTCATCTATAGAGAATCCACTCACATTTGCTAAAACTGGTTTTTTGAATATTTTATTTAAATATGTTAACTCTTCATCTACTACTTTTTTTAATCCCGGATTTTGAAGTCCAACTGAATTAAGCATTCCACCATTAAATTCAGCAATTCTAGGTAGTTCATTGCCATACCTTTCATGCAAAGTAGTTCCTTTTATTGATATTGAACCTAAAATATTAATATCATACAAATCCTCAAATTCTTTCCCATATCCAAAAGTCCCACTGGCAGGAATTATCGGATTATCCAATTTAAGATGTGAAATATTTACATTTAGTCTTTCCATATTATTTCCTCCTTATCAAAAATAGGACCCTCCTTGCATACACGTTTGGGACCATTAACAGTTTCTATGGAACACCCCATACATGCTCCAAAACCACATCCCATCCTTGCTTCTAAGCTAAATTGACCATGCTTACATTTATTTGATATAGCCTTAAGCATTGGTAATGGTCCGCAAGAATATATATATTCTTCAAATTCCAATATATCTGTTACAAGACCTTTATTTCCATACGTCCCATTTAATGTAAGTATTTGAACATCAGCGCATAAATTTTTAAAGTCTTTCTCATAAAAAACTTCCTTCGCATCATTAAATCCTAAAATAACTTTTGGCTTAATTCCATTTTCAATTAATTTTTTTGTTAAGTATAGAAGAGGTGGTATGCCAATTCCACCACCTATTACCAGTGGTCTTTTATATCCAGCTTCTATATTATATCCGCTACCCAATGGTCCAAGTAATGTAATCTCATTACCTGTCTTAATTTCGCTCATAAGTTTGGTGCCCTTGCCCACTATTTTATATACCAAGGTTAACTCATCTCCCTCTACCCATGACATCGAAATCGGCCTATTCAAATAGCATAAGTCAATCGAAATCTCAGCAAATATACCTGGCTTATCATATCCTAGAGTATTACCAACCAAAACCATCTTGTATATATCATTTGCAATTTTTTCATTTTCTATAATCGCGAATTTATCTTTTCTCATATACAATTTTTCCCCTTAATATTGTAAGTAAAGTTTCTCCATATACTAAACTTTTATCAAAAGGAGTTGAAGTTCCCTTTGATAAGAATTTACTGCTATCTATTTCATATTTATTGTTTAAATCAACTATGGTAAGACCTTTATCATTAAGACCAAATCTTTTTCTTGGATTTTCACTCATAACTTCTATCAATCTATCAAATTCTATTTCACCCTTTTTTACTAATCTAGTATAAAGTGCAGGAAACGCCACTTCTAAACCCACTATTCCGTTTAAGCTATCCTTGAAACCTAAATTCTTTTCATTTTCGCTGTGTGGTGCATGGTCAGTTGCAATTATTTCAATGGTCCCATCATTTATACCTTTAATTAAAGCAATTCTATCTTTTTCTGTTTTAATTGGGGGATTCATTTTGTATGAACCTAATCTACAGTCAATCATATCCTCACTAAGAAGCAAATAGTGTGGCGCCGTTTCGCATGATACATCTACACCACTTTTTTTAGCATCCCTTATTATTTCAACACTTTCTTTAGTTGATATATGACATACATGGTATTTACAACCTGTCTTATAGCTTAGATTCACATCTCTTTCAATTTGTTTCCACTCGCTTTCTCTAATATATCCTTTATTTAACAGTTCTTCATCTTCGCAATGGGCAACAATCATTTTATTGAGAGATTTAGCAATTTTCATCGCTTCTTCCATTAATTCGCCCTTTTGCAAACCAAATCCATCATCTGTATATGCTATAACTTTGTTCTGCATACCTTGTATATCAGACAATAGACCCCTTCCTGATTGATTTTTTGTTATAGCTCCATACGGATATATATCTATTATTGAGTCCCGGTTGATTATGTCAAGCTGCATTTTAAGAGATTTTAAATCTGAAGGCGCAGGTTTTAAGTTGGGCATTGTACATACACTAGTATACCCGCCCCTAGCAGCGGCCATACTTCCTGTTTTTATGGTTTCTTTGTACTCATATCCTGGCTCCCTAAAATGAATATGTACATCTGAAAAAGAAGGCAAAATAAAAGAGTTATCTAAACAGATAACTCTTGGTTTTGAATTATTAATAAAATTAGTTTTCTTTTCGAATATTTTGCCATGATCCAAATGTAAAACATATTCCTGATTACCATCAATAGCAAAAATATCATCATCAGTAATTACCAAATCGCGCTTCACGAATTCATTCCCAATATAGATTTTCCCGCCCTTAATTATCAGACTCATATGTCCTCCTATCATTTTCTCATACTTAAATCTTCGAAATTATACAAGAAAAGGACATATATGTCAATACTTATTCGACTTTTTTTATCATATTTTATCATTTTTTCTTTTACAAAGTATTTTTATAAGGTTATTCGAACTATAGCATCATTTTTACGCAGTTTAGTTCGATTTTATGCAATAACTTCCTTTTTCTCTCTGTCCATGGTTCTTTTTAATATTACTGGAGTTATAATAGTTGTAACTACAACCATTAGTACTACAGGCGAAAAAAGGCTAGGCACTAATAATCCTAAATGATATCCCTTTTGTGCAACTATTAAAGCTACTTCACCCCTAGAAATCATTCCGACTCCTATATTAATTGCTTCCAATTTATTATAGCCACAGAACCTAGCTCCAATGCCACAACCTATCACTTTGGTAAGTATCGCTACTATTAGTATAACTATTGAAAATATAAAAAGATTCAATGTCATTCCACTAAGTTCCGTCCTTATACCTATACTTGCAAAGAATATGGGCGAAAAGAATAAGTATGATGGAATTGCCATCTTTTTGGCTATTGAAGTTTTTATTTTCATCTTTGATAAGAATAATCCAAACAAATATGCACCCGTTATATCTGCTACTCCAAATACCTCTTCGGAAATAAATGCTATTATCAAAACAAAAGCAAATGCATAAACTGAATTTCTTCTTTCACTTTCTAATCTGGTATAAAGCTTTTCCATACCAGACATTCCCACGTATAAAACAGCCATAATAAGTGCATAAACTGCTATTTTCATTAGTACCATTAAAATACTAACCGAAGAATCCTTCAAGCTAGTAACAACTGTAAGAACTACAATTCCCATAATATCATCAATTACTGCAGCACCTAAAATAGCGCTTCCCACTCTTCCATTGAGCTTGCCCATTTCCCTCAGTGCTTCCACAGTAATGCTAACCGATGTAGCCGTTAATATAACGCCCATAAACACCGCTTCTAGCATCTTATCATAGTTACTAAATCCAATATCAAAATAGTAATAATATGTTGCTGCTCCGCCTATTAAAGGTATTAAAACGCCAACTGTAGCTATTAATATATATGAAAAGCTATTCTTTTTGATTTCTCCAATATCTGTGTCTAGTCCTGCTATGAACATCAATATAATAACGCCAATTTCTGAAGTCTTATCCAAAAATTCGGTGTCTTGTACTAAACCTAAAATCGAAGGTCCTAAAATGAGACCAGCGAGTAATGCTCCAACAACCTGAGGCATATTTACTTTCTTTGATGCCACTCCCATAACTTTTGTTGATAATAATATTAGTGCTATGCTAAATAAAAAACTATAATTTTCCACTTTTTCTCCTCCTTATGCTTTCTTTTAACAAACATTCATATTACCACTATTTCAATTCATTGTACATATATATTTAAAAACTCTACAAATTCTTCACTTTGCAATTGTTCATGTGAGCATTTGTATTTACACAATAATATTATGTATGTTATAATAAAAATGAGGTGTGTTATGAATAACTACGATACGTTAACAGTAATTATGGAAGGTACTGTTTTTAGCTATTTAATGATTAATCTTTTTTATTTAAACCCGAAGATTAATAAATCCTTAATAGCTATCACTATTTTTTTTGAATACGTAATTTCAACACCAATTAATTTAAACATTATTAATATAGGTCGAGTAAATTCCTTATACTTTTTCATCTTTGACAGTATAATTATATTTTTCTATGTATACTATTTCTATAAAGGTGATTTCATAAATAACCTAATCAAAATTTCCTTAATAAAGATACTCTATTTTATTTCACAGCTTCCTATATTTTTCATATTAACTAAAATGGCTAATTCAAATAGAGAGTTCCCTAAAACTATTTATTTATATGGTTCACCTGAAAGTTTTTTGTTTACAGTATTTGCTTTAATGCTATTCGTATTCATTGTAAAAACTCTTAATAAACAGTTCTCCAATTGGGTATTCGGTCTTTCTGGAATCCTTCAACTAGTTATGTTCCTTTCATGTATCTTAATCCCTTTAATCATAGACATAGTTATAAAACTACAATTAGCAAATCATTTTCAATATTTTGATCCAATGTTTCTTTCAACTTTTCAAGTGCTATTAAATATATTAAGTCTTGTTATAATATCATTATTAGGCCTTATACATAAAAAAAACGAATTAAAATCAATTGAAGATGAAATCAAATTACAGAATGACAAATATGAAAAATACACCGAATTAGAAATGAAAATGTCAGTATTAAGACATGATATTGCTAATTTTTTAGAAGTAAATGACGATAATATAAAGAAAAACATTTTAGATTATTGCAATAAGATAGAAAAGGAGATTAATGATATAGATGACTAGCACACTAAATATAACTATAATAATTTCCTTACTCAGCTTTTTGATTTTATTCATTTTGATTTTTTTTAGCAGCAGATCATTCAATTATAACAAAAAGCTGGTCAAATTATACAATGAAAAAAAAGAAATTGATGAGTTGATTGAATTTAATAATTATAAAAGCAACATATTAAATATTACTGCTGAGGTTAAAGATGCTATCAACAACTACAGTATCAACTCTAGTAATCTTAAGGATATTGATAATTTAAGACCTATACGTATAACAGGTCGTAGATCTGTGGACTCACTTATAAGTAGTAAAATAAGAATATCAAAACTTAAGGACATAAATTTCTACTATGATATCATGCCTACTAAATTTAATACCATAGATGATTCTGATATAATACCATTGTTGGGAAATATTATAGATAATTCAATAGAAGCCGCTTTACATAGCAAACAAAAAGAGTTAAAATTACAACTAAGGATAGTTAAAAATTGTTACGTAATCAAAATAACAAATTCTAAAGACATTACACTGAAACCACTAAAGAACAACTTTAATACTACTAAAGAAGACACTTTGAAACACGGTCTTGGCACTAAGATTGTAAAATTCATTGTGCAGAAACATAAGGGGAAAATAAGTTATAACGATAAAGGGGATGAATTTATTGCCAAAATAATTATTCCTATGTAGGAGGTCTTATGTATAATATTTTTATTTGTGATGATAATAAAGATATAGCTAATGATGTTAAATCAAAAATATTATCCTATATCCCTAAGAACATAAAGCATTTAACAACTTACAACACTGCTTACGCTTTTAGAGCAGAACTTAAGTCCAAAAAAAGACCATTAGATATTGTAGTAATGGATATCGATTTAGGAGATGATGACGGCATAGACTTATCAAATGAAATATTAGAACTCTACCCATGTGCTCAAATTATATTCATATCTGGATATGACAGATATTACCCTAAAGTTTACGATGTAGATCACATATATTTCATTAAAAAACCAATTAGTGAAATAGACTTACATCTCGCTTTAGACAAAGCTAAAGCGAAATTAAAGACAACTAAGAGGGAAGTATTCTACATAAAAACAAAAAAAGGCTATACTTGCCTATGTTTAAATACTATTTTCTATTTTGAAAAGGATAGAAGAAAAATTGTGGCCATTACTTCCGATGGGAAATATTCTTTCTTCGGCAAATTTGAAGATATTATGGATAAACTAAATGATAGATTCGTAAGATGTCATAATAGCTATGTTGTTAATCTAAACTCCGCAAAAAATATGGCAATTAACCATTTTGATATGGTTAATGGTGTAAAAATACCTATAAGTAAAACATACAAAGATGAAGTTAGCGATAGATTTTTAGAATATGTGGACGATATAGTATAAAGCTAAAGGATGGAAATTAATCCATCCTTTTTTTATTGCAAATTATATAGATTCATTTTTGTCAGCATAACTTCTTTAGCTTTACTTCCTTGCATATTATCTCCATATAGATTGTACGAATAATTTATTTTAATTTTTAATCTTCCCATACCATCTTCTCCCAAATAATCATAAAGCTTGCTTCCTAATGGTAATACCATTTTATATACATTACCGCTTACTATATCACTGTTAC